>JAABUR0100002526.1_pt1 | contig 27700 bp, 20 predicted proteins | sample 5560091 | NCBI WGS metagenome assembly JAABUR01 (sample SAMN10711879, study PRJNA513375) | rock metagenome | isolation source: Antarctica rocks | place: Antarctica: Victoria Land, University Valley sud
GTGCTCGCCGGTGAGGGTGGAGCGGGCGGCGACGAGGTCGGCGGGTGTGCCCTCGAAGACGATCCGGCCGCCGTCGTGGCCGGCGCCGGGGCCGAGGTCGATGATCCAGTCGGCGTACGCCATGACCGCCTGGTGGTGCCCGATGACGATGACCGACTTGCCTGAGTCGACGAGCCGGTCGAGCAGGCCGAGCAGTTGGTCGACGTCGGCGAGGTGGAGGCCGGTGGTCGGCTCGTCGAGGACGAGGACCTGCGGTGCTCGGCCGATCGACGATCGGCCTGCGCTCCTCGGCGCGCCGCCCTTGTCGGCCATGTGGGTGGCCAGCTTGAGCCGCTGCCGCTCGCCGCCGGACAGCGTGGTGAACGGCTGGCCGAGGCTGAGGTAGCCGAGCCCGACGTCGGCCATCCGCTGCAGGACCTCGTGCGCGGCCGGCGTGCGCGCGTCGCCGGCGCCGAAGAACTCCCCGGCCGCGGTCACCGACATCGCGAGCACCTCGCTGATGTCGCGGCCGCCGAGGTGGTGGTCCAGCACCGCTGCCTGGAAGCGCTTCCCCTCGCACTCCTCGCACGTGGTGGCGACGCCGGCCATCATCGCCAGGTCGGTGTAGATGACGCCGACGCCGTTGCAGTTGGGGCAGGCGCCCTCGGAGTTGGCGGAAAACAGCGCCGGCTTCACACCGTTGGCCTTCGCGAACGCCTTGCGGATCGGGTCGAGCAGTCCGGTGTAGGTCGCCGGGTTGCTCCGTCGCGAGCCGCGGGTCGCGGCCTGGTCAACCGACACCACCCCGTCCCGCCCGGACACCGAGCCACCGACCAGCGAGCTCTTGCCCGAGCCCGCCACTCCGGTGACGGCGACCAGCACGCCGAGCGGGATGTCGACGTCGACGTCCTGCAGGTTGTGAGCGCTGGCCCCGCGCACCTCCAGCACCCCCGACGGCGTCCGCAGCGATGGCTTCAGCGAGGCGCGGTCGTCCAGGTGCTGCCCGGTGAGCGTGCCACTGGCCCGCAGCCCCTCGACGCTGCCCTCGAACACCACCTCGCCGCCCTCGGTGCCGGCGCGCGGGCCGAGGTCGACGACGTGGTCGGCGATCGCGATCGTCTCCGGCTTGTGCTCCACGACGAGCACCGTGTTGCCCTTGTCGCGCAGCCGCAGCAGCAGGTCGTTCATCCGCTGGATGTCGTGGGGGTGCAGCCCGATCGTCGGTTCGTCGAAGACGTAGGTGACGTCGGTCAGAGACGACCCGAGGTGTCGGATCATCTTGGTCCGCTGCGCCTCGCCACCCGAGAGCGTGCCCGACGGGCGGTCGAGGCTGAGGTAGCCGAGCCCGATCTCCACGAACGAGTCGAGGGTCTCCCCCAGCGACGCAAGCAGCGGCGCCACCGACGGTTCGGCCAGGTCCTGCACCCACCCGGCGAGGTCGCTGATCTGCATCGCGCAGGCGTCGGCGATGTTGGTCTGATTGATCTTCGACTTCCGGGCCGGCTCGGCGAGCCGGGTGCCGTCGCACTCGGGACAGGTGGTGAACGTGACCGCCCGCTCCACGAACGCGCGGATGTGTGGCTGCATCGCCTCCGGGTCCTTGGAGAGCATCGACTTCTGGATTTTGGGGATGACGCCCTCGTAGGTGAGGTTGATGCCGTCGACCTTGATCTTGGTCGGCTCCCGGTGGAGCAGGTCGTGCAGCTCCTTCTTGGTGAACCTGCGGATCGGCTTGTCCATGTCGAAGTAGCCGGAGCCGCTGAAGATGCGGCCGTACCAGGCGTCCATGCTGTAGCCGGGGATCGTGAGCCCGCCCTCGCTGAGCGACTTGCTGTCGTCGTACAGCGCGGAGAGGTCGAAGTCGGTGACCGAGCCCCGGCCCTCGCAGCGCGGGCACATTCCGCCGAGACGGTTGAAGGTCGCCTTCTCGGTCTTCGTCTTGCCGGCACCGCGCTCGACCGTGATCGCACCGCTCGCCCGCACCGAGGGGACGTTGAAGGCGAACGCGTTCGGCGGGCCGATGTGCGGCTTCCCGAGCCGGCTGAAGAGGATGCGCAGCATCGCGTTGGCGTCGGTGGCGGTGCCGACGGTGGAGCGGGCGTCGGCGCCCATCCGCTCCTGGCCGACGATGATCGCGGTCGTCAGCCCTTCGAGTACGTCGACCTCGGGCCGCGCCAGCGTCGGCATGAAGCCCTGCACGAAGGCGCTGTAGGTCTCGTTGATCATCCGCTGCGACTCCGCGGCGATCGTGCCGAACACCAGCGAGCTCTTGCCCGAGCCGGAGACGCCGGTGAACACCGTCAGCCGGCGCTTCGCGATCTCGACGCTGACGTCCTTGAGGTTGTTGACGCGCGCGCCGTGCACACGGATCAGATCGTGGCGGTCGGCAGCGTGCAGCGCGGGCGACTGCGTCTCCGTCCTCGTGGCCTTGCTCATCGTGTCCATGGCGGTCACGCTAGCTGCGGCTCGGGGTCCGCGGCGCGCTACATTCACACCGTGGGAATCGAGCTGTTTGGCATCGTGTTGCTTATCGCCCTTGCGGCCGGCGCGTTCCTCTTTTTCACCGGGGCCTTCGGTGCGGCCGCCGCGAAGGACGAGTCCGAGGAGGAGGCCGACCCGAAGCACGTCTACGTCGAGAACGACACGCGCGAGCGGACCGTAGGTGGCGTGGAGACCGCCGACCAGGTGCGGGCCGAGGCCGAGAGCGACCCGGACACCGAGGTCCGGACCTAGATCCTCAGGGCGCGGGCGTCTTGCCTCCGCCGGGCAGCGAGAGGCGCAGGATCTTGCCCGCGACAGAGCGCCACTGGCGCCCCAGCCGCCCGCTCGAGTACGGCAGCCCCCAGCGCTCGCACACCGCCCGGACTTTCGGCGCCAGCTCGGGGTAGCGGCGGCTGGGCAGGTCGGGAAAGAGGTGGTGCTCTATCTGAAACGACAGCGAACCCGACATGATGTGGAAGAGCCTGCTTCCGTCGAGGTTGCACGAACCGAGAAGCTGGCGGACGTACCAGCCGCCGCGGGTCTCGGACTCGAACTCCTCCTCGGTGAAGTACTCCGCGCCCTCGGGGATATGGCCCATGAAGACGATCGTGTGAGTCCAGACGTTGCGAGCGACGTTGGCCACCAGGTTTCCGGCCAGGGCCCACTTGAAGCCGCGCCGACCAGCCAGCAGGGGAAAGAGCACGTAGTCCTTGGTGAGCTGGCGCGCCGCCTTGCGGGCGAAGTCAGCTAGCTCGGCCCGAGCCGCGGCCTTCGACTTCTCTCCCCGGCGCACGGCGTCGAGCTCCATGTCATAGAGCGCGATGCCCCACTCGAAGACGAGCGCCATCAGGACGCCGTAAAGCGGTTGCAGGAGGTAGACCGGGTGCCACGGCTGGTCGGGGTGGACTCGCATCGCCGAGTAGCCGAGGTCGCGGTCCTTGCCGATCACGTTGGTGTAGATGTGGTGCTGGAAGTTGTGCGCGCGCTTCCACGACTGCGCCGTCGAGGCGGCGTCCCACTCCCAGGTTGCCGAGTGGATGCGCGGATCGTCCATCCAGTCCCACTGGCCGTGCATCACGTTGTGGCCGATCTCCATGTTCTCGAGGACCTTGCCCAGGGTGAGCAGGGCCGTTCCCCCGGCCAGCGCGGGCCGGTAGCGCGCGAGCAGCAGCAGCGCGCGACCACCCACCTCGAGGCCGCGCTGGGTGGCGATGAGCCGCCGGATGTAGGCCGCGTCGAGGGCGCCGAGGTCCGCGCGGACGGAGTCGCCGAGCGCGTCGAGCTCGCCGGCGAGCGCGTCGAGGTCGGCGAGGTCGGCGAGGGGAAGGTCCTCCAGAGGCGTGGCGGCAACGGACATCGACGGCACAGTGAAGAGCATCGGGCCCGCGGACACCACCGAGGCTCGTCTGCACGGGACGCAGGCGCGCGCTTTTTGACGCCGGTCGCCACGGGCTCGTAGCCGTAACATCACCCACGTGGCGGTCTCTGCCCGGGTCAACGCGCTCGACGTGTTCGTAGAGCTCCTCTCCGAGCTCGACCACGAAACAAGCTCGAGCTCGCGCGAGTTCTATGACCGGCTCTGCGAGGCGGTCTGCCGGCTCACGTCGATGAGCCGGGCGGGGCTGCTGCTCTACGACAACACGCGCAAGCTGGTGTTGCCAGCGGGCAGCCACGGTCTCCATCCGGAGATCATGGAACAGGTCTACGGAAACCTGGAGGAAACCCCGATCGCGCAGCGCGCGCTCAGCGAGGACCGCGTGGTGGTATCGGAGGCGCCCGAGCACGAGCTGCCCGAGCGCTACGCCCACTTTGCCGAGGTCACCACCCTGACCTGCACCCCGGTGTCCGCCGGCGGGCGCTGGCTCGGAGTGCTGGTGGCCGACCGGGGCGGCGGCCGCTTCACGCTGACCGAGCAGGAGCGCCACGCGCTGTGGACGCTCGGCAAGACGGCTGCCCTGGCGGCCAGTGCGCGCATCGCGACCACCCAGCAGGAGCGCGCCAACGTGCTGACGCAGCGAATCGACCTGGCTCGCGACGTGCACGAGCGCGTGGTGCAGCGGCTGTTCGGCGTGTCGCTGGCGATTGGGTCCCAGCGCGAGCTGAGCGAGGAGGAGCGCCGCCGGTGCGCCGACGAGATCCAGGCCGCCCTGGTCGATCTGCGCGAGACGCTCGCCCGTCCGCTGGCCCCCGCTCTCCGGGCCGGTGTCGATACCACGCTGCGCGGCGAGCTCGAGCGCCTCGGCCGCCACTACAAGCAGTTCGACCTGGACCTGACCTGGGACTTCGAGGCACGGCTCCCGGCCGAGATCGAGCCGCTCGCGCAATCGCTCCTCGCTGAGGCTCTGCGAAACGCCGACAGGCACGCCAGACCGAGCTGGGTGAAGGTGCACGTGGGTCGCGTGGGAGGGGCATTCTCGCTCGAGGTGCGCAACGACGGTCTTGCCGCGGACGGCCTCGAGCCCCAGCACAGTGCGGGAATGGGGCTGCGTCTGGCGGCTTTCGAGGCGCTCCAGCGAGGCGGCGTGGTCGAGTTCGGGCCGGAGGGCGCGGCGCAGTGGCGAGTGCGCCTGGTGGTGCCGCTGCGGTGAGCGAGCGCAGATTCCGCGTCCTGGTGGTGGACGACCACGATGTCGTGCACTGGGGTTTTCGCCTGCTGCTCACCGAGCAGCCGTGGGTGGAGCGCTGCCTCAGCGCGCGCTCGGCGGCCGAGGCGATCGAGCTCGCGAGGCGCTACGAGCCCCACGTCGCGCTGGTGGACCTCTTCCTGGGCGAGGACTCCGGTGCCGTGCTGTGCGAGACCCTTCGGCGCGAGGTGCCGCGTCTCCGCGTGCTGCTGATCTCCGGCGCCGGCTGGATCTCGCCGCAGGCCGCCAAGACCGCGGGGGCTTCGGGGTTCGTCCTGAAGGACTGGTCGGCGGACGACATCACGAAGGCGGTGCACACCGTCGCGAAGGGGACGACCGTGTTCGCCCAGCAGTCCGGGCGACAGGACGCCGTGGCGCTTTCCACGCGCGAGCGAGAGGTGCTCTCGCTGGTGGCAACAGGCGCGACCAACCGGGAGATCGCCGCGACCCTCCACCTATCCCCGCACACCGTGAAGGAGCACACGAGCTCGCTCTACCGCAAGCTCAGCGTGCGTAACCGCGCGGAAGCGGTTCATCGCGCGGAGCGGCTGGGCCTGACGGCCTGACCGACGGGCTTCGCCAGATCAGAAGCCTCGCTCGCGGGTCCACGAGAGGACGCCGGCGGAGCCCGGGTCGATTTGGAGGGCAGCCACTGAGGGGGCATCGGGGGTGCCGCCTCGTCGGCTACGGTTGCGAACGAATGACGGGGAGACGTTCTCACCGGGGTCGACGGGCCGGTGGCTGAGCACGGCGCCACACCCAAGGTCCCGCGCTGGCGCCTGCGCGCCCTGCGGTCCCTGCGGTCGCTCTTTACCCCGCTGCTGCCTGACGACTACCTCGAGATGATCAATCCGCTCTGGTCGACCCAGGAGCTGCGCGGGCGCATCGAACGGGTGGACCACGAGACCGCTGACGCCGCCACGATCCTGATCAAGCCGGGGTGGGTATGGGAAGGCCACGAGCCTGGCCAGTACCTGCGCATCGGAATGGCGGTCGATGGTGTGCACCACTGGCGCGCCTACTCGCTCACCTCCGACCCCGGCCGGCCCGACGGCTGCATCGCCATCACGCCCAAGCTGGTGGACTCCGGCAAGGTCTCGCCCTTTCTGGTCCGCGAGGCGCGGCCCGGGACGATCGTTCGCCTCGGCGGTGTCGAGGGCACGTTCGTGCTGCCAGAGCCCCTCCCCGAAGGCTTCCTCTTCATCAGCGCCGGCAGCGGCATCACGCCGATCATGAGCATGCTTCGCGCTCTGGCGCGCCGCGACGCGCTCGACGACGTGGTGCTGCTCCATTCCTCGCGCACCACCGAGGACGTGATCTTCGGAGCCGAGCTGCGCGATCTGGCCGATCGTTTCGAGGGCTTCACCCTGCACGAGCAGCTGACGCAGGAGATGGGGCGGATGGGCCCCGGAGACCTCGACGGCCTGTGTTCGGACTGGCGCGACCGCGAGGTGTTCATCAGCGGGCCGGCGGCGATGCTCGACGCGATGGACGAGACTTGGAAGAAGGAGGGTGCCGGCGACCGCCTCCACATGGAGCGCTTCCAGCCCGTCGTCGGGGGCGGCGGTGCAGTGAAGGGCGAGGGCGGCGCGATCCGCTTCACCGCCAGCGACGTCGAGGCCGAGAGCGACGGCTTGACCCCGATACTCGTCGCGGGCGAGCAGGCCGGCGCGACGCTGCCCTTCGGCTGCCGGATGGGTATCTGCCACACCTGCGTCGGCAAGCTCTGCTCGGGCCAGATCCGCGATCTACGGACCGGCAAGGTCTACGGCTCAACGGGCGAGATGGTCCGCACCTGCGTGAACGCTCCCGAGGGCCCCGTCGAGATCGCGCTCTAATGGCTTGGCTGCACTAACCTCGGCTCCCCCGCACCATCCTTCGCCCCACCAATGAAGGATTTGGCAGGGATGCCGAATCCTTCGCCCCACCAATGAAGGATTTGGCAGGGATGCCGATCCTTCGCCCCACCAACAGGAAGAGCCCATGGACACGATGATCGAAAGCCCGCTCGCCCGCCTCACGCAGGAGCAGATAGATGAGCTTGGCAGGGAGCTCGACGCGATCCACGACGAGGTCTTCGCCGAGCTAGGCGACCGTGACCGCCGCTACATCACGAGCATGATCGACATGCACCGCCGGCTGGTCGTGCTGAGCCGCATCGTGCTGCTGGCCTCGCGCTACAAGGCGGCCTGGATCGCCGGCACGTCGATGCTCTCGCTGGCCAAGACGCTCGAGAACATGGAGATCGGCCACAACGTGATGCACGGCCAGTGGGACTGGATGAACGATCCCCGGATCAACTCCTCGACCTGGGACTGGGACTCGGCGTCGACGGCCGAGGCGTGGAAGCACTCCCACAACTACGTGCACCACACCTACACCAACATCCTTGGCAAGGACCACGACCTCGGTTACGAGATCATGCGGATCGACCCGCACCAGAAGTGGAACCCGGTCTATCTCGCCCAGCCGTTCTACAACCTGCTGCTGGCTGCGCTGTTCGAGTGGGGCGTGGCCGGCCACGACCTCGACTTCAAGGCCATCGCGAAGGGGGAGAAGTCCAAGGAGAAGGTGCGCCGCGAGCTCAAGGGGATGGTCCGCAAGGGCCGCCAGCAGATCACCAAGGACTACATCGTCTTCCCGCTGCTGAGCGCGCTGGCGGCGACCGCTGCGGAGGTTGGTGTCGAGACGCTGAGGGCCAACCGCCGGAGCAGGATCTCCAGAGCGCTGAGCCGGTGCAAGCCCTCTCACAGAGGCGGCCTGGTCGGGACCGTGGGCGACGTGCTGCAGGGCGGCGGGTTCCAGCGTTCCTTCAAGAGCACGCTGAAGGCTGATGTGACCGCGAACGTGCTGCGCAACGTGTGGGCCTACGGGATCATCTTCTGCGGGCACTTCCCCGATCAGACCTACACCTTCACCCCGAGCGAGGTCGAGGACGAGTCACGCGGCGGTTTCTACGTGCGCCAGCTGCTCGGCGCGGCCAACATCGAGGGCGGCCCGCTCTTCCACGTGCTCAGCGGCAACCTCGGCTACCAGGTCGAGCACCACCTCTATCCGGACATGCCCAGCACGCGCTACGCGGAGATCGCCCCGCGCGTTAAGGAGCTGTGCGAGCGCTACGACCTGCCCTACAACACGGGGCCCTTCCTCTCACAGCTCGCCATGGTGCAGCGCACGATCCTGCGCCTGGCCCTGCCCGGCGGCAAGCCGCGGCCCAAGCCGGGGCCCTACCGCGGTGACGACACGGCGCCCGTGTCCAGCAACGGTACGCGCAACGGGGCCACGGGTCAGCAGGGCTCGGGCCCCGAGCAGCCTACGGACGGCGTGCGCGTGGATATGCCCGAGGAGAGCTGAAGGGACGGGGCTGATGCTCGAGCGCGAGGTCGAGGTACGCCGTCTCGATCGTCACCGGGCCCGGTGCCGCGCGGTAGTCGATCAGGACGTCGGAGTCGAGGACGGGCCCGTTCGCCACGTCGACCACGCCTCCTCACGGGCCCGCTCCCATTCCTCGACGTCTGCCGGCGACCACGCGCCTGCGGCCTCGGCCAGTGCCGGGGACATTGTGTCCTCGCCCCGCCCTGATCGAGCAGGCGCTCGACCGAGCGCGCAACCAGACCGCGATTTTCTTAGAGGGGGCAAGGCCGCCGCTACGGGAGTACCTTGGCCCGACTGACGCACAGCGGCCGATCCCTAGTGTGTGGGTAATGCCCACGCCCCCCTCCACGCGCAGCGTCAAGATAGACCATGACGAGCGGGGGGGATGGTCGTCGGACCGTCCCCGTCGCGACGGCGCGCCTCCCCGCCCGCCCGACCTGGCGGTTCGCGGCCGCGCCCTGAGCCCCACGGAGGAGTTGCGCTACTCCCCGGGCAGCCTGCTGATGATCCTGTCCGGTTCGCCGGAGGAGCGCGACGACTTCGCCCGCCGCGTGATCGAGGATCGCTCGTCGGTGCTGTCCCTCGACAAGGTGCGCGGCCTGCTGGCCGGCCGGGTCCCCGACGCGGAGGTCGAGGAGCGGGCGCCCCAGCTACTCGACGCCGCCGTGCTCAAGCGCCTCGAGGCGGGCGAGACGGTGGTCGTGCCGGCCGTGGGCGTGGGTCCCGAGGAGCGCGAGCACTACGTGCGCATGGCGGCGCCGCATCGGCGTCCCTGCCACCTGATCCTGATCGAGGCCGCGCGGGACCGGATCTCTGACGAGCACGCCCACGCCGCCCTCAACAAGCTGCGCAGCGCCCTCGACGCGGGCCGGCTCGGCGCCGAGGGCTTTCACACCTCCCTCCGCCTGGGCGGCTCGTCGATCGGCGAGCTCAAGCGGATCGCTTTCCGCCCGGCGCCGCGCGACGAGTAGGGGGGCCGTTCTAGGCCCGGGACGGGACCCAGCCGGCGGGGTACGCCCCCTGTGGAATCTCCCCCGAGTAATCCGGGAACCACCTTCGCGCCAGCTCTGTGGCCGGGCGGTCCTCGAGCAGCGGCTGAAGGTCGCCGATCGTAAGCAGCACGCGCAGGGTCGCGCCGATCTGGAGATCGGCCGCGGTGGGCTCGTCGCCGCCGAGCACCCCGTCGCGCGCCAGGGCGTCCGCGTGGTCGAGCTTCTCCGGCAGCCCCGCCAGGTCGGCGGCCAGTCGCTCCGCGGTGATCCCGTGGTACTTCCAGGTCCCGCGGGCGTAGGTGATCGCGAAGTCCGTACCGGCCGCGTCGAGCGGGCCGCCGCCGCCGAAGGTGCCCATCGCCTCCGGGCGGAAGTGCAGGGCTCCCCAGGGCAGCCTGCGACCCAGGTCCTGCAGCTCCTCATCGCCCCAGCGCTCGGCCTCCCTCACGGCGGCCGCGATCGGGGCCGGGTAGAGCGGGGGGTCGGGCTGGATCAGCTCGAGCCGCTCGAGGATCTGCCGCGATCCATGTACGGGCTCGTCGCCCACCAGCAGGCCCGGCACGGTCGCCTTGCCGTCGCCGTAGAGACGCTCCATCTCCTGCGCGTGGGGCCCGGGCGTGAGCGTCACCTTCTCGTACGCCAGACCCTTGCGGCGCAGGGCGGCCTCCGCGGTCATGCAGGGGTGCGACGGCGGCAGGACGTGCAGCGTGAGGGCGCTGGTCATGCGGCTGGACCCTAGTGGCCGGTTGCCCGCCTTCGGCCCCCCAAGGCCCCGCGTCGCCGTCGCGAGGCCTACCGGCCGGCGCCCCCACGCAGTTCGCGCTCCAGCCGCTCTATCGCGCGCTCGAGCTGATCCGCGGTCGCGTCGCCCACGGTCCGGACCCCGACCTCGCGGTTGATCCACGCGTTTACCGCACGGTGCTCCTGCCTGCGCGAGCGGGCGAGATGCGACACGAGGGCCGCGCGCTCGTCGCGCAGGCGCTCCCGGCGGCGGTAGGCGGGTTCGGGCTCGGGTTCGAGCGCGGCCGCGGGCGCCGCCGCCGGCGCCTGCACCGTGGCCGGGGTCGAGAACGCGGGGCTCGCCTCGTCGGCGAACAGGAGCAGGGCGTCCCCCGGCGCGGTGGTCGAGGAGATCACGTCGTCGAGGCGCGCGCTGGAGGAGAGCGCCACGAAGCCGTTCTCGTACGGACCGCGCTCGGCGGGCGCATCGCGCTCCTCGAGGTCGGGCTGTAGCTCCAAGGCGTGCCGGCGCTCCTCCTCCACGCGGGCGGCCAGCGCCTTGAGCGCGGGATCGGCGGGGAGGAAGAGAAAGCTCATCTGCCGGCGGGGGGCGGGCGTGCGGCGCACGAAGCGACCCACCACCTGGCGAAAGAAGAGCTCCGTGCGGGCCGCGGTGGCGTACACACCGACGCGCAGCCGCGGGATGTCGACACCCTCGCTGACCATCAGCACCGACACCAGCCAGCGCGCCTCTGAGGCGGCGAAGCGATCGATCGCGGCGGAGGCATCGGGGTCGTCGGAAGTCACGACGGCGGGGGGCTCGCCGCTGATCGCCGTCAGGCGGTCGGCGATCTTGCGGGCGTGCGCCTTGTCGGCGGCCACGACCAGTCCCCCGGCGCCGGGGTGGCCCTCGGCACGGCATTCCGACAGCCGGGCGTCGGCGTCGTGCAGCACCCCTGCGATCCAGTCGCCGTCGGGATCGAGGGCCGTGCGCAACCGGCGGGCGGACTCCTGGCGGGGGAGAGCGACCTCGAAGTCGAACCGCCGCGCCTTGCCCTGCGAGGTCCACTCCATCTCGCCGCCGTAGGCCATGAACGTGATCGGGCGGCACACGCCGTCGATCAGGGCGTCGGTGTAGGTGTAGACGTGGTCGGCGCTGCTCACGCCCTCGTCGTCGTAGCGCACCCAGGGGATCGCGGTGTTGTCCGAGCGGAAGGGGGTGCCGGAGAGCAGCAGCCGCATCGTCGCCGCGGAGAACGCCCTCGCGGCCGTGAGGCCCCACGCCGCCAGCTCGCCCATGTGGTGGGGCTCGTCGGCGATCAGCAGGGTCCCGCGGGCCGCGCACGCACTCCTGTGCACGTCGGGACCGGCCGCCACGGTTTGGTAGGTCACGGCGACGCCGTGGCGATCCGGGGGCTCGGGGCCGTCGGCGTTGGGCCGGTGCGGCTCGAGGTCGATCCCGAGGCGAGCGGCATCCGCGGCCCACTGGCGGCAGATGTGCGTTGTGGGCGCCAGCACGCATACGCGCCGTACCGCCCCGCGGCGCAGCAGGTCGTGGGCCGCGCGCAGGCCGAAGGTGGTCTTGCCCGCCGCCGGGGTCGCCGACAGCAGGAAGCTCGGCCCGGGCGCCTCGTGCAGCCGGCCCAGGGCGGCTTGCTGCCAGGCGCGCAGGGGCCGGGCGGAGGGCCAGGGCGCCGGGGCGCCGGGGGGTGAGGTGACGCTGAGAGCCTCCATGCCGGGCGCGGGAAGATAGGCGCCAGTGAGGTCGGAATCCCGCTTCGTTCGAGACGACCTGCCTCGGCAAGGAGTAGCTACGGCTCTAGCGCCGCACGAACGAGGCCACTGTCACCGAGATGCGCTCGAGTGTCGTTTCTGTGACCGGGACGGGCAGGCCCCTGTGGCGGGCGTTGGGTCCCATCGCCACCAGGCGCTCGGCGGCCGCGGGCGCCAGCTCGATCTCGTACTCGACGGTGCGGGCCTCCCCGGGCGTGAACCACGGCGCCAGACGCTCGGACAGCCTCTCGAGCTTTCCCTCGCCCACCGACATCAGGCCCCACCTACCGCGCAGCCGCTCCAGGTGGAGGGGGGTGGCGAAGCCGGCTACCAGACAGCCGCCGGGCGCGAGCACTCGGGCGCACTCGCTGGCCGGCCGCGGGGCGAATACCGCCATCAGCGCACCAGCGGCGGAGTCGAGGAGTGGGATACGCGACTCGACGTCAGCTACGGCGAAGCCCAGGTCGCGGTGGCGCCGCGCCGACACCGAGGCGGCGGCCTTGGACAGGTCGAAGCCCCATGCGCCCGACGTCTCGGGCGCTGTCTGGACCAGCAGGTCCCGCGCGGCGCGGAGGTAGGCGCCGGTACCGCTGCCCAGTTCGGCCAGACACCCGTGACCGGGGTAGCAGGTGGCGACCGCGTCGGCCACCGCGGCCGCCACGGGCTCCATGTGCCCGGTGTCGAGGAACTCGGTTCGCGCCTGAACCATCTCCGCGGTGTCGCCCACCCGCCCGCGGGCCCCGTGGCCGAGGACGAGGTTCACGTACCCGGCCCGGGCCGTGTCAAAGGAGTGCCCCTCGGCGCAGTGCACCCTCGACTCATCACACCGCAGCGGCTGCCGGCAGACCGGGCACGAAAGCACGCAGACATCGCTCACGGTGCCATGGTGACGCGCGGGGTGGCGGTCGGCGCAGGGTCGCGCTGCTCACCCTTCACGCCCGTTTCGGTTTACGGGGTCCCGGCTCGGGAAAGCGCCGTACGAGTTCACCCCGCACACAGGCGCGCCCCTTCTATGACCTGATCGCCAACATCGCGACCGAGGAGTACGGGCACATCGAACTGGTGGCCTATGCGATCAACACCATGCTCAGCGGCACGGCGGTCGACGCGAACGGCCGCGCGCCCGGAGGCTCGTTCGAGAGCGTGAAGGGCTCACGCAACGCCCAGCAGTTCATCGCGGGCGGTGGTAGCGCCCTGCCCCAGGACTCCAACGGCAAGCCGTGGAACGGTGACTACGTGACCTCCACGGGCGACTTGGTGGAAGACCTGACCTGGAATTTCTTTCTCGAGACCGGTGCGAGGCAAAACAAGCTGCGCGTCTACGAGATGGTCGACCACCCCGCCGCCAAGGCACTGACCGGCTATCTGCTGGTGAGAGGCGGTGTGCATCAGGTGGCCTACGCGCGTGCGCTCGAACATCTGACCGGAGCCGACATGAGCAAGCTGTTCCGGCCCCGCGAATCCCCACGGAGAAGATTCCCGAGTGCCAGCCCCACATCGAGCAGGGGTTGCACACCAAGCTGTACAGATTCTCGCCGAGCGACTACCACGAGATCGCCGCCGTGTTCAACGGCCCGCATCCGGAGACGGGTGACCCGCTGACCGTGGAGGCCGGGCCGCCCGAAGGCGCGCTGCCCAGCGATCCTCCCCCGCATCCGTCGGTGTTCGCTCCGGACTACGCGCCGGAGGAGATCGCCGAGATCTCCAGGCGCCTGCGTCAGGACGCCGGGCTCGGAGACGAGCCGATCGCCGAGGTGGCCCACGCCCCGCACAGCGCGGTCGAGAAGGTCAAGGACAAGCTCAAGCCGTAGAGGGCCTCGCGCCGGGCGCCCCGGTACCGGATCGGGGCGCCCACACACCGTCGAAACGAGCAGGTTTTCTCTCAAGCCGCCCGGCCCGCGGGCCGATGCAGACGGGAGATGAATCCCAGAAGGCTCCGAGAGCCGAGCTTCACGGTGAAGGTCGGCGTGATGGTGCTCGTGCCGCTGCTCCTGCTCGCCCTGGTGCTCGGTAAGAGCCTCGGAGGCGGGACGCGCGAGCGCGCCCTCGCCAACGCCGAGGGCCAGGCGGCCCTGATCGCACGGGTGGCCGACGGGGGCAACCTCGCCCGGGCCGCCGGCGGCACCTCCGGGGCAGCTCGCAAGCGCCTGGACCGCTCCTTCAGGCGGGTGATCGCCACGGACACGGTCTCGGCGGTCCAGATCCTCAACCGCCGCGGGCGCGTGACGTACGCCAGCGACGCGCGACTCATCGGCTCGGTCTCACGGGCCCCCCGCCTGTTCGCCGCCCTGGGGGGCGATCCCGCCTCGGGCGCGGCGGCGGCGCCCAGCCGGCCTTCCAAGCGGGCCAAAGCGTCGGCGGAGAAGATCGAGGTCTACACGCCCGTGCGCACCGGCTCGGGCGCTCTGGCCGGGGCTCTGCGGGTGGAGATGCCCGCCGCCCCGATCGAAGCCGCGATCTCCTCTGACAGCCGCAGGCTCTACCTCATCCTCTTCGCAGGGCTGGGCCTCCTTTCCCTGGGCCTGCTGCGTACGATCAAGGGCGCGTCCAGCCGCCTGAAGCACCAAGCGGCCAAGCACGAGCACGACGCTCAGCGCGACACGCTCACCGGCCTGCCCAACCGCGCGCTCTTCAACCGCCTGCTCGACTCAGCGCTCACCGAATGCCCGCGCGACGGTCAGGTCGCCGTCCTGCTGATGGACCTCGACCGCTTCAAGGAGATCAACGACACCCTCGGCCACTACAACGGCGATCTGGTGCTCGAGCGGGTGGGCGAGCGGCTGCGCACCGTACTGCGCGAGGGCGACACGGTGGCGCGCCTGGGAGGCGACGAGTTCGCGATGCTGCTGCCCGAGGGCCAAGGCTCGGAGGCGGTGATAAGTACCGCGTCGCGAATCCACCGCACCCTGGAAGAGCCGTTCACAGCCGGGGGCCTGACGCTGAAGATCGAGGCCAGCATAGGGATCGCGCTCTACCCCCAGCACGGCGAGAAGGGAGGCGCGCTCCTGCGCAGCGCCGACGTCGCGATGTACGCGGCCAAGAAGGCCCACAGCGGACACGCGCTGTACGCGCCCGACCAGCAGCAGTACAGCCCCGCTCGTCTCGGCCTCGTCGCGCAGCTGACGCGCGCGATGGAGCAGGGCGAGCTGGTCCTGCACTACCAGCCCAAGGCCCGCTTCTCGACCGGCGCGATCGAGGGTGTCGAGGCCCTGGTGCGCTGGGACCACCCCCAGAGGGGGCTGCTGTTTCCTGACGAGTTCATCCCCGTGACCGAGCACACGCAGATGATCCGTCCGCTCACGATTCACGTGCTCGAAAGCGCCCTGGAGCGGGTGCGCGCCTGGGATGCCATGGGCCTCGACCTCAGCGTGGCGGTCAACCTGTCCACTCAGATTCTGCTCGACCTGGGACTGTCGGACGAGATCGAGCGCATGCTCTCGCGCGTGGGCGCGCCGCCGGAGAAGCTGGTCGTGGAGATCACCGAGAGCGCCATCATGTATGACCCGCGCCGCGCCCAGACGGTGCTCCAGAGCCTGCACGACATGGGTCTGAAGATCGCGATCGACGATTTCGGCACCGGATACTCGTCACTGCTCTCGCTCAAGCAGATACCGGTGAGCACGATCAAGATCGACAAGTCGTTCGTGATGGGGATGGAGGCCGACGAAAGCGACGCCGCCATCGTCAAGTCGACTGCCCAACTGGGGCACAACCTCGGCCTCGAGGTGGTGGCCGAGGGGGTGGAGACGCCCGCCTCGTGGAGCAAGCTCGAGGAGCTGGGCTGTGACTTCGCCCAGGGCTATTACCTGAGCAAGCCGCTGGCGGACGAGGAGTTTCTGCGCTGGCTCACCGCCTACCGCAAGATGTTCGGCGGGGCGTTGCCCGCCGTGGCCGGCCCACAGCACCTTCCTCGCGGTGCGTTCGGGGGGATCGCGGTGCGTCCGTCTCCGGCCTGATGTGTCGCGCCGGTTCATCCGGGTAGATCCGCCTGCAGCCAAGCAAGGGGGACCCATCAACTACTGGTTTGCCGCGTCAACGGAGGAGTTCAGCCCGTCGGAGATGTTGGAGCAGGCGAAGGTCGCCGAGACCGCCGGCTTCGATGGCCTAGGCGTGTCCGACCACTTCGCCCCCTGGTTTCCCGACGGCCATGCCTCCATGGCCTGGGTCCACCTCGCGGCGGCGGGCCAGGTGACCAGCAAGCCCCTCGGCACCGGCGTCACCCCGATTCTTCACCACTACCACCCCGGCGTCGTGGCCCAGGCCTTCTCGTCGCTCGAGGAGCTCTATCCCGGGCGGGTGTGGCTGGGCGTGGGCTCGGGCGAGTCGCTCAACGAGACACCGCTCGGGATCGACTGGCCCGAGCCGGGTGAGAAGCTGGAACGCTTCGAAGCGGGCGTGGACGCCATCGACCGGCTCTTGGACGGCGAGACGGTGACCGTGGATGCGGGCTGGTTCAAGCTCAAGGAGGCCAAGCTCTACACGCGTGCCGCCTCTCGCCCCAAGCTCTACATGTCCGCCTTCGGCCCCCAGGCCGCGGCGATCGCCGGCCGGTACGGCGACGGCCTGTGGACCCTCGGCGACCCCGAGGCCGCGCCCGAGATCATCGACGCCTACCGCAAGGCCTGCAGCGACAGCGGCAAGGCGGAGGGCGAGATCATCCTCCAGTCCGGGATGGCCTGGGGCGAGAGCGACGAGGCGGCCCTCGCGGGCGCGCGGCGTTGGAAGCCCACGCAGATGCCCGAGGTCTACCGCGACGACATCCACGATCCGGCTGAGATGCAGCGCATGGCCGGCGAGCAGGTGAGCGACGAGCAGTTCGCCGAGGAGGGATTTCTGGTGGGCGCCGCCCTGGACCGCCAGATCGAGCGCATCCGTGAGATGGAGGGCCTCGGGGCCACCGTGATCTGCCTCCAGCTGATCGGCCAGGCCGACCCACTGGGCACGATCCGCACCTACGGCGAGCGGGTGCTGCCAGTGCTGCGCGGCGGCTAGCGAGGAGGAGGCGACGAGCCCGGAGGAGGCGACGAGCCCGGAGGAGGCGACGAGCCCGGAGGAGGCGACGAGCCCCAGCGGGGGCGAAAACGTGAGCTGGGTGCCATTTGCCCCCATATGCGGGGCGAATCGCACCCACTCGGCCTCGAGGGGCGGATCGCCCGCGTGGCCGAGCGCCAGCATGGGAGGGTCAGCCGCCCGCAGTTGCTCGCCCTCGGCCTGGGGGCGCGAGCGATCGAGCACCGTGTGGGCTCAGGCCGCCTTACCCAGCTTCGCCGTGGGGTCTACTCGGTCGGGGTGCCGGCCGCGACGCAGGAGGGACGGTGGCTGACCGCCGTGCTCGCGTGCCCCGCGGGGTCGGTGGCGAGCCACCTCTCTGCCGCCGCCGTCTGGCGGCTGCGCGATGTGGACCCGGTGACGATCGACGTCTCCGCGCCGGCACGCAGCGGCAAGCGCCGCGACGGCCTGCGCGTGCACCGACCGCGCCACCTCGTTGCCGCCGACGTCACACGCCACCGTGACGTCCCGGTGACCGCCATCCCTCGCACGCTGATCGACCTGGCGGAGGTGGTCTCCACCCGCTCGCTCGAGCGAACCCTCGACGAGGCCCGGTACTTGAGCCTCCTCATCCGACAGGAGGTGGACGAGGCCCTTGAGCGCCACAGCGCTCGCGCGGGCGCCGGTCGACTCCGAGCGGCACTCCAAAGCCACGTCCCGGGCACCACCCGCACCCGCAGCCCGCTCGAGGAAGCGTTCTTTCTCCTGGTGCGCTACGCCGCCCTGCCCCAGCCCGAGGTCAACGTCAGGCTCGGGCCCTACACAGTCGACTTCCTGTGGCGCGAGGCCGGCCTGGTGGTCGAGACCGACGGCGGCGCCTCGCACGACCGCCCCGCGCAACGCGAGCGCGACGGCCGCCGCGATGCCTGGCTGGCCACCGCGGGCTATCGCACCGAGCGCTTCACCTGGCAGCAGGTGACCCGCCGCCCTGGTGAGGTGCTGGCGGTCCTCGACGCCCTGCTGTGAGTTGGCCCGGGCCCAGGGCCCGGCCCGGCCCCGGCCCGGCCCCGGCCCCAGCCCCGGTCCCAGCCCCGGTCCCAGCCCGGCCCCAGCCCCGGTCCCAGCCCGGCCCCGGCCCCAGTCCGGCCGAGCCCCGCCCCAGTCCGGCCGAGCCCCGCGCGCCCCGCGCCCAAGCTCGCTCTGCCCGCCGCGGCCCGCCACTCGGCGGATCCCCTCGCTCAGGCCTTGGACCGGCGCGCCAGCTTCACGCGCTCGTTCTTCTCCAGGTAGAGCTTGCGCAGCCGCACCACGGCGGGCGTGACCTCCACGCACTCGTCCTCGCGGAGGAATTCGAGCGCCTGGTCGAGTGAGAGCTTGCGAGCGGGCACCAGACGCACGAGCACGTCCGCCGTGGAGGAACGGATGTTGTTGAGGTGCTTCTCCTTGATCGCGTTCACGTCGAGGTCGTCCGAGCGGGCGTTCTCGCCCACGATCATCCCCTCGTAGACGTCCTCGCCGGGACCGACGAAGAGCGTCCCCCGCTCCTGGAGGTTGAACAGGGCGAAGCTGGCGGTCTGGCCGCGGCGGTCGGCCACCAGCGCGCCGCTGGGCCGGGTGCGCATCTCGCCCGCCCACGGCTGCCAGCCGTCGAACACGTGGTGCAGGATGCCGGTGCCGCGCGTCTCGGTCAGGAACTCCGTGCGGAAGCCGATCAGCCCTCGCGCCGGCACCTGGTACTCCATCCGCACCCAGCCGGTGCCGTGGTTGACCATCTGGGCGAGGCGGCCCTTGCGCAGGGCTAGGAGCTGGGTGATCACCCCGACGTAATCCTCGGGCACGTCGATGGCCAGGCGCTCCACGGGCTCGTGCAGCTTGCCCTCGATCTCGCGGGTGAGCACCTGGGGCTGGCCCACCGTGAGCTCGAAGCCCTCGCGGCGCATCAGCTCCACCAGCACGGCCAGCTGCAGCTCGCCGCGGCCCTGCACCTCCCAGGCGTCGGGGCGGTCGGTGTCGTTGACCCGGATCGACACGTTGCCGATCAGCTCCTGCGCCAGCCGCGCCTCGACCTGCCGGGCGGTGAGCTTCGAGCCGTCCTGGCCGGCCAGGGGCGAGGTGTTGATCCCGATGATCACCGACAGCGACGGCTCGTCGACGGTGATCACCGGCAGCGGCCTGGGATCGTCGGGGTCGGCGAGCGTCTCCCCGATGGTCACCTCGGGCAGTCCGGCCACCGCGATGATCTCTCCGGGGCCGGCCTCGGCGGCGTCGACGCGGTCGAGGTTGTCGGTCACGTACAGCTCGCTGACGGTGGAGCGCTCTACGGTGCCGTCGGCCTTGCACCAGGCAATCCGCTGACCGTTGCGGATCGTGCCGTGGCGCACGCGGCACAGGGCCAGCCGGCCCACGTAGGGGGAGGCGTCCAGGTTGGTCACGTGGGCCTGCAGCGGGTGCTCGGGGTCGAACTCGGGTGCGGGGATGCGCTCGAGCAGCAGGTCCAGCAGAGGGGCCAGGTCGGTGCCCTCGACGCCCTCCTCGAGCGAGGCCCAGCCGGCCCTCGCGTTGGTGTAGACGATCGGGAACTCGATCTGCTCCTCGTCGGCGTCGAGGTCGAGGAACAGTTCGTAGACTTCGTCGAGCACCTCACCGATGCGGGCATCGGGCCGGTCCACCTTGTTGACGACGAGGATCACGGGCAGCCTCGACTCCAGCGCCTTGCGCAGCACGAAGCGCGTCTGAGGCAGGGGACCTTCGGAGGCGTCGACGAGCAGCAGCACGCCGTCGACCATCGTCAGCCCGCGCTCCACCTCGCCGCCGAAGTCGGCGTGCCCTGGCGTATCGACGATGTTGAGCTTCACGCCTCGGTGCTGGACGGAGGTGTTCTTGGCCAGGATCGTGATGCCCTTCTCGCGTTCCAGGTCGGTCGAGTCCATCACCCGCTCGTTCACGTCCTGGTTGGCCCGGAAGGCGCCGGACTGCCACAGCATCGCGTCCACGAGCGTGGTCTTGCCGTGGTCGACGTGGGCGACGATCGCCACGTTGCGCAGGTCTTCGCGGAGGGCCATGGAGTACACCGTAGTGCTGGGTCCGCGCCGGGAGATCCGCGTCATCGCCGATGCGGATCGTTCGACGGAGCAAACGGCAGTCCTCCGCCTGGTAGGACTCAGCTATGGCAACTTTGACGCGGCCTGGCCTGGACGCTGGCGGTTCCGGGGACTGACCCGTGGCGCAGGCCCGGGTTCAGCTCCCGCCCGATCGCGACCTGCAGGTCCGGATGGCGCTCGCTCTCGCGCTCAACGGCGCCCTGCTCCTACTGCTGATTGGCCTGCTCGTGTGGTTCCTGGTGGCGGTGCCCAACGGCTGGATCTATCTGCTCTTCGTGGGCCTCATGCTGGTCACCGGCTTCTTCGATCTCCCGCAGCGGCTGGGACGGGGCTCGGCGGTGGAGCGCTCCAGACGGGCGGACGAGGCGGAGCGGCTGAGGGGGCGGGCGGAAAGGATCTCTCGACCGCCTCTGCCTGCTGGCCGGCCTCGAACGCCCCCCGGTGAAGGTATGGGGCCTCGACGCCCCCCTTTCCTGGATCAGCGGCGGCTCGCAGGTGAATCTGACGCTCGGCTTGGGCGCGGCGCTCGAGCCCCGGGAGTTGAATGCGGCGCTGGCGCACGAGGTCGCCCACCTGGCCAACCGGGACGCCCTGGTGATGGGCGTGCTGGCCGGGCCTTCCACCTTCATCGTCGCCGCCCTGCGAGGTATGTGGCACGGGCAGGGTGCGGCAAACAACGGCGACCAGCGACTTTGGGCGGCACTGCTGTGCTGGCTGTTGGTTCCGGCTCTCGCGTGGATGCCCGCTTCGCGCCTGGTCTCACGCCAGCGCGAGCTGGCCGCCGACCGCGGAGCCGCGCTGCTGACCGGCTCACCCGCCCTGCTCGCCGGCGCGCTGACGAAGCTCAGCGACGGCATGCACGCGGCGCCGCGGCGCGACCTGCGCGAGCGCCGCTCGGCGGACGTGTTCAACATCGTGCCCGTCGAGCCCCACCGCGGGCCACTGGCCACGCACCCGCCGCTGGCGGCGCGCCTCGCGCAGCTCGATTCTCTGGAGCGCAAGTTGCACGGCGGCCCCCCGCTGCGATGAAGCTCGCTCGACCGCGCCGTTCAGCGGCGCACGAGGATCCGCAGGCTCTGCCGCCGCACGTTTCCGGCCCGGTCGCCGGCCGCCGCGCGGACCGTGAAGCGGACGCCGGGAAGGCGCCGCAGGCGGATACGAGTCGCGCGGCCGACCTTGAGCATCACCGTTCTTGCGCGAGGGGTGCTCACCACGGTGGCCCGGCCGACCACGACCGCCCGCCGGGAGGCTGAGAGACCCGACCGCCGGGCCGTGCGCCCATCCACGACCATGCGCAGGTGCAGGCTGCACCTCTCCGAGCAGCGCGCCCGCAGGGCGAGACCGCGCGACAGCACTGTCCGGAGCCTCCGCCGTGAAGCGAGTGCCAGCGAGAGCACCGGAGCTGAGCGGTCGAGCGTGACGGCCGGCGCGGGCACGGGGGCGGGTGCCGGCACGGGTTCTGCCTCGTCCGGAGGCGCGGTGCGCTGCGGATTCGGGGCGGAGGGCTGGGTCGAGGGCGCTGGCGGCGGCTCGACGGGCAAGGGCAGCCCGTCAGAGGCGGCGGCGAGTTGCAGCGAGCGGGCGGCGTTCAGGCGCCCGCCGCTGACCGTCCTCGCCGTGAACGCGCTCTTGGCGTCGGTGCCGCCCAGCAGGGCGGACTTCACGCCCGCCACGCTGGCCGCGGGCTCGAGCGACCAGATGAGTGCTGCGACCCCCGCCGTGTGCGGGGTCGCCATCGAGGTGCCGCTGAAGTAGGAGTAACCCCCGCCTGGAACGGTGCTCAGGGTGCGTACCCCCGGGGCGGCGAGATCCACCGACGTGGAGCCGAAGTTCGAGAAGCCCGCCAGGCCGTCGTTCTGGTCGCTGGCGGCCACGCATACGATGTTCGCCGCCTCGTAGGCGCACGGGTACTCGGGGGCCGTGTCCACGTTGTCGCCCAGCCGGTCGTCTCCTCCGTTGCCGGCGGCGACCACGAAGAGGGTGTTGGGGGCGGCGTTGATCGCGTCGAGCTCCGCGCGGGAGAAGCCGCCGCCACCCAGGCTGGCGTTCAGGATCTGGGCGCCCTTGGCCCCGGCGTAGCGGTAGGCGGAGATGAGGTCGGCCACCGTGCCGCTGCCGGCGGCGTCGAGCACGCGCAGGGGCATCACGCGCGAGCTCTGGCTCACGCCGGTCACACCGGTGGCGTCGTTGCCCCGGGCGGTGATCGTCCCGGAGACGTGGGTGCCGTGACCGTTCTCGTCGGCCGGCAGGTTGTCGTCGGCCACCCAGTCCCAGCCGCGCCAGTCGTCCACCAGCCCGTTGGCGTCGTCGTCGATGCCGTTGGACTCGCGCCCGCCGCCGCTCTCCCCGGGGTTGGCCCAGATGGAGGTGTCGAGGTCGGGATGGCCGACGTCTATGCCCGAGTCCACCACCGCCGCGACGACCTGTGGGCTGCCGGTGGTCAGGTCCCACGCCTCGGGAGCGTCTATGTCCGCGTCCGGTGTACCTGAGACGCCCGCCACGGATTGGCCGGTGTTATTGAGGCCGTACAGGTTCGAGAAGAGCGGATCGTTGGGCACCGCCTGCCCATCGCGAATGAAGTTCGGCTCCGCGTAGGCCACGTCAGCCGAGCGTTCGAGCTCGGCGCGGGCCGCGGGTACCGACTGCCCGGGCTCGGCCTTTACCAGCTGCACGCCGCGCAGCCCGAGGGCGCGCTCGAAGTCCACGTCCGCACCGATGCGCGCGGCGGCCCGCTCGCCCGAGTCCGCGCCCGGCTCGAAGCGCACAATCAGCTCTCCGGGGGCCGCCGGCGAGGGCTCAGAGGCGGCGGCTGAGGCGATCGGGAGGCCGCCTGCGACGAGGCTCGTGCACGTCAGCGCCAGCGAGAAGACGGCAGGGATACGCGAAGCGGACATGAGATGGGCTATCGGTGCGGGGCGGGATCCTTCGGAGCTTGGGGCCCGATGCTAGTCGACTGTTCGACTCGTGCAGATAGCAACACGCTGCGGCCCCGCCCCGCCCGAACGGGCTCTGACGCCCGGCCGTGCCTGCCGGCGCGGCGCGCGACTAATCTGGATGGCTTGGCCTCGGTTTCCGAACCCACTCCGCAGCCGCCCGCCAGGGGCGAGGTCTGGCTTCGGGGCGACGGTCCCCGCGACGCGGAGCTGGTCTTCGCGTTTCCAATCGATCAGGAGCTGAACGCGGCGGTCAAGCGCCTGCCCGGGCGGTGGTTCGACTGGAGGCGAAGGCACTGGCGCGTGCCCGCCGATCCGCGCTCGGGGCCGGCGGTGGCCGAGTTGCTGCAGACCTTCCCGCAGCTGAGCGCGGGCACCGACGTGCGCGCCTGGCTGAGCGAGGCGGACCGCTGGCGGGGGCTGGTCTCGATCACCGCGAGAGACGGTGCCGGCGCCTTCGTCGTGCGCACTCTGTCCGGTGACAACCCCGACGCCCTGGCCGGGGCCGTACCGGCGGACAACGGCCATCTGCTGCTGCCCTTCGACTCGGCCAGCGCCGAGCTGCTCGGCGAGCTGGAAGGGGCGACCCTGGACGATCTGGCACGGGGCGCCACCTACGACATCCGCCACGGCCGCCGGCCCGCCCCGGCCTCGCTGGAGCTCGAGACCGACGAGGACGGCGAGCCACAGCTGGCGCTGGTGACGGGATGGGACACGGTGCCCGCCAAGGACTTCAGGCGCCTGCCCGAGGCGCGGCCGATCGAGCGCGGCGGGCGTGTCTTCGGCCGCGACCGCGCGTGGAAGGTGGCTGTGCCGGCCGATCCGGCGCTGGCCGAGCGGCTGCAGGAGTTTGTAGCCGCCCATCCTGGGATCGAAGTCGACCCACCCGCGCAAGCGCTGCTCGAGGAGCTGTCGGCCGAGCATGCCCGGGCGGCTCGGACCGTGGCTCTCTCCTACGCTGAGGATGCGGAGCTGGAGGGGCTCGTGCTTGGCGGCGAGCTGCATCCGTTCCAGCGCGCGGGCGTGCGCTACGCGCTCGAGCGCCGCCGCACGTTCATCGCCGACGAGCAGGGCCTCGGCAAGACCGTCCAGGCCCTGGCCGCGCTCGAGGCAGATGAAGCGTTCCCGGCGGTCGTGGTGTGCCCGGCGAGCATGAAGCTCACCTGGGAACGCGAGTCCCATATCTGGCTGCCCGGCCGCAGCGTGGCGATCCTCGACGGGCGGCGAGCCACGGCGTGGACAGCCGAGGCGCAGCGGGCGGAGATCCTCATCCTCAACTACGACATCCTCGACGCCCACCACGAGAGTCTGGCCGAGCGCGGGACGCGCGCGCTGGTGCTCGACGAGTCGCACTACGTGAAGAACCCGCGCGCCCGGCGCACGAAGGCCGCGATGACGCTGGCGCAGAGCCTGCCCCCCGAGGCGCTGCGCCTGGCCCTCACCGGCACTCCCATCCTCAACCGGCCCGACGAGCTGATCGCTCAGCTACGGGTGCTCGGGCGTCTGCGCGAGTTCGGCAGCGGCGCCCGCCTGTCCCGGCGTTTTTCCGCGGCCGCCAGCGACGATCGCCTGCACTGGAACCTGCGCGCGCACTGCTACGTGCGCCGGACCAAGCAGCAGGTGCTGCCCCAGCTGCCCGCCAAGCGCCACGACACCGTGCCGGTGCTGCTCTCGAACGAGCACGAGTACCGGCTGGCCGAGGAGGACGTGATCTCCTGGCTGCAGAGTCTGCCGCTCGACCTGCGCACGATCGACGCCAAGGTGGCCGCCGCACTGCGCGCGGAACAGCTCGTGCGGCTCAACCAGCTACGCCAGCTGGCGGCGAGCGGCAAGCTGCCCACCGCGCTCGCGTGGATCTCGGACTTCCTCGAGTCCGGCGAGGCCCTGGTGGTCTTCGCTGAGCACGTGGCCACCCAGAAGGCCGTGCTGGAACGGTTCCCCCGCGCCGCGCACATACTCGGGTCGGATTCCGGCCGGCGCCGCCAGGAAGCCGTCGATGCCTTCCAGCGCGAGGACGGGCCCCAGCTGATCGTCTGCTCGATGCGTGCCGCCTCGCAGGGCTTGACCCTCACGCGCGCGTCCAACGTGGCCTTCCTCGAGCTCGACTGGACCCCCGCGCGTCACGACCAGGCCGAGGATCGCCTGCACCGCATCGGTCAGGAGAGCGCGGTGAGCGCCTGGTACCTGCTGGCGCCCAACACGATCGACGAGACGATGGCGGAGCTGCTCGAGCGCAAGCGCACGGTGATCGGCGCGGTGACCGACGGCGAGGTGCGCGACGAGGAGCCCGTGATCGACGCGGTCGTGCGCGAGCTCCGGGGGCGTCCGTTCCGGCACCTGCGTGTGGTGGCGTGACCCCGCGCGCCTGGACTGAAAAGGCGAAAATCCCTGCCGGGATGCTAGAGTTTCGCGGGTCGAGGGCCGCTGTGGCCCCCGAGAGGTTCCGTTCCTAGTTGCGCTCCAAGCGCGTCCGGGGTCGCTGGATCTCCCTGACGTTGAGTACATAAGGAGCAGCACTTCATGTCTGAGCAGTCTTCCGCCGCCCGAGCGGAGCGGAGCGCGAACGTCGTTCGCGCGAGCACCGCATCGTTTTCTTCCCTCGGCGTTTCCAAACCAGTCGTAGGGGCGCTCGCGGCCCGCGGCTTCGAATCCCCGTTCGCCGTGCAGCGGCTCGTGATCGCCGACGTGCTCGCCGGCCGCGACGTGCTCGCCCAGTCGCCCACCGGGTCGGGCAAGACCCTGGCCTTCGGCGTCCCGATGGTGGACCTGATCTCGGCCGAGGCTCGCCGCCCGGCCGGCCTGATCCTCGCCCCCACCCGCGAGCTGGCAGGCCAGATCGTCGACGAGCTGCAGAGCGTCGCCAACTCGCGCGCGCTCTCGGTGGCCGTGGTGCATGGAGGCGTCGGCCTCCAGCGCCAGGCCAAGCTCGCGGCCCGGGCCCACATCGTCGTGGCCACGCCGGGACGCCTCGAGGATCTGCTGCAGCGCGGCGATCTCACCCTCAAGCACGTGAAGGTGCTCGTGCTCGACGAGGCAGACCGGATGCTCGACATGGGCTTCAAGCCGCCCGTCGACCGGATCGTGGCCAAGATCGGTAAGGACCACCAGACGCTGTTCTTCTCCGCCACGCTCGAGGGCGAGGTGGGCAAGGTGGCCCGCAACTTCACCCGCAACCCGGTCCGTCACGTGCACGAGGCCACACTCGAGCGCAAGGCCGTGGTCGAGCACCGTTTCGTGCACTTGTCCCACGACGCCAAGCTCGGCGCGCTGGTCTCCGAGCTGCGCGACGAGAGCCGGGGCCGCACGCTCGTGTTCGTGCGCACCAAGCGCGGAGCCGACCGCCTGGTCAAGCGCCTGGGCGCCGAGGCATTGCCGGCGGTGGCGATGCACGGCAACAAGTCCCAGTCCCAGCGCCAGAAGGCGCTGGCGCGGTTCGAGTCCGGTGACGTGACCACGCTGGTGGCCACAGACGTCGCGGCTCGCGGCATCGACGTGGCCGACATCACCCACGTGATCAACTTCGACGCCCCCGGGGACCGGGACGCCTACGTGCACCGCGTGGGCCGCACGGCGCGCGCGGGGGCGACCGGAGCCGGTGTGAGCTTCGTCTCCCCCGAGCAGTCTCACGATATGCGCCGGATTGCGCACGATCTCGGCCTCACCCGTCAGTTCGAGGAGGGCGGTCCGAGCCGCTCCGGCCAGCGCACCAACGACACCGCTTCGCGCACGGGTGGACGCCGTTCACGGGGTCGCTCCCAGGGCCGGGGGGGCAGGGCTCGCTGACGCGCGGAGCCGCGGCCGCTTTACTTACCTTTACAGGCGGTCCCGAGCGGGCCGTCGCGATCCGAAGGAGCCAGGTGAACACCGAAGATCACCCCCGTAGGCGAACGGAGCTCGTAGAGGAGCCGTTCGAGATCCAGTTCCCGCAGCGCGACCGCGACGAGGTCGAGCAGGACGAGGAATGGTGTGAGGTGCGCCTCGCCGGCCAGCGCCGGCAGATCCGCTTCCACGACTACGCCGAGATCTACGCCTGGCGCGGTCTGTACGAGCAGCTCTTCTACGACGAGCTCAAGTGCGATTCCCCGCGCACGGTCTGCTCCCTGCTCGCCGAGCAGCTGGACAGCGAGGGCATCGATCCCGCGGAGCTGCGCGTGTTCGACGTCGGGGCCGGCAACGGCATGGTGGGCGAGCAGCTGGCGGGGATAAAGGCCGGCTCGGCGGTCGGCGTCGACATCATCCAGGCCGCCGCCGAGGCCACCGACCGCGACCATCCCGATGTCTACGAGGACTACTTCGTGCTCGACCTGACCGACATCCCGCCCGACACCCTCGAGGATCTCCAGGGGCGGCGCTTCAACTGCATGACCTCGGTGGCGGCGCTGGGCTTCGGGGACATCCCGCCGGACGCCTTTGCCGCCGCGTTCAACCTGGTCGAGGACGGCGGCCACGTGGCCTTCAACATCAAGGAGGACTTCATGGCCCAGGCTGACGACAGCGGGTTCTCCGGTCTGATCCGCGACGCCCTCGAGGACGGGACGATCGAGCTCGAGCGCGACCGCCGCTACCGCCACCGGCTGTCGGTCACCGGCGAGCCCCTGCACTACCTTGCGATGGTCGCGGAGAAGCGCCGCGACCTGCGCTTGACGGCCTGAAGGCGGCCGGCGCGCCGAGTCAGCCGGCCTCGACCCTGGCCGGCCGGCGCGCGCCGGCTCAGCCCGACTCGGCCCGGGCGG
>JAABUR0100002529.1_pt1 | contig 27683 bp, 31 predicted proteins | sample 5560091 | NCBI WGS metagenome assembly JAABUR01 (sample SAMN10711879, study PRJNA513375) | rock metagenome | isolation source: Antarctica rocks | place: Antarctica: Victoria Land, University Valley sud
ATATAGCTTCCAATTCCGGAATCTACTCCTATGTCTCTCCTTTGTACTTAACGTCTACTCGTGTACATAGACAATATCTCACAAGCGACATTTGATGCATGGCTAATCGAGTTTGCTGTTTGGGTTTTGTTATACTGTACTAGAGCTTCCGGGTACATTTTGCAGAGAGTAGAATCAATACATTAGATAGATTAGGTCTGCTGACTTGCATGCAACCGTAGTAACAATTATTATTATGTTGCAGAGCAAGAACATGGTAGGTTAGTAGTTCCGTTACCACTGCGCAAGGCGGTTTCTGTTATTCGTTTGAAGTAATCTCAGCCTTACGGAATACAATAACCCATAAAGCGAAGGAATGAATTCGTAGAAGGCTAGCGAGCTGCTTACGCCGACGTCGTACATCAAGTCTTTGACTTGAACAAACCTCATCATGTTGCTGCGATAACGCTATGCCCAAGGACAAGTCACATAACGGCCATAATGGAGCAATCATTGGCCAGGACCACGAGGAAGCTCGCTCGTTACTGTCGGGCTCGATCAACGACGAAGACGATGAATGCACTCCAAGCCCTCCAATCCCCTTGATCTCCATGCGGCAGTCATCTTTATCTCGCCTTTCCACAAATGACCCGCCTCGTACCCCCCGGACCGCAAATCGTGTTCGTTTTAATCTCGAGGATAGGATAATCAGCGAGGCTGTACAGATTGATCCACGTGCGTCCGGCGATGAGGCTGAACACTTCATGGATGAGGAGGACTATACACATCAAGCTTCTGCTGGCAGGAGGAGTAGTACTGGGCAGAGGGCACCTCTTCTTACCGATGTCGAGGCTCCAAGTGTGACGGTTGCGAGCGCCGATCTAGGGTTCAATGCAGAGGATCTGCTGGAAAGTGCTCGGCCGAAGAGTGGGATGAGGAATGCTTTTATGAATATGGCGAATAGTATCATGTAAGCTACGGAGGAAGATGATACTGCCCCCAGTCCAAAGACTTAAGCCCACATACTGATGTCTTTATAGCGGTGCTGGTATCATTGGTATGAAAACAGCTTTACTCGTTCGATTCTAAGATCCATGGCTTATTTGGAAGAGAAGGCCAGGCCTACGCATTCCGGCAAGCTGGCTTGGTGATGGGTGTCATACTTCTCCTAGCCCTGACTATTACGGTAGAAATGCTTTAAAGCTCATGTGTCGAAGTATTGCGGTGCTGATCCTCAGGAATAGGTTGACTGGACCATCCGCTTGATTGTAATCAACTCTAAGCTCAGTGGCGCCAACTCCTTCCAGGCTACTATGGAACACTGCTTTGGCAAACCCGGGCTCGTTGCTATATCGGTACGTTCATCGCCCTTTGCCAATGACAATCACTGACATTTGGATTTAGATTGCTCAGTGGGCTTTGTACGTAATCAATTCCTAGCTCTTGAGTAAAGCTGATACGTTTTAATTCAGTGCTTTCGGCGGCATGATAGCCTTCTGTATCATCGTTGGCGACAGTATCCCCCACGTCATGAGCGCACTTTTCCCTGCATTACCAAGTACACCTTTCTTATGGCTTTTGACGGATAGACGAGCCATCATAATTATCTTCATTCTGGGTGTCTCTTACCCTCTTTCTTTGTACCGCGATATTGCTAAAGTATGATAAAACCCTCTGGGTCTTGGGGAGCTTATAGCTGACTAGCACCAGTTAGCGAAAGCATCTACCTTCGCGTTGATAAGTATGCTTGTTATTATCCTCACCGTAATTACACAAGGAGCACGGGTTTCCAAGGATCTTCGGGGTAACATCAAGGGCTCTCTTTTCGTTCGAGACGGCGTGTTCCAGGCCATTGGCGTTATATCTTTTGGTAAGGACCCTGGGTCTCCGTCGATTGTGATTTGTACTGATTGTTTCCAGCCTTTGTTTGCCGTATGTTCAGTCTCCCCTCCTTTGGGTGTGATTCGTTGACAAATCAATCAGACCACAATAGCCTTTTGATATACGGTTCTCTTAAGAAGCCTACTATGGATCGTTTCGCGCGCGTGACGCACTACTCCACCATCATCTCCATGTTGGCATGTTTGGTGATGGCTCTTGCAGGGTTTTTGACGTTTGGGGACAAAACTCAAGGGAATCTTTTGAATAATTTCCCAAGTGATAACATTATGGTCAACATCGCTCGCTTGTAAGAGATGATATGGCCCTGCAGACGTTCTTGCGATGCTGATGACAGCTTAGCTGCTTCGGACTCAACATGCTCACCACGCTCCCTCTCGAGGCGTTCGTCTGCCGCGAAGTGATGACTAATTATTGGTTTCACGACGAACCATGGAATCCCCATCGGCATCTAATATTTTCTACATCTCTCGTAGTCACGGCCATGACGCTGTCATTGCTAACATGTGATCTTGGAGCGGTATTCGAATTGATTGGTGCCACCAGTGCTTGCGCTCTTGCCTACATACTCCCTCCGCTTTGTTACATCAGGCTAAGTACCCGAAGCTGGAGAACTATTCCAGCAATGATTTGTGTTGGGTTTGGAACTGCTGTTATGGGAATTAGTCTAATCCAAGCAGTGGCGAAGATCATCAGAAGTAAGTAATTCCGACCAGTGCGCAACGGTAGCTACTGATAGCTGGTGGCACAAAGATGAAGGAGAAACACAGACTTGTCGATAGATGGCTATGGCGGAGCGGAGCTTCTTGTCGCTATTTAGATCACAGCTACTTCTAGAAGCCTTCGCGCGAGCAGCAGGTTTTGTTCAGGATACCAGTCAAATAGACTTTTCGTTCTTGAGGACAGTGCTAATCAAGCACTCAGCGCATTCCCAGAAAAGCCCGTGGCTCCCGACGTTCGTTGTCCGGCCCATCTGAATTTCATGGATGAGGTGAAACGACTATGGCGCTCTGTCGCTCCCCCCCCCTCTCCCCACACAAACCTCTATGTTATGATCTGCATCACTGCTCGTTACTGTATTTGATGTTCAGCTCCTACCTGTCAGGGGCTATTGTCCAGCGTGCTTGAAGGTAAGTCGCGCAACCTTGATACTCCCTGTGTGAGGGCTTTGGCAAGGGCTCAGTCCGAGGTGAATAGTCGAAAGCTTTGAATCCCAAGAGCAACCCCAACATTCCTGCACCGCCATGATGTTGGTCACCATGCCCAGTACTAGATTGCACTAAGTAGCGACAACTTCCACATCTAGCATTCCAGATTATGGTCCGGCATCAATTGACTAACCTGATCTCACAACGACAGCGACTAAGAACGGTAACATGTTCCCTTGCCACCAGTTCCTACAGTTATTACAGCAATACATGTTGCGAGACACCGTTGTTAATTGTAGAAAATGCACAGAAAGTTATGTTATGAGAAAAAGGATCTCATAGCCAAGTCCAGCGATACACTGGTTAGAATATCTCCCACCTCTTCAGTACATGCCCTTCCTTTTGTACTTCTGATTCCTTGTAGAGTCTCAGCCTTAGGTCTATTGCTACCACCTGTTGGTTTCCTAACATGCACAATCCCGCCATCCTTTGCCAGAGCCCTGCACCAATGTATCTGGCTCGTGTTTGTTGTGTAAACACCAAGATAGAGTTGAGTAGCCGGGAAGCATCGGTATCTGCAACAGAGACTATGGGCGCGTTCCCGGTGAATGAGATGAGCAAGATCTATCTGCGATGAAGTAATCCACTTCCATCCCACAAATCGCCAAAACTCAACAACTTCTCCAGAATCCGGCATTCTTCTTGTCGGAAGTCTTTGATGTGCTCAAGACCGGGGCAGCATCTTCTCCGTTGTCCTTTTACGAGAATTGCCGGACTGCATCGTTCAAACATTGGTTCAAGTTAGATAAGGTACCTACGGTAAACAAACATTGTCTTCGTTGAGCATCTATCGTCCTGACTTCCGCTCAACGCACAGCACACGCAAGGCTTTCCAACCATTAGACCTCCATACAGCACCTCTGCCGCTTAAGACGCTGCAATCCGCTACAGCCGCCAGGAGCTCCATCCTGCGCGCTGCGACGCACAGCTCCGCCCCAGAGGTCGACACACACATCTCCACGCCAGGCTTCCGCCCCCGCAAAATCGGACGACCTCATTCGCCGGTGGCATCCCCTCATCGGACAGTTTCTAATGAATCTGAAAACCCCCGCTAGCTTCATAGATCTGTTGTTTTTCCTTCGATGAATGAAGGTTCTTCTACATAAATATTCAAGCTCACCAGATCAACATCATCTTCCACTTTCTCATCCATTTTTTTTCAACACAGCCCGCAATTTTGTAGGCATCAACAGGTTTAGGAAATGGCGGATAGAAGAAGACGCGAGATGCGTGTGACTGATGACGACGAGTACGAAGACGGACCTCCTCGATCGGTTCCTCGTCAAGGGGTACAAGAGTCTCCAGCAGAAGAAAAAGCCAGGAATGATCGCATGATAGAAGTTCAGTTGGTTCGTGATATCTTTCACTTCCCTCTACCGACACTAACTTTCCCCTCCTAGGAGGCTTTGGGACCCGGTCGTCGACATAATATTAGCACGAGGGATCACCCGGAGAATATGATTGAAGTCGATCTAGACTTCCTCCAACGTCGGCGGAGAATCAATCAGAGCGGAACTGCAGAGAGTAGAGTGGCTCCAGAAACAGCGGAGAAACTGTCTTTGTGGAATAGTAAGTTTTGCTATGGTGTAATAATTAGCTCTACTGAATGTTATAGACGCGCATGCTTCTCTTAAAGACGACGGAACTGCCGATGAGGGTCTTCAAGATCTTGCCGCAGGTCAAACGCACCGGGCGAAGCTGATGGACCAGTCTCCTCAATGCCACGACATCACCCGGGGTGAGGGAGACGCTGGTCGACGAGGATTTCCCAGAACTCGTGCCAGAGCTCGCGGTGGCCGTGGAGGAGGAGTGATTGGCACTCGTGGAAGAGGCACTCGGCCGTCAAGAGGTCCCTCGGTAGGCATTGCTCAGCCTTTGCCAAGATCTCCAGTGGTGAGGTTGCCACCTGCGGCGTCTGCTCTACAGGCTCTTCGTTCAAGCACGGCTACTTCTTCGAACGAAGGTCGCGAGCAATTCCGTCGACGAAACGAGGTTCCTGCCAATGTTAGAGAGCTTAGGTAAATTGGGGTCAGGAACTCAAGCAGTTCCTTCAGCTGATCACAAGTAGGACTAACCACTATGACGGCCAGCTTGCAACTCCTAGTGACTTTATGGCATCCTTAACGACCCATGGTCTCCTTGCATCAACTTCGCTTCTTGACGGCCCAGCAGAGGATGAGCTAATCACGGGCGGCACTGTACAGGCCAGTGCTACCGGAGCTGCACCATTGGGTACAGGGGTCGCAGCGGCAGATGCGCTTTTCAAGTTCATAGAGGGCGATGCTGCCAATGCCCCTGGTCCATCAACCTCCATTCAAGCAGACTCAACCCTGCACGTGGGAGATCTCCGAGGGCTTGAGATGATCGAGGGTTCGGCGCATTTGGAAACCGAGAGAGGTGTGTTCCGCTCGCCACTAGTAGAGTCATCAATTGTTATTACATCACTCCGGACGGAAGAAAAGACCAAAGAACCAGGAATGTGGGAAGGATATATGAAGACGGACTTGCACAATCTATTCCCATCGGCCAAGAAAGGGACGGCTCAGAAGCACATCACCGAGTATTATAAAGCGACAGCAGTTAAGGAAACCGATCAAGATATTGTTCAGTCGACTTCTGAAGCAGTAGCAGTAAAAGGAAAAGGTCGGGCCAACTCATCGACTTCTGAAGCAGATGAAGGACCTGCTCGAAAGGTCCCTCAATCGACGGCTCAACAGCTTGAAAGAAGTCATGACGACTTCACCAAAGCCGTTCAAGACGGCTTTGATCCCACGAACCACATTTTCACCGGTTCCTTATCCAAGTCTCGCTGGGCTCCTCGAGGACGGTCAGCATCCACGTTTCCAGCCGCCACGCTTCCTATGCCGCCTCACCTTGCACGCCATGCTCCTCCTCATGATCACGGTGCTGGTGTTAGGTCTCAGGTTCAGGCGCGAGTCATCAACGCACCAGGCTCCGTTACCGCTCACACTGTACCACAAGCATCAACCGGTCAAGATGTTGGACCATCACGTCCAGCACCTCGCGATGACCCCACAAGAGACGTAGCTCCTCAAAAACATGGTGGAGCCCGCGGAGGTGCTTTAGCCCCGAACCCAACCCGCCAACTCCCAGCTGGTGCCTCAGCGACAGTTGCAGGTCATGGCCGCGGCCGTGGCGCTGCAGTTTGCATACCTACCGCTGCGTCCAGCGGTGTCATCAGACCAGGGGTAGGGCAGTCGATATGGAATCGTGGTGGGTTATCTAAGAAAGGATGACGATGAAAATGAAAACACGGTGCCAACGAACCAGTGGGTTACCTAAAATGCCATTGGTGATCTTAAGCCGCAACCAAGGCCATTCCCATTTTACCCTACTTCACTTTTTCGAATTTCGTCGGGCTATCAGTTGCCCAAACTCTCATACGCTTACCAGAGCAAATTGCCACGCTGAAGGGAATGAGCTCATATGAGCGACTGGTCTATCATCCATGCTCGTGTTCTCACTTTCCAGGAACGCGAGTCTTCCTCCATCACATGGAAGAGATACGGCACCATAATAGCTTGTGGTGCAGCACTTCTTTCCTTTGTACCCCTGCAATTGACGAACCCACTTTACGACTTCGTTCAGCGTCTCTCATTCGAGGCCAAAAAGCGATGTTGATCTTTCACCTTCAGTTTAGATAGCTTGTTTGTACGCAATTGTTTTCGGCTGTGGCACGTTGAGGTGTCTTATTCAGATCAACTTTAGACACAGAAAATGCGATGCAATGTACTTTGATTCTTGATTTCAAATGTTCTGATGATTCCGAGTATCAGGTGCTAAATGGAAGAAATGGGCCTCGAAGCAAGCTACCTTGACCCCGTTCAATAGGATTTCCAGCCCGATGAACACTGCTCATGCTTCCTATTGTCATTTATTCACCAAACGTCCCCAGGCCCCCAAGCACCCAGCATCACACAAACAACCGTGAACCCGCCATGCTTTACTCAAAAGACGCACCCAACGAACCTACACTATTGCTTCGTTCGTACAACACATCTGGTCCTTTCGAAGGCGGTATGTTGAGAGGTCCACTTTTTGAACAAGCTAGACGCTAAAGCAGGAGCTGATGAAGTGTAAATCTGATTATTGCTGAAAGGTACCTAGGTATGTTTTCTACGGAGCACAGTAGGAAGCTACCTTATCTACCTTACGTTTTGTGCCGCAATTGGCGCTAGCCCCAACTAGGCTAGCGGGAAGCGTTCTTAATCAGGAACTACCTTATGTTCTTAGTTGGAGAACTACTCCTCCTGCTCCTACTATTGCTCTTACTACAGCTCCTATTGCTTCAATAGGAGCTTCCCCCTTCCAACATTCAGATTCATGGTGGCCTCAAAAGCCGTGTGCTAATTCGGAATGGACCGGAGCAGACGGAAATAGGGGATGGTAGTCTCCGCCTTCATAGGGCTGATAGGGCTGGGGCCCGCTAGTAGAGTTTTACCTGCTCGCTCCTAGATAGACTCCTACCAAGCTTCAACCTACATACCAAAATGCCCCATATGACCTCGTCCAACACATACATGGCGAGCCCCGATGCACTCCCTTCACCTACAATACCAAAACTGGAATGGACCATCTGAAGACAAGCCGCATGAAGACGGATCTTAGCCACGCGGTTTTCGAGCTCAATGGAAGACTTGATTGGACGCAATGGGGCAGGCAAGGTTCCTACGCGCTTGGTTGAATGGCCCAGGATGTGTAACGCTACAGAGCAAAGCTTGGTAAGAGTGTAGAAGCGGTACTCACAAGTCACAAGGAAGTCATTAAAATCAAGGTGTGTTGGGGTCTAACAAACCTGCGGTTTTTTAGGAGATTTCCATGCTTAAGAGGATGAGAATCTGCTGCTGTCGATCCAATTACTGAATTCTCGTATGTCTCACAGAAAGAACCGACGGGCAAAGGGCCACGAACGGTCTAAGCGTATGCAAAGGGGCCGGGTGATATGTTCCCGCCCAATCATGTTCCAGGCTCCGCAAAGCATCCTAAATCTTCTAAACCTCTTGGCGCCATTGAAGAATGAAAGACAAGCTACGAGAAGGCATGCAAACGCTGATCGAAAACAGACCCCTTCAAACCCTCTCAAAAAGCGCCTAGCACCACATCTATATCGCCCAATATATATTGTTTTCACAGGATTGCTGTTCTAGCCATTGATAACGCCTTTATTGCACTCTGCGTTTTGTAGGCCCGGTCCGGTCCTTTGGCGCTTAGCATCACGGCCTATGTCAGGCGGAACATTGACTGATGCCGCTGTCACATCCTTGAGTGGTTGGGGACTAGAATAACACCAGTGAGCAAATGAGATTGGCAGAAGAGGGTTCGATAAGACTTACTGCACCAAGTTCCCTTCTGCGGGTCTCTTCATCTGTGGCGGCTTGTAGGACCCCCGGTTTTGCAACGGGCTCGCCGCCCCACCTGGCATACCCACCCGACGCGTCTTGTCTGTCTGAGGATTCCCAAAGTTAGATCGAAATGGTGGAGCAGGCATCGGCGCCGCTCCGATCAATTCCCTCCCTACTGGCTTTGTCTTCGTGTGATCGACACCGGCAGTTTTGCGGATAGATGGGCTCTCTAGGTGGGGGTCGAATGCTGGGGCTTTGATGAGCCTGCCTGAGACGCTCTGGACCGATTCTGCGGCTCGGGCGGTGAAGAAGCCTACGGGTGGGTCATGGTCCGCAGTGTTTGAGGAGTCGGTGGAGGATGCGCCGTCAGAAGGCAAATTTTGCGGTTGTCGATCACATTGCTGGCTCAAGGAACCGGGCTCAGAACGCACTGTGGCTCTAATGTTCTGTGGATGATTAGGGGAAAGCGATTGTGGTGGGTTCTGGGGCTGTCTGGATACTGCCTGTCCTTGCTGGTATGGTGGTGCTCTGTGCGGCTGTTTCTGGGCTTGTACTAGATTGCTCGATTGCGCTTGATCTAAAGATCCAGCACTAAAGCATGTGTATAATCCTGGGGCTGAAACGGAAGCCAGTGGCCGTCTCTGGGCAGGCGGCGGCGGCGGCGGTTGGACATCTTTTCCAGGTGTCACACCGGCCGCATCACTTCGAGTAATCTTAGGCGGACTAGGCCTACATTCGAAGTGAGTAGCGGTCATAGAAGGTTCGAGAACAATCTCATCAGGATGCTCCCCGTGTGAGACACTTAGGTCAACTTCATCGAACTCATCGCCTGACCTGATTAGCGCTTTTATAGAATATAGGGTCGTTGAGGTGGTTTACTCCCGAACTCGTCATCAGGCTCTCCCATAGTGTCTGACTGATGCGTTAGTGCCAGACATCCATCATAGTTGAAAACCACCTTACGAGAGCCGGACACAGCAAAGATCTCTTTCTTGGCCAGAGGGAGGTCAGGCTGTCTTGCAGGGCTGTCCTCAAGGGGATCTTTCTTCATAGGGGCGAAGTCAGGGTGTCTGTGAAGATTTTTCGGATCCCATTTCGACTGTTACATAGTCAATATCACCTGTTCCGATGTTTACCGCGCTACGTACCGGTGCAATCTTGAGCTTCGTGACTCTCGCTACGTAGTCTTTGTCATAAACACAGTTCCCTAATATGTTTCCAAAATTCCGAAGGGCTCTCTTCAATGCGTCCGTAGTGCCTTCTTTCTTCGCTTTTTCGAAGGCCGCAGCTTTGCCTTTGCAATTCTCGATATGTCCATAACCCACATCCTTGCACCTGATCAGCATATTCTCCTGTGAGACGGGATTCTTCACCCCATACTTCGTGGTAGGTGCCGTCTCGAAGTGTAACACGAACAATCACCGACAAACCAAGACTGATTTTGCCTGAAGTCTGGTGCTCATCGACCTGCCTTAACTTTTAGTCTTCCTATCGATCCGTCATTAGAGCCACCTTCTTACGAAGTCCACTTGGATGTTCATAATTCCACTTGACCATCCATTGAACCCGAATACTTCGTTTGCCAAGTTGATACATTTGTCTGCGGATAGATAGTGTACTTTTCCTCCACCAGCTCCTGGTCTGGAAGAGATGTACTCAGGCCCTAGCTGCTTTTCTAGGCGACTCGAGAGCGTAGCTATTTCTTTGGCGGTATACTCGCTGATGTGGGACTTCACTTCCTCGAACGGGTTGACTGACGTAGCAGCAGCTCTGTGCTGTTCCCCGGGCCTGCTTCTTATCAGAGAGTAAATTTCAAGGAATCTGGCACTTACCCCGGCATCATGATTGCTCTATACGCTTCAGCATGTCACCAAAACACCTCATTCTTAGTTGCTTGAGACCGTCACGACTCGCGGTAGGCGCGGGCTAGATAAAGCTTAGCCTGTTTCCGCGTTATCACGTGATATTAAAACTCCCAAGTACACGAACTCGATGGCAAATCTCTACTGGTAGTCTACAGTACTAGCTAAGAATACCACACAAACAATATAGATTAGTTATGGTACTCACCTAGAGTACCTTCGGTATCGCAAATGCTTTGAACATCTACGGTAACTCAGACCAAGATATATTCCTCGATACCTATGCGCATCTACTCCTCATAAGTCCATCTTCAGGGCCAGCTTCTGTTAAAAGATCAGGAACAGCTTTCTGCTCAAAGTCTTTAATCTTCACAGTCATATCTTCTTTAAACGTATCAACTGTTCTCCAGTACTGTAGGTAGCATCACCCCAAAACCTATGCTAGTCATGTGACATGATGTTTAGACTTTACCTTACATACTCGTATCTAATTCAACAAGCGATGAGAGCTACCGGGACTCAGTATTGACAGCGTTTTAGTCGTAGGATGCTACATGTTCATGCCTATTGGTCGTGAGGTTGGGAAGAAGTACACTGTGAACGACTGTCACCCTTGTCCATCTAACCTCGTCTTGAAAAAGAACAAAGACCCCGGGAACACCTGCTATGACTTATCCTCCAACACCTCGCAGTAGCCAATCCAACCACTCAAACGAAATACCGTCGTCCAGAAGTGAAGAAGTGGCGTGAATGCCATCATTTGACAATTAGCGATGCACTAGGCACCAGTCCAAGCTCTTTCAAAGTAGCACCAAAGTCGACGTTGTCGAAAACCTTCCTTGGATAGTTTTGGGTAAAACTCTGTACCTCGGATCCAGTCTCTTCAGTTAATTTCGAAGCGACTTCGAAGAGTGTGGTTTCGACCGGAAATGATCTCTGAATGTTACCGCCGGAGGTTTGAAATCTTATGCGGGACTCGGTATATGTAGACGCTGGCTTCGATGCTACTGGTCTTGAACTTGTTAGTGGTTGCACGGCGGCCGGTGCCGCTGGTGGTGCTCGCCCCTCCCGTTCCGCTTTCTCCTTCTCGGCCCTGAGTCTTCGCTCTTCCTTGTCTACTTCAATCTTGGCTTTAATCCTCGCCTTTGCCGCTATTTCGTCCTGTTTTTCCTTCCGCTTAGCAGCAGCTTCTTTAAGCTGCTCCTTTTTCTGAAGATCTTCCTTAATATCCTGCACCTCTTTGGTGCTTTTCCGACGTATCTCCTAATAGACTAGGTCAGCGCAAGCTTTCGTGTATTAGGTATAGAGTACCGTAGTACAAACCTCGTTCTTTTTCTTGTCTAATTTATCCTGTTCTGACATCCCCTCTCGCTTCTCGGCGAGCTTCTGTCTCAGCTCTGCGAGTCTGGCCTTCTTATCCTCCTCTGTCAAAGGTGCAATCTCTTCCGTAGACTCGGCGAAATTAACGTGTTCCGTTCTTGAAGCATGAATTTCCGCTTGCGCCTGGCTCCGGAATTTCTTCCCGCAATCGTTGCACACCAGACTGTGAGCTACTTCGCCTGGTTTGAGAGCGATAGGTTCGACGCTCGGATCGGTTTCATCCTTTAAATCGGCAGCTTCTGAGGCGTTGATTTCCTCGATTGTTCTATCCTGACTCGCTTCCAACCACTCGAGAGCTCCTTGTACTGTACATTGTGTAAGCAAGTTTCTACAGGCAGAGATACACATGGTACGATCGTATAACGAATATTTACTTACAGCCCCCTGACTTGTTAACGGCCAGCTCGGCTCTGGCATTGTCAAAACCCATAGCGAGGAGAGCATCCAAATCGCTGGGCGCCATGATGGCTAATTGAAGTGTTGGGGAACCTAAGCAGGTATTAGGAAAGGAAGCAGTTCGGCGATAAACGAGCCTGTGGATGGTAGTACCCAACAAAGGATGCTGCTGAGCTCAGCTGCTCAAGCTGATAAAATAGATATCTAATCTATACGGAACAGCCACTGTGATGTTGGTTATAACTGTTGCTCAGTCACTCTCTCAACGCTCTGGCTCTCTTGTGTTTTAATGACATGGCTGTGATGGGTTTGTTAAACAATGGAAATTGGTGAGACCGTGAGAGTCGACGTCATCCACAGGGTCCAGTATAAACTTGTGCCGCCGGAAATCAAGCGAAAGCCTGAGTGAGACCAGTGAACCCCCAGCCCGCAAGTCCTACCAGCCATGTTGCAACGACACTTCTTCTGATACAACACTGCAATTGCTCTCTGCTCGCACACTTCTCATAAACAGAACCCTCTATCAACTTAGAGCTTAGTCGGAAGTAATCGTCTAGGAAGCCTACATAACCCTTCCGCCGTACACACGCGATACTTTGACGACTTAGAGAATAACCATTTCACCATGTCTGTCCAGCTCGATCCCCCAGAGCTTGGCTTTCGCAGTATGTGTCCGAAACAAATCGTCTTGAGAAGTGTCCGCCTGACTGAATCAGGACCCTTCACCCACGAGGTCACTCAGCTACTGCGCCTATCGAATCCAAACGGCGATCCTATAGCCTTCAAAGTAATCTCACCTATGCCCTTCATATTCTTCGTCTCCATGATGCTAACCGGGCATAATACAACAGGTCAAAACCACTGCTCCAAAACAGTATGTCTTCGGTCAAACGGCCGTCGGCTGGCGCTAACCGCAGCATTAGATATTGCGTTCGCCCCAACTCTGGGCGCATCGAGCCTGGTAGCGAAGTCGAAGTGCAGGGTATATCAAGAATCTTGTGGTCTGTGTAGAGAGGGTAGCTGACGGCATTTTGCAGTGCTTCTACAGGCTATGCGAGAAGACCCACCACCGGATGCACGGTGCCGCGATAAATTCCTCGTCCAGTCAGTGGCTATAACGCCAGATAGAGAGTTGGCAAACATCACAGCTATTGTTAGCGATTTTGTTCGCTATATCTGAGTGCCTGCCGCTGACACTCCACAGTGGCAAAATATCGAAAAAGTTGCTAAAGGCTCCATCGAGGAGAGAAAGATTCGGGTGCTTTTCCTGCCAGCAGAAGGGTCTACAGCGACTCCAACTCACAGCAACGTAAACGGAACTGTAAGTGACTTTTCCTTAAATACCACCTAGTGTCCGGGTGTACTAACATTCGATCTACTAGCACCTTGGGGAAGAAGCACCACCTCCCTCTTATGGCTCCCCCTCGCCCTCATTCGGTTCCCCCGCACCAGATGCCACCACACCTCAGATTCATTCTATCACGAATAGCAAGGGTCTTGGAGGCGCAGAGCCGGCCAGTAATGCTTCTTCGTCAAACAGGCAGTCCACGCTCGGCGCCGCCGCATCAACCGTCGCCAATGCTGTGCCGATTTCTACCGAAGACTTGCGCGCGCAGCTTTCTGAAGCCAAAGGGCAAATTCTGAGGCTGAAACAGCAAGCCGAAGACCAAGTTCTGAGGCAGAGGAAGAGTGACGCTGTCAATCAGGATTCGAGAGAGCGTATCACGACCGGGACGACAGGCATGGGTATTCAGCAGCAACCGGCGGACGGTGTTCCAGTGCAGATTGTGGCCGCCCTGTGCTTGTTGAGCTTCCTCCTGGCTTACTTTTTCTTCTGATCGGTAGGGCTTCGTTCTTGTGCTTTCGCAGAATTTGGTGCAATCGGGGCTATGACGGTGGGTCGAGGTGTGAGAGAGCAAGTGAAGAGAGTTTCGGGTGTATCGCTCGGGCGTACCGGTTCAGGAGGGAACCCTAGCAGTGCTGCCATGGAACTATAGCGGAAAGACACCCTGACTCTAGGTAGCCTCGATCGTTTCCCTAACGCACTGTATTTTATATTTGAAACCAAAATTTGTTGATTCACGCCGAATCACAATTAAATCTAATTTCAAACATGCTATGGGAATCGAATTAACAAAAGCTTACCCACCTTTACATCGTAGATGCAACAGTCGCGTCCTGGAAGCGCTTGAATGTCTTTCAGTTTTCCCCTCACAAAACACTGTTCTGCCGCTCATTCTCCCCAATCTCCTCCCTCCACGCCCCAACTTTTCTCCACTTTTCTTTTCTTTTTACCCGACACCATAAACCGACCTCCTTATCCCAGATAAATTGCCAAATCACCCAAATCCAGCTCTTGTGATGTGGCAACTCTTTATAGAACTCTCTTGCGATCTCATGCAATGCCGGCAAACGCGTCCATGGGACGGCGGGGAAATCGTGGTGTTCGTTATGTAAGCCCACGTTGAAAGTAAGCATGTTTAAGGGGCCATAGTAGGAAAATGTTTCGGGCACGAGAGTGAGGTTAGAAGGGTCTTTTGCGGTCTCTGGTTGTTTGTCGAAAATGTAATGTTCGGCAATGAAGTGAGCGGCGCAGGGATGTAAGGAGCCGGCTAGGAAAGAGCTCATGACAAGGTAAGCCAGGGCATGGCCGCCAACATAGCGGGTAAGGAGCCAGTCAAACAGAACTTGAGCGAGAATGTTGAGGATGTGAATGGTGGTGAGAGGGAGCTGGTAGATCATCATGGGGCGGAGAGCGTAGAACAGGATTTGAAAGGTGGCGAAGAAGGCTTTACCAAAGACTGAGTCTAGGAAAAAGGCTTCAAGGGTGGTGGGGAGGTCCGTGTCTAGGCCGTCGACGCCAAGGGATTTATGGTGGGTTAGGTGGTAGGGCTGTAATGTCTTTAGCTATGTCTGCCAAGGGTATTTGGTCCAGAAAAGGATCCTTACTCGGAATGCCGCACTGTAGGGTATTCCGATTGGAAGATTGGCAAACATAGCCAAAAATCTGTTCGCTAATGGGGACTTGAAGGCCAGGTTGTGGGAGATCTCATGAATCGCCAGGAAGAGGGCCTGGTTACCCGTTGCACCAACGATGTAGGCTGTGAGAAAGAACGTCAAGGAGAGTATTGGTGTATTTTGTAAGCTGGCCGCACACATCAATTGCAGAGTAACGATTGCGAGTACGCAGTACTTAGTCAATGGTTCTGGGCCGCATAGCTTGGTTACCTTGGAGCGGCATTAGCATAAAGCTAAGCGCAGCTCCTTTGGGTCAGGAGCAATCACCTCCGGGTGCGCATTCATGATTGCTTGTCTCCGTGTTCTATGTGGCTCCTCTGTATATGACCAGAAGAAATCATCGCGGTTCGACGTCCTCGGTGCTTGATCCAGCGAGCGTTGCAGGGGCGGTTTGGGATGGCTAATGGACTGCACAGTGGCAGTGACCACGGAAGAAGGCATTATAGGGGGTGTAAAAGAGGTATGTACAACTATCAATGAAGATAAGGCATGTCCATAAACGTATTTTCCTCTGTTGATTTCTGTGGGGTCAACATTCAGGGTCCAGAACCGCTTTAGGCGCCAGACGCGCCAATATCCAAATTTGGAACATTCAGGGTACAGTACGCAAAACAGAATTATTGGAAAGGCACGGTTTGAGAAAAGTCAGATTTCTTGTAGATCTATCCAATCGTGTTGGTTCGGGGATAATATTCGGTATATCATTTCAATCATGCCTCATCCATATCCGGGAGACCTGCGCCCAATTTCTCAACCCAGTCGATGTCTTTAGCATCACTAGAAATTGTCTCTATGATTCCTACCTAATAATCGTCTCCTCGACTGATAACCTCTTTAAAAGTGGGCCGCAGCAAGATGGTCTGGAGCAAGATTAGCAGTGACCTCGAGAAAGGACTTCTTGGAATGTGCTTACATGTTCGAACTGTGCAGTATAAGAGCCCTTGGTATCGCATAGTGGTGGATATGCCTCAATGATTCCACTCGAGACAAGATTGTTCAGCTGCACTTTGTCAGTAATTCCAATTCCTCCGACTGATAACAATCGGGCAACTAACCCCAAGTAAGTATTTATCATGCCCTAGGCGGTCAAGGTATCTTCGACAAAAGGGTAGGGTTCCGAAATTTTTGGTGATGGTGTTCAAGAGACTCCTCGCCGAGGAAACCCGCAACGCCACATTTGGCGCATCTGCTTTTCTGGCGTAATGGGACGTCTCCATCTATATAATGTGAGTTTCGGAATGAACATTGAAGAGCTCAAACTGTTACATCATCTCGCACGTAACCTTTGCCGGTGCTCCCAAAAGTCTCAATGGCAAACGTCTCCCCCTCTTCCATTTTTGTTTGGTCCGAGCTTTTGACTATTGGTACACTCTTGCCTCCATGAATACTGTACTGCACGATGTCATGACCGTTTAGGTTCCGAATGCACTTCACGGGTAGCGTTTGCCCGCCAATTTCAACCTCGTAACTCTCCATTGCTTCCTGGATCGCCGCACCAATATCGCCCATTCGAACGTCGATCCCGGCTTCCTGTTAAGATTTTGATAAATCATTCAAATATCTGGGGAATTGCCCGCTTACCCTTATTCCGGTGTTGGTCGCATCTTTGACAGCGGCCAATAAGTTGTCGTATACTGGATCGAACGTCATCGTCCATGCACTATCGACAATCCGGCCGTTGATATGAACACCGAAATCCACCTTCATCACATCCTCTTTCTGTAGCACGATTTTGTTTCCTGCATTAGGCGTGTAGTGTGCCGCGCAATGATTTAAGCTGAGACCTGTAGGGAATCCCATGCCTCCCTTAATATTGTCTCCTTCCTCCAAACCGGGATGGCCTGTCAACGCTCGTACACCATCTTCAATGCCTTCAGCAACCTCCGTCAGAGTTTGCCCCGGCTTGATATTCTTTTGTGCCCACTGCCTGACTTGTCTGTGGATCTCCGCACCTTGCCGGTAATCGCTAAGGAAATCCGTATTCATTCGGTCCAGATGGCGCTTCTCTTCATTGGTAGTGCGGAAAGCATTCTCATTTCTGTAGTCCACTATTTCACCCTCAGGATATTGGCCGTCTGTAAATAAACTAGATAGCACAACCCGTGGGGGCGAGCTCTGCCTCTTCGCCCCACTCGCTCCACCCTTCTTCTTTCTTGGCTTTCTCTTTTTCTTCTTTTTAACAGCTGAAGAACCTTAGCATCTTTATATAGCTTCAAGAGTTTTACCATGGACTTACCGCCTCCATCGCCAGCCCATCCCGCGTCTTCTTTGTCGTCATCGGAGTCCTCATGGTCATTTCCATCAATCCCAACCGTCACGGAGTGGCCGTTGACCTGCCCATTGGCATCTTTGCACTTATTCACTACCTGGACTGAGTTGAGGCTCTTGCAAGACGACTATACTGGAGAAGGCTTACGTTTGACCTTTTGGAGGTCATCGGCAACCTGAGATGCCATGTTATCTCGTAGCTTCGATCCTTGGAAAAGCTTTGATGTTCTATTCGAAGTCTGTCGGTTGTTACGAAAGCCACACGTATGATATTTTATGGTGGGGTCAAGACTCGGCAGGACTTGCCCTGGTTGACTTCACTCAAGTGTACCCGTACCGACAACGTCATTACGCGTAACCGCACACCGTAAGGTAGATACTGTATGTCAGTCTCCAAGAGAGTACTCCCACACACTGGCACTATACCACGTTCAAAGAATGACTCCTATCTTATTCAATCTGAAGCAGATATATTCCGAAGATTATTCGGCATGAGGAATGCCACCACGCTACACATCTTTTCGAGTCAGCTGTGTCCTACCACAACTGTGGCGTACGAAGTCGGCGCCGTTCCACGCAGGAGCAGTATGGAGGACCGATACCTCAGATCACTACAAGGTCCTAGGTCTTGACTCAACTGCCTCTGTTTCAGACATCAAGAAGTATGTGGGGCCTCATGTTCTCCAGGAGCTACATAGATTGCTGTTCTAAGTCTACCAGCCAATTCTACTCCCTATCAAAAGTCCACCACCCCGACCACAACCCAAACGATCCAGAAGCCTCAACCCGCTTTGTCGAAATCTCAGAAGCCTACGCCATCCTCGGTAGCCCCCAGAAGCGTGAACGCTATGATCGAGAAAACAGACGTGCTTCTGATGGGCCCCAAATACATGAACGCCAAGGCTCGCATTCAAGCTCCGCCCCATTTGGATCTCGACCGGCAAGTGGACTAAGTAGAAGACGTGCCCAATTTCGAGGCCCACCACCGAGCTTTTACCGTAGCGGCGGTTGGGGAAACCTAGGGGCGAAGAGGCGGTCACAGGCAGAATCTACAGCTTCTAGAGCAGCTGATACGGCTGCAGGATCTATAAAAGCTGGCTCGAAAATGGGTCCGGGTGGAGGTTTCGGGCCAGGTGGGGCGCAAGCCGGCCGGGACAACGACGTACCACATTTTGACCGAGATGCGCATCATAAGATGCAAGAGCAGCAGGATGAAAGGAGGCGGCGGAGACTTGAGGATGAAGCGTTCTACAGTGGAAGTAGTGGGGGTGTATGGATTAACTTCGTCATGCTGAGCGGTGTGGTGGCTTTGGCTGGTTCTTTGCCCTTGATGTTCGGAAAAGGGCCCGGAAAGGACAAGGAAGACCTATGAGCTTGTTGCCTCAGAACCTCAGACTCGAGTCGTTGGGTAATTTAATTATATTAGGTTCGATTCCTAACAGCGCTGGTACAATGGTGTTGTGGTTACCTATCTTTCTCTTCTCAGACGTGTTTCCGTGGCTAAGCCCCTTCGGGTTAACCTCTTTCTCTAAGCCCCTTTGGGTTAGCGACCCTCTGGATGACTTCGCGGCCTGAATACGAGTATCCGTGCCCCTCACTTTCGCTCATCCTTCGCTTAGTGCTCGACGGTCATACATCACTTTCAGCCATACATCGAACTCTTTTGCATGAGATTATGTAACAGCAATGATTAGATAATCATTGAGTAATCAGAATCTCAAAGTGATCGCTCTGATCGCTCGAATCAGAAGTGATCACAGTGAGCATGATGAGCATAATGCTCATCTCGCTCACCTTGCTCGAGAATGATCAGAGTGATCATTCAGAGCAGAGATGACTTGACATGATTCTTCTATATCTATATAATGATGATCATTCCCTTAGATAGAAGCTTCGTGCTCAACTCATGTAAGCAGTCAATACATATTATTGTCTCAGCTATCTTCAAATCTTAAGTCTAATAATAATAATTACTGTTTAATCTCTGTATATATCTTGTGTTGTTAAAGAAACAATCATTACACTTTAAGCATCACTCTTTTATAAGATATCAGAAATGTTCATTCTTTTCAATCATGATTAATCAGTCAGAATGAATCATGCTCAATCAGAGAGTAAACATTGTTGCAAGCGTACACTTCAAGTTAGTCTAACATAAATCATGTCAAACTATCATAAACTAGTATAAAACTGATGTTGACACGCTAGCGATCTAACATGTCTTCATGAGTAAAACTCATGACGTGTTGCATCTTCTTTCTTCTTCAGCTTTGAACTTCTAGTTAGAATACACTCATATGATTTGCTCTATGCAGATTCATAACAAACATCTTCAGCATAAATAAGATTAAGATTTTAACATTAAACTTGTATCACAATGATTAAAATAAACTTGAAGTATATTTAATACAAATAAAGCTATACATCAAATAACATTCATTTCAGTTCAAGTTCATCAAGAACAAAGTATTCTTTGCATTTATTTATTTAAAAAATAATGCATTTACATGATTTTATCACTATTTAATGAATTATCTGTAAAAGAAATCAGAGAAACAAGAAGAGAAAATCAACATAATATTTCATGATTCTCAAATATTCAAGAAACATTTAAGAAAAGTATTTAAAAACATTGATAAAAAATGTACAGCAAAACAATAGTTGTACAATCTGTGATAGAAAATCTTTGCAACAACTTATTCAATCAATTTTCAGCATATTACAATGAATATAAAATGAAATAATGCAGCTTTCATCAGTCAGTTTTATCAGAAACTGCAAAAGAAAGTCAAGAATGAAATTATTAAAATTGATAAACTTGTTAATTTATAAAAAATGATATTCAGAATGATGATCATTGATAACAAACAGTATAAGAAATGTTTGAAAAAAGATAAAAAATCAACTATGTCAGTAGTATTAAATTGAAAGTTTAAGAAGAAATGATGATAATTATATTATGATTCTCAATCTATGAAGTTAAATGCAATTCAAAAAATATCAATGAATGCTTGTAATAAAACAGTTTAACAAAGTAAAACATGTTACATATATAAAAAATTAAATCATTACTTTAAGAATTGTACTTAGAACAAATATAAAAACAAGTCAAAGCTTTATAATAAACAAAATAAATTTTTCATGACAATGAAAAAAGTCAAGAAAAACACTCATAATAGAATATTTTAAACAGAATGCTATGATGATCAATATTGCATGCATCTGAGCAATAAGAAAGATTCTGAATGATATTTAAAACTTTTATAAAAGAATCATTTTTACACAGCAACTCATCATTAATTGAAAATGCATGATGAGAATAATGATGAAAGTTCATTCATTATAATCGCGAAATCAAAGATTCTTGACAGTGAAGCATATGACTTGAATAGATTGAACAACATCAAAGAAGTTATTCATTAAGCAGTTAAAAAAGAAAGTTGACTTAGTAAAATTTTATGAACATTCATTATTGCAGCAGAAGATGCTTTCAAATAAGAAGAAAATCATCTTAAAGTAAAGAAAAATTTCAGAAAGTTTACAAGTTAAGCAAGCTTTATAAATATATATAATGAATTGTACACTTTCTTTAAACAGAAAGAGAAAGATTTTTTACAGCAAATGCAACAGATTAAGAATGATATACATTAAGTTATTTATGACACTATGCAAGATGAGTCAATCACATCAAGCAAAAACTTTCATTATCATGACATAGTTATGAAGAAGTCATTCACAGAAGTCAAGTTCATTAAGCAAGAAGAATATATACTTTTCAATGAAAATCATATATTTAAAGAATTTAAATAAATGACAAAAGTCATCAGAGAGAGATTTAATCTGTATGATTTGAAAAAATATTCACTTAAAAAGATCAATTCAAATTAATTTCAGTACATAAAACAAGTATTGAAAGAACAAACTTTTAGTTTAAAAAATTAAAAGATTCTTTGATCAATAAATTATTAAAGAAGTTTAGTCAAAAGTTAAAAATCAAAAGCATATTTATCTTTATTAATAACTTGATGCAGTTATGAGTTTAAGTCAAAGTTAATGATCATGCAGCATAATTATTCATAAACAGTGATTGCACAGAGAATTACATATTCTCAGAATTTGCTAAAGAAGCGCAAATATTTATGCAGAAGAAGAAAGAATCTTACAATCTGTAAAACTTCAATGAAACACTCATGAAGTATAATAATGAATTAATAGATCAAGAAATTCAACTCATTCATTTGAAACTTGAACATCATTGAAAGAAGTTACATTTAAATGTTACAAAGCAGTCAGACAGCAATATAGTTTTAAACATATCATGATTTTGTATAATCAATTCAATGATTGATTGAATTAACAAAACAATTGCATTTCTAGATATAAAAATGACACAATTGCACTTGATATTGAAGTCATCACAAAATGTGAAAATATTCATTATGATGAGCGAAGAAATGCGCGAAGAGTTCAGAAAAATCAATGATGCATAGATGTTATGAAGCAAAAAGATTTAAAGTGATCATTTTAAGAATTTTGCTATCGCTATTATCTTTAAAAAATATCAGAAATATAAGATTCTATTTAAGAAAGAAAATGATCAAGAAACATTACTTAAACATTAATCATAAAATCATGAGATTAAATTCATTAATGACAAGAAACTCATGAAACAGTTCATTTACTTATTATTAGCAGAAAAGCTTAATGCTTTGCAACAATATCTGAAAGAAAACATGTGAAAAAAATTCATTAAAAAATCACAGTCATCAGTAAAATACTCAATTTTGTTTATTTTGAAATCAAATGAAAGTTTAAAACTATGTGTTGATTACAAAGCATTGAATAACATCATGATTAAAAACAGCTATTCATTATTACTTATAACAGAACTGCAGAACAGATTGCAAAATGCACAGTGATTTATGAAATTTAATATATTTAAAGCATTTAATTGAATATAAATTAAAGAAGAAAATGAGTGAAAGACAGTCTTTTGCACTCAACTAAAATATTATAAGTATTTAATCATGTTTTTCAATTTAATTAATGCTTCAGTCATATTTTAAATCTTTGTAAATAACATGTTACAACATTATTTAAATCAATTTATCATAGTATATTTGAATAATATATTAGTATACTTAAAGATGAAGAAAGAACATGTGCAACATGTTAAGAAAGTTTTACAAACTTTGAAGAAAGTCAATTTGCACATCAAGTCAGAAAAAAGTGAATTTCATGTACAAAATTGTAATGATTGTCTCTTTAACAATACAAAATATATACAAAAATCAAACAGTAATCACTATTACTAAACTTAAGATTTGAAGATAATTAAGACAATAATATGTATTAACTGTTTACATGAATTAAGCATGAAGCTTTTATTTAAGAAAACAATCATTATTATATAAATATAAAAGAATTATATCAAGTCATTTTTGCTCTGAATGATCATTCTGATCATTCTTAAGCAAGATAAGTAAGATGAGTATTATGCTCATTATGCTTACTGTGATCACTTCTGATTCAAGCAATCTGTTACGAGCATATCAAGGCTGAATAGAGCTAGTCAGTGCCTCTAGCTCAGATCTGACTCAGTCTCTATTTTCTTTCATCAACATCTCTTTGTTCAACATCATCTTTCTTTCTACATCACATTCTACTCGTGTCACAAACACATTCTCTTCGAGCTTAGCGCAGTCTCTGAATATTACTTAAATAAAAGCTCTTGTACTCATCTTCTTCTGTATTCTTAATATTCAGTTATAGCTATCTTTAAAGATCAAGCACTATTCAACTCTGACTTTCGCTGATTGACTCATCTAGGCACGATTCTGACATTATATTAAGAATTCGTTAATCACACGATACTGATCTCATTACTCATTCAACATACTCGTACAGACAGAACGAGTCTAAAGAAATTCGTTTATCTGATGATCAACGCAATCGAAAGACTGAACAACACTAGAGAGTTTGATAGAATCAACGACAAGGCTGTTTGAATCACTAGACAACTTATCACTCACTAAGTACGCAAAGTTCACTCGATCAAGAGAATCAACTCATTCTCATGAAACAGACGAGTGAAAACAAGCTGTTCAACTCGATTAAGAGAATCGACGATAAAGAATCTTCGTGAATTGCTCAAGAATCAAACCAATCAACAAACAAATCTCATCTTCTTTGTTGAAGATTAAACATTATTCTATACGCCTTTCTTCTTTAATCGTCGAGCATCGTCATTCGTTCAACTCTCTTTTCAAACAAATCTCATCATGTCTAGTCGTTCGTCTACTGAAAAGCGTTTCGAAGAATTTCGAAATCGTTTCTCTCAAACCTCTGATGCTGATTCATCGAAACTCTCTAGTGCTGAATCATTCATCAGTGAAGACAACGAGTCATTCGCTGAAATAGTAATACTCTCTGTTTCTATCGAAAACTGAAAGACTCGATGCATGATTCTCGACAGAGAAATGAATCGACTCAACAAGCTGAGTAATCAACGAGACAATGAAATTAAAGAGTTGAAGACTAGACTTCAAACTAAAGAAATCACTTCTTCTGATTTCATCTACTCTGAGCGTTCTAGATCTCAGAAAATACCTGATTCTTTCTGATTTACTGACGAAAAGAATTCTACTTGGAAAAACTGATACGGCAAAATTCAGAATAAACTAGAGATCAACGTCGATCTCTTTTCAAATGAACAAGTCAAACTGAGCTATGTACATTTCAGATTATTCAATGACGCAGCTGATGTCGCTCAATCTAGACGCGAACGTGACTGTGTCAATCTTTATAAGATCGTCAATGATCTTTTGAAAGAACTAGCTGAGTTGTTTAATGATTCAGATAAGAAAGTCAACTTTCATAGAGAATACTACAACTTGATTCAAGAATCAAAGAAGTTCAGCGAGTTCTACACTCAGTTTCAACGATTATCTTTCTATCTGAAGTATCACAAAAAGCAACTGATCGTCGATCTGAAAGATAAAATAAACCCTCGTCTTCGATTCGTTTGAATAGATCAATTAGTTCAACCTGATTCTCTCAAAGAGATTCGTTCCTACCTGATTTGTTTGAATAATGATCAGCGAGTCATTCGAGAAATCAAGAACAAAGTCAATCTCATCAAACGCGTCGATGATCTGTCAAAGATCATCTTTCATAAAGCTGTTGTTACTCAGTCAGTTGATCATTCAAAACCTGATCATCTAAAGTCGCGCGACGCGATTTTAACTAGCGTCAAGAAAGCAGACGTTCTAGTCGAAATCTGTTTCATATGTCATAAATCAGATCATAGCTCTAGAGAGTGCTCTGATTGATCTACTAGAATCAATGCAGTGAACAATGAATACGATCGTTTCGAGTTCGAGTTCAATTCGAATTTCGATTCAAAAAACTAGTCATCTCTTCAAAAGTCATTAAAGAGATAGAGATTATATCTTTGTGCAAACTAGACGAAATTCTATCAGAAGAGAATTACTTTGAAAAGTCGTTTCTAATTGACGTCTTTCTCAACTCTCAGAATCGATCTTTTAGTCTTCGTTCTCTGATAGACAGTGATTCAGTCGCTCATACGCTCATACACGCTAATCTAGTCAATAGAGTATGCGAGAAACTAGAAATTCAATCTATATCACTGACAAAAGAGAAGTTAATAAGAGACTATGATGAGAAGATATCTAAGAAGATCATCACTCATAAAATTCTACTCAATCTCATCATCGAAAGTCATAAGAAATTGACTGTATCAATGCTGATAGCTGATATCGATCATCATGAAGTCATATTGAGTAAGCTCTGAATGAACAAAAACGAAATATTATTAAATATGCAAAACGACGTCATTGTTTTTTCGAATCAATTAAATACTTCTATTTCGATTTTTTCAATTTCTCTCAATTCAAAGCACTCAAGTTGACTGCGATCAACTTCGCTCTCTTCTATCATTTAGACTAAGACTTCTATTATGCTCAAACGATCTGTTTCAACTACGACTAAGAAAGAATCATTCTCGATTCGAAGCATAGATGCAGCTTCGTTCAAAACTCTACTGAATTGATCAAAGAAGAATCAGACTGAAGTCTTTGCCCTATTCATGACTGATATTGATAGAGAAATCGCGTACAATACTCAGTGCGATTTGAACGCTCTAAACGTCTCTTCAATCAATGAAACGACTCAGAATTTGAAAGATATTAAAGTCAAGCTGTCATCAGAATATTATGAGTTTCTAGATGTTTTTGATCGAGCTCAATTGAATAAACTATTTTCTCATCGCTTCTACGATCATAAAATCGAGCTCATCAGTGATTCAACGCTCTCTCGCTGTCGAGTTTATTGAATGTTCTCTGTCAAACTTCTGAAAGTAAAGAAGTACTTAAACGAGAATCTGTCAAAGAAATTCATCACTTCTAGTCAGACTCTCTATTTCTTTCTCGTTCTATTCGCTCTCAAAGCAAATGAAGATCTTTGATTCTGCGTGAACTATCAAAAGCTAAATGTCATTTTCAAAAGAAATAGATATTTTCTATCGCTGATAGACGAGATCATTGATAAAATAGTGAGTTGCAAGCATCTGACTAGATTGAACATCATATCAGCGTTCAACAAACTTCGAATGCATCTTGATAGCGAGAATTACATCACTTTTATCACTGCTTTAGAAGCATATAAATACAAGATGCTATCATTTGAACTGACTAATGAATCGATCTTCTTTCAGCAATATATGAATGATGTTTTATGAGACTTTCTGAACGACTTTTGTCAAGCCTATCTAGATGACATTCTCATCTATAGCAAAACGAGAAAGAAACATAAAGATCACGTCAAACTAGTATTGAGTCGACTACGCGAAGCTGAACTGCAGATGAATATTCGAAAGTGCGAATTCAATGTAGAAGAGACTGTCTTTCTAGAAGTCATTGTATCGAGACTAGATCTTCGTATGAATTTCAGCAAAGTGACAGTCATAGTCAGCTGAATCACTTCGATCAATCTAAAAGAAATTCAGAGCTTCGTGAAATTTGTTAACTTCTACCGTCGTTTCATTAAGAACTTCTCGAAGCTAGTCAAATCATTCACTCAGCTGACTAGAAAGAACACGCCTTTTGTTTGAAACGAGATCTGTGTTCAAGTCTTTGACAATCTAAAGAAACAAGTTAGCTCGATCTCAGTACTTCGTCACTTTGATCTCAAACGACAAGCTATTCTGAAGATTGATGCTTCGAACTATGTAAAAGGTGAAATACTATCTCAGTACAATGACGAGAGAGTTCTTCATTCGATGATCTTCTACAGTAAAAGCATGATTCTCGCTGAAATCAATTACCACATCTATGACAAGAAATTGCTAGTCATTATTCGATGCTTCGAACACTGATGACTCGAGCTGAAGTGCACTGAACTACTCATTCAGATATTCATCGATCATCAAGCTTTGAAGATCTTCATGAAAAATAAACAGTTGAGTCGACGACAAGTCAACTATCTGAACATTCTGTTGAAGTTCAACTTTCAGATCATCTTTAGATCAGGCAAAATGAATACTAAAGTCGATGCTCTAACTCGAATGTCTCTAGCAAACGTCTCTGAATCAGCTCAACGGCTTGAAGATTGTTTTCAGACTATTCTAACTCTTGATAGAGTCGATGTTCTACTCGTTGAATCGAAAGCAAATCTCTATCAGCGAGTGTGTATGATCAATCAAACGAATGAGCTCTGCGACGAATATAGGCAAGCTATGAACGAGAACAAGCTCAAATTTCATATCACTAAATTGAAGAACTGCGAAATCATTGACAGCGTTCTCTTTAGAAAAGACTTACTGTGAGTCTTCGAGAATATGCATACGAAACTGCTACAAGAAGTGCATGATCAATCTTCAATCTCTCACTTCGACAATAAACGAATCATTGACCTAGTTCAGCGTTTCTACTATTGATCAGGTCATTGAGCTACTATTCGACGATACATTTGAAACTGTCATGCTTGTCAGCGAAGCAAAGTCTCTAGAAATAGCATCAATGAACTTCATTATTCTCTTTCGATTTCACAGAAACGCTGAAAAGATATAGCTATAAACTTCATCACTGAACTATCTCTGTCAGAAGACTATAACGTCATTTGCATAATCATATGTCGTCTCATCAAAGAACGTCACTATGTTTTCTGTCATTGAAAAGACGATGACATCTCAGTCGAAGAAACGGTTTGAATCATGCTATGAAACGTCTATCGACTGCATGATCTACTCAGTTCTATTGTTTCAAACAGAGACTCTCAATTCATATCAACTA
>JAABUR0100002531.1_pt1 | contig 27671 bp, 21 predicted proteins | sample 5560091 | NCBI WGS metagenome assembly JAABUR01 (sample SAMN10711879, study PRJNA513375) | rock metagenome | isolation source: Antarctica rocks | place: Antarctica: Victoria Land, University Valley sud
ATACAGCAGTATATACAAACCCCCATCACCATAAAAAAAAAACCCTATCGTAATTGATCGATCGCTCGCGACATTCAGAAGCGCTCAGAAGCAAAGCTCATCTCAACTTTATTTGGCGACAAGTAGCGTTTTGTGAAAGGCTGGTCTAGCTGAGGTGTGTAATCAGATTTGGGGGAAACGTGCCCAGGAGCTATGTAGAAGAACCGGAAAAAGATAAGTGGCAAGAGGGGAAAGTGAGGAACATGGTAGGGAGAGGAAAAAAGCAGCAGTGGTATATCGCCTCTAAGCACAAAAGTTCATCCAGCATCCAGCACAACAAGCCCTCTAAAAAAGCACAAGCACAAGCACAAACAACCCCCTCACCTCCCCTCATAATCACTCGCCCACTCATACCCCCCTCCACCAGCAAACCCCCCACCACCATTCCCATTCCCATTCCCATTCCCATTCCCACCGCCATTCCCACTCCCATACCCCATTTCCTCCCCCTCATCCTCCAACCACTCCCCACCACTACTCGCATCAAAACTACTCCGCCCACTCACATCACCCTCATCCGGTCCCGCCTGCCCCAGCTGATCCCACTGCAGGCCTTGCAGTGCCGGATACTGCACCAGCAGCGCAGCCGGTAAAGTGAAGCCACCATTCATGTTTTGGGAAGGCGGTGGGGCCGGCATCAACCCGCCTTGCTGCATGGTGTGGTTCTGGTTCTGCGCCATCATGTGTTCGTCGTAAAGGCGCTGGCGCTCCATGGCTTCTTCGTCGAGGAGGGGTTTGATGCAGATCCGCCCGGCTTCGCTACGGAAATGTCTCCCCAGAGCGTCAGCGCGTGCGAATCGCCGCCCGCAGCCCCAGTTCCCTCCTGCGCCTAGTTCGCCGCGGCAGACGAATTTCTTCTCGCCGGTGTGGAGGCCCTCGTGGCGTTTGCGGTCGTGTTGACGGGCAAAGGCTTTGCCGCAAACCGTGCAGACAAAGGGGCGCTCGTCAGTATGCGTTCTCAGATGGGAGCGGAGGTTGTAGGCTCTTGTGAAGCGTTTGGGGCAGAGTGTGCACTGAAAATTTGCAGGATGTTTTATACGGCGGTCGGGGCCAGCAGTGGGGGGCCGATTGGGATCGGCGAGTTCGAGGATGTAATCGCGGTTGGGGATTGAGGAGGTGGAAGAGCGACGGAGGCCGGCTCGGGAGGCGGGAGAGGGGTCGCGCGAGCCCGAGCGAGAGACGCTAGTGGAGAAGGAGGCTTCGAAGGGGGAGAGGGAGCGGTTGCGGTTGCCTAGGTCGTTGGAACATAGAGTAGAGGAAGGCGTTCCCGGGCGGGGGAGGTAGGTCTCGGATTTTGCGCGCATACGTCCTCGGCGGCCTGTTATTATGTCAGCATTGTTGGCACCTCGAATGTAGGGGGCCTTGCCTCCTTCGGGAGGACTTAAGGCGTCCAGGTCGTTCTCGAGCCGATGCGGCTCAAAAAGGGTTTGTTTTGATGGCGGCGCCAACTCGACATTGATTTCTGGTGGTGCCATTGAGGCAGCTTGGCCCATATCTCCCGAACCTAGCCTCGAATGATTATATTGGTCTTCAGCCTGGCTAGTGTAGATCTCCGGTCCGGGACCGCCGCCGAAGTTATTTTGCGCCAGCATAAAATTGTCTTGAGAAAACCCAAAACCTGGATGGGGAGACATTCGAGGCGACACGAACGGGCTATGCGCGGGACTGATGCGTTGTTGCTGGTTTTGTTGTCCGTCCGCAAGACTGAATTGTTCGATGCCAAGTGCATCCGGGTATAAGTGATCTTGTTGTGCGTTCAACATCGGCGATGGAGTCCCATCGTAGCTATCGAAGCTCTCTTGGGTGGGAAGGAAAGGCGAAGGTGCGACAGAGGATGAAACATCAGAATGTTCCGAAGGCGCCCTTCGATGTGTTTGGAATTGTGCGCCAAGCACATTCGCCCAGTCCGCTCCTTGCTGCCCATGCACGAACTGTGCGCTGGACGGATCTAGGGAAGTTTGTCTTGAGTGATTCGGGGAGTAATGGTGATTCTGATCCAGTGCTAGCGACACTGGTCCAGGAGGGGAGTTTGGGTCTGACGACATCATGTTGGGAGGAGTGGGCATGAGATTCTGTGGTGAAGACATGTTACTCATCAAATCAGCTGGATTAATGGATACCTGCTGCTGTTGTATGCCTGCTTGGAACTGAGGTTCTAACGGGAAGTCGTTCTCAAGAAGCTGTGCTTGTTTTTTCTGCTGATGGTCAAAGTCCTCGAACGTTGTGGCTGTAGCCGCCGCACTCAATGGAATGGATGAATATTGGTCTCCGGACTGATGGATGTTCAACTGCGACGACCTCGATTGGACGCTCGAACTCAAGCCATCTTGATGGTATTTCTGTCCAAAGTCTGGATCTGCAAAGTCGTTACTGGGCAACACGTGATGTTGAAACTGCGGTGGTTGTGGAGATCCTTGGTAGAATGATTGAGGTACTAGATTGAACTCTGGTTCTGGCCCAGTAGTGGTAGTTATGTTCGAATTGAACGGTCCGGTATTGAAGGTTGTGTTGTTTATGGATGGGTCGAGATCAAGGTGTGTCGTGTAGTCGTGATAGTGTTGTGGGGAAGGTGAGTGCCTTATATGGTTGGGCTGATGACCGGCCGACGACGACCTTCCACGGTACTGTTGCCCTTCCATGGTGACGATGTTAATTCTTTTCTTAGACCAGTGAGGCAACAACTGTGGCCTGACGTTTCGATAGCTTGTTGAAACAAACCGCAAGCTATGGTAACGCGATCAGACTATGAGTTTACTACGTTGTGGTCCAGTGAGGTTAGGTCGGGAAGAGGGCAGTGTCGATGTAGATCTTAGAATCGGTAAGACTAGTCGAGCAATGCCTCCAAGATCAGCCTGGGGACGAATAGCCGGTAATCGATACTTCAGCGTCTGTTTCAGCGTGTAATACCGGGACGGGGCGAAATGGCAAGTCGTACCGCTGTATCGATAAAGTTGAGGACGAATGTCTGCCGTGGTGTGTACACTATCAACGGCCTGACTGATATCTTCGGGGTGCGACTGGGTGCAACGATTCGCTGATCCACCAGACTCCAGTCCCCTTTGGCTTGACTCGCAAGCTTTGTCCAGCTAACAACGGTTGTAAGTATGGAGCTCTTGCTGAAGCTGACGATGAAGGTGAGCACAGTGTAAGCATCGAAGGCTGAGGCGAGAGACTGTTTCAACCGTAGACTTGGTGAAGAGCAATGTCGGCTCTCGTAGTTTGCTGGCCACTAATTGCAGAGAGTCAGTATAGGAACGTTTCAAATGATGTGTTGGACGAGGCCCAAGCCTTGGGGCTGCGCACATTATATGGAGTATCAAAAAGTGCGCGGCACCCAGGGTTCTTGAACGACACTCAAGGCGAGCTGGAGGTACCGGGTGTCGCAAGGGATTGTTGGTCGCTGGCGCCAAAGCGCGTGCTTGCAGAGACGGTCAATGGAGGATGTCTGGGTAGGTGGTAACTGAAAGAGTATGATATGGGAAGCATTCAAGTGGTGGGCGATAGTTGTTCAAGTAGTGGAAGGAATATGGCCAAAGATAGCGCATAGTGCAGCAGAACGTTCACCTCCATGTCACTGTCACCCGGCGTCTAATTTATCCGCTAAGATAGGTACAGTAGTGGGGGGGTTTTGGCCCGATAACTCCAAGGTACCTAGGTACCTACTGTACACTCTATGGGCGAGAGAGAGAGAGAGAGAGACAGAGTCTACTACTACAACCACCAAACAGTCAATATTGATGAGGTACGGTAGGTGCGGCAAGGTAAGTGATGACTGAGACGGTGCGACTGCTGTTTAGGTCGTCACCGGGGGCTAAGTCGCTTCAAGCTGAGACTCAGCCTCGTTCGCGATCACTTCCACGAACGTTTCACTACACCATTCTAGACTAGTTCTGGAGGCTTGAAGCCTTGCACAGCCCACCCACCAGGCAGACTGGTATCGTTTGACCTCATCAGTTAATGACAAAGACAAGCGAATGGGTCATGATACACTTGGACGAATGGAGAAGGAGAGTCAATCATTGTTGACGATAAAAGCAAGTCTGCAAAATCAGATATCGCTCAAACGCTAGAACAGATCCCACCCGATGGACGCAGTATATCCCAAACCTTCCCAACCTTCCAAACCTTCCCGATATATTCAGACCTTGAAGAGTAGATCTTCAAGTATACGCCCTCAAAACTCTGCTTCTCGGTTCCAAAAACAACACATTGTCTTACCCTTTCTCCTCCTTCTCCTTCTCCTTCTCCTTTCCTTCCGCTTCACCTCCCTTTGGCCTCTCTTTTTCTTTGATGCTCAAAGTGCTCTCCCCATCTCCGTCTGGCCCTGCATTAACCACCCGCAGCTTCTCCCGCGGCACGGTGAACATGACTTGAACCACTCTCTTTTCTACCGCGGATTCCACGTCCCATTCTTCATCGTCTCTTCCGATTTGCCTTGGCTCTGTCCCATGGTTTCCACCCTCGACATCCCAGTCTTTGGCGCCTTGTCGTTTTTGCCACAGCATTGCACCAGCACTGGCTGCACGTCTAGGAATTCCAGCTTCTGTGTATTGATACTTGGTTGGTGACGATGACATACTGTTGTTTCGGTTTTCGGGAGATGTTGATGTGCTCCGATCAGTTCCAGTAAAGGCACGGCGCATACTACCCATCCATCCCCTCGCTCGACTGTAAGATTTGGTGGGTGATGATTCTTCCTGGTCAGCGTATCCTCCAAGGAGGGCCTCGCCTTCCAACTGAAGCTGAGGGAACGAAGTAGGTGCGGTCGTAAAGGTGTCAGAAGTATTCGAACGCCGCGGATTTGGACGTATGGTAAGAGATTGGGAGCGGCGATGGCTGGGATGACGTTCGGGAGTGATTTTCTGCCCACCCGGCACGCCCAAGTGAGTAGAGGTAGCAGCTGTACTGCCGACCGTGGTGGTAGCCGTAGAGAAGGGGTTGGTGGTGAATAGTGCGGCGGAACGCTGTGACATACTCCTGCTGATAGCTCCGACTGACCGTTGTACAGAATACGCAGACAATGCTGATCTCGTAGATTGTTCACTGAGAGTAGAAGACGTACGATCAGTCTTGTCTGGAGAAATACGACCTGCCCGTTGTTGCATGAGCGCATCTGCTGCGGCCCAGTCGCTGACCCAGTTTTGAACTTCAAGGGCTCTCTCCAGAGCAGGAGTCTCTGGAGATGGTGTTCTCGAGGAATCACGGAAAGGATCGAAGTTTGGTGCCGACTCGAGAATGTTGCCGCCCATCTTCTGAGCCGTTTGGGCATCTGCTGGGGGTGTCCTATCTTCATATTCGTCCCGCTCATCAATCGGATGAATGTTGCCAGAAACACGGCTCTGTCGCCCATCATCGTAATAAGGTGCAGGTTGATACGCTCCTCGAGAGTGAAGCGATCTACGAAGACCTCGTGTCGGACTTGGAACTTCGAAAAGTAAGCCTGTCCTTTCAGCACCTGGATTACCACCCCAGGGATATGCGTCTCTAGATACTCGGTTGCCGTCTCCCTTCCATTTGGTGTTCATTGTCATTTCACTCTCTTGTCCATCAATGCCTCCCTGGCTAAGTGCTCGCTGTCCACCTGTGGCTAAATTTCGTAGCTCTTCTTCGCGGGCTTCTCTTCGACGCTTGAGTCGACGGCTATACCAAAAGTAGACAATTATTATTCCAATAACGGCCAACAGTCCGAACGTCAGGCCAGCTCCCAGACCTACCCTGCCTGATGGAGTTATGGAGCCCGAATCAGCGTTAGATGGAGTAATGTGCTGAGACACACGTGGATGAGTGTAGCTAGAGATCCATGAGGTTGAAGTCGTGTTGAAGAAATAGGATTGGGTGCTCTGAGAAATGTCTCTTTTCCTCGCTTTGGAATTTCCGGATACCGGAATTGTATAACCACCAACAATCATCATCACAGCCCCAGGAAGCATCACGGCACCGTGACCAAAAAGCCCCAGCCCTTTCGCAGGACCCGGCCCTGACTGGGTTGGAACACTCCATTGCCAATCACTGCTCCCACCATAACCCGCACCGAGCTGAAGAACCGCCAATTGAGGATTTGCTAGCGTATGAACATCTCCGACCCATCCGCCAAAAATTATCATTTGTCTTCCGTCTGGCGTAAGCACGGCGGTATGCCCAGACCTGGAATCTACTGCAGTGTTTCTTGCGGAAAGATCCGTTTTGGGAGCTGCGGCAGGTGGATCGACGGGCAAGAAGCTCCAGCTCTGTTCTGGCAAGGAGAAGAGAGCAACTTGAGACATGTTTATAAACGCTTGTTGTGTGTGGCCCCCTATTAATACAAAGTTTTGGCTCTTGTGCTGGGTTTGACTGCCATCGGATGACTGAGAAAATGTAGGCTCTAGGGCAGTTATGCTAAAGCCAGCTTCTGCAACTGGTGGTCCTCTGCTTGGTGATACGCCCAGTGTGTATGCCATAGACGAAAGTGAGGAAGATGTCGCTGATTCGAGGGCCAACATGACATTAGAATAGTTAGCTGATTGGGTCCAGCCATCTGCCGACACAGAAGTTGTGTTTGGGCACATTCCGCCAAAAGTATAGAATTCTGAGCCGGTATTGTTTGAGCTAGAGAAAGCAATGGCGGAAGCAAGATAATTTGCGCCATATTGACTTCTGTTTCTAACTACTGCATCCAGGGACAGATTCGCCTTGGCCCATGTTCCCTGGAGGTCTGAGGATTGGTTCACTGGCGTTAGGACCCAGAGGGAGGAGCCAGCTCCTTCACTACAATCTCCCGTATATACCAGTATTCGCCCTTGCTCGTCCATTGCCGGCGTGTAGGCTTCATTCTGACCATTCGTTATGAACGGCGGAGACCTCGAAATAGTGATAAAGGGAAGACTCGTCGCGCTGAGCGTCCTGCTCGCATTCAACCCCAACAATTGAGAGTTGGATGATGTTGTAGAGGGCTGGAAAACATAGACCAAGTCATTGTAGATCGGCGACAACATAGCCTTTGTAGGAATGTAGGGCAGGGTGGCCATCGCGGGAAGGACAAGAAATGCCAACAGTCCAACTGGTAGACCAAATGGCCTAGCTGTCATCGTACCGACGTGCAAAATCTGACACCGGCAGCGTCGGCTGCCAACAGTGCAGATCACCTTGTCATGCTTGAATCAGTAGAGGACACTCGAAGTAACACCGAAGAACTGCATGACCAGCTGCCAGCAGGTAAGTATAAAGAGCCTAGGAGCCTCAGTCAGCGGCACAGAGCGCTCTGAAAGCAAAAGTGCAAATGGTTCTTGCAGAGCTTCGGACCGCAAAGTGGGGGGAAACAAGAACAATGTTAAGGGCCACGAGCAGGTCAGATTGTAAACACGCAGGGCTTTAACCACAAGGATTGCGAGTGGGGGGACTAGAACTAATTGCTGTAGAGACCCCGGGCGAGCGTTCCAAATCGTTGAGATCGGAAGCTTTGCTAGGTTTGCATATGCAAGTCACCACGCGGACTGGAACCACATCTAAAGGTAGCGAGCGATTCGTTGGAATTCCGCGCGCTTTGAGACGTAAACATTGCGTTGCCCTGGTTGCAGCCGGCGGGGCTGCTCGGGGCCAATATACTCGTACAAGGTAGTAGATTACATACTGCCCTAGCGTTAGCGAACGCGATAACGCTATTCTACTGTATGTACGGAATAGCAGAAGCTCTAAGCCTGCCTTTCTCAAGATGTATTATGTATCCGAACTTTCTTGACTGGCACTCGTGGCACTTGCTGTTTGGTAATAAGATTAATGCAAGGATACCTAGTATCCTGGCGTTTATGTGTAGATTATGTTGCAAGCCATGAAACCTGGATTAGGTCAGTTTACGGACTCCTATCGCCGTTAGGTGCATGATCAACCTGATGTCCTCCATTTGAGCAATGTTTGATTTTGACTACTGGGATGCTTTGCAGGCTATCCTTCCCCCAAGGCCTCAGTTGAGACATATATGAGATATTTAATGGGGGCATCTGAATGTAGCAAGGCTTTTCTCTCCGACTGTAATACTAGTGGGTAGGTTTGATAGAGAGGATTTAGCTAGTGAATCCGTCCCCCAACGCGTGGTGGAGTATTCTCTTTCTATGTAAGCCAAACCAAACGCCTGGAGATACCACACAAAGTCGTCGTCGTGATGCAACCATCGTGAAATGCCCTCAAGATTGGCCTTGAGCCCTCTGAGACTCCACCTCTCTCATTACCATCTCTTTTACTTCCTTGCTCGTGCCTTGCGGAAGCGCGTAATCAAGGATGAAGTTTCTCGAACGCGGTTGTTCCAACTGCAACACTCGCTTTGCGTACTCTTTCAAGTGCGCTCGCGCATCGCCACTGTTTACATTACTCCAACGACTCTCATCGGTACCATACGCAGCTACGGTCTCCCGTAGGTGCACCAGACCTTGCCCAGCCAGCCATCGCTGGTTACGCTCGTCATCATACACCTCGTCATCCTGCGCAGACTCGAACGCCGCACCATTCTCATCCTCGCCATTTCTTTCACCTGATGGGTCAGGTAGCGGAAATAAGCCGGGAACCCCGTTTGCACGCACTTCTGCTCGGAGACCTAGTAGCATCTCCTCCGGTATTTGAAGGTCTCCGTCGGCATCGTTCGGCCTCGGCCCCTGCCGTGTCTGTGCTTCAAGCGCTTGTTGCTCCTGCTGCTGTCTTCCCAGAACCCGTCGTAGGAGCTCCAGCAGACGGGCTCCACGTTCTGCAACAACCTCTCGAGGAAGCCCTGACTCGGTGGCTGCGTAATTCAGCGTCTCTTGACTAGCTTCTTGACTGGTAGACTCGACAGGGGCTTCGCTTTGGCCAAACCATGGGATTAAACGCGAAAAGAAGCCTTGTAAACCTTGCAGTTCTTGTTCTTCGTCTTGGGCTTCGACAGAACCAGCTACTGCATTTTGTTGGGGGATATTGGGTGGGGGGTCGAGGAAATCTTGAGGGAGGTATCTACGGCGTTCGGGTGGATCGGTGCTATACGATAACAGAACGTCGGGTGGTGGCAGTGGATCTGAAGCTGAGGTCGACATGGTGGTGTAAACCCGAGGGATCAAGCTCATGAGGGCAGGTGTGCCAGATAAGAGAACATGACGAGCTTCATTGAGGCTTATATCTGATATCATGCGGACGCCACGGGAAATTTCTGCTATCTCGGCGACTTCAACAAGGAATGAGATCGTATCTGGACTGTTCCAAAGGTCTTTCGCATAACTGATGTATAACTCGCACTCGAATTTCTCTCGTTCTGAATGTGCTTCTTTCCCCCAGATCGATTTCGGGAGGTGCTCTATGTTCAATTCCCGGAAGAGGCGAGCAAAAATCCAAGGATAAGCATGGATCGCTGCAAGAAGAGAAGCCCGACATGCTTCGACGTACTTGAGCTTATACTCTGCAAGAGCGGAAGAGATCTGAATATTTGGACGATCGTGCCAAACAATATGGTACATTGGACACGCGCGTAGCTTTAGAAAGTGCTTCATTTGCCCGCCCCTGATAGCTAGTTGATCCAAGATCAGTCGGACGCAGTACGGATCCGTCTCTGGCTGGAGGCTCAGCAAGAGCTTTGCCCATTCATATGCTGTCCGCCAAGTGCCTCTCTGACCCAGACTATGGATGTAGCGCCACACAGCGAGCCAGAACTCACGGTTTTCTCGACGACGAAAGTTGAGTCGCGCTTTACCTTCCGAGAGAGCAGTCACAAAGGAAGAGTGGACTGAGCGACCGAAAGAGAACAGGGCACGCTCGAGCAGATCACCCGAGACTGAGTGATCGCCTTGTTGTTTAGCAATTTCCGAGACTTGTAGTAACGTCGAAATATGATACGCTGCGTCTCCTATTAGCGCCAATATAACGTTATGGGTTTGGACAAGATCGTACGATTAAATTGCAGTAATTGAATCATGCGTTGAGGGTCCATAGATTCTACACAAGATTGAAACTGCCTCTGCACGTCTTGGTAACCTGTGTTATGTACAAACCGATACCGAGTAACGCCGTCTTTCTGCTCCTCAACCTCCATGCCAAGGCCGCCACTGGTTGCTTTAGGCCATTCTTCCTTGCCTAACATGAAGACATTCCTTCGTAGAGCCAAGCCTACCAGCCCTTGACCTCGTGATGCTCTGCTGTTTTGAGCAGCTAATGCTCCTCCCAGATCAAGATTCCGTTGCCCCCTGCCATGCCGTCTCCCCGGTCCTCCTGGATTCTCGTCGCTTTCCAGCACTACATTTCCGAAAAGCTTCTTCATCTCGTTCAGAGCATTCAAATGTTTGCTTTCCACCCCTAGTAACCGATACATTTCTTCGTAATCGTCATCTGGCTTTGGTTTTGTGAAAGCGTATGTGCCATCCCTGTCCTTTGTGGATAGAGATTTGAGGGCCAGGTCAATCTCATCCAAATTTGATGTCTTATTTCCGCCTTCTGTTGCTGATTTACCTAGTCCGTTTTGTACCGCTTTCCTTCTTTTATTTTTTTTCTTGCGTGATTTGCCTTTCGACTTAGCGTTACCTGGTGGTGTTGAAACATTTTCATTCTGCTTTGCTTCCGTTGGGAGGTGATCTGTTTCACTTGATTGTGCTGTTTCTGAAATGGCATCTTCAGAGTCGACATCCTCTGTCAGCATGTCAAAAGCATTTGGAGCCTTGGGCTTGACGACCTCTTCTTCTGATGATGACTCTTCGTCTTGCATACTGCCCTTATCTAGCTGTTGTTGTTGCTCCTGCTCTCTCTGCAACTTACGCAAAGCTCTAGAAGACATGGCAGTTTTAAACTATTATCAGTCGCTGCTTTGATATTTGATCGAAAGGTTCGACGCGACAAATCCGTGGTGAGGTAGCTGGTGATGATAAGAGTGCTCTCTTAGTGAATGAGACCTAAGGTATGACGCTGTTGTACTGTTCGTAATTTAAAGACTGGCGCTAGCTCTAGCCGTTTGCAGATCTGGTGCTCTCTGCACAAGATCTGGCTACGGCAACCTTAAAAGTCAGAACCGTGACTTGGGCAAGCCGCAACTCAAGGCATCGTTTCTTGCTGACTTGGCCCACCTATCTCAATGCGTCGTGCAGCCGTCCAAGCTCTTCGTACTGCTCGGCGTACTCCAGTACGAAGACTACTAAACTCTAGGACTTTCCCGATCTGCTCGAACAAGTATGCGTTAGGCCTTCGTTCTACGTCAGCTACTGCAAAGAGAGATGGCCCATCTCTGGTTTTGGAATCTTCCATGTACTTCAGAAACTTCTCTGTTGCTACTCTAGTCGCTGCTCTTGTTGGGGGTACGTGGTTCTATCAGAGAGAAGCAATATCGGAGCAAGGGGGTCTGGTAAACAGTACAGGTCCTACGTCTGGAGCTTCAAGCCCTGGAACATTTCAGACATCTGCGTTACTGGCGTCGATACCCTCTCAGACCCTTTCTCCACAAGCTTTGTTAAGTAATCCAGTCTCCGAGCCAGCAGCCGAATCCACGAGACGGGCATTAATAGTTGAAGACGACCAATTCTACGTTCGAGACCTTTCAGATGACAGACCCTTATCAAAAGGAAGGGACGACAGCGGTGGCGACCAGCTGGACATGCTGACCCCAGAACAAGCGACACATAAGCTCCGTCGTAACGAAGAATCCTACACTGTCGGTAGAGGCCGAGGCGTAGTCCGCTACGACGTAGTCCAACTTCCAAGCAATAACCCAATCGAAGATGACCACGCCGAAAAAATCGTCGAAGTCCCTCAAACCGTCACACCACCCCAGGAAGGCTCGCCAAGCTCCGACTGGATGTTTTGGGGCGTTTTCGACGGCCATTCCGGCTGGACCACCTCGGCCAAACTTCGCCAGGTTCTCATCTCCTTTGTTGCCCGCGAGCTAAATCAAATTTACAAATCCGCTCTCATCGACCCCAGCCTCACCTTCCCAACGCCCGAAGCCATTGACACTGCCATAAAGCGGGGGTTTCTAAGACTCGATCATGAGATCGTACATGAAAGCGTCGAAAAGGTCACAAAAATGAACTCCAAACCACTTGCCGCTGAGATTCTCGCCCCCGCCCTTTCTGGGTCCTGCGCCCTCCTCTCCTTCTACGATAGCAGATCCAAACTTTTCCGCGTAGCTTGCACAGGCGACTCAAGGGCGGTGCTTGGCCGTAGAGGCACTACAGGAAAGTGGATTGCCACCCCGCTCTCCGAAGATCAAACAGGCGGTACTCCCGCTGAGATGGCTCGCCTTCGCGCAGAACACCCTGGCGAACAGAACGTAGTAAGAAACGGCCGTATACTAGGCGGGCTAGAACCCAGCCGTGCCTTTGGTGACTCCTTCTACAAGTGGAGCCAGGACGTGCAATTACATATGAAGAAGAGTTTCTTTGGCAGAAACCCTTCCCCACTCCTTAAAACCCCACCCTACGTGACCGCAGAGCCCGTCATCACGACCACGAAAATGCAACCCGAGAAAGGCGATTTCGTCGTCCTAGCCACCGACGGCCTATGGGAGATGCTCACCAACGAAGAAGTGGTCGGGCTTGTCGGCCAATGGCTCGAATCCCATCCCCTTCCCCACCAAAACGCCTCCTCCAGCAGCAGCTCGTGGTCTCAGTCCTGGTACGGCGGTAAATCCCAAACCGCGCTCCCTGTAGAGAAACCCCTGCTTGGTACTGGCGAGAGAAGTGAGGGACAACGGCAGCCGCTAAGGCAGGAGCAGTGGCAGATTAAGAGCAGCGATGAAAGGTTTGTGGTGGAGGACAAGAACGCTGCAACTCATCTTGTGCGGAATGCGTTGGGCGGGAGGAATCGCGATATAGTGTGTGCGTTGCTGACCCTGCCGAGTCCATATTCGAGGAGGTATAGGTACGTTTGGGATTCTGATTTGTGTAGGTATGCTTTTGATCGTTAAGATGCTGATGTCGTATACAGGGACGATCTTACGGTTGAAGTAATTTTCTTTGGGGAAGAGGAGGGGAGGGGAGACGTAGTGCTCAATGCTGAAGCTAGCGCGCAGATGAAGGCGAGGTTATGAGGATAGAATCTTATTTTGGAGGGGGGTTTGGCATACTCGAAAGTAGAAGGAATGGGTGTTTTGGGAGCAGCGTTATGAATTGAGCATCATATACCCCTTGAGGTTGTATTAGATTACGATGGCGGGCTTTGGAACTTATGGTGAGGTAGCAATGCAGCGCTTTGATGTCCATAGCCTAATTCCCTAGACCGGGGAATTACTGATAATATATACAAATATATGTGCGCAGCGCAGGCCTAGTAGGCGCATCGTAGCCTGCCACCCTGTCTTCCTACTACTGACTTAAGGGAGCTTCTTAACGAAGGAGCAGACCTCGATGCAGCGCACTAGTCGTTTGTGGATGGCTTCGACCCAGGTATGGAGCTGCCCTTCGAGATCCTGATACCGCTTAAGGACCTCCGTAATCCAAAGTGATAGCTCCTAACATGGCATTGCTGCGTCTTGCAGCAACGATGCCAGACCCCGTCTCCCACTCGACAAATCGCCATCTTACATACAGGCGCGGAGCAGAGTCAGTTACGTCGACTGCGCTGCTCGCTAATGCTATATGGAGAAACAGCCATGCATCCGCGTGTTGCTCGCTTGTCCTGGTAATTAGGGAGAGCGGCGGTTGGTTGCCGCTTTGGTGAGCTTCTATGCGGGCGATATGCTGCGGATTATATCAGGAAGAAGCGTTTGAGGTTTGTTGGGCTACCCTTAGATGAGACCAATGCAAGGATTATAGGTAATTATTTCTCAGGATAATCTTTAGCAGCATTAGCGGCCAACCAAGTTGATGCAACGCGGCATAGATTTGGGGAACGATGTTCAAGGCGAGAAACATCCCGGTACCTTTGAAATTATTTTGAACCTCTCCGAAAATCCGATGATTGGCGATTCGTAGCTGTGAGATGTGTTTGCGAAGGATTAAGCATTCCCTCCACGTCTTCATGGCTTCGGATTAAGATCTGCGAAATCCTGCGACTGTCGAGGCTTGCATGGTGTAACGGCCTTTGGATGTGGCATATACCATTCGAGAAACGCATTCTGGCCCAATGCACAAAGCGAGCTTGAAATCCAGTAAACAAGCATGGCACTCGGGACTTGCAGGGTAAGAGGCCCAATTGCAAGGGCCAAGATCCTAAGGATATTGCGAATCCGTCTTTGACCTTTTGTAGGGGTTGATGATGACTTACGGGCTACCATTTCGTGGAAGGCGATATTGGAAAAGAGAACCCCAGAGAGCATAAAAGGTAGAATCAGGTGCGGATCTGGGACAAGCAGGTCCGGGAACCACAGCGCACCTTCGTTGGCAAAAGACTGCTGAACAGAGAGTAACGTACTCTTTGTTCCATCTTCGACAGCCCCATCTAGGACTACGTCTTCAGTCCCCTTGAAGCGTTTCATAAGTAGACCTAGCAGCCCTTCGCCGACACCAGACATTTTCCGGATGGTTTCGATTACAATCAGGAAAATGGGTAATTGAAGCCAATTCAGTAAGACTTTCCAGAATTGGACGCCTCGCGCTTTGACAATCTCTTGCCACTTCTCATTGTAGTGTTTAGTGACCATCTCCTGGCAGGCCACCGGCCCCAACGCAGCATGGTCTTTCATGACTTTTCGGCGAAACACATGCTGCCATGCCTGCATAAGAGGCCTCAATGCAGACCTTTGTAGCGTTATGCTGTGACTGTACGTTGTAAGGGGTCCTATGATGGTGACTCTAAGTAATAATGCCGTTAATGGCAACGTAGCGGCCCATGGTAAACCCGTGGCGCTGTGGATCCCTGTTATGAGAGCGTGAGTCCCGGTCAAGCATGATTCCAGGAATGGGCGTTGGGGGGACGCATGGAATCTGCGACGTGGCACAAATGCTCTTGGATTGATTGAATGGATGTGATGTGGAGACCCGGAAAGCCTTAGCTTCAAGGTGGCCGTTACAAGACGATCAGGAGCCATTGCCGATCTTTAGATGGAAGCATCCAGATAGTTTTGCACGTCTGGATAATCACGTATGCTGCCACGTAGCAGGTCTACTTCATTCACCAGAACAAGTCGTCCTGTGGGCCTGAGGTGGCCAATATAAATTGCAACGTGTTTCGGGTTACGCGACTGTTGATTTAGCGCCACAGGAACGTGGGCTTAACCGCGTTGTCAATGTAATTGTCAACAGCATCGACATTCGTAGTTGCTTTATAGATGAGGCCTCAAGACTGAAATGGGCTTTCTTTTGCGGCTTCTGTATTTGGGCTTCATCAACACGCTTCTTGCGTCGATCTCAACGTTCTTCCTATGCAAATGGTTGGTTGGCTGGCACCTACAGCGAAGTACTGCGGCACGCAGGGAACTGATCTTGGCGCGTATCGGGGTTGAAGAACAAGACTACCATTCCAAAATTCGCCATTCACCAAAGTCTGATGATGGAGACTGGGAAAAGGTTGAAAGCTATGCTTCTGGATCTGCTCCTGACGGAGGAAAACTACAAGAGAATTGGAAGGGGGTGGTAGGGTTTTTCCATCCCTTCTGGTAAGCACTTGGAATCTAAAACCTTGGAAGTGTCAATGTGCCTTGTTGATTATGAAAAAGCAATGCTGGCGGCGGCGGTGAGCGGGTCCTTTGGGCGGCCATCAAGGCTACACAGAAGCGTTGGCCCAAAGCTGTCTGTGTCGTGTATACTGGTGACAACGATGCTACTAAGACCGCAATTTTGGAACGGGTTAAGGTGATTTTCGCTAGAGACAATACAACGTACGGACAGAGAGGCTAACAACTATCCAGAACAACTTCAATATTCATCTATATCCTCCGACCGTTGTTTTTCTCTATCTACAGACTCGCTATTGCGTTCTCCCTTCTACTTATCCCCATTTTACTCTTCTTGGCCAAAGTCTTGGATCTCTAGTACTTGCCTACGAAGCATTCAGTCTGCTTGTGCCTGATATTTTCATCGATACTATGGGCTACTCCTTCACCTTGGCTTTATGCAAGTTCTTCTTCCCCAAGATACCCACTGGAGCTTATGTTCATTACCCGACGATTTCGACCGATATGCTAGATTCTCTTGACGCTGATACGGACAAGGGACTCAACACAGGGGCAGGAAAAGGGTTCAGAGGCACTGTGAAAAGAAATTATTGGAAGCTGTTCGCTTGGATGTATTCGTGGATTGGAGGCAACATAGACGTTGTAATGACCAACTCTTCCTGGACACAAGCACATATTCAATCACTATGGGGACCAAATCGAAGGAAACGGCAGAAATCTTCCGACGTAGAAGTGGTTTATCCTCCATGCGCTGTTGAGGAGATCGAGCAAGCAGTCCAAGTTACTAAAGCGAGCGAAGCTCAGAGAAAGCGAACCTTGGTATATATTGCTCAATTTCGACCTGAGAAGAAGCATGAGAAGGTCATCAATGCTTTCTCGAAGATGCTTCGTTCCCGATCAGCAGAAGCTACAGAAGGTGCTAAGCTTTTACTTATTGGTAGCGTGCGAGAAGACGACAAGAAGAGGGTAGTGCAGTTGAAAACGCTGCCAAAAGAATTACACATCGAAAACAGTGTTGAGTTCATGCTAAATGCGAAGTGGCCAGTAGTACTGCAATGTCTGCAACAATGTTCGGTCGGAGTAAACGTCATGTGGAACGAGCACTTTGGTATTGGGGTGGTCGAATATCAAGCGGCAGGCCTGATAAGCATAGTCGACGATAGTGGAGGGCCAAAGGCAGATATTGTTGTTGATTACAATGGAGGTCCAACCGGTATGTGTTTGGTTTTCATGATTCGTCTATTATCTCCAAGTCGACCGAACGGGCTTTATTCCTTGACTGAGTCCATTACCTACGGACATTTTCGCCTTCAGAAAATTTTCAATGATAATCTTCTTACTCTGATAAACCAATAACCACCAACTGATTGACTTCACAGGCTTTCATGCAAGCACCGAGACAGAATTTGCAGATCGATTCGCGCAGGTGCTCTCGATGTCGTCCGAAGAGACTCTAGCGATGCGGCTTCGGGCTAGAGCATCAGCGAAGCGGTTCACAGAGGAAGCCTTCACCAAGCGATGGGTTGTTCAGGTGGGAAAGCTTATAGCTTTGCAAGAAAAAAGGTCCCAGCGGTAGTTTTCTTCATGAAGACTTGTTTATTCAGTAGACTCGACTCGTGTTCGTCTTTCAACAAAGATGCAGCCATAAGTGATTCTCGAAAAGCATACACGTGATTCAACATGAGATTAATCTTATAGTATAGAACCTTACCAATCAAACAAGAAATGCAATCAGTATCTCAAAATTTTCTGTTGTTCAAACTAAGGTAGGTCTTGAAGCGAATGACGCGGGTTCGAATGCATCGCATGAAGCATGTTTTGAAGCATGTTTTGAAGCGAGTAGGCTGACGAGTAGGCTAACGAGTAGGTAGGCGAGTAGGTAGGGTGGTAAGTAGGGTGGTGAGCATGTAGGGTGGCGAGTAGGTAGCTGAACATGTAGGTAGGCGAGCATGTAGCTAATTGCAGAACGTCTCTGCTAATTGAGCTTATTGAGTGCCAATCGAGCTAATTGCGCTAAAATTTAAGCTTCTTGCTAAACGCAGGTTGCACATTTGCCGATGCACAAGTTATCCCTACAGGCTACGGAGTACAGCTTCGTGGACAGCTGACAATGAGCTCTCTAATTGGTCATACCGTCAATTACCCCCTCAGCCGACCCTTCTTAGGCCGTTACATTGTATTGCCCTTGCTCCTTGTTCGCTTCCCCCTTCACTGGCTCCAGATCAGTGCTACAGATAAAATCCTTCCATTCGTCGCACATTTGTAAGGTCTCCAGGCACTTGGTCCTCATGATCTCCATCGCATCCGGTCCCAGCGGCAACCTCTTTGGTATAGGTCTCCCCGCAGCCATACCCTCAGATTTGACTACGTCGATCATCCGTTCCACGCACTTGGCTGAGTCTCCGCGTTGATTTCCATCTACAGCTCCCACACCCGCTACCATGGCAGCGAAGATTGCGTTATAATCATCATGTGTTGGTGGCGACACTTTGCAATTCTGAGCCGAGAATATCTTCGTGCGGTAGTAGCCGGGTTCGAAAATAATAGCTTGGATACCGAACTGTGCGATTTCCTTTTGTAGGCATTCAACGTAGCCTGATCTGTGAGTATGCAATGGAGTTTGGGGGTTGGAAAATAAACAGACCTTCCAACGCAAACTTGGTGGTGCAGTATGGAGCCGCTCCTACTTCACCCGCCCAGCCGCCAGTAGAGCCGACAAAGACAATCTTTCCAGATCTTTTCGCGCGGAAGTGAGGCAGAATAGCCCGAGTCATATCAACAGCACCGAATAGATTGGTGTTAATCTGATCTACCCATCGCTCATGGCTGCAAAGGATGTCAGGTAATTGTCGGCCTCCAATGGACTAGTAGAGCCCTGCAAACGTACCTCACTTCCTCCGCCAAACCTGCTTCCACATAGCCAGCATTGTTCACCAGCACGTCGATGCCGTCGTAGAACTTGATTGCTTCTTGAATTTTGGCATTGAGAATGTCCTGCGAGCTGGTAACGTCTAGATCTAGGATCTTCGCATCAGTGCCCGCGAGATGGGCAAGACGCTCAGAGGCATTTCGCCCTGTAGCAATCACTTTGTCACCGCGGGCGAGGAGACTGGGTACAAAGATCTCTCCAAATCCGGAGGAACAGCCTGTTATGAGCCAGACGAGTGGGGCCATTGTAAAGTTGTCGTGTAGTTTACAAGACGACAGCTGTAGGTGAGTGGAGGAGCAGGGCCTTTATTGACCACATGCGGGCAGATACCAGATAGAATACCTCTTGTACTGCCGGTCACAGCAACTCTTTGGTCGGGAGATGTGTCGAAGGGCGGCGAGGAAGGGCGCAGACTAAGCTACTGTCGTCACATGCAGGCCTACGGCACGACGTGCACTCCAACCTGATGCACGGATGTTAGCCCAGTTTTCAGCTTCATCCCTCGTACGGCATGACTAGGTTCCTGATAAATGCGCAGGTCGTTCTCATATTGAGTCCGATTCGCTGAGTGACGCACCCACCACCTAAATGTGTACATGCAAGTTGGGGTGGTGTACGTATATTGGGACTTGGGAGCCTATTTGTAGGCAGCTGTCTAGAATGGGTCCTGAGGCGCTAGTACCCTCTGCTTATACCACACGTAAGGTGGATATACCAGGCAGTAGCCCGGTATCTTGTTCGATCATCTCGTTTTGTGTGATATCTGTCGACCATCTACCTGGAATCTAGCATATTCGATCTTTTGCACAAATGGGTCTCCCGCAGCAGAAACAAAAGGTTACAGGATCAGATCTAAAGGTAAAATGTCCTTGATTACTTATGGTGATAGGAAAGGTGGTACGAATAAGTTCAATTGTCATTAACTTGGCCAAACAGACAAATTGGCTTACCTTCCATCTTCATACCATCTGGCTGATCACTCGCAACGACCTGAAGTCAATCGTCCTTCCAGAAACTGCTTTTGGAACCTTCAGTGCCCTTTCCGGACCTCTTCTCACCACTAATAACAACCCAAGTTTGACCGTGATCCTGGCTCGCATCCCCCGAGTCGTTCTCTGGAATTGGTTGAACGTACTCATTTTTGATGTGGCTAATCAACGTCTGCCCAACTCAGTTCTCGAAGATTCAGTCAACAAACCCTGGCGAGCGCTGCCTTCTCGCAGAATTACACCTTCTTCCGCACGACGGTTACTTTTATTCCTCATTCCTGTGGTCTTCTTCGCAACTATCTATTTGGGTGGCGTAGAAGAGACAGTGTTAATGATGGTGCTCACTTGGATGTACAATGATCTAGAAGGCGCTGATGAAAATTACATTGCACGAAATCTCATCAATTGTGCCGGCTTCATGTGTTACAGCTCCGGAACTACAATTGTGGCTGCTGGATACGGTCAACACACCCTCAGCTCCCGTGCCTATACCTGGCTTGGTATCGTCGGTGGCATCGTTTTCTCGACCCTGCAAATGCAGGACATGTCCGATGTGGAAGGGGACAAAGCCCGTGGCCGCAGAACACTGCCAATCGTACATGGCGACCGGGCCGCACGATGGAGTATTGCGATCCCAGTCACCATATGGTCCTTCTTTTGCCCATGGTTCTGGGAAGTGGAAAAGACGGCATGGGTGACAAGTCTAGCGGTAGGAGGATTATTGGTATGGAGAGTGCTGATGCTACGAAGTGTTCCGGCGGACAAGGCAACCTGGAAAGTATGGTGCTTTTGGACCATAGTACTCTATGTATTACCGCTGTTTAAAAATCATAGTGTATTCGTGCGCTTTTGAGGGAAATATAACGCTTTAAAGTTCCTTGCATTGCTAGGATCCTGAAATACCTATCCCTTTAACCGCTGTCGGGAGGCCACTTTTAGCGTATTCGCTTAGTTCACCAATAGAAACCATAGAATATCACTCTGAACTGATTTTATTGATGCTATTCAGATGCTATTGTGATATGCAGCCCAACAAGGACCGTTTCTACATAGGGGGATATCAAAGATATCACAGCCAAAGGTAGAACGCTTTCTCCGCTCGCTACCACCTAAATTTGGTGTAATTTCACCGAGAACTTGTCGTTTTCTAGACCTGACTGTCAAGTCTATCTCCTTGCATCCACGGCAGTTCTCAGAGCTCTTTCTTCAGCAGATTTGAATCATTTGATGATCTTAAACGTATCATTGGACGTTCAATTGCTGATCCAATTGACGTTCTTTTTCGCTTCAGAAACTGCCTTTGGGAGGCCTGAATAAGACCTGTAGCCAGAGCCGTTCTGAACTCGCTATGAACAGTGTATTTAGCCTTCTTTGAAACATCTGAATGCAAAGAGAGTTTGTAGGCATTGATAATGTTGATTTCAATCAAGAACTCGTACGAGGCTTTGTGTTCTTCTGATCTACATCGACGGTTGTATGCGTAGGTATATTGACCCAACTGACGTTTGAAGGCATCTGAATAGGCTCAAATCGATCGCCTACAACAGTGATAGGACGCAGGTTAAGACGGTCAGTTCCTAAATCAGTTGAATCAGGTACTACGTCGCAGGAAGGCATTATCGAGGTGGGTCAGAACAATAGGGGGCTTTGTTGACATTGTTTCTATTTACAAAAAATAACCTTTTTGACGGAACCTTACCGAATCTGGTTAAGGTTAATCTTAAAAATTAACCGAATCCTAACAGCGGTCAAAGGGATAAGGGTGATAGGGCAGAACCTCAGATCCCGACAGCCTGATAGGGCTAACCAGCCTATTAGAGCAAGGTCCCGTTACCTATTACCCGTTACCCGATAAAGCCTATTAGAATAGAACTTCGCTTTCTAACAAAAGTCGAATAGAGTAAACTGCAGGCAAGTTGAATAGCTAAAGATAGTCCCAACCACCAAGCTTGACAATTAAGCTGGCAAATCATTACAATAATAGTATAATAATGAAAGAGATTTAGCTCAAGATTGTTATGGGCCGGCATACGGAGTAGAGCGAGTCATATGGGTTTGATCTAACTAAGAGTTTAAAGCCAAGGAAGAAAGATACAGAACACGTCGAGGGTTTTATATCCTCAAGGCACGCTAGACCTTAGTGTGTCAACACACCAGCCCACTAAGATGTGATAAGACTGAGGTTCAGCCTTACTCTAGTCTATGATAGACTAGCATGATCGCAACATTATCTTCTCTCTTCATCAAACAATGTTCTCATTGCTTCAGTCAGACCTGTTACGTCGGCATTTCGGGAAGTCGGCCCGCAGAATTGATGTTGCTAAAACAGCTTTCAGCAAGAATTTTGGCCCAGGGCCGGCCCCGAGCTGGCCAGAAGCCACAATAGCAGCTTTGATTGAGCACACGTCATTCGCTTCATGGCCTACTTCATAGTATGCTTCATACATGCTTCATAGCACATGCTAACTAGCTCAATAGAACGCACCCTTCATGGCTCGATACCGAACTTCCTACCAAACCCTCTACCAAACTTCCTACCAAACTTCCGATCAAACGCTCTACCAAACGCCCTACGTCTTTCTTTGAAGCGTAGTCATTGCTTCTTTCATTCTCTGTCGTGGGATAGAATCTTTGACCGCTGGAATCGACATCAAAAAATTGAGCATCTCAACTCGCTGACATGAATTCGCTCAGGAGACTTGTTTTGAACTCACGCGTTATCGATGAAATTTCAGTATATTGTCAACTCTTTCGCTGTCAGATTCACTGACTTCGTCATTTCAAACAGCTGACGTCGCTTAATTGCTAGAATCGTCGACGTATGAAGCAATGTGAGCATCGATCTCATCGATGAAATCGAAATTGTGAGGGCGGTGGGATTGAAGGGGGCGACGACAGCGGGGTCAGCACAGTCCGAAGCGAAGGAGGTGGATTTGAACATGTTGACGATGTTAACAGTGAGGTGCTATAGTGGTTATGATGATTAGCGACAGGAAGTTCAAATAAAGAAGCAATAGCAGGATTGGCAGTGGAAGGAAATGGGGTGTGGGAATGCGCGACGTGTGAGTTACCTCATCTAGTAAAGCATGCCGTATCTGGCTAGCGTTCATTCACATTCTGCTCACTGAGTTACTCGTATTCCCACTGTCCCACATTGCCCTCTCAGAGCAAGGGATACCTGGAAGCTATACCATATATAGTTAGCTGCTAAGCTAAAGCACATAAAAGCGAGCACTTTCAGTTTCTACTCACGAATAGAGATCCTCGCTCAGGTGCCTTCGAAACCAACAACTTCCGACTCTAGAAAATGGATTCTACTAGAGTCCTGCAATTCTCTCCCTCAAAACCCATGTCAAACTCAGTTTTCCCTTCCCCCCGACGCTCAAAGCAGCCGTCACCTGAAAAGCGATGCCTGCCTTACATCACTATGCTTCTGCCGCCGAAAAGAGCAGCTTCGGCCACAAGAACGGTGCCACCAATGAAGAAGCTGAAGGGGAAATCTGGAGAAGAGCTCGTTCCAGGTAAGTGCGTGTCCCGTTCCTTTACTCTCAAGATACGCTGATTAACGGTCAAATAGAGGCACAGTACGAAGTTCTACCGGGGCAGGCAAGCCAAGAGCTTGAGGAGGGCCTTGCACAGTCGAGGAGGATCGAACTCCCGTATTCGCTTGTCGAAGCCGGTCGAGCGACAGCCCCTCCTGAGGGAGACTTTTCACATCTATTAAGTCTTTTCCCGACCACCTTTGGTGCTGATGTATACCTATCTTATCTTATGATCCGAGTACGAAAAATCCCACCCAAACCATGGCCGCTCACGATTGGAGGACTTCCCGTGCAATTCAGTACAGACGAATGGGTAGAGTCTTTTGATAGAGGGCGGCTAGGACGAGGGCATAGATCCATTAAAGACCTGGATCTACATAATAAGATTGACTACAACCAGGACGTTCTACGACAGGCGGTGACAGTGTTCCAGGAATTGAAAATAAAGATCAGAGATATCCTTTGGTTTGGCGGGTTTTGGCAAATTACTATTCCAGATCGCACCGACACCAAGCTCCTTCCATCCCACATCGCCTCCAATCCAGCATTTTACAGGACCATATCAGAAGCCCCTGAGCCAGATCCAGCAGCACTAAGGAGCAAATCGCCGCAAGGCGTAGAGTATGATACTGTATACACGACCGCGCGGAATGCTCTTCTCCGTCCAGGAGTCATGTTAAGCTCCTCGGTCCGCAACGTTATTAGAAACGGGGAAAGCGAAGAGGGGTTCAAGACAACAACATCTGGCATCCTTGTTTCAAATCAGAAAGGCCAAATATTCATCACAGTCGCTACGCAAGGATTTGAAGAGGATGGGTTGGTTTACCATCCAAACCCCCACAAGGGTATCATCATTGGACAGATCATAGAGAGTCTCCCAAATACCGATATATCCATTGCAAGACTTAACCCTGGCCTGCGATACGTTAATGAGACTTTTGGGACCCAAACTGAACCTGATGGCATTCGAATAAATGTAATCTTACCTGCCTACCCCCCGCACCTACGAGTCTACGATGCCCTCACTATGAACAATCCGTTTTCTGGAAGCTGCGAAGGAGTAACAATGGCTCTAGGCGCAACGATATCTAATGGAGGAAACAAAGACTATGTGACGCACCAATGGCATATCTTTGAAAATGGTGACGAACCTGTAAACGGGAGTTGCGGTTCTCCAATATTAGATGCTGAAGGGAAAATTGTGGGACTCTTCAGATTTAAGGTGGCAAACTCCCCTTTATGTCTTTCAGTCTCAGCAATGGAGCTTCGGGAGTATGGGTACGAGATATGTGGTGGAGAGCAGACTTTTTCGTAGTCGACAGTCTCTCTACGTGAGGATGCTGAGATGTTTGTGGCGGAGGCATACTTTTAGAGGGATCAGAGGCCTATGGTTAGAGGGATCGGAGTGTCCCTTTGTCTCCTCGACCCAAACGGGCGAACTTGAATGTACATAATTATTCATATACATGATTACAATTCCTCCTGTCCCCAGAGTTTGGAGGAAACGCATATCATGCCCCATAGAGTTTGGGGTGCGTCTAGTATGCCATCACAGATTGAGACGCTTGCTATGAGAGAGAAAAGGAGGAATTTTGGTCCTAGTCATCAAGGAATAGATTAGACACATAGAATACAAGAGATCTATGTTTCCATTTCGGCAGCTGAAAACAAAAAGTCACTAGGCCGCATTAAACAGCGTCGGGACCATCTCAAACCGGACGCCTTCTCAACTCCACACAAAACATCCGCGTCTTCTTTGTTTACATACTAATTTGTATGGCAAGTATAGGAGAAGCCTCAGGCCTCCTCCGTGTAGTGTAGCTGAAGTATAAAAGGTACCCTTAGGGTTAGGGCAAATCGACGTCAGCGGGGCAGCTCACTTGGTGACTGGAGAGAAGCGATCTTCTCTAAAGACACGGCTGCGCAACTCTGACAACCTTCACGCAGGGCATGGCTTCGTAAGTGCCTCTATACCCCACCCCAGCCTCTGCTAATAAACTCTCATAGAAATATACTCTTTTTGCCCTTTCGAAGGACCCATTCGGTATCGCTATCCGCTGCTATCAGGCAGTATATCTCAACCAAATATGACCAGCACCCCGATATGTTCAAGCACGATCTTGAAGCCATCGACAAATTGCGTGCAGATGCTGTCAACACCCTCGAAGCCCATGTCAGCGGTATTAGGAAAATAACAGCATATGCGGCGCAACTGGTTTGGATTGGGGGAAAGTTCCCCATCGATGTGAGCAAGTTTTGGACACTCGATTCCTGGCGTATAGAAAGGGCACTATGACCTCGTCATACCAAACGCTGACGATGGGGTATGACAGGTCGGGGCAGACTTTACTTGGTATCCTGCGCTAGGGTTCAATACACGAACACCTAGTACGTCCACTGGGTGCCATTGGGTGACTTCAATTGCTAATATCTCGCAGTATCACAGAGTAATATTCGATTTGAGCTGGCGAATGTTCTCTACAACCTCGCTTCGCTCTACTCTCAACTTGCCGTCTCACTGAACCGGAGCACAAGCGAAGGACTCAAGTCAGCATGCAACTACTTCTGTCAAGCTGCTGGCGTTATTGCATATCTCAAGAATGACATAATACCCGATCTGCGGTCTACACCACCAGAAGACATGGATATGATGACGTTGGAGAGCCTCCAGCAGCTACTGCTAGCGCAAGCCCAGGAGTGCTTCTGGTCCAAAGCTGTCAAGGATGGGCTCAAGGATAGCTTGATCGCGAAGCTAGCCGCGAAGGTGTCAGATTTCTACGACCAGGCTGCCGAGTACGGGACGAAGTCGGATATAGTTAGCACTGACTGGATCCATCATATGACGGCTAAGCATCATCACTTTGCGGCGGCTGCCCAATATAGGGCATCCCGCGATTGTTTAGACAAGCACAGGTACGGAGAGGAGGTTGCGAGGCTGAGAGACAGCTTAGTCTGTGTCAATGAAGCACTAAAGGAGTCAAGGTGGATAAATAAGATCGTTCTAGGCGACCTCAATGGTCTCAAGTCTAGGGTATCTGAAGATCTGAAAAGAGCAGAGAAGGACAACGATGTGATATATTTGATGCCAGTGCCTCCTAAATCGGAGCTGAAGACTCTTGATCGTGCTGGCATGGCCACTCCAAGAACACCAACGGAGGTCTCTGATCCAGCTTCAACATTGGGCGACAAGGGAGCTTTCGGACAGCCGTTGTTTGCAAAGTTGGTACCATACGCCGTTCACATAGCAGTTAGCATATATCAAGAGCGAAAAGACAGATTGGTCAATACATGTGTGATTGACGAGTTGGAAAGCATGACGAACACGTTACGGGATCTCCTGCAATCACTCAATTTACCGGGATCGCTTCAAGCTCTTGAGAAACCGTTGGGTTTACCGCCAACACTGACTTCTCACGCCGAAGAGATCCGCCAGCAGGAGGGCCTTCATCGGTTACGCCGCTCAATGCATGAAATCTCGAAGCTTAGAGCAAACGATGCGACCATCTACCAGGAAGGTGTTGAACTTCTTCAGTCTGAGTCGGCTGAGGATGATCGCGCTAAGCTTAAGTATGGGACAGACAGATGGACTCGGCAGCCATCACAGCAGGCGGCTGAGCATTTGTACAAGCAGGCTGCTGAGATCAATGGCTATCTGGAATCTGCTAATAGCAGTGATGAGCTCGTTAAGGGGAAGCTAAAGGACTGCGAATCTGTTCTTCAGGTACTTTGTGGCACTGATCGAGATCTTGAGGAATATGTACCAAGTAGTCGGAGAGCGACAATGACCCCAAATGTTGAAAGAGCTGCACCTGCGTTGAGAGGCCAGTTAAATGAAGTCGGCCGGCTTGAGAGCAGACGAAAGAAGATAATTGAAAGAGTCCGCGACAAGGCCAAAGCTGACGACATTAATCCAGCAATACTTGCGGAAACAGCTCGTCTCGAACGTGAATTTCCCATGCAAAAGATCGAACCCGCCCAGTTCGAGAACATGTTTGAAGACCGTCTTCAGCGCTATGACGTTGATCGACAAACAGTAGTGGACGAAAAGCAAGAGCAAGAAAACATCTCCTCCCAACTGAAAGAAGCAAACACTGCCTTCGCCAACGCTCGACGCGGCGACTTCTCAACGAAAGAACGAGAACAGGCCCTCCAACGCCTGGAGAATGCCTACTTCAAATACAAAGAAATCGTCTCCAATCTCAATACTGGCCGCAAATTCTACAACGATCTCGCCAACATCGTCACCCGCTTCAAAGACGAGTGCAAGAACTTTGCCTACCAGCGCCGCGTCGAAGCTGCCCAATTCGAAAACGACCTCTCGAACGCCCTATCCTCGCTCAACCTCACACAAACCAATAACCTCCAAGATCAGAAACAACGGGAAACTCTGCGATCACACTACAGCGAGAAAGCACCCGGGACAGCCCCTCTCACGGCCCCAACCCCTACCAGAGCGGCAGTGGCTTCACCGCCAGCTCCCTCGCCTGGCGTTTGGTCACCAGAGATGGGCATCAATTTTGGGAGGCCGAGCCAGCAGGCTCATATAAATGGGATCGAGAATGTGCATAATCCTGCTTATCCGAATACGAGGAGTGTCCCGAGGATGCAAGGTGGGCAATGGGATCCGAGCCGAGGGTTGAAGTTTAGTT
>JAABUR0100002532.1_pt1 | contig 27657 bp, 25 predicted proteins | sample 5560091 | NCBI WGS metagenome assembly JAABUR01 (sample SAMN10711879, study PRJNA513375) | rock metagenome | isolation source: Antarctica rocks | place: Antarctica: Victoria Land, University Valley sud
CTGCGTGGACGTGGCCGGTAGCCCGGCCGACTGCGCCGCAGCGAAGCCGGCCATGATCGCCTCGCCCTCTGCGGCCACTTCGGCCCAGTCGGTCTTCGAATAGCGCTTCGTACGGTCGGCCGACTGCTGGTAGGCGTCGGTGTCGCCCCAGCGCTCTTCCACCTCCTTGGTGTAGGCGCCGGGATCGAAGTCGCCGAACACCTCGAGCTTCTCGGCCGGGGTCAATCCTGTGGTTCCCATCGTCTGTGCCTCCAGTGTCGTGTCGAGTGCGGCCACGATCCGCCGCAGCCGGTCGATGCGTTCGCCCAGCAACCGCCGCTGCCGGATCAGGTGTTCGCGGGGATCGGCGTCCGGCTCGTCGAGGATCCGGCGGATCGCGTCGAGCCCGAAGCCGAGCTCCCGGTAGCCCAGAACCCGGGCCAGCCGATCGGCGTCTGCTTCGGTGTAGGACCGATACCCGGCCGCCGTGCGGTGGCCGGGATGAAGCAGCCCGATCCGGTCGTAGTGATGCAGGGTCCGAACGGTGACCCCGGCCAGGTCGGCCAACTCCCCGATGGAGCAACCGAACGTCGTCGAGGTCATGACAGGGACGCTAAGCCCTGACGTTAGGTCAGGGTCAATACATTTCTCAGCACCGCCCGGCGGGCCGGCTCGATGCCTACTTGCTGGACTTGGCGGCCTGCTCGGAATCGGGACGGATCAGCGGAGGCAACCGGAAACCGTCGGCAACGGTGGCCGAGAGTTCGAGGAAGGCCTGTTCGGTCGAGTTGTCCAGCTGGGCCATGTCGATGATCCCGCCGGTCACCAGGTGCCGGTCGTACGGGATCTCCACGACGGCCCGGACCCGGGCGCCAAAATGCTCGCGCAGCCGAAGCATGTCGAGCTCTTTACTGGCCGGTCGTACGGTCGAGATGACCGCCACGGCGCGGGAGACCAACTCCCGGTGCCCGTGGGCGATCAGCCAGTCCAGCGTCTTGCTGGCCCGACTCGCCCCGTCGACGCTCGGTGAGCCGACGACGACCAGGGAGTCGGCCAGCGCCAGCGTCCCGGACATGGCCGAGTGCAACAAGCCGGTGCCGGAGTCGGTCAGGACTATGTTGAAATATCGAGCCAGGATCTGGGCGACGAGGCGGTACTCCGTCTCGCTGAAGGCTTCGGACATCTCCGGATCCTGCTCGGAGGCCAGCACCTGCAGCCGGGCCGCCAACGAAGTGAAGGCCGAGACGTCGGTGAACGACCGGATCGAGTCGGCGTTGTCGAGCATGTCGCGGACGGTCACCTCGATCTGGCCGGTCAGCCGTTCGGCAAGCGTCCCGGCGTCGGGGTTGGCATCCAGAGCGACCACCCGGTCGCCGCGGTGTTCGGCCAGGGTCAGACCCAGGCCGGCGGTGGTGGTGGTCTTGCCGATCCCTCCTTTGAGGGACACGATGGCGATCCGGTGGCAGCCGCGTACCGGCGCGGTGGCGCGCTCGATCAGGTTCCGGCGATTGATTTCTGCTTGGGAGAGACCGGGATTGACCGTGCCACCGGTGACCGAGTGCACCATCTTGCGCCAGCCGACCCTGGGTACGGCTGCCGCCGTCTTCACCAGAGATCCCGAGGTCAGATCGGCCGAAGAGGCATGTCGCTCGACGGGTGGTCCCTGAGGAGCGGGGGGCTGCCAAACCGGCTGGGGCGCTTGGGGTGGCTGCCACTGCTGGGGTTGCGGTGCCGGCGGCGGCACCGCAGGAGGTGCCCCCGACCAGCCGGGCTGAGCACCGGGTGGGGCTTCGTAGCGCTGGCCTGAACCGGTCTCCGGTCCGGGCTGACGCCCGGGGTATGGACTCGATTCCGGATGCTCGTCATGGATCTGCTCGCCGTAGGCACTCTCCTGCGGTCCGCCGTATTGGGCCCCGTGCTGGCTGCCGTACTGATCATGGCCGTAGGGATTGTGGCCAGGCTGCTCGTGGCCGTACGGATGCTGGCTGTACGGATCGTGGCCGTACGGCTGCTCGTTTCGATGCTGGGCGGGCACGTTGGGCGGGGCCGGAAAGGCCGCCGGCGGTGGCAACCGTCTGTTGGGTGGGAAGGCCTGCGCGGTCCGGTCGAGAGCGCCCCGGCTCGCGATGGCGTGATCCTGCACGGGATCGTCGTCGACGAAGGCGCCGTTGGTCGATCCTCCCGATTCGGCGCGGCCGTGCGCGGCGAGGTCATTGTCCGGCGACGCGTCGGGCATGGGTGCGGGTGCGCTCGGCTGCCCAGCTGACGGCGTGGCGGAGTCCGGCCCCCAGCTGAACCCGCTCGGCACGTCAGTGGTCCAGGGTCGCGCGGGGACCTCGGTGCGCCAGGCAGGCCCAGCGGGTGGTACGGGGACGTGAGCTGCCCACGACGGCCGATCATTGTCTCCTGCAGCGGCTGCGGCTGCGGGCTCGGGCTCGGGTGCGGCCGATGCGGATCGGCTGTGGGCTCGGCCTCGGGGAGCGGGCTGATCGGCGCTGTTGCTGAACGAGGCCGCCCATCTGTCGGCATCGGTACGGCGGACCTGCTCCCGGGCCTCGGGTGCGTCGAGTGTGCCGTGTGCAGCCGACCTGCCCCGCGAGTCCGGTGCGGATCCGTTCTCCTCGGTCAGGTCCGAATCGGCGGAACTATCGGCGGTCTGGACTGCGGCAGCCGCGGAGTCCTCGGTCCACGGGTCGTCGGCAGAGCTCAGACTGGCCACGGGCGCCGCTTCGCTGGGCGTGGAGCCGTCGTCAGAATCGTCGGCTGGCTGCTCGGTGCCGGGTTGCTTGGCCACGAATCGGTCTCCAGGTTTCTCGTCGAAGCATGAGCTGTCCCCCGCGCAGCACATATCTGCGCTCGCGCCAGCCTAGGTCAGGGTGGATACCCATGGGATGCCCGCGGGATGACGATCTTCCTCCGCGCGATTGGCCGGAGGCGCGGTGCTCAGGTGGCCGAAGCGGTTTCGGCATGAACCGGCTCAGCACTGGGCTGTGCCGCCGGAGTGCTGCCGCTGGCCGGCCAGAAGAAGAGCACCGTGACCGGAACGACGTAGGCCAGCCAGGTCAGTGCCTGCAACCAGGTGGTCACCGGGGTGAGGTTGATCGTGCCGCGCAGCAGCGTCCCGTACCAGCTGTCAGGCGGGATGGTGGCCGAGATGTCGAACGCGATCGAGTTCAGGCCGGGCAGGATGGCTGCCTCCTGCAGGTCGTGCACCCCGTAGGCCAGAACGCCGGCCGCAACCAGGATCAGGGCCGCTCCGGTCCAGGTGAAGAAGGTCGACAGATTGATGCGTACGGCGCCCCGGTAGAACAGATAGCCCAGGACCGCGGCGGTGACCAGGCCGAGGCTGGCGCCCACCAGGGGCGCGGTGGTCTCGCCGGTGGCCTGGGCTGCTGACCACAGGAACAGCGTGGTCTCCAACCCCTCCCGGCCGACGGCCAGGAAGGCGGTGACCGCGAGGGCGCCTGCGCCGATCGTCAGGGCCTGATCGATGCGCCCCCTGAGCTGACTGGACAGGTGCCGGGCCGTACGGCGCATCCAGAAGATCATCCAGGTGACGAACGCGACCGCGACGATCGACAAAACGCCGCCGAAGGTCTCCTGGGCCTGGAAGCTGAGCCGTTGCGAGGTGAAGGTCAGGACCGCGCCCAACGACAGGCTCAGGGCGAGGGCGGCAAGAACGCCGAGCCAGATCGGACGCAGCCGATCGGCGTGCCCGGACTTCACCAGGTAGGCGATCAGGATGCTGACCACCAGTGCCGCTTCCAGGCCTTCGCGCAGACCGATCAGGTAGTTGGCGAACACGGGGGCTCCGGCTGTTTGACGGTCAGGAAAAGCAAGGCAACCCTAACCTTGGCTGATCTCGGTCCTGGAAGCAAGGAGTAAGGGCGTGCCAGAGTGTGGTGATGAGCACGGTCTTCCATCTGGTGGCCTGGGTGGTGCTACAGCGCTCGGACGGCCTCGTGCTCCTGGCCCGGCGACACGGTGTCTCCTATGGCGCCGGGCTCTGGGGTCTACCGGGCGGCCATGTGGACGACCACGAGACTCTGGCCGGTACCGCAGTTCGGGAGACGTTCGAGGAAGTGGGTCTGCGGGTGGACCCGGCCGCGTTGGAGATGCTCGGAGTGACCCGATACGTCGACCGACAGCACAGCGGTGTCGACTTCTTCTACCGTGCTCGCTCGTGGCAGGGAGCCCCCAGCGCCGTAGCTGAGTGCTCCGAGGTCGCCTGGCATTCACCGGACAACCTTCCGGCGGAGTCACTCGGCTGGCTGGCCGGCGCCTTGCGGATCCACCTGGCTGACGGGCATTGGCTCGACGAGCAGGTCGATCCGTCATGCTGATCGCTGTGGTGGCCGGTGCGCTGGCCGGATCGGCATGGGTTATGTCCTGCAACGCGGTCAACTGTGCTTCCACGCGATGTTCGCCGGCGCCTGGCACGGCCGGTTCCTGCTTCTGCGCGGTTGGGCGCTGGCGGTGGCCCTCGGATCGGTGGGACTGGCAGTCCTCTACCTGACCCCGTTGGGTGCCGACCTCAACACCGGGCTGGCCTTCCGGCCCGTGGCCAACGTCATAGGCGGTCTGCTCATCGGCTGGGGCAATGACGCGACGATCCCCGGCCTGCTCGGGTTGCCCCGGTTGCTGGTTGCCGCAGTCGTCCTAGCCGCGATCATCGGCCTGCTCTGGCGCACTCGGCGCCGGGTCGATGGCGGGGCCCGGGAGCGCTGGCAGTGGAACTGGCCGACGCTGGGGATCGGGCTCGGCCTGATCCTGGTGCTTGGCTGGCTGCTGGCCGCGATCGGTGGCGTGGACTTCGGGCCGAGCACCGTCGGCGCCTCGGCCGGAGCTGTGGCCGGCGATCCGAGGCTGGATCTCCGGGGGTTGCACCTCGGACACGGCCTGTCCGGCATGGCTCAGCTCAACATCTCCTCGATAGTGGTCGTTGCGTGCATGGCGCTCGGTGTCGGCCATGCGCGGGCCATGTTCCGACCCGAGAAGCGCCAAGACTCGACCCGTAGGGGTGGCTGACCAGGCGCCAGACTTACAGTGTTAACCTGAAGCTCTCCGGGGTACGAGAGGGCTTGTGAGTCAACAGCTGATGCCTGCTTTGAGCCACACCAAGCCGCCGGCCACCACCCGCGGCCGTTCGTTGAAGATCGCCGTACTTGCTCCGCCCTGGCTCGCGGTGCCTCCGGCGGGGTACGGCGGCATCGAATCGGTGGTCGCAGTGCTCTGCGAGGGGCTGGTCCGGGCGGGACACGACGTCACCTTGTTCGCTGCACCGGGATCTCGATCGAGCGCGACGGTGCATCCTGTCCTGGCCGAATGTCACCCGGACGAGATCGGGCGAGCTCTCTACGAGGCCGACCACGTAGCACGAGTCTTCCAGGCTCTGGACGAGGCCGGCGCCGGCCGGCGCCCCTTCGACGTGGTGCACGACCACAGCGGATTCATCGCCTTGGCGATGGCCGACCGGGTCGGCGTACCGATGGTGCACACGCTGCACGGGCCGTTCGAGCCGCAGACGAGCCGGTTCTACCGCCAGCATGCCGGCAAGGCGCACCTCGTAGCCATCAGCCAGGCGCAACGTGCCTCGGCACCGGCCGGTGTGTCGATCGATGAGGTCATCCCCAATCCGATCGACGCGGCCGCCTGGCCTTTCCAGCCGGACAAAGAGAACTACCTGCTCTGGATTGGTCGGATGCACGAGACCAAGGGGCCGCACCGGGCCATCGCCGCCGCGCGGCAGGCTGGCGTGCCGCTGGTGCTGGCCGGACCGGTACAGCCGGGCCAGGAATTGTTCTTCCAGCGCGAGGTGGACAGGCACGTCGATGGCGACCGGGTGCGCTACGTCGGCGAGGTCGGTGGCGCCAGAAAAGCGGATCTGATCGCCAACGCTCGTGCCCTGTTGATGCCGATCCTGTGGAACGAGCCGTTCGGGATGGTGATGGTCGAGGCGCTGGCCTGCGGTACGCCGGTGATCTCCTTCGCCGAGGGTGCCGCGAACGAGATCGTCCGGCATGGCGTCACCGGCTTCTTGGTGGCTGACGAGGGGGCGATGGCCGCCGCCGTTGCGCAGTTGCCAGAACTCGACGTACAAGCATGCCGTGCCGATGTGATGCGGCGCTTCGACGTCGACCGGGTCGCCGCTGCCTACGGGGGCGTTTTCCGCCGAGCATCTGCCGGTCGAGCTTCGGTGTCGAGCCCGGTCAGGATGACCGAGATCAGGTCGCCCGCACGTACCGGAGCCACAGCGACGGCTGGCTGACGTCCTTCTAGGATGCCCGTGTGCAGCCAAGCGGTCAGATGGACAGCGATTCTGCTCAACCGGACACCGGACATTCGGCGGGGGAGCCGGCCACCCATCTCAGCGATGCGGTCACGCTGGTGGAAGGTTCGACGTTCATCGTCTCAGCACGATCGGGGGACGTGTACGCCCACTCGGCGCAGGGCTTGTTCTTCAGCGACACCAGGATCGTCTCGCGCTGGCAGCTGCTGGTCGACGGTCAGCCTGCGGAGCATCTGAACGTCCTGGCCGGTGACCCCTATCGAGCCACCTTCCTGGGCCGCGTTCCGCCGACTGGATCTCAGACCGAGGTGCTGGTGGAGCGGCATCGATTCATCGGGAATGGCATGCGCGAGGACATCGTCCTTCGCAACCTCGGCAACCAGTCGCTGACCACGACCCTGTCGCTCGTGGTCGAAGCCGACTTCGCGGACGTCTTCGCAGTGAAGGAATGCCGCGCGCGGGGCTCTGGGGAGTTGTCAACCAAGCTCGAGGGGGCTGCCCTGCTGCTGGGCTTCCACGATGGAGATGCCCGCCGCGGGGTGCGGATCTCCGCACAGGGGGCACGAGCCTCGGCCGACGGTCTGTACTTCGAGGCGACAGTCGCTGCCCGCGACACCTGGCGTACGAGCGTCCTGGTGATTCCGAGTATGGACGGCCAGGAGCTGTCGGCCACCTTCCCGCTCGACCGTCCGGTGTCGGAGTCGCTGCCGGCCCAGCGGGTGCGCGACTGGCGCGGTATGGGCATTCGGATCGACACCGAGAACGCGCAACTGCGGCGCACCCTGGAGCGCAGCATGGAGGACCTCGGCGCCCTGCGCATCGCCGATCCGGAGCACCCCGACGAGCTCGCCGTCGCGGCTGGGGCGCCATGGTTCATGGCCCTGTTCGGCCGGGATTCCTTGCTGACCTCGTACATGGCCCTGCCGCTCGACCCCGACCTGGCCGTCGGAACTCTGAAGGCACTGGCCCGCAGCCAGGGCAGCCGGGACGAGCCGAGGACCGAGGAACAACCTGGCCGGATCCTGCACGAGACCCGGATGGGTTTGGACTTCCCGCTGGTCAAGGGCGGCGGAAGTGTTTACTACGGCACCGCCGATGCGACCCCGCTGTTCGTGATGCTGCTCGGCGAGTTGTGCCGATGGGGGATTCCCCCGGCCGACCTCGAGGCGTTGCTCCCGCCCGCGGACCGCGCTCTGGACTGGATCGAGAATTACGGGGACCGCGACGGCGACGGATTCGTGGAATACCAGCGGATGACCGAGGAGGGCCTGGTCAATCAGGGGTGGAAGGACTCCTTCGACGGGATCAACTTCGCTGACGGCTCCCTGGCCAGATCACCTATTGCGCTGTGCGAGGTACAGGGGTATGTCTATGCCGCCTACCTGGCCCGTGCCGATATCGCCAGGGCCAGCGGCGACGACGCGACTGCCTCCGGATACTCGGACCGGGCGGACCGGCTCAAGCGGTCTTTCAACGACTCGTTCTGGCTACCCGAGCGGGGCTGGTACGCAGTCGGACTGGACCGCGACAAGCGCCCGATCGATGCGCTGGCCTCCAACATGGGCCACTGCCTGTGGAGCGGGATCGTCGACGAGGACAAGGCGCCGCTGGTAGCGCAGCGGCTGATGTCACCGGAGATGTTCACCGGTTGGGGAGTCCGAACCCTGGCCTCGTCGATGGCCGCCTACAACCCGATGAGCTATCACAACGGCTCGGTGTGGCCGCACGACAACGCGTTGATCGCCAGCGGGCTGCGGCGCTACGGATTCGTGGCCGAGGCTCAGCAGATCGCCGCGGGTTTGCTCGAGGCCGCCACCTGTTTCGACGGGCGCCTCCCCGAACTGTTGTGCGGTTTCGACCGCACCGAGTATCCGGAGCCGATCGCCTATCCGACCTCGTGCTCACCGCAGGCGTGGGCCTCGGCGACCCCCCTGCAACTCGTTCGGGTGCTGCTGGGCCTGGATCCGGCGATGCCGGATCGACGCCTGTCCCTGTCGCCGGCCTGGCCCGAGCCGTTCGGTCCGCTGACCATCCATGATCTGCAGTTGGACGGCGTCTCGGCTGCCCTGAGCGTCGACAGCGACGGCGCGCGGATCTCCGGAATTTCGTCCGACATCTCGGTTGTGGGCGAGCCCTCCACCTCTTCATCTCGGGATGTCTGACGTGCACGCAGACTGGAGAGTCGCTGGCTTCGGCAACTACGCCTGGTTCGGTGCATCGTCACACGTCCACGCTGCTTCGCTCGCCGGATTGATCGTCGATCTCCTTCCGGACGACTTCCCGTTGCCAGACATGGATGTCCGCCCTGACGGGGTGCGGGTCGGCGTCAGTGCCCCGAATGAGCGGGCTGGCGATGCTGAGCGAGCCGGAGCTCTGATGCAGGCAATCTCGGATGCGGCGGGCACGCTGGGGCTGGCCTCCGACCCGAGCGTGCTGCAGGAGATGCAACTTCACGTTGACAGTGCTGCGCCGGCATCGGTGAAGTCCTTCTGGCGGACGGCTCTCGACTACAGGGAGGTCGACGCCGACACGCTTGCTGACCCCCTGCGACGCCGCCTAGCGATCCGGTTCGAGCAGTCGAACCAGACGCGTCCGCTTCGCAATCGCATCCATGTCGACGCGGGGTACCCAGGTCCGATCAGCGATTCCGTGGAGGCACTCAAGGCCGAAGGTGGTCGCGACACCTTCACGTGTGAGTGGTACGCGACGCTCGCGGACCTCGACGGCAATGAGGTCGATCTTGTTCCGGGCGGCGTACTGGGGGAGGGGTCCACCGCGGACTGGAGTGTCTTGTTCGGTGCCATGGCCTGCTACCCAGGAGTGGCACCGAGGCAGGCAGCCGAGCTTGCCGCGGCTGCGGCTCGACTTGCCGACGATGCAGGTATCCCGCTGATGATCGATCTCCGGCCAGAGGCTGTGGTGTTCGATTCTGGCAAGGATCAGTGGGAGGAGATCGCCGGCTTCGTCGACCTGGCTAGCGCGGTGCAGGGCGTGGCTCGCGCGGTTGGACTCACGGCCGACAACAGTCGAGTTCTCTTCGTTCAGGCCGGGATCGACGCGGTGGACATCCCGTCCGTTCGCGAGTTCTGGCGCGCCGTCCTTGGCTACGTGCATGCGCCAAACTCTCGGTACACCGATCTGTATGACCCCCGGCAGCTCAACCCGGTGGTTTTCTTCCAGCCCATGGACGCCGCCGAGATCGAACGCCGGCGCCAACGTAACCGGATCCACGTCGAGCTGCTGATGCCTGTCGAGCAGCTTCAGACGCGTGCCGATGCCGCGGTCGCAGCCGGAGGGCGGATGCTCGAGGAGGAGGGTTCAACGGATCGATACCGGCTCGCAGATCCGGAAGGTAACGAGGTAGTGCTTCGCGCCAATGCTCGTCCAGCAGGCCTCTAGGGCTCGCCGGACGCGCCGATCGCGACCCATTTCGTCTCGCCACCGGCAGTCAACACACAGAACTCGTTGTCGTCGGGATCGGCCAGCACCACCCAGTCCACGTCACCCTGGCCGATGTCGATGCGAGTCGCGCCCAGGGTGATCAGCCGGGCGACCTCCGCTTGCTGATCACCGTGGACCGGTGGAGCGAGGTCGAAGTGCAGCCGGTTCTTCCCCGCCTTCGGCGTCAGTGGTGGGCCGCCCCAGGTGATCTTTGGCCCCCCGTGGGGCGATCGGATCGCGGTCTCCTGGTCCTGGTCCCAGACCAACGGCCAGCCCAGCGCCTCGCTCCAGAAGTACCCGACCTCCTGCGAACCGTCACCCGCCAGCGCTCCGATGAATCCGCAGTCGGCGAGGAAGCTGTTGCCCGGCTCGATCACGCAGAACTCGTTGCCTTCGGGGTCGGCGAGCACCACGTGCCCCTCGTCCGGGAGTTGACCGATGTCGATGTGCCGAGCGCCGAGGGCGAGTGACCTCGCCACCGTCTGCTGCTGGTCCTGCAGAGACGTGCTCGTCAGATCGAAGTGCATCCGGTTCTGGCTAGCCTTCTCATCCTGGCTCGCCGGAAATCGGATCCGGAACCCTGTGTCGTCACTCGGCAGCAGAGCCACGCCGTCGTCGCGGCGGTCGTCGGTCATCTCCCAGCCCAGGACGCCGCCCCAGAAGCGCGCAAGACCGAGCGGGTCATTCGCATCGAAGCAGAGCGCGAAGAGTTCACCTGTCATGGCACCTCCGATCCGCCGGCTGACGGCCCCAGACATGGCCCGTCTCCTGCCATCGAAACAACAACGCTAGGTCGTTCGCGAGAACTATGACTCAACGCGATTGCGGAGTGAGCACTCACTCACCTATTCTCGGCGCATGAGCACCACCGGCCGAGCGGCGCCACTGGCGCCGGACCTCAGGCGTGAATCGTTGATCGATTCGACCCTCCCGCTCCTACGCGAATTCGGCGACGCAGTGACAACTCGTCAGATTGCGCACGCCTGCGGAGTCGCTGAGGGAACGATCTTCCGCGCTTTCCCGGACAAGGATTCGCTGATCAGCGCCGCCTTGGACAAGGCGTTGGACCCCACCGACACGGTCGCTGAGATCACCGCGATCGAGCGCACCCTGCCGCTCCAGGAGCGGTTGCTCGCTGCGGGCGGGATCCTCCACCAACACATGGCTGGTGTCTTCTCGTTGATGGGCGTCATGCGAATGCGGCACACGCCGGACAAGCAGATCAGTGCTGCCGATCACCGCGCCCGCACTGCGAGGATCATCGGAGCGGTCGCGGACCTCGTACAGCCCGACGAGCATCAGCTGCGCCGTACCCCGGTTGAAGTCGCCCAGCTGCTGCGGGCGCTGATCTTTTCCGGCTCACATCCGCTGATCAGCGCCGGTGCCCACCTCAGTCCCGACGAAATCATCTCGATCCTGCTCGACGGCGTACGCCGGCATTCGGAGGAGCGGACATGCTGATCCGCCTGGTGCGCCGATACCTCCAGCCGTACAAGCGATGGATCGTGATCGTGATCGCGCTCCAACTCGTTGCCACGGTGGCCTCGCTCTACCTACCCAGCCTCAACGCCGACATCATCGACAACGGAATTGCCAAGGGAGACACCGGCTACATCGTCAGCACCGGGGGCTGGATGCTGTTCGTGACCCTGATCCAGATTGCCGGGTCGATCGGCGCGGTTTACTTCGGTGCCAAGACCGGTATGAGTTTCGGCCGGGACCTGCGCCGGGCGATCTTCCATCGGGTCGGCGAGTTCTCGGCCCGCGAGGTCAACCACTTCGGCGCCCCGTCGCTGATCACCCGAAACACCAACGACGTCCAACAGGTTCAGATGCTGGTCGTCATGACGTCGACGATGATGGTGGGCGCGCCGATCATGCTCGTGGGCGGAGTGGTGATGGCGATGCGCGAGGACATTGGGCTGTCCTGGCTGATGCTCGTCTGTGTCCCGGCCCTGGTGGTCTCGCTCGGCCTGATCATCGTCCGGCTTGTCCCGGGGTTCCGCGCGATGCAGGACCGGATCGATGCGGTGAACCGGGTGCTGCGTGAGCAGATCACCGGTATCCGGGTGGTCCGGGCCTTCGTGCGAGAGCCGTACGAGACCCAGAGATTCGGACGCGCGAACGCCGATCTCACCGCGACTGCCGTCAGCGTCGGCAAACTCCAGGCGCTGATCTTTCCGATCATCATGCTGATCCTGAACGTCTCCAGCGTCGCCGTGCTCTGGTTCGGCGCCGATCGCGTCGCATCCGGCGAGATGCAGATCGGGTCGCTCACCGCCTTTCTGAACTACCTCGTCCAGATCCTGATGTCGGTGATGATGGCGACCTTCATGCTCATGATGGTCCCTCGCGCCTCGGTGTGCGCCGAGCGGATCAGTGAGGTGCTCGACACCGAGTCCTCGGTCCGCCCGCCGGCCAGGCCGGTGACGAAGGTGTCCTTGCACGGCGACCTGGTGATGCGCGGTGCGGGCTTCTCCTACCCAGGTGCGGCAGCCCCGGTGTTGCGCGACATCAGCTTCCACGCAGAGCCCGGCCAGACCACGGCCATCATCGGGAGTACCGGAGCCGGCAAGACAACCCTGCTGTCCCTGATCCCGCGGCTGTTCGACGCTACGGCCGGCTCGGTCGAGGTGAACGGCGTCGACGTACGCGACCTCGACCCCGATCTGCTGTGGGCGACCATCGGCATCGTTCCGCAGCGGCCGTATCTGTTCTCCGGGACGGTGGCCAGCAACCTGCGTTACGGCAACCCCGATGCCAGCGACGAGGAGCTGCGCGAGGCACTGCGGATCGCTCAGGCACTGGACTTCGTCGAGCGGATGCCTGGCGGGATCGATGCGCCCATCGGACAGGGGGGCACGACCGTGTCCGGCGGGCAGCGGCAGCGGCTCGCGATCGCCAGGGCGCTCGTACGAGCGCCACAGATCTATCTGTTCGACGACTCGTTCTCGGCACTCGACCTCGGCACCGACGCCCGGCTGCGGGCCGCGTTGAGGCCGGTGACCGCCGATGCCGCGGTGATCATCGTGGCCCAGCGGGTCTCCACCATCGCCGGCGCGGACCAGATCATCGTCCTGGAGAACGGCGCCATAGTCGGGCTCGGGCGGCATTCCGAGTTGCTCGAGAGCTGTCCGACCTACGCCGAGATCGTGCACTCCCAGGCCAGCGCCGAGGTGCCGGCATGAGTAGGGCCGATAGGCGCGGTGCCGGACTTTATCGCGATAAGGGCGCTTCAACCCGGCCCCTGAACGGACTTTATCGCGATAAGGGCGCTTCAACGGATGGCGCTTCAACTGATGACGTGGTTGTGCCCGGCAAGGGCGAGCGGCTTCCGGCCGCACGCGGGGCCACTGGTGGTCCGCCGTGGGCGCGGATGGGTCAGCCCGGTGAGAAGTCGATGGACTTCGGCCCGTCGGCGAGGAGGCTGATCGGCCGGCTGCGACCCGAGATCGGCTACGTCTACGCGGTCATCGCCCTGGCCGTGGTGAGCGTGGTGCTGACCGTCATCGGGCCGTTGCTGTTGGGCCGGGCCACCGACATCATCTTCGCCGGCGTGCTCGGTGCCGGCCTGCCCGACGGCTCCACCACGGCAGAGGCAGTCGCGGCCGCCCGAGCCAGCGGCAACGCCAACTTCGCCGACCTGCTCTCCGGGATGAGCGTCATCCCGGGGCGGGGCATCGACTTCGGGGCGCTGGGTGGCGTCATCATCCTGGCCGTCGCGCTGTTTGTTCTCGCCAGCCTGTTCAGCCTCGTACAAGGTCGGCTGCTCAACTCCCTGGTGCAGCGCACCATCTTTGCGCTGCGCTCGGATGTCGAGGAGAAGCTGAACCGGCTTCCGCTGCCGTACTTCGACAAGCAGCAGCGCGGGGAGATCCTTAGCCGGGTCACCAATGACATCGACAACGTGAGTCAGAGCCTGCAGCAGACCCTCAGCCAACTGCTCACCTCGCTGCTCACGGTCGTCGGCGTCCTCGTCATGATGTTCGTGGTCTCACCGCTGCTCGCGCTGGTCGCGCTGGTCACGATCCCGATCTCAATGCTGCTGACCAAGGCGATCGCCAAGCGCTCGCAGAAGCAGTTCATCGCCCAGTGGACGTACACCGGGGAGCTCAACGGCCAGATCGAAGAGGCCTTCACCGGGCACGAGCTCGTCAAGGTGTTCGGCCGGCACGACGAGGTCGAGGCAAGCTTCGAGGCCAAGAACGAGCAGCTTTTCCAGGCCAGCTTCGGCGCGCAGTTCGTCTCCGGGATCATCATGCCGGCGATGATGTTCATCGGAAACCTGAACTACGTCCTCATCGCGGTGATCGGGGGGCTGCGGGTCGCCTCGGGGAGCATGAGCCTGGGCGACGTACAGGCCTTTATCCAGTACTCCCGGCAGTTCACCCACCCACTGACCCAGCTCGCCTCGATGGCCAATCTCCTGCAGTCCGGGGTGGCGTCGGCCGAGCGGGTCTTCGAGCTGCTCGACGCCGAGGAGCACAGTCCCGACCCCGAACACCCGGCCACCGTCGAGGACCAGCACGGTGAGGTGGTCTTCGAGCACGTGCGCTTCTCGTACGAGCCGGGCACGTCCCTGATCGAAGACCTGTCGCTGACCGCCCGCCCGGGGCAGACCGTCGCCATCGTCGGCCCCACCGGAGCCGGGAAGACCACCCTGGTCAACCTGATCCTGCGGTTCTACGAGCTGGATGGCGGCCGGATCACCTTGGACGGCACCGACATCGCGACCATGAGCCGGCCCGCGCTCAGAGCCCAGATCGGCATGGTCCTACAGGACACCTGGCTGTTCGGCGGGACGATCCGAGACAACATCGCCTACGGCAATCCGGAGGCGAGCGAGGAGGCGATCCTGGCTGCGGCGCGGGCGACCTACGTCGATCGGTTCGTCCGCAGCCTCCCGGACGGTTATGACACGGTCATCGACGAGGAGGGCAGCAACGTCAGCGCGGGGGAGAAGCAGCTGATCACCATCGCCCGGGCCTTCCTCGCCGACCCGGCACTGCTGATCCTGGACGAGGCAACCAGCTCGGTGGACACTCGAACCGAAGTGCTGGTCCAGCACGCGATGGCCGCGTTGCGAACGGATCGGACCAGTTTCGTCATCGCCCACCGGTTGTCCACGATCCGCGACGCCGACCTGATCCTGGTGATGGAGTCCGGCCAGATCGTGGAACAGGGCACCCACGAGTCGCTGCTGGCCGCCGAGGGTGCGTACGCCCGGCTCTACAACGTCCAGTTCGCCGCGCCGGTCTCCGAAGAGCTCGCCCCGGTCGGCTGAGCCGCTCGCCCTGATGTCGTAGGTCTGCAGGTGACACGCCGGGCCAGTCGCCTGCAAAGCTGCGACATCTGGAAGTCACTAGCCTTGCCGGGCAGTGACCCACGGCCTGGTGAGATCGTCACCGCCACCGGCACGAGCCGGCTGCTCTCGACCTTCGCCGACATCTTCCGAATCCGCCGAGATCCTTGCGCCAACGTCCGACGGAGCCCACGCTGACGAGCATGAGCGATTCCACTCCGGCTAACCCGTACGCCGTGACGCTGGAAGCGCTGGAGCACAAGGTGCGGGTTCCGCTCGATGATCAGGTAGAGGTAGCGCCCGACAACCCGGAACGGGAGTCCGCCTGGGCCGAGACCGAGGACCGTCGGCAGGCGCGGCTGGCCGGCGGAGCGTAGCTCCGTCGGCCAGGTCAGCCCTGGTGACCGAAGCGCTCGCTGAGGTGATCGACCAAGCCGTGGCAGGCCTGCTCGACCACGTCCAGTGTTTGGTCGAAGGCAGCGTCGGCCTGGCCGTAGGGGTCCGCAACGTCCAAGCCTGACCTGCCACCGGGGGCGAAGTCGCGCAGCAGGGCCACCTTCGGCCGGTCGGCTGACGGCCGGCCGGCCAGCAGGTGCTCTATGTCGCGGACATTGGCGATGTCCAGAGCGACCAACAGGTCGAAGTCAGCCAGGAGCGATTCGGTCAATTGCCGTGCCCTGTGCTGGCTGACGTCGTACCCGCGCGAGGTCAGCGCCCGTACCGATCCTGGGTTTGCCGGACCGCCCACATGCCAGTCACCGGTACCCGTGCTGCTGACCAAGATCCGGTCGGCCAACCCGGCGTCGTCGAGAAGCGATCGGGTGACCACCTCGGCCATCGGGGAACGGCAGATATTGCCGAGGCAGACGAAGCAGATCCGGTACGGCGAACTCACCGGACCTAGCAAACCAGACCGTCATCGGTCGCCGGAGGGGGTCGGCCCAGACGGCAGCTGCGCACGAGGTCCGGTGTGGAACCATGTCGCACTGCCCCTCGTCAAAGCGCGACAAGGGCATTCGCCCACAGCCGGCGGCAGATCACGGGGGACTGCATGGGTCAGCTCGAGGACTGGGTCAACGCGGTCGACCACCACCTGGCCCAGCTGAAGCACCCGCTACCCGACGACTTCCCGTTGGACTTCTCACTGGCCTCGTTGCAGCGGCTCGAGCTAGTGACGATCGAGCGATACGAGAGCCTTGAGGCACTGGGTGGTGACGACGGGGCCGACGGCTTCCTGCAGGGTGTGCTGGCATTGTCGGCGAAGCGGTGCTGCGCGTCGTTGGCGGGTCCTGGATGTGGGACGACGGAGACAAACATGGCGCGACGTCGCACCCAGTAATTTTGCTGGATGAGCGGCTCGGTTTTCCCGCGATGTCGGTGGCACAGCCGTACTTGCTGCTGGTCGATGCACTAGAGACGCGGGACGGCAACGCGTTCGAGCGGGTCTACTCGTCAATGCAAGAAGTTGCCCAGGAACGCCGCGCCGAGGACCCTTCCTGGACCCCGATGCGTAAGCCCCCGACCGACATCGCTGCCACCGCCGCACGGCCATCTGAAGGAAGCGCGCGACCCTCGCAGCGTGGGACAGCGCCTACCGCAGTGGGCATGGAGCTCTTGGGCTGGGTCGAGCGCCTCGAGGAACGCCTCGGGTGCCTGAAGGAGATCGCTCTACCCGACGAGTTCCCGTTCGACCACTCGGTTGGGTCGCTAAAGCAGCTCGAGACACTGGCGCTGGCGCGGTATCCCGACGGCCGCGCGCTTCGCGCTGCCGCCGGCACCGACATGGGTTTCATCGACGGCTTCGCCGCCTATGTCGGCGACACCCTCTTGAAGGTGGCCGCCGGCACCTGGGGTTGGGACCACAACCCCGAACAGGGCCTGCCTCCGCAGGCGGTCTTACAGCCGGACAAGCGGCTGGACCTACCGGCGGTGTGGCCGCTGTCTCTGCTGTCGGCTGCGGTCATCGAGCGCAGCGGCCGGGTGCTTGCCGATGCGCATGCAGCCCTGCAGTCGGACGTCGCTGCCTGACTCGCCGAGGACCCAGGGTGGTTTCCGGTGGACATTGGCCCGCTTGGGGTGGACTGGGTAGGGGGCCAGCCGGTACTCCAGCGTAGCTCGATCCGGACGCACGGCCACGAAGCGCCGAACGATGTCACCGACCCCCTCAAGGAGTGGGTGCTCGGGGTCTGGTGCTCCTGCACGCCCTGAAGGTCAAGGAGCTCGTTCCCGACGACTTCGGGCTCGACTTCTCCCGCGGTTCGCTGGAGCGGCTCGAGGCCGTGGCCGTGCAGCGGACTCAGACATCGCAGGACACGCCCCTCGACGTTCCCGGTAGGAGCTTCGATGCAAGCGTGACGGCCTATCTCGGCGAGTCCCTACTGCGGGTGGCCGGCGGGTGCTGGGGATGGGACGACCAGCGTGGCGTGCCCGCGGTGGTTCCGGATCCGAAACTGGGGTTGCCCCCGCTTACGCCGAGGTTCATGCTGCTCGAGGCCGTCAAAGAGCGGACGGGAGGGGTCTTCGTCCGCACCTTTGACTTATTGCGGGCCCATGTCGGGGCCCGGTATTCACGGGATCCGGACTGGGCGCCCGAACGTGTGCAGACCCCATTTCTCGATCCCCTCGCGCCTGACGGGACGGTGCGGCTCAGCCCGGAACACCCCCGCCGGAGGAACGCTCCGGATGCGGCGGATCGCATCGATCCACTCGAGTTGTGGCTGGAGTTCCTCGATATGATGCTCGAGAACGTCCGCATGCCCGACAACGTGCCCGCCGACTTTTCGCCTACGTCCTTAGCGGCGTACGAGGCGTTGCTTCTCCAGCGGTATCGCGACCCGCGAAGCCTTGCCCACGCGGGCCGGAATGAGTGGGTCGACACCGACATTGCCTACGTCGGCGAAACGGTGTCGCGGCTGACCGGCGGGCACTGGGATTGGGACGACCAGGACATCGGGGGCCCGGTCGTCGTGCACGACGCGCAGTTCGGGCTGCCCGCGACTTCGCCCTTCTCCTTGATGATGGACGCGGTACGCGACGGTGGTGGCGGTGTCATCGCCCGCGCTGTCTCCGAGCTGCAGCAGCTCGTCGATGCTGCGGCCACGGAGCCCGCGTAGTTGTCGGGTGTGCGCTGCAATGGCGGCGCTGGCGACCTCCGTGAGTGGTACGCCGAGTTCGCCCGATAACCAGCTACCGGGCGGCCAGTAATGTCTGACCGATGCAGCAGATCGATCCGTCCTTCACCGCGCTCCCGCTCCAGGAACTCGCCGACGCGGCGCTGAGCCGGGCGCGGGAGCTCGGCTGTACGCATGCTGACTTGCGCGTCGAGAAGATCCGGTCGCAGAACATCAGCCTGCGCGATGCGCGGCTCGAGTCGGCCACCGACGGTGAGGACGCCGGACTTGCCGTACGCGTCGTCCACGAGGGGACCTGGGGCTTCGCCGCCGGCATGGCGCTGACCACCGACGAGGCGGAGCGGCTGGCCGAGCAGGCAGTGGCCGTGGCCCGCGTCTCGGCCGCGATCAACACCGATCCGGTCGAGCTCGCACCCGAGCCGGCATATCCCGACGCGATCTACGTCTCGGCGTACGAGATCGACCCCTTCGCCGTGCCGGACCCCGAAAAGATCGCGCTGCTGATCGACTGGTCCGAGCGGCTGATGTCAGCCGACGGCGTGGAGCATGTGCAGTCCAGCGTGATGCTGGCCAAGGACCAGAAGTTCTACGCCGACCTCAGCGGCACCTCGACGATCCAGCAGCGAGTCCGGGTCCATCCGGAGCTGACCGCCGTCGCCGTAGACCGCTCCAGCGGCGCGTTCGAGACGATGCGGACCCTCGCGCCGCCGGCCGCCCGTGGCTGGGAATACCTCACCGGGGACCTGGTCGACTGGGCCGGCGAGCTGGCGCAGATCCCGGAGTTGTTGCGAGAGAAGATCAAAGCGCCGTCGGTCGAGGCGGGCCGCTACGACCTGATTATCGACCCGTCCAACCTCTTCCTGACCATCCACGAGTCGATCGGTCACGCAACCGAGCTGGACCGGGCGCTCGGCTACGAAGCTGCCTACGCCGGTACGTCATTCGCCACAATCGACAAGCTCGGCACCCTGAAGTACGGATCGCCGCTGATGAACGTGACCGGCGACCGCAACGACGAATACGGCCTTGCCTCGATCGGGTACGACGACGAGGGCGTGGCCGCGCAGCAGTGGGACATCGTCAAGGACGGTGTTCTGGTCGGCTACCAGCTGGACCGCAACATGGCTCGGCTCAAGGGCTTCGGGCGTTCCAACGGATGCGCGTTTGCCGACTCGCCCGGGCACGTGCCAGTGCAGCGGATGGCCAACGTCTCTCTGCAACCAGCCGCCGACGGACCATCGACCGACGAGATGATCGCCGGCGTCGAGCGGGGCATCTATGTCGTCGGCGACAAGAGCTGGTCGATAGACATGCAGCGCTACAACTTCCAGTTCACCGGTCAGCGGTTCTACAAGATCGAGTCCGGTCGGCTCGCCGGGCAGCTGCGGGATGTCGCCTATCAAGCGACGACGACGGATTTCTGGGGCTCGATGTCGGTGGTCGGCGGACCGTCGACGTACGTACTGGGTGGTGCGTTCAACTGCGGAAAGGCGCAACCCGGACAGGTGGCGGCGGTCAGCCATGGCTGTCCGAGTGCCCTGTTCAACGGGGTCAACATCCTCAACACGGTGACGGAGGGCGGCCGGTGATGTCGACGGGGGTTTCGGCGCAAGACATTGCTGAGCAGGCGGTGGAGCTGTCCAAGGCCGATGACTGCATGGTGGTGGTCACCGAACGCTCGGAGGCGAACCTCCGCTGGGCCAGCAACAGCCTGACCACCAATGGGGCCATGCGCTCTCGTCAGGTCGCGGTCATCTCCATCGTTGACGGCGGCACCGGTGCGGCGACCGGAACGGTGTCCCGGAGTGGATCGCCGGATCTAGCGGACCTGGTGGCGGCTTCCGAGCAGGCCGCCCGGGACGCGGGCCCCGCTGAAGACGCGATGCCGTTGATCAGTGAGGCCACCGGCGGGGGCGACTGGTCCGCGGACCCGGCCGAGACCTCGATCGACGTCTATTCCACCTTCGCCCCCGATCTCGGCAGTGCTTTCGGCGATGCAGCCGCAGCTGGCCGCCTGCTGTTCGGGTTCGCCGAGCACATCGTCACCTCGACCTATCTGGCGAGTTCGACCGGACTTCGGCTACGCCACGATCAGCCGACCGGCCGGGTCGAGCTCAATGGCAAGTCACCGGACTTCTCCCGATCGGTCTGGGCGGGTGCGGCAACCCAGGATTTCTCCGACATCTCGGTCTCCTCCTTGACCGATGAGATCGCCATCCAGCTCGGTTGGAGCGAACGCAAGATCGAACTCCAGCCCGGTCGGTACGAGACCCTGATGCCGCCGTCTACGGTGGCCGACCTGATGATCTACCTGTATTGGACCGGCCAGGCCCGCGACGCCGACGAGGGCCAGACCGTATTCTCGAAGAAGGGCGGCGGAACCCGAGTCGGGGAAGCATTGACCGACAAGCCGCTGACCCTGCGCAGTGATCCTCGGGCTCCCGGTCTGCAAGCGGCCGAGCACCTGGTCACGACCACCTCCAGCCCGGCCGCCTCGGTCTTCGACAACGGGCTGGCTTCGCCGGCGATCGACTGGATCCGGGACGGCGTACTGACCAACCTGATCCAGCCACGGGCCTGGGCGGCAAAGACTGGAACACAGCCGGCCCCATACGTGGACAACCTGATCCTGGAAGGTCCCGACGGGGCAGGCCCGTCCACCGGGGAGATGGTGGCGGCCACCGAACGCGGTCTGCTGCTGACCACACTCTGGTACATCCGCGAGGTCGACCCGCAGATCCTGTTGCTCACCGGGCTCACCAGGGACGGTGTCTTCCTGGTCGAGAACGGTGAGGTCACCGGCTCGGTGAACAACTTCCGGTTCAACGAGTCCCCGGTCGACCTGCTGGGCCGGGTCGCCGAGATCGGGCGTACCCAGCGGTGCCTGCCTCGGGAGTGGAACGACTTCTTCACCCGTACGGCGATGCCCACCCTGCGGATCCCGGACTTCAACATGAGCTCGGTCTCTCCCGCCTCCTGACCGAGCCCCACGCTGAACAAGTAAAGGCGTAGTTGATCATCGGAATGTGGCGACTTTATGCGGCCGATGGGTCAAACAATGCTCGATATTCCGATGATCAACTTTGGTTCGGCCAGCCCGTACCCCCCGCACCTCAGGCGGGCTGGTGGACCAGTTCGGCAGGGGTCGGGTCGTCGACGGTGATGCTCGGCGTGCCGCGGGCGGCCAGGCGATCACGCGAAGCTGCGCGCATGTCGACGAACTTCGCCGCCTGGGCGTCCAATGCGGTCAGGAAGGCGGCCAGCTCGTCGCGTGCCTCCTGCCCCTCCGCGCCCAGGTCCTCGCGGTCGAAGACGTTCCAGTGCATCAGGATCGGCTGAATGACCTCGTCGTGGTGCAGGCGCAGGTCGTAGATGCCGGCCTTGGCGATGATCATCGAGTTCTTGCGGAAGCCGGCCATGTTGGCGCCGGGCATGTCGAAGTTCATGACCTCGTTGGCGACCGCGCGCATCGTAGCGTCGGGGGCCAGGTCGAAAGCAGACGAGACGATGTTGCGGTAGAAGACCATGTGCAGGTTCTCGTCGGTGGCGATCCGGGACAGCAGCTTGTCGGCGATCGGGTCGCCGGTCACCTTGCCGGTGTTGCGGTGCGAGACCCGGGTGGCCAGCTCCTGGAAGGACACGTACGTCACGGCCTCCAGTGCGGTCTTGTCACCGGAGTCGTACCCGACGGTCATGTAGTCCATCCGGGCCCGCTCCAGTTCGACCGGGTCGACGCCGCGGGTGACCACTAGGTAGTCGCGAAGTGCCACGCCGTGCCGGTTCTCCTCAGCCGTCCAGCGTCCGACCCAGGTGCCCCATGCCCCGTCGCGGCCGAAACGGGTCGCGATCTCACGGTGGTAGGAGGGCAGGTTGTCCTCGGTCAGCAGGTTGGTGATCATCGAGGCCTTGGCCACATCCGAGAGCCGGGACTGTTCTGGTGCCCAGTCCTCTCCACCCATGAACGCGAAGTTGCGCCCCTCGTCCCAAGGGATGTAGTCGTGCGGGTGCCACTCCTTGGCGATCTTGAGGTGCCGCTCGAGGTTCTGCTCGACGATCGGTTCGAGGTCGTGTAGCAGGTTGGCGGTGTCGGCTGGGGCGCTCACTGATCTCCTCAGAAGTTGAGTGGTTACGCTTCCGTAGCTTACGCGACCGTAGCTTCCGCTGTCACCGTCTGATGCATCACTCACAGGATCCCGGGGAGCGGGATACGCGGGCCGTACTAGACGGATACGGCTTTGTACGAGCGATTTGCCGGTTAGTCAACGCCGCGCATGAGGAGACGGCAGAATGGCCGAGCGTGACCGTGCTCGCTGTCTCAGATGACGCTGGCGGCGGTTGGCTGCAGCGACTGGATGCCGGCGGCACCGCCCAGGCTGATCCCGACCATCACGACGATCTGGCCGACGCCATCGGACGGGTCGAGTCAGCGCAGCGGCCCCGCTGGGTCCTCCCCGACGCCTTGGCCGACTATCCGGCCCTTCTCAGAGCCGCCGTACGGCTTCGCCGTTGTCATGACCTCGCACTGACCGAGGCGCTGCTCGAGGGGTACGACGGTCACTGGGGATCCCCTCGCCGGGTCGCCGCTGCCTATGCCCGGCTGCACGGACTGCCCGTACCCGAGGACCGGCCGTTACCCGTACGCACCAGCCAGCCGACGCTGTTCGACGTCGGACGGGGGCAGCGCACCGCGGGCGTGGATCCGATGACGGTCGCCCGCAGCGTGTACGCCGAGCAACGCCGGCGGATCGCGGCGACCGAACGGCCAAACGCTTTCGCCCTGCTTGTCGCCGCCGAGTCGGCAAGTGCCCTCGTCGCGGTGGAGATGACCGACGCCGGATTGCCATGGCGGGCAGACATCCACGACCGCCTGCTGCTCGGTCTCCTGGGTGGCCGCGCCTTTCACGGAGCCCGGCCGCCCCGGCTGGCCGAACTCGCCGGCGAGATCGCGGCCGCCTTTGACGGGATCCCGATCAACCCGGACTCCCCGGTCAGTGTGCTGGCGGCGTTCTCCCGGTCCGGCATCGTCCTGGACTCCACCCACTCCTGGGTGCTGCGGCAGACCGGTCATCCCGCCGTGCCCGCGCTGCTCGCCTATCGGGAGCTGTCCCGGATCATGTCCGCGCACGGCTGGTCGTGGCTGGCCGAATGGGTCGAGGGCGGGCGGTTCCGGCCCGACTATGTTCCGGCCGGCGTGGTCTCCGGGCGCTGGGCGACGCGGGGCGGGGGAGCGCTGCAGATCCCGCGGCGGTTGCGCGAGGCAGTCGTCGCCGATCCCGGTCATGTCCTGGTCGTGGCCGACGCCGGACAGCTCGAGCCCCGAGTCCTCGCTGCGATGTCCGGTGATGCGGCGATGGCACGGGCGGCGGGCAAGGAGGACATGTACGCCGCGCTGGCCGCCGAGGCGTTCGGCGGCGACCGGGCCAAGGCCAAGGTCGGGATGCTCGGAGCAATGTATGGCCAGTCCGGCGGCCAGGCAGCGGCTCCGCTGGCCACCCTGCGCCAGCGCTATCCGCAGGCCCTGGATCTGCTCGAACGGGCCGCGCGTACGGGCGAGAGCGGCGGATTGGTCCGTACGCACCTCGGCCGTACCTGCCCGCCGCCGTCGACGCCACAGACGGGGACCGCGGACGAGCCTTCCGGCGACTCGCCGACCGCATACCTGCTCGACCCGGCGAGCGAGACGGCCGAGACGGCCGAGACGGCCGAGTCGGCGGCGACGGCGGCGCGGGAAGGCGTCGGGGCACGGGCTCGGGCGAGGGGCAGGTTCACCCGAAACTTCGTCGTCCAAGGCACCGCGGCCGAGTGGGCGGCAGCGGTTCTGGCCGCTTTGCGCCTGCGCCTGCTCGATCTGGCGGTTTCCGTCAAAACCGCCAGATCTGGGGATCCTGGTGCGGCGGAGCTGGTGTTCTTCCAGCACGACGAGCTCGTCGTGCATGCGCCGGCTGAGCAGGCCGAGGCGGTGGTCGAGGCCATCTTGAGCGCGGCTCAGGAGGCCAGCGACCTGCTATTTCCCGGTACGGCGGTCCGCTTCCTGATGCAGCCGGTCATCGCACAGAGCTGGGCCGAAGGACACTGACGGTAGATTGAGCCTCCGGCATCCCGCGGCCCACGCGCACACTGGCCGGCCGAAGGGAGCAGAGCATGCGGGTCTTGTTCATCGGCGGTCCCGGTGCGGGCAAGGGCACCCAGTCCGGTCGGATGGCCGACTTCTTCGGCCTGACGCACCTGTCCAGCGGTGATCTGCTGCGCAAGCACGTTGCCGAGGGGACCGCTCTGGGTCAGCGGGTGAAGGCCTTCATGGACAGCGGTGACCTGGTACCCGACCAGATCGTGATGGACATGCTGCGCAAACCCGTCCTTGCCGCGAGCCGCACCGGCGGTTACATCCTCGACGGTTTTCCTCGTACCGCTGAGCAGGCTCATGCCGCCTATCTCGTGGCCAGCGAGCTGGGGGTCGAGGTCCAGGTCGCTGTCCACCTCCGGGTCGACCATGACGTGCTGGTCGCCCGGCTCATGAGCCGTGGACGCGGGGCGGACGACAACGACCGCACGGTGATCGAGCACCGGATCGAGGTGTACGAGGAGCAGACCACGCCGCTGGTCGAGTACTACGCCGTACGCGAGGAACTGATCACCATCGACGGTGGCCGGTCGGTCGACGAGGTCAGTTGGGATCTGGTCTCGGCGTTGCAGGCCCGCAATGTCAGCCTCGCGGCCAGGGTCGCCCAGCCCAGTTGATCATCGGAATTCGGGGCATTGTTTGGCGAATCCAGCCCATCAAAGCCCGATTTTCCGATGATCAACTAAGGAGACGTTGAGAAAGGCGACAGTCATGACCGACAGCGTGAGCGCTATCCCGAACGGCCCGGTACAGCAGCGACTGCTCGTCACCGACATCCCCGGCCCGCGCTCGCGGGAGCTGATGGCGCGGCGTACGGGGGCGATGTCGGCCGGCGTGGGAACGATGCTGCCGGTCTTCATCACCGAAGCCGGCGGCGGGGTCCTGCGCGACGTCGACGGCAACCTGCTCATCGATCTCGGCGCCGGGATCGCCGTCGTCAGCGTCGGCAACGAAGGCGAACCGAGCCTGACCCGCCTCTAGGCCGGCCGGAAAACTCTCTGGCGTTGCCGCGAACGCTGGTGCTTGAGCCGGACATGCTGAGCATGTGACGTCGGAAGCGAAGCAGCGGCTCTTCCGCGTGCTCTTCGACGAGAACCACGCCGCGCTGCTCGCGTACGCGCTACGTCGTACCCCCGACGCCTCCGACGCGGCGGAGGTCATGGCCGACACCATGCTCGTGGCCTGGCGTCGCATCGACGACGTGCCTACCGGGGAAGAAGCACGACCATGGCTGTACGGCGTGGCGCGCAAGGTGTTGGGCAACCGGCGGCGCGCCGACGAGCGGCGGCGTCGCCTGGCAGAACGCTTGGTCCTCGACGTGGGCGAACTGATCGTGAACCCGACAGAGGCTGTGCCAGAACAACTCTGGGTCCGCTCAGCACTCGAAGCCCTTGACGACATCGATCGCGAGATTCTGACGCTGACGGCCTGGGAAGGGCTCACCCCGAGCGAGATCGCAGTGGCATTGGGCATTCCGGCGGCCACAGCGAGAACGCGGCTGCACCGGGCTCGCAACCGGGTACGGGCCGAACTCGAGGCCACTGCACACGAACGATCAGGTTCACCCGGACATGTGCTGGATGACGGGCACCGGCCCATCCGGGACAGCGAGGAGGTCAGATGAACGACCAGGAGCTTGACGCCCTGATCGCCGCGGCGGGGACGCCGCGGCCGGGGCGGGTCGAGTCACTTTCTCTCGGTGGTCCCGCCATCGAGCTCAGGGAGCTGATCATGACCACCACAGAGACTGAGACGACCACCGAGAATGACGGGGATGGTCGCGTCCTGGAGCACCGGCCATCGACTCGACGGTCGGGACCCGAGCGGCGGACTCGCATGCGGCGCCGGCTGGCGATCGTCGGGCTGGCGGCCGCCGCAGCCACCGCCGTCACCGTGGGGCTGGTGAACACTGGCGGCACCGACCCGGCGCGGAACTCTTCCAATTCGGCCTACGCCGAGGAGCTCGTCGCGGTCGCGGAAGAGGCACCTCGTCTGCTCATCACTGCCGATGGCTGGAGCATCACCCGAGCCAACGAGTTCGGTGCCGAGAACGGCGAGCTTGAGTTCACCAACGGTGACCAGGTCGTCACACTCTTCTGGCGACCCGGAGAAACGCACGCGGACTATCTCGCCGATCGCGCCCACGAGAACGACGCACTGGGCGACATCCTGGTGGCCGGTGACCGGGCCCAGCTCTTCCAGTACCGGGCCACCGACAGCTTCGCCGCACTCTGGATCGACGGCGACCATTCCGTCGAGCTGCGTTGGGACCAGTCCAACGAGGCGGACTTCCGAACGCTGGCTGCGACGATCGAAGAAGTCGACGTGGAGGCCTGGCTGGACGCGATGCCTGCCTCGGTCATCACTCCGGCCGAACGGGACTCCGCGGTCGTCGACGTGTCGGCTGGAATCCCGGTCCCCCCGGGCTTTGACATGACAGTGTTCGAGTCGGCCGGCGTCAGTGATCGGTACCAGCTCGGCGCGCAGGTCACCGGCGCGGTCGCCTGCGCCTGGTTGGACATCTGGGTCGACGCGGAAGCCAGCGGGGACCCAGTTGCGATGGCGCAAGCGGCAGAGGCCATGGCCACGTCGAGGTCGTGGCCGATCCTGCTCGAGATGGATGCCGAGGGCTACTTCCCCGAGGTGCTCTGGCGATACGCGGACGCAGTGGCCGCCGGTGGAGTCTCTGCCATCGGTCTCGACGTTCGAGCGCGTGACTACGAGCCGGCGCTCGGCTGCGGGCCGGGGCGGTAGCCAGATTCCTGGGACGGTGGCCTGAACGCGCCTGTCGCGCGCGAGGGCCACCGTCTCACTCTGTCGCCGTCAGGGGCGGGCGACGCCTCGGGGTTGCAGCATCGAGCGGTGCCGGTAGGGGTCGGAGTTCCATCCGCGACCCGGCTCGCACCACCTCATTCGACGATCAGCTGCACCGAATTGTCGCCCACTTCGGTGCATTCAACGCTGTGGTCGGCGAGTTCGATCGTCTCGCCTGCCGAGCAACTGCCCTGCGCGCCATCCAACTCGATAGTGGCTACCCCGTCCCCGGCTGACACAAGGGTGACGGTGCTCCCGCTGGAACCAAGTTCGGACGAGGAGCCCGCGCCGTTCAAGTTCACTGTGCATGTCCCGTTCTCACAGTGAGTCACGTGAGAGGTCACCGAGCAGCCGCTGGCAGCCAGCACAGCAACTCCGGCGTATACGGCCAGCGCGCCGCGGCGTACGCGCGAAGACATGTGCGAAAAGTATCGAGACCGTTGTGTGTTCGTCGTCAGGTCGACTGCGAGCGCCAGTCACGTCGACGGGTTGGCCAGCATCTCGACGGACTTGGCGATCCGCCGGGCCCGGGTCTCGGCTTGGTCCTCGCGGTGCTCGGCCACCCACGCCTCGAAGTCGG
>JAABUR0100002536.1_pt1 | contig 27648 bp, 28 predicted proteins | sample 5560091 | NCBI WGS metagenome assembly JAABUR01 (sample SAMN10711879, study PRJNA513375) | rock metagenome | isolation source: Antarctica rocks | place: Antarctica: Victoria Land, University Valley sud
GCGGGTGCCGCAGAACTCGATCGAGCTCGTCAAGGACCCCAACTACTACGACGCGGCGAAGGTCCACCTCGACGGGGTCACCTACCGCATCATCACGGACGCCAGCATCCGTGCCGCCAACCTGCGCTCCGGTGACGTGCAGGTTGCCGACTCCCTCTCCGCGCAGGACGTCCCCGCGCTGGCCAAGGAGAGCGCCCTGACCGTGCTGCAGTCGCAGTCGCTGGGCTACCAGGGCGTGACCTTCAACGTCGGCAACGTCGACGGCGTCGGCAAGCCGGCCAAGCCCATCGACAAGCCGTTCGCCAAGGACCCCCGGGTGCGGCAGGCGTTCGAGTACGCCGTCGACCGGGCCGGACTCGTCAAGGTCATCTTCAACAACCTCAACGCGGTGGCCTGCTCGCCGATCTCACCGAAAAGCGAGTTCAGCACGGACGCCGCCCAGAAGTGCACCCCCCACGACCCGGCGAAGTCCAAGGCCCTCCTGCAGGAGGCCGGTGTGCCGGCGCCGTACCAGATCACGATGATCACCTCGAACAACCCCGACAGCCTGCGCCTGGCCCAGGCACTGCAGTCCATGGTCAAGGACGGCGGGTTCGACCTGCAGATCAAGCCGGTGGAGTACGCCTCACTGCTCGACCAGCAGGACCGCGGCGACTTCGAGGTGCTGCAGCTCGGCTGGTCGGGCCGCATCGACCCCGACGCCAACATCACCAACTTCGTCGGCACGGGCGGGAGCCAGAACGTCGCCGGGTTCAACGACCCCGCCATGGACGCCCTGCTGGACAAGGCGCGCCTGTCTTCCGACCTCGCGGAGCGCAAGGACCTCTACGGCCAGGTCGTCGACAAGCTCCACCAGAGCGACCCGCTCATCTACCTGTACCGCCAGCGCAACCTCACCGGCGTCTCGAAGAAGGTCAAGGGCGTCCAGGTCTTCCCCGACGGCGTCGTCCGCGTCGCCCTCTCCGGCCTCGCGAAGTAGGTCACGATGGGGCGCTACCTGTTCAACCGCGCCTGGCAGTCGCTGGTCACGCTCCTGCTCGCCACCGTGGTGGTCTTCCTCGGGATCCGGCAGCTGCCCGGTGACCCGGCGCTCGCCCTCGCCGGCGAGGACCGCACCCCCGAGGCGCTGCAGGCGATCCGCCAGCAGTACGGACTCGACCAGTCCCTGCCGGTGCAGTTCTGGCGCTTCGCCAGCAACGCCGCCCAGGGTGACCTCGGGACATCGGTCCGCACCGGGGTGACGGTCACCTCGATGATGCGCACCGCCCTGCCGGTGACCCTCGAGCTCGCGCTGCTGGCGATCGCCATCGCCGTCGTGCTGGGGGTGGGATCGGGGGTCGTCGCGGCCGCCCGCCGTGGCCGGCCCGCCGAGTGGCTGGCCAACGCGGTCGCGCTGCTCGGCCTGTCCGTCCCGCACTTCTGGCTGGGTCTCGTCGCGATCCTCTACCTGTCGGTCGCCACCGGGCTGTTCCCCGCGAGCGGCTTCGTTCCGCTGCTGCAGGACCCGGTGGGCAACCTGCACCACCTCGTCCTGCCGGCGGTCATCCTCGGCACCGGCCTCGCAGCGGTCATCATGCGCCAGACGCGCTCCTCGATGCTCGACGCGCTCTCGACCGACTACGTGCGCACTGCCTACGCCAAGGGCCTGCGACCGCGCGTGGTCATCGGACGGCACGCGCTGCGCAACAGTCTCATCGTCGTCGTGACGATCGTCGGCCTGCAGCTCGGTGCGCTGATCTCCGGTGCCGTCGTCACCGAGCAGATCTTCGGGCTGCCCGGCTTCGGCAAGATGACGATCGACGCCGTGTTCCAGCGGGACTACCCCGTCATCCAGGCCGTCGTCCTCGTGACGGCCACGGCATACATCGTCATCAACTTCATCGTGGACCTGCTCTACTCCCTCATCGACCCGCGCATCCGGGTGGCAGGGGAGGCCCAGTGACCACCGTCGTCCCGGTCGACGTGGCCGTCAGCGGACCGACCGAGCGCAGCACCCGCTCCCGCGTCGTGCGCCGTCTCGCCCGCAACCCGCTGGCCGTCGTCAGCCTCACCGTGCTGGCGCTGGCGATCCTCGTCGGCGTGCTGGCGCCGTGGATAGCGCCGTACGCCCCGGAGCAGACCGACTTCGCGAACACCCTGTCGCCACCGGGCACCGCCGGGCACCCGCTCGGGACCGACGACCTCGGCCGGGACGTCCTGTCTCGCATCATCCTCGGCACGCGGGCCTCGCTGCAGGTCGGCGTGCTAGCGGTCCTCACCGCCCTGCTGGTCGGCGTGCCGCTCGGTCTCGTGGCCGGCTACTTCCGCGCGGCCGACGTCGTCATCTCGAGGGTCACCGACCTGCTCCTCGCCTTCCCTTTCCTCATCCTCGCGGTCGGTCTCGCCGCGATCCGGGGGGCCAGTCTCGGTAACGCTGCGGTGGCCATCGGCATCGCCCAGATCCCCGGAATCATCCGGGTCCTGCGCTCGGACACCCTGCGCCTGAAGTCGCTCGACTTCGTCGCCGCGTCGATCGTCGACGGGGCGAACGACCTCTGGGTGCTCGCCAGGCACGTCCTGCCGAACGCCACCTCAGTCGTGCTCGTCCAGGCCACGGTCGCGATCCCGGCCGCCATCCTCGGGGAGGCGGTGCTGTCGTTCCTCGGACTCGGCATCCAGCCGCCCGATCCCAGCCTCGGGACCATGCTGGCCAACGCCCAGCAGTTCGCGGCCCGTGCGCCCTGGGCCGCGATCCTGCCCGGGCTGACGATCATGGTCCTCGCCCTGGCCTTCAACGTCTTCGGTGACAGCCTGCGCGACGCCCTCGACCCGAAGGGCACCCGGCGGTGAGCACCGCATCGCCGACCGCGACCGTACCCCCCGGTGCCGCCGTCGGCGCCGTCGGCGCCGTCGGGCCGGTCCTCGACGTCCGCGACCTCACCGTGACGTTCGCGACCGAGAACGGCAGCCTCTCGGCCGTCGACCACGTCAGCCTCACCGTTGGGCGCGGGGAGATCGTCGGCGTCGTCGGCGAGTCCGGCTGCGGCAAGAGCGTCACCGCGATGAGCCTGGCCGGTCTGCTCCCGTCCAGCGCCCGCGTCGCCGGGTCCGTGCGCCTCCTCGGCTCCGAGCTGCTCGGCGCCGCGCCGGCAGTCCTGAGGGCGGCCCGTGGCAAGGACATCGCGTACGTCTTCCAGGAGCCGATGACCTCGCTCAACCCGGTGCTGACCGTCGGGCGCCAGATCGTCGAGGTGCTCCAGGTCCACGAGGGCCTGAACCGCCGACAGGCGCGCCGGCGGGCCGTCGAGCTGCTGCAGGTCGTCGGCATCCCGTCCCCGGCGGTACGGGTCGGGAACTACCCACACCAGCTGTCCGGGGGCATGCGCCAGCGGGTGATGATCGCCATGGCCGTCGCGTGCCAACCGAAGCTGCTCGTGGCGGACGAACCGACGACGGCGCTGGACGTCACCGTGCAGGCCGGGATCCTCGACGTCCTCCGGGGGCTGCGGGACACGACCGGGACGAGCATCCTCATCATCACCCACGACCTGGGGGTGATCGCCGACATCGCCGACCGGGTGGTGGTGATGTATGCCGGGCGGGTGGTCGAGCACGCCGAAGCGCAGGAGCTCTTCACCCGGCCCCAGCACCACTACACCTCGGGCCTGCTGTCCGCCTCGCCGGCCCCCGGGCGGCACGCCGGGACACACCGACTCCAGGAGATCCCCGGCCTGGTGCCGGTCTTCGAGAGACAGCCGGATGCCTGCACGTTCGCCGACCGGTGCCCGGCCGCCGACGACCAGTGCCGTTCCGCGGAGCCGCCCCTCGCACTGCCGGGCGGGACCGGGCGCCCACCTGCGGGGCGCGCCGGCGCCACGCGCCACGCCGGGTTCTCCGACGTCGGGCGTCACCACGTCGCCTGCTGGCACCCCCTGTCAGCGGTGCGCACCCCGCCCGAGGTGAGTGACCCATGAGCGAGCCCCTGCGTGACACCGGCGAGGGCCCCCCGCCGCGGGGGCGCCAAGACGCCGGGACCGCCGTCGTCGAGCTCGAGGACCTCGCGATGCACTTCGGCCCGGTGCGCGCGGTGGACGGCGTCAGCCTGTCCATCCACCCCGGCCGGGTGACCGCACTGGTCGGGGAGAGCGGATCCGGCAAGTCGACCGTGGGCCGCTGCATCGTGCGCCTGCTCGAACCGACGGGTGGGGTCGTCCGCTTGGCCGGAACCGACGTCACGCACCTGACCCGGGCGGCGATGCGGCCGCATCGGCGGCACGTGTCGATCGTCTTCCAGGACCCTGCCGGGTCGCTGGACCCCCGCATGCTCGTCGGTGACATCGTCGCCGAACCGCTGCGCCTGCAGTCCGGCCGGCTCGGCGCGCCGCAGCGCCGCCAGCGAGTCGCCGACGGGCTGGAACGCGTCGGCCTGCGACCGCAGGTGGCCCGCCGCTACCCGCACGAGCTCTCCGGCGGGCAGCGACAGCGGGTCAGCATCGCCCGTGCGCTGATGTCGGAGCCGACCCTGCTGGTGGCCGACGAGCCGACGAGCGCCCTCGACGTGTCGGTCCAGGCCTCGGTGCTCAACCTGCTCGCCGACCTGCAGCGCGACATCGGGTTCGCGTGCCTGTTCATCACCCATGACCTGTCGGCGGTGGAGTACCTCGCCGACGACGTCGCCGTGATGTACCTCGGCCAGCTCGTCGAGCAGGGCAGCCGGGAGAGCATCTTCCGTTCCCCCCGTCATCCGTACACGCAGGCCCTCCTCGCCGCCGCGCCACTGCCCGACCCGGCCCGCCAGCGCGCCCGCCGCCGCGTGCTGCTCGGCGACGACCTGCCCTCCGCCCTCGACCCGCCCTCGGGCTGCCGGTTCCACACCCGGTGCCCGGTCGCCGTCGAGCAGTGCGTGACGCAGGTGCCGGCGCTGCGGCTCGTCGGCCGCGAGCTCCCGACGACCGTCGCCTGCCACCTGGTGCAGGACGACGGGACCGGTCCCGACGTCCGGGAGACGAACAACGCAGGGGACACCCCATGAGCTTCACCACCCGGCCGACGCTGCAGGGCACCTTCGGCATGGTGTCCTCGACCCACTGGATCGCCTCGCAGTCGGCGATGGCGGTCCTCGAACGCGGCGGCAACGCCTTCGACGCCGCCGCGTCGGCGGGGTTCGTGCTCCACGTCGTCGAGCCGCACCTCAACGGGGCCGGCGGCGACATGACCGTCCTCGTCGCGACGAGCGAGGACCCGACGCCCACGGTGCTCTGCGGCCAGGGACCCGCTCCGGCTGCCGCGACGGTCGAGCACTTCACCTCCCTCGGCATGGACCTCGTCCCCGGGTCCGGGCTGCTCGCCGCTGCCGTGCCCGGAGCCGTCGACGCGTGGCTGCTCCTGCTCCGCGACCACGGCACGCTGTCCCTCGGTGACGTCCTGAGCCCGGCGATCGGCTACGCCCGGCACGGACACCCGGTCCTCGAACGCGTCTGCGCGACGATCGCCGGGGTCCAGGAGCTCTTCGAGCGCGAGTGGACGACCTCCGCGCAGATCTGGCTGACGGGCGGCGGGCCGCCTGTGCCGGGCACGCTGGTCCGCAACGACCGGTACGCCGACACCCTCGAGCGCCTGGTCCGCGAGGGTGAGGCGGCCGGCCCCGACCGGGTCGCCCAGCTGGAGGCGGCCCGCCGGGCGTGGCGGGAGGGGTTCGTCGCGCAGGCGGTGGACGACTTCGTCGGCACGGCCTTCCGCGACTCGGGTGGGGACTCGCACCCCGGGGTGATCACCGGCCAGGACCTCGCCGACTTCAGCGCCACCTGGGAGCCGGCGACCACCCTCGACTGGCACGGCCACACCATCGCCAAGACCGCGGCGTGGGGGCAGGGACCGGCGATGCTGCAGTCGCTCGGTGTCCTCGACGCGCTCGGGGACGCGGCGTCGCTGGACCCCGCGACCGTCGACGGCGTCCACGCCGTCGCCGAGGTCACGAAGCTCTCCTACGCCGACCGGGAGGCGTGGTACGGGGACGCCCCCGACGTCCCGATCGGCTCCCTGCTCTCCCCCGGGTATGCCGCCGAGCGCGCCGCTCTCGTCGGGGACACCGCCTCGCTGGCACTGCGCCCCGGACAGCCCGGTGGCCGGCAGCCCAGGCTGGCGAGGTACCTCCGTGGCCGGCTGGACCCCTCGGGGAGGCGGGCCGGGGGACCCGTCCCGGTCGACGCGACGACGGGGGAGCCGACCGTCGACGCGAAGGGCGTGACCCGCGGCGACACGTGCCATGTCGACGTCGTCGACCGCTGGGGGAACATGGTCTCCGCGACCCCGAGCGGCGGGTGGCTGCAGAGCTCCCCCGCCATCCCGGAGCTGGGGTTCTGTCTCGGCAGCCGCATGCAGATGTTCTGGCTCGAGGAGGGGCTGCCGGCCTCGCTCGCCCCGGGGCGGCGCCCCCGCACCACCCTGACGCCCACGCTCGTCCTGCGCGACGGCATACCGGTCCTCGCGTGCGGGTCCCCCGGCGGGGACCAGCAGGACCAGTGGCAGCTGCTCTTCCTGCTCCGCCACCTCGCGCAGGGCCAGTCGCTGCAGGAGGCGATCGATGCCCCGATGTGGCACAGCACCCACTTCCCGAGCTCCTTCTGGCCACGGCTCGAGGAGCCGGGCGTGCTCGTCGTGGAGGACCGGCTCGGTGACGACGTGATCGCCGGGCTCGAGGCGCGCGGGCACGAGGTGCGCCGTTCCGGTTCCTGGAGCCTGGGCCGGATGTGCGCGGTCACCCGGGACCCGCACTCCGGGGTCCTCGCCGCGGGCGCGAACCCCCGGGGGATGCAGGGCTACGCCGTGGGCCGCTGACCGCCCGGAGCGGCGCGCAGAGACCGCGGTGTCAGGCGACCCGGTCCATCCGGCGCAGCACCGAGACCAGCCCGGCCATCGCCAGGGCGTTCGCACCGACGATGAGCCAGACGACAGCCGTCACGCCCCGGTCGTAGGCCACGCCGAGGACGGCACCGGCCACGAGCAGGCCGATCCCCCGGACGAACGCGAGCCACCCGAAGGCGACCGCCCTCGAGTCGCGGCCCACCAGCTCGGTGACCACCGCCTTGACGGTCGAGTCGAGCACCCCGTTGACCACGCCCCAGACGGCGACGCCGACCCAGACCAGGACCGCGCGGTCGGTGAAGGCCACGGCGGCGGCGCACGCGGCGACCGGCACGACGAGGAGCACGCCCGGTCCCCGGCGGTCGTAGACCCGGCCCATCACCAGGCCACTGAGGCCGTCCACGCCCATGGCGAGGGCGAAGAGGACGGGCACCTGGGCGTCGGTCATCAGGCCACGCGTCTGGGCGTGGAAGGCCAGCAGCGGGAAGGAGGCGATGCCGCAGGAGAGCACCGCCACCGCGGCCACGTACTGCCAGAACTGGGCAGGCAGGGCCGGGCCACCGCTGGCGCCGGGGCGGGCTCGACGCGCCTCCGCCTCGGCATTGACCTCCGCGTCGCCGGCCTCCGCAGGGCCCGCGTCAGTCTCGTCCACCTCGTATGCCGCGGGGTCGGGCACCCGGGCGCGCAGCCAGAGCAGCAGCCCGACGACGAGGACGCCCGGCACGGCTAGCACGCCGAAGGCGAGCCGGTAGTCGCCGGAGTGCACGGAGAGGATCCCGGCGAGCAGGAGCGGACCGAGCATCGCCCCGAGCTGGTCCATGGCCTGGTGCACACCGAAGGCACTCCCGCGCCCGGTCCTCGTCGAGGCGTGCGAGAGCAGGGTGTCCTTCGCCGGCGAGCGCACCGCCTTGCCGAGACGCTCGGTGCCGTAGAGCAGCAGGGCGGGCGCAAGGACGTTCGTCGCCCCGATCAGCGGGACGCTGACGACGGTGAGGACGTAGCCGAGGATGGTCCAGGTCCAGTAGTGCCGGCTCCGCCGCACGAGGTAGCCGGAGACGACGCGCAGCCCGTAGCCGATGAACTCCCCTGCCCCGGCGGCGATCCCGACGACGGTCGCCGTGGCGCCCAGGGTGGCCAGATAGGGGCCGATGATGCTGCGGGCACCCTCGTAGACCATGTCCGCGAACAGGCTGACCAGCCCGAAGGTGAGCACGAAGTGCCATGGCCGCAGCGGCACCCGGGTCGTGGTCGCGCTCACCGAACCGTGATGAGCGCGTCGCGGCGCGGGACGAGCTCGCCGACCACCGGGTGCCCTGGCAGCTCCCCGGCGACGAGCAGTCCCCCGGAGGTCTGCGCGTCGGCGAGGAGCACCAGCTCGTCCTCCGAGAGGCACGAGTCCACATGCGGGCGGACCCAGTCGAGGTTGCGAAGGCTGCCGCCGGGCAGGTAGCCCGCCGCGAGCGACTCGCGGGCGCCCGCGAGGTAGGGGACCGCGGCGGCATCGACGACCGCGGAGACCCCGCTGGCACGGACGAGCTTGAGCAGGTGCCCGAGCAGCCCGAAACCGGTCACGTCGGTCGCGCAGCGGACGCCGGCCGACAGGGCGGCCCGACAGGCGTCGCGGTTGAGGGTGGTCATCACCTCCACCGCCTCGGGGAACACCTCCCCGGTCGCCTTGTGCCGGTTGTTGAGCACGCCCAGTCCCAACGGCTTGGTCAGGGTCAGCGGTATGCCGGGTGCTCCAGCGTCGTTGCGCAGCAGCCGGTTCGGGTCGGCGAGACCGGTCACGGCCAAGCCGTACTTCGGCTCCGGGTCGTCGATGCTGTGGCCACCGGCGAGGTAGGCCCCCGCCGCGGCGCAGACGTCCGCGCCCCCGCGGAGGACGTCTGCGGCGAGCTCGAAGGGGATCCGGTCCCGTGGCCACGCGAGGAGGTTGACGGCGACGATCGGGTTGCCCCCCATCGCATAGACGTCCGACAGCGCGTTCGCGGCCGCGATCCGGCCCCAGTCGTAGGCGTCGTCGACGACCGGGGTGAAGAAGTCGGCAGTCGCGATGATGGCGCGGTCCGCGTCGATTCGCACGGCGGCCGCGTCGTCGCCGTTGTCGAGGCCGACGAGCAGGTCCCCCCCCTCGCGCGAGGCGGGGAGGCCGGCGAGGATCTTCTCGAGCTCGCCGGGCGGGACCTTGCAGGCGCACCCGCCCCCGGCGGCGTACTGCGTCAGCCGGAGGGGAGCGCTCGTCACGGCCCCACGGTACGCGCCACCGGTTGCCTCCCGGAGCCCGGCCCGCTCCCGGGGACGGCGCCGGACGAGGGCCCATCTACAGTGTCCGACGGAGGCGTTTCCCGTCTGGTGACGGGCGCGGTCATCAAAACCGTAGTGGCCGGGCACCCCGGCCAGGCGGGTTCGATTCCCGTCCGCCTCCGCCACGTCTCGCCTGCCGTCAGGAGGACAGCGAGTGCCGGACCAGCGCAGGTCCACCCCCCGCACCGACACCGTCCTCGCCGACCCCAGGCTGCGGGAGGCGTCCGGGCGGCTCGGACCGGCCCGGGTCAAGGATGCGGTCGTCGCTGCCCTCGAGCGGTGCCGGACCGGTGAGATCGAGCCGTCGGCCGTGGTCGACGTGGCAGCCGGGGCGCTGCCGGGGACCGCCACCTCGATGCGACGGGTCGTCAACGCAACCGGGGTGCTCGTCCACACGAACCTCGGCCGCGCGCCCCTCTCGGCTGCCGCGGTCGCCGCGATGTCCGTCGCCGCCGGTGCCACCGACGTCGAGCTCGACCTCGGCACCGGGCGACGCGGCCGGCGCGGACGTGGCGCGCTCGCCGCGCTCGCCGCGGCGGTGCCGGACGCGGAGGCCGTGCACGTCGTCAACAACGGTGCGGCAGCCCTCGCGCTCGTCGCCTCCGGCCTGGCGCGGGGCCGCAGCGTCGTCATCGCCCGCGGCGAGATGGTCGAGATCGGGGACGGCTTCCGGATCCCCGAGCTGCTCGAGTCGGTCGGAGTGCGGCTGCGAGAGGTCGGGACGACGAACCGGGTGCGCCTGACCGACTACGAGGACGCCGTCGACGCGGACACCGCCTTCGTCCTCAAGGTGCACCCGTCGAACTTCCTCGTCTCGGGGTTCACCTCCGCCGTGCCGGTGACTGACCTGGCCCGGCTGCCCGTGCCCCTGGTCGTCGACATCGGCTCCGGCCTGCTGGCTCCGCATCCCCGGCTGCCGGAGGAGCCCAGCGCCTCCGCCGCGCTGCGGGCAGGGGCCTGGCTCGTCACCGCGTCGGGTGACAAGCTGCTCGGCGGCCCGCAGTGCGGGCTCCTGCTCGGCCGCGCGGCTCTCGTGGACGCCCTGCGGCGCAACCCCTTCGCCCGTGCGCTGCGGGTCGACAAGCTGACGCTGGCGGCCCTGGAGGCGACCCTCACCGGGCCGGTGCCTCCCGTGGTGTCCTCGCTGGCCGCCCCCGTCGCCGGGCTGCTGGCCCGGGCCGAGCGGATGAGCAGCGACCTGGCCGGGGTCACTGCCGCCTCAGCCGTCCGCTCGACCGCGGCCGTCGGCGGCGGGGGCGCCCCCGGAGTGACGCTGCCCAGTGCAGCGCTCTCGCTCCCCGCGGGGCTCGCCGCGGCGCTGCGCACGGGTGAGCCGGCCGTCGTGGGACACGTCGAGCAGGGCCGGCTGCTGCTCGACCTCATCGCCGTGGACCCGGCGGAGGACGCGCTGGTCGTGGACGCGGTCCGCCGCGCCGCGAAGGCCCGGCAGGACTGACCCGTGCACGTCGTCGCCACCGCCGGTCACGTCGACCACGGCAAGTCCACCCTGGTCCGGGCCCTGACCGGTTCCGACCCGGACCGGCTCGAGGAGGAGCACCGGCGCGGCCTGACGATCGAGCTCGGCTACTGCTGGACCACCCTTCCCGAGGTGGGCGACGTGGCCTTCGTCGACGTGCCGGGACACGAGCGCTTCATCCCCACGATGCTGTCCGGGATCGGGCCGGTGCCTGCGGTGCTGTTCGTCGTCGCGGCGGACGACCCGTGGATGCCGCAGGCCGCCGAGCACCTCGCCGCGCTCGATGCCCTCGGCGTCTCGCGCGGAGTGCTGGTGGTGACCCGGTCTGACCTCGCCGACCCCGCGGCCGCCCTCGCGCGGGCCCGTGCCGAGCTCGACCGCACGTCCCTCCGGGGCGCACCGGCCGTCGCCGTCAGCGCCCGGACCGGCAACGGCCTGGACCGGCTGCGGGGGCTGCTCGCCGGGATGGTGGCCCGGCTCCCCCAGCCCTCCCCCAGCGCGGACGTGCGGCTGTGGCTGGACCGGTGCTTCCACGTCCGGGGCGCCGGGACCGTGGTGACCGGGACGCTGACGGAGGGCACGGTGTCCGTCGGTGACTCACTCGTCGCCGGTGCCGGTGCGCGCCTGCGGGTGCGGGGGGTGCAGACCCTCGGCCGCTCGGTGCAGACGGCCAGCGGGGTGTCCCGGGTGGCGCTGAACATCAGTGGTGGCGACGTCACCGAGGTCGGCCGCGGAGGCGTGCTCGTGTCCCCGGGCCGTTGGCTCTTCACCAGCGTGGTGGACGTGCAACTGGGCGTTGACGCGCCGGACCGGCTGCCCGGGCACCCGGTGCTGCACGTCGGTGCCACCCACTGCGGGACCCGCTCCCGGCCGCTGGGGCGAGGACTGGCACGGCTCACGCTGGACGAACCGCTGCCGCTGCGCATCGGCGACCGGGCGCTCTTGCGCGACCCCGGGAGCCGGCGGCTGTGGGGCGTGGTCGTCCTGGATCCGGCCACGCCGCCGCTGCGTCGACGCGGTGCCGCCAGGGCTCGAGCCGACCAGCTCGGCGAGCTCGACCCCGCAGCCCCGCAGCTCGCGCGCGAGCTCGCGGTCCGCCGGGTCGTCAGGCGGTCCGTGCTCCAACGCATCGGCGTGGACACCTCCGCCCCCGGTGACGCGATCGTCGAGGGCGACTGGCTGATCTGTCCCCGCTACGCCGAGCAGCTGCGTGAGAAGCTGGCGCACCTCGTTGCCGAGCGGGCCCGGCATACCCCGCTCGACCCCGGCCTGCCGGTCGGGGCGCTCGCCGGCGCGCTGGACCTGCCGGAACCCGCCCTGGTGGCGGTGCTCGTGCGCGAGCCGCTCCTGCTGGCGGGCGGGCGGGTCACGACGGCCCGTGCCGCGTTGCCGGACCGGCTCGAGCGTGCGCTCGCCGTCCTCGAGCAGGACCTGAGCGCCGAGCCGTTCGGCGCGCCGACCGCGGACCGGCTGCGCGAGCTCGGGCTGGACACGAGCTCCGTGGCGGCGGCCGTCAGAGCAGGGCGGTTGCTGCGTCTGGCGGAGGGCGTCGTCCTGCGACCGGGCGCGGACCTGCTGGCCGTCGAGAGGCTGGCCGGGCTGAGGCAGCCGTTCACGACCAGTGAGGCACGCCAGCTGCTCGGGACCACCCGCCGGGTCGCCCTCCCGCTGCTCGCCCACCTGGACCGGCAGGGCCACACCCGGCGGTTCGCGGACGACCGCCGCGGCGTCCGGGGCTGAGGCTCAGCTCACGGCTCGACCGTGACGCCCTTCCAGAAGGCCACGTGGTCGCGGATCTGCTCGGCGGCAGCCTTCGGCTCGGGGTAGAACCACGCGCTGTCGGCGTTGCTCTCGCCCTTCACGTCAAGGGTGTAGTACGACGCCTCGCCCTTCCACGGGCACGTGGTGTGCTTCTCGCTGGGGCGCAGCAGGTCCGGGTTGACCGAGGCCATCGGGAAGTAGTGGTTGCCCTCGACGACCACCGTCTCATCACTGTCGGCGATGACTTCGCCGTTCCATACTGCACGCATGTCGACCTCCACTGACGTTGATGTCCTGGCCCGCTGGGGCGGCAGCGGGCTGGACGTGGGAACCTCGGCGGTGGACCCCTTTATTCCGGGCACGGGGCACGGACCCCGGGCGCCACCATCCGAGCGGAGGACACCAGGCATGAGGTACACGTGGGCGGCGCCGGTGTACGACCTGCTCTCAGCGGAATGGCCGGTGTACCGCGTCGGCCGCCTGGCGGGGATCGAGCGGCTGCGACTGCGGGCAGGAGACCGGGTCCTGGACGTCGGCTGCGGTACCGGACTGAACCTCCCGCTCCTGCGTGCCGCGGTCGGCGCTTCCGGGCGGGTCGTCGGCGTCGATGCCAGTCCGCAGATGCTGGAGCTGGCTTCGCGGCGGGCGAGCCACCGCGGGTGGACCAACATCGACCTCGTGGAAGCGGATGCGACCGCGATGGACGCCCTCGAGATCCGGCGCCTCCTCGGCAACCGGGGCGGCGACCGCCCCGGCTCCGGGGTGGCCGAGGGCGCCGACGCGGTCCTGTTCACCTACTCGCTGTCGCTGATGCGGCCATGGCAGCAGGCGTGGACCTGCGCCCTGAGGGTGGCCCGTCCCGGTGCCCGGATCGCGGTGGTGGACCTGGCCCTCCCAGGGGGCGCAGCCACCCCATGGCGACCTCTGGCGCGGCTTGCGTGCGCCCTGGGTGGTTCCGACATCGCCGCCCGCCCCTGGACGGCCGCCGAGGACGCGCTCGTGCAGGTGTCCCGTGCCACCCTCCGCGGCGGGCACATCGAGGTGCGCGTCGGCACCGTGCCGTCGGCCACCGCGCCCCCAGCCCCAGACCCCAGCACCGAGCCCCAGCACCGAGCCCCAGCACCGAGCCCGAGGAGTTCGCCATGAGTGACGCACCTGACACCGTCGTCCCGCCTGACGTCGTCGCCTTCGACGTCAACGAGACGTTGTCGGACATGGCACCGATGGCGGACCGGTTCGCCGACGTCGGCGCCGAACCTGCGCTGGCGAAGCTGTGGTTCGCCAGCCTGTTGCGTGACGGGTTCGCCCTCGGCGCCGCCGGCGACGCGTCACCGTTCCGCGAGATCGCGCCGGAGGTGCTGCGGACCACGCTGGCGGGCTGCCGGCTCGACCGCGGCCTCGACGCCGCCGTCGAGCACGTCATGGACGGCTTCGCCGAGCTGTCGGTGCACGACGACGTGCGCGCCGGCATCGTCGCCCTGTCCGGTCTCACCCGCGTCGTCACGCTGAGCAACGGCGCGAGCGCCGTCGCTGAGCGCCTGTTCGAGCGCGCCGGTCTGCACGACCATGTCGAGCGCTTCCTGTCCGTGGACGACGCAGGGGCCTGGAAACCCGCCCGGGCGCCCTACCGGTACGCCGCCAGCGCCTGCGCGGTGGACCCCGGGCAGATGATGCTCGTCGCCGTGCACCCGTGGGACATCCACGGCGCCCGACGTGCCGGGCTGAGAACCGCGTGGGTCAACCGCGGAGGCGACCGCTACCCGGCATACTTCTCGCGCCCGGAGGTCGAGGTGACCTCCGTCGGGCAGCTGGCCGGCCTGTGGGGGGCCTGACCAGCACCGCGGACCGTCTCGGCGAGGGCTGCGGCCCGGGCCGAGCACAGGAGGTCCTCGAGCAGCAGCGTGCGGCCGTCGGGGCCGCCCAGCGGGACCCGCCAGTTCGGGTACTCGTCCGTCGTGCCCGGCTGGTTCTGGGTGCGACGTTCGCCCACGGCGTCGGTCAGCGCCACTGCGACCAACCGGGCCGGGGTCAGGGTCAGGTAGCGGTGCAGCGCCGACACGACATCCGCCGGGCACGCGTCCGCCGCGAGCAGGCCGCGGTCTCGCAGCGTCGACAGCCAGGCGGCCCGCTCCACCTCGTCGGTGGCCAGCTCCTCGTCCAGCGGTGCGGTCAGCAGGCCGAGCTCGTCTCGCAGCCGCACGTGGTCCCCTGCCAGGTAGCCGGCGGTCGGGGGCAGGTCATGGGTCGTCACCGACGCCATGCAGTACTCACGCCACTGCTCCGGGGGCAGCGGCTTGCCGGCCTGGTCCATCTCGAACCAGAGGACCGAGGTGCCGAGGATCCCGCGCTGCCGCAGGTACTGCCGCACGGAGGGCTCCACCAGCCCCAGGTCCTCGCCCACCACCACCGCGCCGGCCCGTCGCGCCTCGAGCGCGAGGATGCCGATGAGCGCCTCGTGGTCGTACCGGACGTAGGTGCCGGTCGACGGTGCCTGCCCCGCCGGCATCCACCACAGGCGGAACAGGCCGATGATGTGGTCCACCCGCACTCCTCCGGCATGGCGCAGCACGGCGGCGAGCAGCTCGCGGTACGGGAGGTAGGCCGCCTCCTCGAGCCGGTCCGGGCGCCACGGGGGCTGGCTCCAGTTCTGTCCCACCTGGTTGTACGCGTCGGGCGGGGCGCCCACCTGGACCTGCTGGGCGTAGACCTCGCGCAGCCGCCACACATCGGCGCCGCCGGGGTGCACACCCACCGCGAGGTCGTGGACGACCCCGATCGACATGCCGGTGCCGACCGCCTTCGCCTGCGCACCCTGCAGCTGCTCGTCGGTCACCCACTGGAGCCACCGGTGCAGTTCGACCTGCTCACGGTGGGCGTCACGGAAGGCCGCGACCTCGGGCGAGGAGATGTCCTGGAGCGGTCCCGGCCAAGTGCGGAAGTCGTTGCCGTGCTCCTCGGCGAGGGCACTCCACACGGCGAAGTCGCGCAAGCTGGCCCCCTCCCGCTGCTGGAAGGCGCGGTAGTCCGCCTCACGCCCGGCCGTGCGGGGAACCGCGTGAACGAGCCGCAGCGCCTGCCGCTTCGCGGTCCACGACGTGTCGCGGTCGATGGCGCCCGGGTCGCCGAGCTGCGCCCGCAGCCTCGATCGGATGCCGTCCACGGCGGACCGCTGCGGGGGCTGCAGGTCCGCGTACTCCGGTATCCGCTCGACCCGCACGTAGAGCGGGTTGAAGAACCGCCGCGAGCTCGGCAGGTACGGCGACGGCTCGAGCGGCGCCACCGGCTCGGCCGCGTGCAGCGGGTTGACGAGGAGATACCCGGCCCCATGCACCGACCCGGACCACACCGCCAGGTCCGCCAGGTCAACGAGGTCACCCACCCCCCAGGAGCGGCTCGACTGCACGCTGTAGAGCTGCGTGGCGAAGCCCCACTCGGTGCCGGCCCCGAGCCGCGCCGGCAGGCCGAGCCACGGCGGGGTGACGACCACGGTGGTTCTCGACGCGAGGTCCCCCGACCGGGCACCGACCGTGTGGTAGCCGAGCGGCAGGTCGTCCGGGAGCTCGAACGTGGCCTCCCCGACGAGGGCCCCGGCGACCTGTCGCGGTTGCACCCAGCGGTCCAGCTGGCGCAGGCCGCCGCGCGTCTCCCCGGTCTCGGTGTGCAGCCAGACCTCGACCGGGTCACCGTGCGGAAGGTGGACCGGGAAGGCGTGTGCGGTGCCCTGCTGGACCACCAGGCAGGCCGGGAGCATGCGGGCCCAGCGAGCGTCGTCGCGGGCCACCAGTGACGCTGCGGCGGCCGCCGCCGTGGATGCGTCGACCTCCATGGCTGCCAGCACCGCGGTCACCGTCGATGCCGGCACCTCCACACGGTTGCCGAGCCAGTCGTGGTACTCGGTCGCGACGCCATACGCTGCGGCGAGGTCGCGCAGGTCCTGGGTCAGCTCCGGCACGCGCCCATCATGTCTCATGGTCCCTGCACGGGTGGAGCGCGGCCATGCGGGCAACGAGGCTGCCGGTGGCGCCCCGCCGCGGCGCTCACTCCCGGTGACTCCGATGGCTCCGGTGGCTCAGCGCCGGCGGTCGCGGTTGCGGCTGGGCCGCGCCCGACCGTCGGGACTGCCGCGGAGCAGCATGTACATCAGCCCGAGCAGTAGCGCCCCCACGATGACGACCGCGACCAGCGCGTCACGGGCGAACAGCACGGCGATGACGATCGCCACGGCGTACACCGCCGGACCTGCGCGTCGCACCAGCCGCCTGTCGATGACGGGCCCCCTCACCATCCGTGCCAGTCCCCAGTCTGCGACTTCTCCGCCGCGAAGGCAACGGGTTCGAACCGGGCCGCCTCCTACCGAGCACGGAGGCTGTCGATCCACGTGTCGAGGTCTCGGGCGCCGTTGAACAGCAGCACCGCCGGTCCGTCGGAGGCGGCCTGCCACGAGCGCAGGCGCCCGCGCTTGCGGGCAAAGGAGCGGAAGTGCCAGGCGATGATGGAGTCCCGGGTCAGCAGCGTGCGAAAGGACTCGGTGTTGCCGTTGCAGACCGGCTTCTTGTCGGTCGCGCGCCGCACCGACCGCCTGACGACGCGCTGGAGCGAGAACCACCGCGGATAGTCGAGGCCCACCACGAGCTCGACGCGCGGAAGCACCAGATCGAGCCACCCGGCGTACGCGGTGTCGAGAACCCACCCGTCCGCCGCGACGACCGCCGCAAAGCGCCGTCGCTGTTCGTCCTCGACGACCGGAACCCAGTCCGGCTCCCACGTCAGCTCGTCGGCGAGGGTGAGCGGCAACCCTGTGCGTGCGGCAATCCGACGCGCGGCCGTCGTCTTGCCCGAACCGGTGACGCCGTAGACGAGGATTCGACGTGCCGGGGCGGAGCCGGTCGCTGGGGGCACGCCGACACGATAGGCCGTTCGACCCCGGCACGTGGGCGCTCGGCGGGCTACCGGTTCTTGTGGGAGCGGACCCAGGCCTTGGGGTCCTTGTCGACGGGCGGGACTCCGGTAGCGGCCTTGACCGACTCGTAGCGCAGGAACGTCACGGCGATCTCGTGCCGGAGATCGCGGTCGGCGTGAAGCCGGAAGTCCGTGAGATCCTGGCGCTCCTCCTCGGCCATGTGGTCGCTGTTGGCGACGTTGGCGTCGGTGACCGCCTCCCACCACTTGTCGCTGCCGGCCTTGCACCGCCGCACCTTGCGGATGGCGTCGCGGATCTCGTTGTGGTCCTTGATGGCGTCCGAGACCTCCTCGTCGACGCTGTCCGCGTCGGCGGCACCCTTCCCGAGCCGCAACAGCTCGGGATAGAAGTACTTCTCCTCGGCCTCCGCGTGCGTCTCGAGGAGGATCTCCAGCCGGCTCCACAGCGCAGCCAGCCCGTCGGCGTCGTCGCGGGGGTACTCCTCGAGCACCGCGAACATCCGGCGCTGCTCGCCGTGCTGGTGAAGGATGACTTCGGTGATGTCCATCGGTGCTCCTCGCGTGGTGTCCAAGGACTTGCCAGTATGCCGTCCCGAGCGGCCGACGGGACGGCTCCGCCCGGTCCTTCACCAGGGCCAGGCCGGGGCGCGGCCCACGTCACTGGGGGAAGGTGCTCCAGCGCATCGAGAGCCACAGCCCGGCCAGGAGCAGCAGGGCAGCGAGCGCAGCGAACCCGGCGCTGACCTCCACCTCCTGCTGCTCGACCCGGACGTGCTTCGGCAGGTCCGAGAGGACGCGGTTGAGCTGGTCCGCGTCGGTGGCCCTGAAGTACTCCCCGCTGGTCGTGGCGGCCACCGCCCGGAGGGCCTCCTCGTCGACCACGAGGTAGCGGCTCGGGACGGCGTCTTCCCGCACCGTGGGGCCCCCACTCGGCCCTTGCGCCGCGGGCACCCCGCCGAGCTGGTCCCGGGTGCACACCATCTGGCGGGGCGCGCTCGTCCCGAACCCGATGGGGTAGACCCGGATCCCGCGCGCCGCGGCCTGGGTGGCCGCCTCCTGCGGGGTCACGCCCCGCGTGTTGGCGCCGTCCGTCAGCAGCACGATGATCTCCGGCGCGATGGGCGCCCCACCCGGGCTGGGCCCACCTGGCCCCGTCGCGCTGGGCTGGCCCCCGCCAGGGGTGCCGCCGGGGGCCGCGTCGGCCGGCGCGACGTTGGGATCGAGCTCGGAGATGGCGTCGACGGACTTGAGGATGGCCGCACCGATCGCCGTACCGCGACCCGTCGTCAGGGTGTCCACGGACCGGATCAGCTGCTCCCGGTCGGTCGTCGGGGCGACCGAGAGCTGCGCGAAGCCAGAGAACAGGACGAGCCCGATCCGCGTCTGGTCGTCCTGCGAGCGGGCGAACCGCCGGACCGCCTCCTGCGCGGCGGAGAGCCGGTTCGGGCTGACATCGGTCGAGCACATGGAGCCGGACACGTCCAGCGCGAGGATGACCGCCGAGCGGGCCACCGGGACGTCGGCGCGCACCTGGGGGCGGGCGCTCGCGACCGCGAGCAGGCCGAGGCTGGCCAGCACGAGGGTGATCGGCAGGTGCCGGCGCCACCGGCGCTGGTCGCCGGCCGCCACCCGGACGAGCGCGACGTTGGAGTAGCGGACCGCCCGCCGGCGTCGCCGTCGCAGCTGCCACACGTATGCCGCGAGCAGGGCTGCAGCGGCGAGCAGGCTCAGCAGCAGGTAGGGCTGCGCGAAGGACACGGCTAGATCACCCGTCCCGAACGCAGCACCGACAGGGCCGCCCCGCAGAGGAGCAGCAGGGTCGCAACGGCGGCCACGAGCGACGTCACCTCGTGGGGCACCGTCCGCGAGGTCCAGGTCAGCTCGATCGAGTCGTAGACCTGCGCCAGGGCTCCCGCGTCCGCCGCCGCGTAGTAGGAGCCCCCCGTCGTCCGGGCGATCGCCTTCAGGGTGTCCTCGTCGAGGGCGGTCGCGATGCTGAAGCCGTCGACCTGCAGCACGCTCCCGCTGGCGCTGCCCAGCCCGATGGGGTAGATCCGCACGCCTGCGGCGGAGGCGAGGTCGGCCAGCTCGAGCGGATCCGGCCCGTTGGTGTTCTCCCCGTCCGAGAGCAGGACGATTGCGGTGCCGCCGTAGTAGCCGATGGGCGTGTCCTGGGCGTTGCCTGCGTCAGACTGTTTGCCGACGGTGATGACCTTCCCGGCGATCGCGCTGAGCGAGACGAGGATACCGCTGCCGATCGCCGTGTTGCCCTGCGGCGCCAGCCGGTTGACCGCAGCGAGGACGTCGGCCCTTTCCGTCGTTGGTTGCTGGGTGACGAGCGCGCTGTCCCCGAACGCGACCACCCCCATCCGGACCCACGACGGCTGCTTGTCCACGAAGCCCTTGGCTGCGGCCTTGGCCGAGTCCAGCCGGGTGGGCTGGGCGTCCTTGGCGGCCATGCTCGTCGAGACGTCGAACGCGAGGATGACGGTGCCCTCCCGCCTCGGCTCCGCGACCGAGGCCGTCGGACGGGCCAGGGCGAGGAGCATGAGGGTGAGCGCGGCCAGCAGCAGCGCGGGGGCCAGGCGCCGTGCCCGGCCCCGGCGCGGGGGGACGGGCGTGACGAGGCCTAGGGCGGCGAGGTCGGCGCGGCGCCGGGCCTGACCACGCAGCAGCTGCCGGTAGTGGACGAGCAGGGCCGGGACGGCGGCGAGCGCGAGGAGCAGCCACGGCCAGGCGAAGGTCATCGCCGCCTCCGTCGCCGCAGCGCGGAGACCCGCACGAGAGCCCGGACCAGGTCCTCGTCGGTGAGGATCCGGTGCAGGTCGACGCCGGCGCCGCGGGTCGCCTCGACCAGCTCGGCCTGGCGGGCGTCGGCTGCCTCCCGGAGGCGCTGCCGGAACGCCGGGTCGTCGGTGTCGACGAAGATCTGCTCTCCCGTCTCGGCATCCTCCACGTAGACCATCCCCGCCGGCGGCAGCTCGAACTCGCGACGGTCGCCGATCTGGATGGCCACCACCTCGTGACGCCGTGCCAGCAGTGTGAGCGGCACCTCCCAGCCGGGCTCGCTGATGAAGTCGGAGACGATGATGATGAGCGAGCGGCGCCTGGCCATCCCGTGCGCAGTCCTGAGGAGCACGGCCAGATCGGTCGTCGCCCCGGGCGCCGGAGGACTCGGCCGGTCGACCAGCTCACGGGCGATCCGCAACACCTGGTTGCGCCCCGACCCGGGAGGGATGGTCCGCTCCACCTCGGTGCCGAACAGGACGGCGCCGACCCGGTTGCCGCCCCTGGTGAGGACGTGGGCCAGCGTCGTGGCGACCTCCGCGAGGACGAGCCGCTTCTGGCGGTCGACGGGACCGAAACCCATCGACGCGGAGTGGTCGAGGAGCAGCCAGGCGGTCACCTCCCGGTCCTCGACGTACTGGCGGACGTAGGGGGTGTCCATCCGGGCGGTGACGTTCCAGTCGATGTGGCGCAGGTCGTCGCCGGGCTCGTACTCGCGCAGGTCGGTGAAGTCGACCCCGGTCCCGCGGAAGAGGGTCCGGTAGTCGCCCTGCAGGCGTCCGTCGAGCCGCCGGACGATACGCCACTCGAGACGGCGCAGCAGCCGCTCGGGTGTCAGGGTTGCCGTGCGGTCCACGGTGACTCGCCTGCCCGGGAAGGCTGTTCGCGAAGGGGCGCGCTGGGCGGCTCGACCGCGTCGAGGATCGGTCCGAGCAGGTCGTCGGCGGCCATGTCCTCGGCGAGCGCCTCGTAGGAGAGCACGATCCGGTGCCGCAGGACGTCCCGGGCCAGGTCCCGGACGTCCTGCGGCAGCGCGTAGAGCCGGCCCCGCAGGAAAGCCAGGGCCCGCGCTGCCAGCACCATGTTGATCGAGGCCCGCGGGCTGGCCCCGAACGAGAGGTAACGGGCCAGGTCGCCCCGGCCCACTGCGGCCGGGTTGCGGGTCGCGATGGCGAGCTGCACGGCGTACTCGATCACCGCGGGGTCCACGTAGACGGCGTCGGCCGCCTGCTGGAACCGGCGCAGGGTCTCGGTGTCCATGATCTGCTGGGTGGCCGCCAGGGCGGAGGTCATCCGCTCCACGACGACGAACTCCTCCGCGGGGCTGGGGTATCCGACGAGGGTCTTCAGCATGAACCGGTCGACCTGCGCCTCGGGCAGCGCGTAGGTGCCCTCGGACTCGATGGGGTTCTGCGTCGCCATGACGAGGAACGGGTCGGGTGCGGGGTAGCTCTGCCGGCCGATGGTGACCTGTCGTTCCTGCATCACCTCGAGCAGGGCGCTCTGGACCTTCGCGGGCGCCCGGTTGATCTCGTCGGCGAGGACGAGGTTCGCGAAGACCGGCCCGAGGGAGACCTGGAACTCGCCCTCCTTCTGGTTGTAGATCCGGGTGCCGATGAGGTCGGCGGGCACGAGGTCGGGGGTGAACTGGATGCGCTGGAACTCCCCGCCCACGGCCGCAGCGAGGGTCTTGATCGCCATCGTCTTGGCCAGCCCCGGGACGCCCTCGACGAGCAGGTGGCCGCGCGCGAGGAGGGCGATCATCATCCGCTCGAGCAGCTCGTCCTGACCGACGATCGTCTTCTTGACCTCGTAGAGGGTCTGCTCCAGCGGGTGCTGGGGTGGCTGGTCTGGACGGCCTGCTCGATCCGGCACGGCTCTCCCTGGGGTCGCGGTCACGGCGTCACTGCGGCGGGCTACCGGCGACGCCGCCGGCGGTGGCGATCGGCACGGCGAAGCCGATGCCGACGAAGAACCCCTGCTTGCTGGGGTTGGCCAGGCCGGTGACGATGCCGATCACGTGACCGTCCCGGTCGAGCAGGGGCCCACCGGAGTTTCCCGGGTTCACGGCCGCGTCGAACTGGATGAGGTCGCTGAGGGAGCGGCCCCCGTCCACGCGCACCGTGCGGCCGAGGGCCGAGACGACGCCCGCCGACAGGGAGTCGGCCAGCCCCAGGGGGTGACCGTCGGCGAACACGGGGTCGCCGACCCGGGCCCCGCCGCCGAGGACCGCGGGGACGACGACCTGGGGCAGCCGGTCGACCGTCAGCACGGCGATGTCGCTGGCTGGCTGCTGGTTGGCAACAGTGGCACCGGCCTCGGTGCCGTCGGCGAAGCGGGCCGTTATCCGGGTCGCCCCGTCGACGACGTGCAGTGCCGTGAGGACGCTGCCGTCGCTCTTGACGACGACCCCTGCTCCCGTCCCCACCTCCGAGCCGGCGGGGCCAGCACGCTGGGTGCTGATGTAGACGAGGGACGGCGCGATGGCCCGGTGGGCCACGGCGGCGTCGGGGGCAGCGGCCAGCCGGGCCTTGCGCTCCTGCTCGATGCCGTGCTGGACGCGCGCGTCGACGTCACGCTGGGTGAGCGGCGCCGGGCCGGAGCCCCCCCACAGCCTCAGCGCGACGGCGCTGGCGACGGCGAGCGCGAGGATGAGGCCGACCACCAGCCAGCGCCGGCCCAGAAGGGGTCGGAGGCGGCCTGCGGGATCGTCGCCTGCCGTCTCGTCGGCGGCCTCGATCGCGGGAGGAGCAGCCACGCGTGCCACCCGTCGCACTCTACGTCCCCGATGCCGACATGGGCAGGGCTGTCCCCCGGCGGCCTCAGCGCAGGTAGCTGGCTCCGTTGAAGTCGACCACCGCACCGGAGACCCACTCGGCGCCGGGGTCGGCCAGCGTGAGGATCGCGCGCGCCACCTCGTCCGCGGTCGCCACCCGGTCGAACGGGCTCTGGGCGCGGATCGCGTCGCCCTCCGGGCGGTCCAGAAGCTGGGCGGCCATGTCGGTGGCGATGAAGCCGGGGGCGATGCTGACCACCGAGATGCCGTGCGGCCCCAGCGCGACGGCCATCGACTGGCCGAAGGCGTGCAGCCCGGCCTTGCTTGCCCCGTATGCCGGTACGTCTGGTTCCCCGCGGTAGGCACCGCGTGAGCCGACGTTGACGACCCGGCCGGCAGGACTGCCGGCGGTCGGCGGGACGGCGAGCATGTGCCGGGCAACGCACCAGGTGAGGTTGGCCGGCCCCAGGAGGTTGGTGGCCAGCGTCGCCTCCCAGGCACCCACCCACGCGTCGTAGTCCACGTCCGTGATGCGGTGCTCGCCCCGCCGACTGCCACCGCCGGCGGGGGCGAGGAACAGCGCCGCGTTGTTGACGAGGACGTCGACACGGCCGAGCGCCTCGATCGCCTCGTCCGCCAGGGCGCGCACCTCGTCGGGCTGGGCCAGGTCGGCCTGCACGAGGGCATGCCCGTCCCCCGGGAGGCTCTCCAGGAGCTCCTTGGCCAGGGCCTCGGCCGCCCGGTAGTGCACGACGACCCGGTCGCCGCGCTCTGCGAACGCACGGGCCGTCGCGGCGCCCACTCCACGCGAGGCCCCGGTGACCAGGACTCCGCGTCCCCGAGCCGTCATGCCGGCAAGAGTAGAGCCGCACCGACATCCCCGCGATCACTGCGGTCACGCTGGCGCGGCTGCACTTCGGAGTCACCGACGCGGCCGGGACCCACGCCTGGGTCAGTCCGCGCGCGGCGCCGGAGTTGGGGGCCAGTACCTGCGGCTGTCGTCGAGGGGGCTCATCAATCCAACAGGGTTGCCGTCCGGGTCGTCGACGATCGCGTACCGGCAACCCCAGAAGGTGTCATATGGTGGCTGGCGGCCGCGGTGGCCCTGCCCGACAAGGGCTGCGTACAGGTCGTCCACCGCGTCCCTGGTGTCCGTGCTGAGGCCCAGGACAGTCGAACCGCCGGTGTTGCCGTGAGAACCACTGTCCCAGACGGCAGCAAACTCAGCCGTGTCGAGCTCCACCCGTATCCCTTCCGGCAGCTCGGCCACCGCATGGCCGCCGCCCGCCTCCCTGACAGCCCACCCGATCTGCCGGTAGAACCGGATGGACGCGGCGAGGTCGCCCACGATGAGGTTGACCTGGGTGAGCCTCGGCGGACCAGTCATGTCTTCGACCGTCGCAGGTCTCCGCTGGATGGGCAAGCGTCAGCTCGGACAGGGGGGTTCACGGTCGTGGGCCCGCGCGATCCTTCCACGACACCGCGCCTGTGGCCGCACGGGCTACTCCGTTGCCGAACCGGTGCCGAGATGCCGGGGGCGCCACCGGATCCGATGGGTTTTCGGCAATCCGGTCAAGTGGCTCTGGGACGTCACGGACGGCGGCACCGACCGCCCCCTCGCTGAGAACGGTGGCACGCCACCAGCCGGGTCGTCGCGCAAGTGAGGTAGGTCCTCACTGCCCCACGCGCCCGTCGATGCATTCCCGCAACAGGTCGGCGTGCCCACAGTGCCGGGCGTACTCCTCGATCCTGTGCACCAGCAGTTCCCTCACGGCGATCCCGTCCTTCCCCAGACGCGCCTTCAGATCCAGGTGCTCGGCCAGCGCGGTGTCGGTCGCGGCCTGCTCGCGGGCAAGGTCCGCGTACGCGGCATCGACCACCGCCTGCTTGGCGACGGCTCCGTCGAAGTCCGCTGCGCCAGTCCCGTTCCACCTCGGCGAGATGGCGGAGCAGCCCGAGCAGCGACATCGTCGAGGGCGGCACCGAGCGCCGAGCCAGCTGTCCCACGTCCAGGCCCTCGCACTTCATCCGGAGAGTCAGTCGGTAGTTCGTCAGGTAGTCCTTCAGCGTCGCCAGCTCGCCATCCGGACTGACTCTATGATTGTTGCGGGGATCGTCGTCCGGGTCGACCCACATGTCGGGGTACACGGTTGCGTTGCTCCATCGGGCTGGTTTGTCGCTCACACCCGTCATGCTCGTCCCCGAGCGCTCCTCTCGCCAGTGGGGCTGCGCAGGCCGCTCTTGCAATCCTGCCTGCATCTCGACAACGGCGGGGACTGTCGAGATGAAGGGAGCATTGCACGGACGACCGCTCGTGAACCGAACGGCCACGCTGAACGCCTACCGGGCCAGCGACATACGGCTGGCACGAGGGCGGCGCTGCCTGCGGCCCTTGTCCGGCAACCCAGCATCCAAGCACGTTGACGGGCGAATCGGCGCTCAAGGATCCTTCACCGGGCATCATGGGCCGAGGCCGACCGGTCAGAAGCATGGTGAGGCGTCAGGAGAAGGCGACCATCTCGCGGAGCCACTCGCTCAGTTGGGTGACCGCGGTGTCCGACGCGGTGCCTAACGGTGCGGAGCGGGCGAACCGCTGGGTGGACACGGCTGTGATCTCCTCGGTGCGTGCCCAGCTCGGCCGGTTGAGGCCGGCCCCGGCCGAGTCGATGCGGACGTGGTGGTCCAGGCCGCGGTCGCGCGTGGTCAGTGGCACCACGAGCGCCATGCCGATCGGAAATCGGCAGTGTGTCGATGAGCCGACCACGACGGCCGGCCGTAGGCCACCCTGTTCGTGCCCGATCGGGTGACCGAAGTCCACCAACCACACCTGCCACGGCACGAGCCTTGGCGCTCGGCTCGCCGGGCTCACTGGTGGTACTCCGGATACTCCTCCCGCGCGTCCGGCAGCCCATCACCTGCTGCGTTGTCGGTCAGCCGTGCCTCGACTTGGTAGCTCGCCCATTCCTTGGGGTTGGCGCGCAGCTCTTCGTAGCGCTGCACGATGCGGTTGATCTTGTGCTCCTGGACCAGGCGCCTGACCGCTTCGCCCAACGGCGCACCGTGGAAGTCCCGCTCGGCGATTTCCGCCAGTTCGTCGCGTAGCCCGCTGTCGAGCTGCATCGATGTTGTAGCCATAGGGGCCAGTATGGCATGGTCTATAGCGCAGCCGGTGGCCGTCCGGTTAAGCGATCGCCTACCGGTCCGCCCACTCGACCTTGCTGGTTGCGGTAGCTGATCCGCGCGCGGCGCCGCACCGCGGCGGCACCTACGAGGACGCGCTTGGGGCTCGGTTCGCCTCGCCCACCGGCCTCTTTGAGGACGTGGATCGTCCGGAACCGGCTCTAGCGTCGGGCCGTGGACATCGTGCTCATCGCTGGATTGTGGCTGGACGCAAACGTGTGGGACGACGTCGTGCGGTCCCTGAAGGGTCGTGGCCACCGCGGGGTGCCCGTGCAGCTGCCAGGCCAGGGTGACGGGATGTCGTCGGCGACCCTCGCGGATCAGACGGCCGCAGTTCTAGAGGCCATCGACACGGCACACGGGCGGCCGATGGTCGTCGGGCATTCCGCCGCCTGCAGCTTGGCGTGGCTCGCCACAGACGCGCGCCCGGACACGATTGAGAAGGTCGTGTTCGTCGGCGGCTTGCCGTCGTCGGACGGCACGCCGTACGCCGACGTCTTCCCCGTCCGCGAGGGCCTGATGCCCTTCCCTGGATGGGAACCGTTTGCCGGGCCGGACTCCGCAGACTTGGACGACGCCACGAAGCGAGCCATCGCCGCGGCGGCGATACCGGTGCCTGAAGGCGTCTGCCGGGGGGTGGTCACTCTGGTCGACCAGCGCCGCTACGACGCCCCGGTCGTGCTCGTGTGTCCGGAGTTCAGTCCCGCCCAGGCCCAAGAGTGGATCAGCGAGGGCGAGGCGCCCGAACTGGCGAGCGTCAAGCACCTCTCGTTCCTTGACATCGACACCGGGCACTGGCCCATGATCAGCGCACCAGCCGAGCTGGCCCGACTCTTGGCCGACGCGGCCGACCAGGCGTGAAGCAGCGACGCGCGCAGCCCAGGAGACGACGATGCCGTACACAGTTCGTTCGCTCGACGCCTTCACCTGGGACGACTTTGCCGACCTCGTCGAGCGCAACAACGGGACCTACGGCGGCTGCTGGTGTATCGGCTACCACCCCGAGTGCGGGCAGAAGGGCGTCAGCTACCGCGCCGTCAAGGAGGATCGGGTCCGCACCGCGGCAGAGCACACGCCGCGCTCGTCTTCGACGACGATGGCGCCGCGCAAGGCTGGTGCCAGTACGGCAGCCCCGAGGAGCTGTCCAACATCAAGCACCGACGCGAGTACGACAAGGACGCGCCGGCGCGTCCGGACTGGCGAATCACCTGCATATACGTCGACAAGAGGCACCGTGGCCAGGGCATCGCCCGCATGGCCCTCGAAGGCGCCCTCGACCAGATCGCGCAACTCGGCAGTGGCCTCATCGAGGCCATCTCCGAGGTGACCGGCGGCCGTCAGGCGCAAGGACGCTTCCTGTTCAGCGCAACCGTCGAGCTGTTCGAAGACCATAGCTTCACCCGCGGCCGTCAGGTCGGCAAACACGTGGGACCGAAATGACGGCGTCCGCTTGGAGGGACTACCCGCGACGGACCACGGTGTCCGCGAAACCCCCGTGATCTTGTTCCAGAAGGGATTGCACAGGTTTCGCGATACATTTGGTGGCGGTCGCGTGTGCGCCCCCGCCGCTCACGCCGGTGGACGCGATCCCAGCGCACGA
>JAABUR0100002538.1_pt1 | contig 27620 bp, 23 predicted proteins | sample 5560091 | NCBI WGS metagenome assembly JAABUR01 (sample SAMN10711879, study PRJNA513375) | rock metagenome | isolation source: Antarctica rocks | place: Antarctica: Victoria Land, University Valley sud
GCATCATCTGAGTCTTTTCCGGTTACAACTTGTACAACGTTCTTGACGTCTTCAATGCCTAGGTTCTCGAAAATGTTGGACAATACGTCCGGGGTGATTTTCAACGCCATGTCGTACGTTCCTGTACGTACCAGCAACGACGTTGCACCCATACGTGCTGCGCTTTTAGAAAGGTGTGCCACACCCTTGTTTTAACCGCATTCCACATTCTGCACACGTTACTTTTTGCTAAGACCCGAACCGTCTGCTGCTCTATTGTAGAACGAGCTTTCCCCTGTGCTAAGAACACGGAGTTCAACTACCTCTACCTGTTCCCACGTAAGTTCCAGGCTCATTTGCCTGTGGTAGTCTTGAAAAGGCCCTGAGTCATAGTACTGCCAGTACCCTGCCTGTTCCGCGTTGTTATCACAAGGTACGGAGCTCTCTGGAGCCCACTGGGGAGACCCACCGTTAGAGTCCCAGTAACCAGATCCCATCGCCCACTCGTAGTCGTAGTCGTCACAGTCGTCACAGTCGTGGTACATGCGATATGCTTCTTCTTCCTCTGCGTCAGGACTCTCTGGTTCTGAGCCTGCGTCGCCACCGTACATTTGTTCTACAAGAGAAAGGATCTCTTCGTCCGTAACATGTTCTTGCACTGCCAGGGCCATGCTGGGTTCTACTGTGTCCGTCGCAACGTGGTTGCTTTTGGTACCAATCATATACGGTGCTGTAACAGGTGTAGTACTGGACCCGCGACGGGCTAACATGAAACCAGTAGGTCGCTCCGACGCACTCCAGATAGCTAACTGGAAATACAGCAGTCCTAAAGGCACCCCAGAAAGAGAGCCCCAGGAGATGCTAACAGTTTTCGACCTAAGAGAGGTATCCTCGGTCTACACAGGAGCGTCCGTGGTGCAGAACGTTCAAGACACGGCCTACAAGATACAGTTGTTGAACAACAACGTACTGACTGTATCCGCTTTCATCGCCCCTTACAACCACGGAACGGTAAAAGCTAGAAGAATAGTTGTTACAAGTGTGGAACCAGCGCCGTCTTAGAGCCTTGTGATGTCTTTGTTTTTTAAAAGCTCAGTGTTGTTCTACAAACTAGTGCACTGAACACGTTTCTTATCAGTCAACAAAACCGATATACACAGGCTTGGCATACTCATGTGCAGTCTTGGTGGGTGCACAAAACCTAAATGTTGCTCCAACGTTCTCTGAACTAAGTGGGTTTGCTATGCCGCTATAGCTCGCGCTCACGATGCCTTGTATCATTACTGGTGCACCTACAACACCTCTGACCTTCATCAAACACTTTCCTAACACGTTCTTATCACTCCCGTCCTTTCCTGTACCCCAGAACGCGTCCCACGAAGACAACTCAAGCAGCTCAGCGTTACCCGTTGACACCAGTTTCCGGTTGCATGCGTCGCTACTTGTAAATTTCACTAGCAATGCACGTATCATAACATGAACCTTTAGTCCAGAGTTCCACGTCTTCAAAAACTCTTGTCCCATGACATGTGCTGCACCTGCTCTCCTCGCATCAGACGGCTTCGGCATTGTTGCTATGTTCCTAACAACAGAGGGGTCGTCGTATGCCTTCCTTGCTTGGTAGTAGCCTTCGACGTGATACCACGTTACACCATCCATTATCATTTTCTGCTGGTAGAAGTTGCTGAGCTCGGGGTGGTTGGATGCGTTGAAAAATATCTTCTCGCTGACGTCATACACAGTACACTGCGTTTAGCGCCGAGAAGGCGCGATGTAAACGTCACGTGCTTTAACAATCACAGCTACTCGTAATTGGCGGCGACAACGTCGCTGCGTGTACTGCAACGAAAGCTTGTGCATGTACCACACGTAACAACCAAGCTAGACCACTGACTTAGCACCTCGTACACGTTAGCTACTGCATTAACAACATCTCACGCAATGAGCTCCTACGAACTCCCAGTCAACTACAAAACAGTGTTGGTGCCCTACACGCACTGTGTAGCAGACTCTTGCAAGCTACGCACTAAAACTGCGGCTAACACGAGTCTCACTGATCACATAAGAAACAAGCTGTTACGACGCCAGATGACAGTATGGGAAATATGCAGACTTGTCGCAAGCATTCTTGAGTCGGCGATAGCTAGCTTTGACGTCCCAATCGCAGTCCAGAGGGTGTTTGGTGGGCCTAGTGACAGTGTTCAGAATGTTATGCTCGACGACCATGGAAACTGCTATGTACACAAAGACCTCGTAGCTCGCTCCGACGATACTACGGCGGTGAAACTTGTCATAGACAGTGTCTTTGATATAACCAGTGACCTGGATTCCACATGGTTTCGCAATTCCAACTTGTGGATGGTAAGATCGCTTCTGGAAGAAGAGGAGACGCTTACGAAGATGTTCCTCCATGCCGAAGACTTGTTTCAGGTTGTTTCCGTAGTTCGTCGCGAATCACAACGCGCTTCTGTAACGAGAGACACCACCGAGGGTTAGACTCCCGCTAGCAACTCTCTGTATCACGACGCTATACGAATAAAGGGCGTCAGGCTGTCCGCGTTTTGAGCACACACGTGGCTCTTCACTACTCTCCCCCAGTCACTATGGCGCCGAGCTACCGGTAACGTTAAACCTGCACTGCTAGTTCCGTATCCTGCGAACGCACGTTTTTAAAAGCCCCCTTGTGAACCACGACTCACCCGACCACAGTGCTCGTACATACGAACTTCTTAAGGGTGCAACAAGACATCATACTGTGATGTAGTACATACCCACAGGTCTACCGGGCCCGCGCGGGTATGCGACGTCGTTGTACAGGACGCTCAGCTGCACCGAGTCTCGAGTGGAGTCAGGTTCCGGGTATCGTTGCTCGTACACTTTGTGACAGTCACGCGTTGGGTTTGCCAAACTCGTAACGCACGTGTAGCTTCTTCCTTTCGCGTCTGTTGTTGCTAGTGACGGCCCGTACAATATGTTCCTATGCCTCCAACATTTAGAGATGTCGTTGCAACTACAGCGCCTGCTATTGTCACCACGAGAATAACTCCCGTTTGTTTCCACTTCTACTGAGTTAAAAAGCTCCGGCCAACCAAGGAACTCTGAATGAGACAGTATACTGTCAGTATATGCTGACCCGACGTTGACCCACACGGATACGTCTCGCCTGTCCGAAGCACGAAGCTTGTGCCAATACTTGTCTCTAACAGTGTTGCCGTCGTCGAACACGGCTGCCACAGGTTTTTCATTGATTATTTTGAAAGGCATCAGCCATACCTGGAGTTCCTCAATGGTTTCACATGCGCTCCAGTACAGCTTAGGATCGTTTATTCTGTCAAGGAGGTACCTCACGTCTGCTCCGACAAGTACAAAGTCTGTGCCCTCCTCGTGGGCTCTCTTAACGCCGTCTTCTAGCAATGGCATGTCTCTCAGCAAGTTCAGTAGACGGAATCTCTCGCTTGTGCTCGGTTGGTAACCAGTTAGTACCATTACTAGAGCACATTCTGAGGCAGTCAAGTTCGATAATACTGAAGTTGCTATGTCGTACGACTGCTGAAACATTAACCCTAGTTTCTCTAGCGCGTCCATTAAGTCTTACGCTATTGTAGAACAGTGTGAGCTAAAGCAACTGTGTTGCACGCCATGGCACAGTACTGTCGCTAAAATGTACTTCAGAAACACCAAGAACAGGAAGAACCACAGTCAATCGTTCCTACGTTCTAGATCAATACAACTAATGCAGCACACACCATCAGGAGACGAGAACACCAACCTATACGAACATACTTACTCTGAGGAACTACCAGATACGTCCGCAGACATATTGTCACCGGTAGTGGAGGGATTCACCAATGGTTTACAGCCTGTTAACAAAGACTACAGGGAGCTTTTCACAGTTGCTGTTTGGCTGAATGACACGGACAGCGTCTCTAGGTGTTGCGTGATACAACCTGAGGTAGCGAGCGCAACGTGTACAGTAGCTCTTTCTTACTACGAGCTTCTCTTGTCATGCAAAAACATCGTATCACAGCGCCACCCCGACGCCCCAGAGTGCAACATCTCCAAAGCAAACGTCGTAGCACAAGTGTCGGGTAGGATGGCACCGTACGTTATCCAAGAGGCAGGTTTAAGAAGCCTATGCAAGTGGGGTTTTGTCAACGCGTGCAAAAGCAAGGTCTTGTTCTTACACACAGACAACGATGGACCCCAAGTTCTTACTTTAACGAGGTCCGCCACGGCTATGCTGAAACCTTACATGGCAAGTGACACCGCTTGCGTGTACGACGATGCAATGTCCTGTTACAAGATAACGGTAACGCCTGAGCAAGGGGACGAGAACAGTGAAGCAAACAAGAACACGTGCCTGGTACTATACGGTGATGGATCTATAAGGTTACAGGGTACACCCTCAAAAACACTACGCCCGTGTATGAGTTTTAGAACGGCTTTGCTTCGTATTTCGCAGTCTCGTGTGTGGTACAGATTCCTGAGGCAACTCGCTGTACTAGACGTTAACGAAGCAGGGTTTCGAAACTAGGGGCTGGCATACCAGAACACACCCTGGATGCATGGAGCAGTTTAGCATCAGTAGCCATAGCGCCTCTTACCGTCAGCGAACTACCTACTGTTAGTTCGACTTTGAGAGCACTTACCACGGTAGCCTTATCAATCTTTGCAACGCGAGCATCACTTTTGTCTGTAGTTACTAGAGCGACAACCTTGTCTTGACCCGTGGTACCCGAGAAGCCTTCGTAAGACCTGAAAGATATACGTTGCGATATCCAGTCGCGGAGCTTAGAAGAGGAACTTACCTTGGATCTCTCCAGCGTGCTCCATATCTTAGACATTTCTTTACCCGATATACTATGAACTGACTCGTGATTAATCGTGTAACCGCGAGACGCCAGACAACAGACAGCTACTAGCTTGTGGTCTATGGCACCCTTGCTCTTCTTCTTCGGAGTAAGTCTCTTGGCAAGCATATTGTGAAGCTCCACTATATCCGGGCAATTATCAAGGCAGTTGGTATCGATCGCGATAGCCCCGTCGACTACGCTGACGTTGTCGCGTCCGCTCGTACGTACAACGACGTAGCCAGGGGCAAGGTGCTCTTCAAGACCTTTGATGTAGAACTCCATACGTATGCACGGCAGCTTAGGCTGCTACGAATTTTAAAAACTACTCGAGGCACCCTGGCACATGTTTAGATGGTTATACCTCAAGACCCTCGAGCTCACTGATAAGGTCATCAGATGCTACATCAGCCTTGGTGCCCCGTATCGTTTCAACCACTGACTCTAGCGGAGGAGGAGGGATGTCTTGCCTGGTCTGCTTGATGTAACAGCGACTGCAATCCGCTACCACCTTGAATGGAGTTCGCTGGTTCCTGTTGGCACCGGAAGTGTGACCTTTCAGCTTTATAATTACGTCCACGGATGCGCGAATACCACCTTCGGTCCTCAGGAAAATGTTGTGGAGGTCCTTTGCCTGGAACTTCGCGTTCTTGTCGAGGTATCCGACACGTCCGCTGGCTTTGTTAATGGTCTTCCAGGGGAACTCATCAGTATACCCTAATTTGTCGTCGTTGGGTTGAACAGTTAAGCCTATGTCGTTTCCGGCTTTCACAATAGCGTCACACAATGCTTTGTTAAAAGTGGCGTAGAAGTAGTCACCTCCGTAGCTAGCGGATTGTACGTAAGGTATCTGACACCCCGCAATCTTGATAACCTTAGACTCATAAGCCTCGTACTTGAAAGTCACTTCGGTGCTCCAGTACCTAGCGCCAGGATTGTTCTTCCTGGTGAAATCGTTGGTAGTCTCCGATGGTTCTGGGACAAGTATCTCAATTTGTTCCAACAACTCAGGGGTCCAGTTCGACACTGTTTCGAAGGGGTTCTTGTTCTTGGGAAGCGTCTGTGACGGCCCATCTGCATTTTTCACCATACCGGGCAATGGGACTTTAGAATCAGAACGTGGGCTTTTGGGATTTGACATTAATACGTCGTGCTTGTTTGGTTATACGGTGAGTATCGCAACCGCGCGAGCGTTGCATAGTTTTAATCACATGGGTTTAATACCTCTTATGTAAGTTGCACCATCCATTTCGAACACTGCAGGCACAGATATTAGTTTTGCCTTGAACAGTACTTCGTTTCTGGTAACTCCAATAGCATAAGACACTATAGACAGAACTTCTTCACATTCAACTTTAGTGAGTGCTTCTTCGGTCTCACACAGCATTTCCATAACGACCTCGTATTTACTGGAGCACAGAGTGAGAATGACATTGGACGGTGACACTGGCATGTGGTCGTACTTTAAGCGTATGTGCATGCAAGCGCACGCAAAGTCCAGCTTATCATCTGGCTTATTCGGCATCCTCTCTTTTGGTATGAACGACGCAGCTACGTCCATGTACACGCACACTACCCTTCTCATAATGGCATCTGTTTTGTACACTTCCTGTTTGTCTATATCGACTATACCGTTAGCAGCCATTGTAAGGGAGCAGTTGGACTTACAAGTAACGTGTTTCGTTCGTATATAATCACTACCGCTTATGTTCTTGAATATAGCCATGTTTAGGGGCTCCTTCTCAAGGTCTACGTCGTAGCATACGGCCATTCTACACGATGTGACAACCTCAGCTACGTCAGGTGACATCTGTCTTAGGTTGCTCGTGAGACTACCGTCGGGCAACGTGCCACAGCAGCGCTGCAGTGAGTTGTAGATAGCCCTTAACGCCGTGCTTTTACCAGACCCCCCCGGTCCACACAAGAACAGTGACTTCGGGTTGTCAGATGGGTCGATAAGGCAATTGCCTACGTGCCACATGAGAGTAACCAAGTCGCGTAGGTCAGGGAAGAGCTGAGCAACGAATCCAAGCAGCGTGCACAGCCCAGGGAACGTGTAACTCGTCGGTAGTATATGAGTAGCTATCGGCATATAACACAACGAGTACACTTCTGTAGGAACACGTTGGCGCTTGTGTGGAACAAGAGTTCTACATGGTTGGAAAATAATCGTACCTGGTTCTGATTCTAGGTCTACTTCGAGTCTACTAGAGCCCACGCATACACTGGTAGGTACTATGCCGCTGATGTTGCTATCGCACCTTTTGAGTATGTGATCTATATAGGGTGTTAGTGATATACCGAAGTTAACTGTAGCATTCGTTATTTCCATCAAAGCGTTTATCCTAGCCATGGCAGCAGGAGATGCTAAGTTGCACCAACTATTGGAAGAGTCCACGAATACAAACTGGTTACCTTCGACGTTGCAGAGCAGGCCTTTTTGGTGTAGTAGTTCGTCTAGTGCTCTGTATCTTTCTCCGCCACGGTACGATACCATCGGCGTTGTCCAGTGCGGGTCTTCCAACCAGTGTATTGCACCCATGGCTATGTAGCGACCGTACTACGTGAACCTCGCAACATCGTTGCACGCGCTACGCTGCACCCGAAAGAGACGCGGGTCTGGTGTTTAAAACGCAGCAGTAAGCAGGAGAAGCGCGCTTGTAGGCGCTGTGGCACTGGGGCTATGGGACTCCAGTAGAGGAAGGTGCAGCATGGCTGCGTTCTCTCACAGTGCGCCCAGCGGACACAGATTTCACTATGCGTAGTTTAAACGTGGACGTATTATGCCACATACTCGAAAACACTAGCATATCAAACTTGACTGATACAGCGAAAGCCTTAGTGCCCAGTATTAACTCCCATGATATAAACATGTGCGAGCGTACAAGAACCAACCCTGTTACGTATATGAACCAGCTAACGAAATATGGCCGAGACCTACTCACTGTCATGGGGTCTCTAGGAGTGATACTTTCAGGATCCAGAGCAGCAAGTTACTTCTACCCGGGCCTTTGTGACGAAACTTCAGACTGGGATTTCTACTGTTATGGAACACCAACAACCATCGTGCGCTTCTCGATGTACATGAGCAGGATTGGTGTACAGTGGCAGACGCTACGGGATGACACAGGAGACCCGGACTATCCAAGCCGTCGCGTGCTAGACGGTACGCTCGACACCGAAAAGCGAAAGCATAGCATACAGCTTATATGGGAGCCTAGACAGTGGACTAGGTCCCCCATCTCGCACGTGTTATCATTCCACTCCTCTATCGTACAGTGTTTTATAACTGGGTACTGTGCTGTGTCTATGTATGACCACACGAGTTCCAGAAACAAGAGCTTGGCATGGGTGTGCGACGGTGACGAAAAGGCTAACGAATGCAGGAAGAAGTACGCCGACAGAGGTGTTGAATACGTGCCTTATAATGAGTACGCAAAACTCATAGGTGCTCCGCTTCGTGGCAACCCTAGGATAGTGCAGAAAGAAGTGAGAACACTGTGCGACCAGCAGGCTAGAGTGATAGGATTCTCTCGCTACCTACGTGATGCTTCAGCGACCGAGGATGCTACATCTGATTTGGTGGCGAGAACTGAGTGGTTTCATCTAGGGTACACGTGTGGGTACACCACTGAGAGCGTGCTGCCAAAGACTAGCGTTAGCCTCGACAGGACGGGTTGTACTGGAAGTACTATAGAGACAGCAACAGAACGCGAGTGGCGCCAACACACAGAAGAAGCTGGTGGTAACGGTACTCTCTACACTTCTTCGGCTATACTGGCGAAAGTACCATGGTTCGGTACTACAGCCGTGTTGGACTCAATATTCTGGTACGGTGCTGGATCCTGAGCTTGCGTTACGTTTTAAAAACTACCGCACGCACGCGCTGCTGCTGCATGGGCGCTCCAAAACCTTAAACATTGCCATGTAGTGCTGGGCTCCCATCTCTCCTGATACGAGGAACGTGGAACGCGATGGTAACACGTTGCCTGCGGGGAAGCTCCGTGCACGTGCTCGAAGCACGAACCCTTGTGAACTCCGCAACTTGAGCTGTAGTCTACGAGGTTGGATACCATAGCTAGTTTTACTGGTCTGCTACTTCTGCCACGTCGCATGCACTTGCTTTCCCCCGCTCAACTTTGTAGCCTCTTCTTACTCCTGCGTTTCTACGTGTTCGCCTTTCTACGTAGACTTCGTTCGTTCTTTTTCTGTGTATAGCACTCTCGCAAACGCAGTTGCCGTAGCCCTGTGCGACTCTGTCGCTGTGACTGCACACTAAAACCTAGTGTAAGCGTCTGCAGGCCACAGGAAACAAGGGCGTTGCTCTACAGGCGTGAGCGCTACAGTGCCTGTCAAGTATGGACATTGTTAAACTAGTCAACGTGTATCCGACTAGGAAAGTGCTGCTTCAAACACTCAAGCCCTCAGAAATACTGAACCTGTTCGTAGCAACGAGACAGCTCCTGACCTCCGCGGAAAAAAGCAGGTACCTAGCACTTGAGCGTGAGGTTTTGAAGAACACGAACATTGTGGACGCGCTGGTTAACAAGGGAGGAACAGTGTTACTGGTAGGTAGCGACGTAAAGAGTCTCTTGTCTCGTTTTACCTCGCGTCACAAGAGTGAGCACAAAGACAAGACTTACCACAACGTCTGGGTAGTCTGCATACGTGTTCTGGGAGAACACGAAGAAAGGCCTGACCCAGGATACGGCACAGTGCACCCAGTACTACAAGCAATGGATATCAAATGGCACGAGTATGGCTGTGGCTTGTATTCAGGCATGTGCTTGTGTGTAAGGACGCATCCGGACCCCTTTCACCAGCGTCTTGTGTTCCAGCCCGGAGGTGGGAGCTACGGCATCGAAGAGTTTTACAACTGGCACACTACGTTACAGCTTGCTGAGCACGGCGTGAGACTCTTTGCCAACGTAGGGGAGTATAAGCTCTCCGAGGAGACTGGGAAAGTCGCTTTCTCCCCTGTAGTGAGCATACGATGTGGCAGTAAGCTACGTGAGAGAGACAGACTCCTAGCCGACCGCACAGTACCTTACGTTGACATTGGACGGAAGCCTAACGTGGTAGAGTACGCTAAGAGGCACAAAGCTTTGGTGCGCGGACACGTGCCCGTTACGTTGAACATAGTACACGAGCCAGGCACTAGCCCACATCCAATAACAAGGTTCATTTAGAGCATTCTAAGTTTTAAAACGGCACACCAAAGTGACATAACAGTTTAAGTCTGCCTCGTTCTACCGTACTATGCGCTGCGGCGTTGGCTAATCTGTCAGCTGCATTGTTACCTACGTTGTCAGCATGGCCTTTTACGTAGCATAGTTCAGTGTACGATCCCGTGACGCTTCTCCGTGTCAGAAGGTCTAGCGCGTATTTTATGATATCGACCGACTCTACTGCATCGCCTTTGGATGTAACCCATCCGTTCAGTCTCCACTTGTGGTGGTACTCTGTCAAGCACTTTATAGAGTACTGTGAATCTGTGTACACCCTAAGACCAGAGGTGAGGAGGTTAGTGGAGAGCACGTAGAGCACGGCTAGTAGCTCGGCTTTGTTGTTAGTTTGCTTGAGTCCTGAGAGCTTTGATGAGAAGTTACGCGGATCTTCTGGACCATAGTAAACACCTATAGCGCTACTTGCACCGCTGACGCCGTTGTTTAGACAGCTTCCGTCAACCCAGGCCTGAGTTACACTCCCCATATGAGATCGTGGTTCGCTCGCAACGTTGTTGTTTTTACCGTCGTCTTACTACGAGCCCCCGCACAGTTTTTGAAACGTGCCTCAGTCCGCGAAGCCCACGTATACAGGGCACTGTCTGTGGGGGACCGGAGTACAGCTGCTAAGTGCAACAACGGTTATGTCCGCGTCAGATGCACTGACAACAGGTTTGGTAAGCTCCCAGCTAACGCCAAACAATCCGCTGTTGATTCTTACACTGAAACAGCCACCCACGCTCCGGTTTTGTCTCTTCACTTCTACTAGTTTCGTACTGAGGTCTGCTAGCGACCTCTCAGTGTTTTTACGATCTCTACCTCGTTGTCCGCGTTTCTGCCGAAACCACGAGAAGTGAACAAACATGCCACCCAGTAACGCGCATGCCCCGTGTCGCTTGGTTCAATAAGCAAGCAAGTGCCTGCTAACTCGTTCTCATGTGATGGTAAGAGACAGTGGTTTCTGTACTTGTTGTAAGCTTGGGGGTACCTAGCTTTGAAACTAGCTGCGACTCCTGCACCCCAGCTACCTAGCGTGTTGCACGAGTGGATCAATACTGAGTTCTCGGGCGAGTCGAAGACGTCTCCAACTATCTCGCTGGTGATAACCATAGTTAACACTGTATGTTCAGAGACGACGTAGTTGGAGGCTTACTTGTTGTTTTACTGGTGCTCAGCCTTCCTACCCAGTACCGAGCGCAACACAGTTGCACGTGGCTCTAACGCAGGTGTTTCACACGTAACACAGTACGCACAACACAACGCAGTTGCGTCGCGCACGCAATGTATATACCGGTGAGCTACGAGAAACTCGCGTACTTAGTTGCTAACAACGGACACGTAATTACTTGGTGTGGTGCACTGTCACAAGACAGCGTCCTAGTACATACAACTAGCTCGTGTCGAAGGTACCAATACGAAGTAAATGTAGACAACGCATTCAACAATCTAGCACTGACTGACGTAGTGCGTAACGGAGAAGCCGACAACCCCTTGCAAACCGTGTCACCAGTACCGCCCAACAAGGACTTCTTCGCTGTGCTAAGGAAAGCGTCAGTGTTAGGCATAACCCTTGGAGGAGACTGTACGATAGGTGCTGCTAAACGCTGCGTTGATGTAAAAGGGTGCGTATGCGGTTACGACCTCGAGCTAAACCTCAGCAACGAAAGAAGAGGTGGTTTCCCGCTCCCATCAACACCAGTGCTTTCGTCAGCCTTGTGGTGTTCTTGTGGGTATCAGGAATCATTTACATCTATGGACTGCAATGTTGACAAGTGTACAGCGAACTTGACGTCGAGGCAAGTGTGTATGATGACAATAGAAGCAATATCCTTACACGCACCCATGTGGCTCGTTGGCTGGAACTGTTATTCCTTCGACAACACTTGTTTACACTACGCGTTGGGGAATCACTACGAGGACTTGTTCAAGCAAGTGAAGATAGGTTCTGCATCGACAGTGGACTATGGTTACATACTAGACGTAGTAGGCGTTTACAACGTCGATCCCTACGTGTATATGCAAAGAAGCCCGGGTTACAGTTACGAAGATCTGAGTTTGTACGGTGTGGCTAAGGAACTCGGTGCACCAACGAAGACAGACATGCCTGACCTCTACGAGATAAGTAACCCAGCCGATGTCATAGAATACAACATGAACGACTCCGTTGTAGCAGCGCAGATATGGATTCGCAGTGGACTGGGTGTAGAGATACCAAGCCTGGCAGCGTGTACGTGTGCACCGTTGTATGACTGTGTAAGATACATAACAGGTGCCATGGCGTCGTGCGAGGTATCTTCTGAAGCAGTAGAACATGGAAAGCAGATAGACTGGTCAAAGACGACGCGCGAGGTAAAGTACGAAGGGGGAAAGGTGTTGGAACCAGTGAAGGGCCACCACAGAGACGTAGTGGTGGTAGACTATTCCTCGATGTACCCTACTATAATGATAGACGCAAGAATATCACCAGAATCCGTACTAGCACTGGGTGAGTCAGGAAGGCCCTACGGGGATGTATGGTGGAACGCCCAGTTCATATACGTAGCTTTAGACGACGTAACAGCACGCTTCCCCCGCGGAGGCAGGACTGTTTTAGGAGACGTGCTTATCAAGAACCTCTCCGTTCGAAACAGTGTCAAAGCGAGCGACCCCCGCTACGCCAAGACTCTCAAGATAGCAAGCAATACAGTATATGGTTGTATGGGGTACGAGAACTCACCCATGTACAGCCCCCTGTGTTCGGCTAGTGTGACTGCGATAGGTAGGTGGTGTCTAAATCTCGCATGCAGGATACTCGACCACAACGGTATGAGAGTGATCTACGGAGATACAGACTCCTGTCTTGTCACGAAAACTCCTGCTACAGACACTTTGTACAACGGGGACACTAAGAAGCATGCGCTCAGGTGCCTTGCGGTGCTACATAGTGAGTTAGAAAAGACGCCGTTTCCTTCTATGCGCATGCAACTCGAGAGCCTCCACCCTAACGTGATACTAGCAGAGAAAAAGATGTATTGTAAGAAGAACGCCGACGGGAGCATAGACTTCAAGGGCATGTCAGTAGCTAGGCGAGATGCTATAGGTATATGCAAAGACGCATGCAGAGCAGTATCCTCTTTTATAATGGACTCGGAAACCGCTGAGACAGCTAACAACCTTATATCTCGGTATATATGTGACGTGGTACTCGCTGCTTCTGCAATGTCGCTAACGCCGCGAGACGTTTCAATGGTAAAGAAACGGGACCAGAAAAGGTGCTATGTATATACAAAGAAAGACGGTACTGACATGTTTGTTCCTGTCGGTTTGTCAGTCAACTCAGTGTACGATTACAGCGTTACTCGAGTCTTGGAGAAGTTTCGGTCAGAAGTTTTAAGGTTGACGATACCATGTGGCTTTGGTTCACTACATGACATAGTTACATCCTCAGACGTGTGGGTATGAGTCTTCTCTTGTCTTTAGGAGGGAGAAATTGTTCATGAACATCGCACTCGTGCTCGTACATGGCACGGAAGCAGCACCTGTGTTGTAAGGCGCTTTCGTAAAATCAGTAGCTAGCAGCTTATCTACCCATGGCAACGACCGGTGTGTAGCTCCATCACGTGTTGTTATTTGGTACTGCGATTGCGACACTTGGTAACTCATAACGTACGACAAGTCACGCAGCTCCACGTTTGAAATACAAAGTTCGTAATAGTTGGACACCATGTTTAACGCGTACTCGCATATAGGCTGGGGATTCATACGTGAGTCACAACACATTTTCAAAATCTTCGCATTGTAGGTTCCTTTGATGTGCGCTACGTGTGCCAACTTGAGCATAGGGATATTGCAGAGAGTTACGATATCGCTGCCAGTCGCGTACTTCCATGTGAACGGTGTTAAGCTTGTGTTGGTGTCTTCTATGCTTCTACGAAGTATTACGAGAGTACGATCTCCTGTACCCCTGTCCGAATTTAAAGGTTTACCTATGAACACATCTGATATAAAGTCAAACGACGTAGTTTCTGTTTCTCGTACTCTGTGGCTATCTAGGGCAGCCTGCTGTGCCACGGCGCAGAATATCATTACAGCACGTTCAGCAGCACACCCAGAGTCTCCGACACCGTCACGGCTGATTAGCTTACTTCCACCAGCAGTTGCTACGTACAGCCCTCCAGGTTTTACTCTGAAAAAACACATGGCAACACATTTAGCAACTCTAGTCATGTCACCCAAGCTGCCCTGTGACAACTGTTGTCTACATATATCATCCATGCCTCTTATCGATTGTTGAATGTAATCGGATTCTGTGGATCTGCTCGAAAATCGCGCATGCATCCCTGCTACATACTCGGGCTTGTTCCGAGAAACTTTTCCGAACACCAAGTCAGGTATTCCGTCTGCCATTTCCTTAGCGCTCACGGTGCTATAATTGATAAACTCACACATAGTATCGTTTTCGGCATCATAGTGCGTGTCACCTGTTATTTCCTTGTACACTCTGCGTCCCTCAGCGAAATCGTGTGAGGCCGGTATATCCCAGGATTCACACTCGGCGATTGAGGCAGGTTCAAACACGGGTATAGTATGAAGTTCGTCACCGTCGTAGTCGCCGTGGAAAGCTGAGAACGCCTCTGGGTGTATTCCTGCACAATCGAACTTCCAAAACAAGTACCTCATGGGCTGTACGTTTCTAATACTGAGCGAGGGTGGCCTAATTACTATAGCCCAGTCTCCATCTTTCACTACAGTCTCAGTATACACGATATCTCTGGTTCCATCTTCTGAAACTTCAACTTTGCAAACACGGAGCTTGGAAGCTAAGTTAGGAGATATGCCTATATACTGCCGCCCTGGTTCCCACATAGGAGTAGCTATGAGCCTACAGCTACCAGCGATAGGAGTAGACATTATACTACGCATAGTTCCCTTTTTCGTATAGTTTGTCTCTCTCAGTTGGTCTACGTAGTCTTTGTTTTTACCTTGGAAAGCTAGTTTCGACGCCTTGAGGTACTCTGTAACTATAGGTCCATCCCTCATAGACATGCTCTGGGGGGATAGTACCGCACCACTAGGGGTCTTACACATATGGCCAAAACAGTCACTGTGGTCTCTACAGCCTGATTCATAGTGAGACAAGTTGGGTACGAACACTGTTCTTACTGTCTCGTGTCCCTCGAACGGGACGAGGCTCACTGACCTTACGCGGGCAGGTTCTGTGGCATTGGCTCCGCTGTAAACTTTGCGTGAAACTCTTTGAGGTGGGATGTCCCCCATGGCGCACCTCGTGGTACTGAGTGCCGCTGCGTGCGACCACGTGGTGTATGCTGTCGTGTTGTACTGTAGATTGCAAACGTGGGTCCAACCAGTCTGGTTTAGGTGTTGCAAGATCGTGTTTACGAGCAACTACGTTGCTACTAGCACAGTACCACGGCACACTACGTGCTAGAGAACAAGAGTGGTGATGGACAACAGAGTACGAGAAGAGGACATACGCGATACCCTCAGAAGGTTCGACAGAAGAAAAGAGTCCGAGAGGAGAGGGAAGTCCAGCACTGATGCTCTCAACGTAGCCTCAGCAGTAGGAACTGAAACGCCAGTGACGTTGTTAGCAGACATACGCCAGTGTATCTGCGAGCTCACGGACGTGATAAAGAACTCGAACGACGAAGCCAGAGCGAGAGAGGAAAGCTCTGTGCAACGACACAGCCAGGTTTTAGCATTCATGTGTGACATAGGTGAAACACTACGCAAACAACAGGGTGGTTTGTACACGCCCACGTCAGCGAGAACGCCAACGTCAATAGCTGGCAAACAGGAACAGAGAGAGTATTTCTATGGGGGCGATAAACTGTCGACCAAAAACGCTGTTACAGGCTGTGTACTAATGCAATTGTACAACGTAGCTATTAGGCAAATGTCAGGAAACAACTATCACCAAATAGATGCTACTCCCATGGAACTCAAGCACTGGTCTACGCTCGTGTCAGTAGTCGTAGAGGCTGACAGCAACATTACTAACACGAAGGGGAAACTCGTGCTGCCTAAGCAGACCTCTTCTGAATCCGTGACAGCGTCAGAACTCGTGGCTAGTACCGTAGAGGGCAGGAACACGTCGTGCAAACTTGAGCACCTACGCACACTGCAGGACGAGTGCCCTTCTGTAGCGGCTGCTGTTAACGAAGTCAAAGAGAGAATAGTAGCGTGCCCAGGCCTAATCAGTCCATCAAGGTTTAGGTGTTTGGCATCCATATCGTTCCCGTTTATTACACGGGACGGCACTCTCAACACTTCAGGCATCGACCTGCAAAAAGGTGGTACAAAAGTTATAATCGATGCTGTGTCAAGGTTAAACATCCCGCAGAGGAAACAATACGCTATGAGAGTTTTAAGAGACAATGTGAAACCGCTAGTCGCAGCAAAAGAGATAGAGAAAGTCAAGACAGGAGCCGACCCCATTTAAAACTTACCAAATTACCCAGCTTGGCTAATTATCCACTGCAGCACGGGGTTGGTTGCATCTACCGTGCTGTCTTTGTAACCTAGTGCGTCGAAGGCACCAGGGTCACCGTTAGCAACTGCAACGCGGACAGACTTTACGAGTGCCTTGGCCCTGTCAGACGACGCCCTCTTGGTTCTTATGCACTCGTGTATTTCTTGACTCATAGAACTAGGAAAGTTATACTCATGGTTGCTGTCTACGAAGTCGGAGACGTACGTAATATTCTCAACTTCAGCACTTGTTAAAACGTCCTCAGATGATACAGACAAGCTCCTCTTCTGTACAACCAGGCTATCCTTAACATCCTCACCAGAGTCTTCGTCAACGAAACCTATAGTGATGGGTTTGTTGGGAGTTGCACTGTTGGTAGCAGTAGGAGGGCCTCTCTTGTTTACGGGAGTCTGTGGTGCGGGCGTAGCAACACTGTCCTTGTCTGAGGTTGTAGGAGTTGCAGCAGACTGTTCATCGTCGTCGTCAGCGAAACCCACGTTCTCTGGTACAGCTCTCTTTACAGGCGTGGACTTAGACGAGACATTCGAGGATGTTCCTCGCTCGAACTTCTTAGGTGCATATCCCCTGTCCTTGACTTTGAACGCACCCTTAGCGACACTAGGTGGCTCGTTTACAGCAGCGAAAAGCACGCCTATTTTTGCGTTGTTGATCACCATAGCGAACTGGGTTGCTGCCTCCTTAGCCTTCTTGAAAACCTCCTCGCCCGACGGGTCACTATTAGCCGCTGCCCCTGACTTGAAGTATTCCTCTACGGCAGCAAACTCATCAGCGAGAGCGTTGCTTCTTGATGCCACTACAGAAAGCTCGCCCGTGGGCCCAGAAGACATGGTGTAGTAGTCGTGTTCCGTAAGCGTTGCTTGTGATGCTACCGTGGACTTTACGGTTTGGAACAAGAGCCTAGACACTCCTGGTTTGTTCAGCGTGATGTGAGGCGACCTTAGGTCGCTCTTCCTATGTGACAACGATGCCGGATTATGACACGAGTGAACCTTTATCCTCTCGCGCATTGAGGGAACGCTCGATCTTACCTTGCCTACTGAGTGTTGCGCAGGGTTGCCCATAGGAAACACGTGCACATCCTTTTTTCCCACCAGCAAGGATACGTAAATCATGTCTCTCAGAAACTCCTCTATACACGTGCGCTCGTACAAGGACCTCCCCATAAACCTTGTATAACAACATACGTTCACTAAGAACACCCCGCACCGTAAGTACTTCCAGCTATCACGAAACCACTCTTCTACCAAGTCAGCGTCTATATCGTGTTTGTTAGCTATATCCGTACCCAGTGTTACAGTGGAAGGTGTACCCTGAGGGTTCTTGTCAGAGTCGTACGACATAGCAGACGCAGCGTACGGTAGTATATCGGTAGCGTAAGGTCTCTCGCCTACTATTATAGTCGCTACAGGTATGCACATGTATGAGCACATCAAATATCTAGCAAGGGGCATGGATATGTGCGACCCCGTTTTCGACAGCATTCCTAACGATTCTACCAGTCTATAGCTTCGTGTATACCACGTACTTCGTACTTTCTCCATGGTGCCCTCGATGACACAGTCATCGGAACTTTTAAGAGTCCAGAATCTCTTCCAGCGCATGAGACAACTTAAAGGTGCCCAATGCAGCCTTGCTCTTAGCACCAGTGTGTTTCTGAGAGTGCACACTGCTTACGTAAGAGCAGAAGTAGCACTTTCCGTCCTTCGATACCCCGTTGATACAGTCATGGATTACAGAAAACACGAGGGATTCGTCACTCCTTCTCGCATACATTGAGACTAGCCCGGGGCCAGTATTGATAGTTAGAGTATCGCGGTTGTTGAAGTGAGAATAAAAGGATTGCATCACTCTCGACCCTCCCACGCATACGTACTCCAGGCACTTCGGTTGGCCACCGTGGTTTAGAGTAACCCACATGTTCTTGTCTGCGCCGTGTAGCACTGGTATGTACGGCTCCAGTTCACAGTCCCAGTACCAACATATGCTGTTGCCTCCTTCCAGAATAACGTGTAAAATCTTCACTAGTTCTTTGTTGTCTACGATGTAGTTCACAGGGGAGCCGTGCCTTGTTATTCTGTACTTTTTGCTACCACTCTGGTTGAACGCCACAACGCAAACCCCGGTTCCCTTTTGCTTGTCCTCTTGTACTGCAGCAGACATTTCGAGCAGGGAGTTGGGACTGGTGTTCTTGGGGCACCCCATGTGAACGATGTTGGAGAAGTTAGAGTACGTGCCCAGCACTGCTAACAAGGAAGACTGGGTGCGGATACTGACGTCTATGCACGAGAGCTGACTACTAGGTTTGACAGACTTTAACTTGTAAGAATCGAAGAAGGGAAGCTTACCGAAGGAGATCATAGCATCTAACGCAGCGTACTCGTTCTTAGCACCGTCGACGATGTTGCACTCGTCAACACGTGACATACATGCGTTAAACGCTTTACAGTTACATATGTCACACGAGTTGGTGTTCGCATCAGCAATCATTTTATGTTGTGGACTACTAAACTCATGTACTTTTTGGATGTGTGCGTCCCTCTTGCGCGCGGATATGGTATCAGCAACACAGAGACCGTAAGCGTAGCAGTTGCTACTGCTTCACAGCTCACAAACCTTGAAACAGACTTATGTATGTCACCTACTTGCCAATCGCATGGAGCTACCTCGCAAACTACCGGATCGGAAACCACAGAGACTCTAGAACTGTTATAAGACTGTGTATCGTGAGCACTCGGGAGCGGCGCGACTCCAACTTCGTTTAACGAATCGATAAGGTTAGAAACTACCGAGTTCGGTACGAACAGCATCCAATAGTCATCACCTTGTTTTGTCCATGTGTAACCTTGTGGCGGCTTTGTTCGTGTAAGAGCCACAACGCATTCCAATATATCAAAGCTTGGTGACTTAATACCGTATTTACAGACGTTTACGATACACTCCCCTTTCGTCCCATCGAAGACGTGTCTTCTGAAGTACTCCCAATACTGTCCGAACAGAGAGCTGTCTGACGGCATTAGCTCTACTGACTCTTCTGTGTCACGAGGGTGTACTTGCACCGGTTTACGATTCGTGGCACCGTGCTGGGCAGACTCCACGTACATGAAACTGAAGTATAAACCGTCACAAGCACCTCTTGCTGCACATGCTGGATGTTCGTTTGGGCCCTTACACTCTTCTAAGCTCCCGCACGTGTCCCAACCTTGTGTGTACAATTGCTGTTGCAGCAAATCTTTGATACTGTCGTCGTAAGCTGAGTCCGTATCAGTATTTTGGGGATCTCTTGCTGCGTCCATACGTGCGTACGTCTGTGTATGTGAGTGTGCTGTCTACAACACTGTTGTAGTATGGCACGCAGATGCCGTGTGGTCTCGTTATTTAGTCATGTCCCGTCTACCGCACGTTTTTGGTCTCGAAGCATCAGAGTGCAGGGCAGATAGCTTATCACTATCGCCTCACATGACGCTCAGGAACGCATGTATCGAGTACAGAGACGCGACCGGTGTTGCTTGGGACAAACCCCAGGTGCCCGAACTCAGTGGCGCAGTCTCTGATTCACAGATATCGTGTATGAACAAGTTTGATAACTGCGTAGGTGCAGTTGCAAGCAGTTCTATTGTGTGTTATAGTGCAGAAAACGTAGGTGATATCCATAGTCTCATGGAGTGTATCGCCGAACTAGTCACAGATTCGCTAAACGCTGGTACCCTCTGGTCAGTACAACATACACTAAAGTATACTCGTGATGAAAACACGTGGGGGTCGTCCCGCGGCATAGCGACTGACGTTTCGTCTCGAGTGCTTAACGATGTTGCCTCACTTCCGTCACCGTTATCCTTAAATACCGTGCACGCGGCAATGGAAGCAGCTAAGTACCCTAGGGACGCATGCTTCGACAAACTCTTTCTTTTTCCGCACAACGCAACACCAGGGAACGGCCTTTACGGAACCCTTGCAGATAACCAAGCCGTAGACATGTGTCCTGCTGAGGGGGATGACGAAATAGATAGAGGTGCTAGGGAGTACTCGGACGATTACGTAGGGTTTATTTGTGCGGGACACACATCGCACTCCACTGAAGCAGGTAGAGTTAGAAGAGTCAGCTCGAACTGTCGGGTGAGAATCCTGTCGCATTCCGTCGTAGACTGGTTTGAGAGGCTCGCGAACCTGACGGGTGAGGGGTTAGGTCAAAAACACTCGTGGACGGTTTTCTGTATGGGGAAGTACTGCCGTGCTACTGAAGACCAGTTTCTGTCCCTTGTGAAGTTCAGGAGAGCATCCTCGCTAGCGGGTGACGTGTCCGCCAGCTTGCACATTGATTCTACCAATAAACTAGCAGTGATCTCCATATCATCCGGCGTTTTGTTCAAGTTGACAACTAATGGTTTTTGGGTGGACAACGTCGAAGCCTATTCCTCTAGCAAGGTACAGTTCTCGATCAGGGCGTTCATAGATACCAAGGGCAACGACGCCGTTAGAGCATGTCAGTCAACGTTCTTCAGCACCAAACCGTACATCAAGAGCGACCGTGCCCCGCGCCCCCTTATAGCTTCCGTACAGTTACCCCAAGCCACATGTCTTCCCCACTGCCCTGGTACAGCAGCTGTCTCACCATGCTACACGTTTAAGCCTATAGTTACTACATCCCTATACAACGATGTTATGAGAGATCAGGAGGATGGAAACGCAAACATAGCAACGTACTTGCCTGGTGAGAATGTAGGCGTGCTACACCTGAACACGGAGTACAACTACGAGGACTCTATGATAGTATCTCAGAAGTACGTAGACAACGGGGGGTTCAGTAGTGTTTCTGTGTGCTCGTACTTAATAGGCAAAAACGAGTATGTCCCTGGTTGCGGTAAGTCACTATGTACTCTACTATCTCCGTGGTGGAAGTCTGCTTGTCCCGGAAATTGTACGCACGACAAAGAGAAGTTGGGCAAGAGAAAGGTTGTGAACGCAGGTTCCCGCTTTACGTCGGGCGTGGTACATAGTTGTGTAGCGCAGGACTCAGGGGATCAACTAGTGAGAGTGTTGAGCTACGAACAGTTACAAAGGGGTGACAAAGTGTCTAACGGTCACGGTCAAAAAGGCATAGCTGTAATTGTCCCGCCTGAAGACATGCCCATGGTAGTACATCCCGTGCACGGTCAAATAGTACCTGACGTAGTCATGGCTATGGCATCTGTTATCAACAGACAAACCAACGGCCAGCTTTACGAAGCATGCAAGAGCATGTCCATGCTGAAGAACAAGGAACCGATGCCTTTTGTTGTAGGGGAAGGTGATGTTTTTGATGTCTCTGACGAATGTAGGGTGTTCAGGGGATGTGACGGCAAGGTGTTCAAAACAGCATACAAGCGAATTGACGGGTCTGTCGAACTGAGACCTGTGCGCGCGACCTTCGGGTATATGCGCATGTACTCGCAAACGCAGAAATCACGCGAGAGGCACCAAATATCACATCTAAGCCCGGGGAAGAACACCCTAAGGACACCCGCAGGAAGGGCTAGGGGCGGCGGCGTGGCTTGTGGAGAAATGGAGATCCAAGCGGGAACTGCAGCAGGGTTACAACACTGTATATCAGAGATAGTAGACAGAGGTGATGTTGTGGTTGTAAACGTGTGTGTAGTGTGCCAGCGCCTTGGGCTGCTGTGCACGTGCACCACAGAAAACAACCACGTTTCTACTAGTATACCATATGACACAGTTATATTCGACATTACGACTTACATAGTATACGGGTCATCCATAAAGTATGTCCTTGAAAGTCAGGTTTAGCATACCTTCAGAATTGAAAAACAAGGGTAGATGCAAGCGGAAGAGGAGGTGCGAAAGACAGTCCTGGCTCTGCGTGGACGTGGGTACTTCCAAAGACTTCGTAGTAAGATTGGGCAAGGGCGTAAGTTACGACATAATACACTCCTCCGAGAGCAGTGTTCTAGCTAGGCTAGTAGAGGCGAACGAGTACACTGACGTTGTTGTAGTAAGATGGGGGTTCACGTGTGAAGCTGCGCTGGACAGGGATCACATATCCTCAACCATAGCCTCTGGTATCGTTAGTGTACCCGAGTGCAAGGGGAAGAGCTTCCATGTCTTCAAGGGAAAGCACGTGTCTGTATCAGTAAGGACGTATATCCCCGGAGTTCCACTCAGTTCAGTTATCGAACGAATGAATGCGGAGGAGTTGGATCACGTAAAACTACAAGTGTCTGCGGTAGTAGCCTCACTCGCATCGAAAACATCACCGACCTTCGGGGGCATCAGACAAGCGAAGTTCAAGACTAACTCAGCTGAGGCGTTCCTGACTAGGTGTGTTGTAACGGAAAAGCTCTCCGGGAACCCCAATACTGCATGCCTACTACCGACGGTACTGGACGATGCAAACGAAGTGCCAGCAGTGCTATGCCACAGACAGTTGACACCTGAACACGTGATAATCGACGGCGTTTCTGTCGTGGGTGTCGTTGGCTGGTCGTCAGCGGATTACGTACCCGAGGCCGTGGACAGGACCATGTACGAGTACTCTAGCCCGAGGCGAAAGTTCCTTGACTGGTACAGGTACTTGGCGAATCTACCGTACACGCACAGTAGTTCCGAGCCTTCGAACGTGTTTCTCCATAACGTCAGAGAATACTGTAAGATGGTACACGTGCAAGCAAACAGGCGGTCGCCTACCAGTATCAACAGTACTGCGGGGTACGGATCAACACACTTTAGCCCGGAGGTAAAACACGAGACCAGTGGTGTGAACTGCGGCAGCGACGGTGCGTCGCTTGAGTCACTCCTAAATAACACGGTTGATACCTGGGAAAAATCGACAACAACAACTTGTATCTAGCACTATGGGCTTCTTCACAAGCACAGTTAACGGCCCAGCTGTAGACGATATGAAGGTTACGTTTGAGAACTTGTGCCACGAACTAAATAGTGACATCTACACCGGTGGCGTTGACAGAGATACTTTAATTACTACTTTGGAAGATGTTTACAAGTGGATAGTCTCAGGTCCCGGTAAGACGATTTCACTCCCGGCTGTGTCAGGAGAACCGGACGATAGACATCGCATTATGTTTCCTCAGGGGTGCCGTGTAAACACTCGCAAGTCCAGAGGACCGTCTTCTGTTTCATCCAGGAACTCGAGCAACGTACCGAAGTCTATGATGCGCCTGTCATCACACTATACGCGGTCGCAGTCCACGGTATCATCGAGTAGCAGGGTTGCACCGAGATATGTTGGCTTCGTTGAAGACGACGATGCAACCATCGACGCACCCAGTAGCAACACTGTCCTACCACCGTACCACAGGAACAGACAGGGCAGCGTGTCCATACGTGAAGTACGTGCTCAGAACGTACCGCTACGACAAGAGTATGAAGCACCTTACACGGACCGAAGACCCCCACGTAAACAGAACGACGCGTTTGCTGCTCAGCCACGTTCCAAGCAGACTGTTGGTAACAAGTCAGGGATCGGTTTTGCTGATGACTAACAGAGACGATGGTACTAATGATGTAACGATGTGCACGTACACCCCCCTCTCTTTGGGTTTTTTAAAAAGTCACGGTAGCAGGACAGATACCTTAGAACATATTGATCTACACCCACCATCTCCGTTCTCTTCTGGCATCTCGACCACGTCAGAGCCGCGAACCACAGTACCTAAACCGTAAAAGTCTTTGACGCTTACCGCAGGTTCCTCGTACGTCTTGTCGCCTCCCCATTTTACAGTGGCTACGTTTGTTCCAGTCACTTTCATTGTAACACCACATGCGTCTAGCAAGGTACCACACTCGTTCTTTTCGTCGTACGTGTAACAGCAGCCGTAGATAGGCAGCTTGTGCGATTCGAACAGGTCATACAGGTCCTCGACAATGAATTGTAAGCTGAACACTGCTTGTATACACTTGAGCTCCGGTGCTAGCTTCTTCAACACGCTAGGCGCAGACCATAGCTCTGAAAAGGTACAGTTAACTATGATCCACTTCTTTGACCTCGTCTTTAGCTGCTTTATTACTGGAACGATCAGCGAAGGCTCAGTTATGATCTGTACGTTACCGAGTCTGTGTTGCAGCATCCTACACCTCTTAGAGTCAGGCTCAAGAAGTATATAAGATACAGACTCTGACTTATTCATAGCCCCGAGAGATTGTCCAGTACCGGTACCTACGTCCAGTATTATGTGACGGGTATCTGCCGAGTTCACGCATCTACCAAATATGTTCTCTCTGAGCCTGTTACACCATAGTAACGACCTTCTCCTTTCGTCGTCTTCTTTGGTTTCCGTAGTGCTAGCCGATTTAAATATGTTCACAACTGCGCCTATACCGTTGGCGTTGCCTTTCTTGTCGGGTCTAGGGAAGCTATCCCAGAGCTTGTATTGACGTGTTTTCTCGTCAAGGGAAAACCTAAGTTCTACTACGGTACCTGGCTCTGTGTTATCAGCCAGACTGGTTGTAAGCACCTCTGTACCCTCAGCTGCACACATGACGCCGTTCCCTTTGTGTTCGAGTTCTACGGACTTAATGTCTTTCACTTTGAGCACCTCTGTGCTACCATTTCTGATAGCTACAACACCATCTACAGCATATGGTACTGTGCCAGCATACTCTCGTGCGTCACAAAAACTTGCGAAGTACCGCCTTACTTCTACAGGGCACGAGGTGTGTGTACGTAACATCTTGTCGAAGGTTCTCAGAACCCATTCCATGTTTCTCGTCGTCGGTGCGGGAACACCCTCCGAGTCTGTCAAGCAGTCTATCAGGACAAAGCCAAAGCCCGAGACGTACTCAGTATCAAGTACTAGGGTGGACTGCTGTTCTGCGAACTTGTCCTCAGATGCTTGCCACCTTCTCACACGATGAGGTTTCTGTTTTGACACCATGTACCAGCACCAACCGTAAAAAACTAACCAAGATCGTTCACCATCAGGTTTGCAAGTAAACGTGTAGCCGGAACTGGGCGGCTTTGACGTATCCCATGCGCGGGCACTTAACGTTTCCAGCTTAGAAACAAAGTCCCTGTTGATGTACGTGTCGAGAACCTTAGGGAGAGCACCAGTACCGTAAACCACGTCAATCGCTTTTCGTAGAACAATGTCGTTTAGTTTATTGCCTAAGTCGACAACCAAGTTTAAGCTGTTCTCGCTCCGAGACTTGTAGAACATTGCGCTATGCCCACCCACATCAGCAACGGGTTCGTAATGACCAACGAGTACTCGCGGTTCTAGCACGCCCGCTCCGATATCGTTGTATAGTGAGTAAGAGACGAGCATGATACCGAGCCCTAAGACTGTACGTTTGCAGACAGCGTAGCACTCGTCTTGCCTCGGACCGCTTACACACACCGACGCCCTAGCAAACCGGGAGCCAGTGCTCGTCGATGCTACATAAGACACGCTCTTTTGTACGATTACGTCACACTTGGACAGCGGTGGCGCACCATTGGAGACTCGAGACTGCGCAACAATAAGTTCGTACCTTTGGCCCTGACGAGTTCCGGTAAACTTGTGCGATAGTCTTCCAGGTCTCGCTATAGGGAATCTGAACCCCTTGACCGAGGGCCGTGGTGCACCCGTGGTGTTTACTTTCCAAGCTTTTACTGGACACCTAGGGCATGACGTTGTGGTTTGTGTAGCTTCATCCGCTGCTCTGAGCTGTCTCTCTACTGTTTCTAAAGGTGAACCGCATGCTGCGCAATCCATCTTGGGTACATTATGCGACGGCGTCGTCGCCAACGGTCGTTTTATGTGACACTCAAACGCTTGTTACTTAGCCAGCTACGATGGCCTTAGGAAGGGGTACACTGAATTCAACGTCTCAGACCAAGCTGTCGTAGTGCTGCAAGACGGTGTACTGAACTAGCCCGGTTTTAAGACTGCTGTACCGGAGACTTATCGAACTACCACTGTGTCAGTTCACCAAACTTCGATCGCGCAAAAGGAACCTTGCCACATGTCCTCTCGTCGTCCCAGTAGTAGTACGTAATGACACAGAGCACTCTACGGCTAAACCAAGGGAGCAGGACGCGCAGTCTTCTGAGAAACCTTAGCTGCTTATCTGAGTAACCAAACGATTCAAATGTGCTATCGTCAACGTGTACGTTGTACTGAAACGTCTTGCTAATTATGGCTGGCGTACACGCTGTTAAACACGTCACTTCGTTGTTTTGTGCACGTATGTTAGCTGTGTACGTGTGGCTACACCACGCCAAGTTCACAAGCGAATCGAAACGCCGTTCTATCCCAGCTTTGAACGCGGTGTCCGTGTAGTAATCAGAGAACGGAACTAACAAGGCGTCCGCATCCGATAACGTTCTGTTCCAGTCGAGCGGAAGGCACACGAAGTCCGATACGGAATGTAGGTCTGTGTCCCATACGTAGGTCACTCCCCTTTGCCTATACTCCTGCTTAGAAAGCGTACCCCTGTCGCGCTCGTCTGCAGGGCAATCTGTGTTGTAACTTCTATCCCATCCCACGCTGCGCCCCTTGCATCCAAGAGTGTGGTACAACGACGCAGCTCCCACAGGGCTTATAAAACACTGAACTATCGACGAATGACACGTGAGTACGTATGAGAATGGGTCCCGACAAGATAACGTGAGCCGAACTCTCTGGGTCACCCCCTTCGTAAGCACACTACCACAGATGACAACTGTAGGGCGAGTACCACTAAGCTCCTGCTCTGTTACACCACCCTTCTCGGACCACGTGGTGCCCAGCATCTCCATGTAGTGTAGAAACCTAAGAACAGTTGGTAAGTTTTCGTGTACTATAAAGTCCCAGCCTGAGTCTTCCATGGCTAATCCGGGATAGAAGTAGTCTGCGGCTCTGGAACCGAACAGTAGCACGCCACAGTAATCCATTGCGACAAGAAGTTTCTCAGGGTATTCTGTGAGCTTTCTAAGGTACACCATAGGGTTTTGCCTGTCACGAACGTACTGACGAGCATCATCTGAGTCTTTTCCGGTTACAACTTGTACAACGTTCTTGACGTCTTCAATGCCTAGGTTCTCGAAAATGTTGGACAATACGTCCGGGGTGATTTTCAACGCCATGTCGTACGTTCCTGTAC
>JAABUR0100002539.1_pt1 | contig 27609 bp, 22 predicted proteins | sample 5560091 | NCBI WGS metagenome assembly JAABUR01 (sample SAMN10711879, study PRJNA513375) | rock metagenome | isolation source: Antarctica rocks | place: Antarctica: Victoria Land, University Valley sud
CCGGGGTCGGCGATAAGCCGGGTTCGGCAGGCCTCCCGACCGCCCATGACCATCGTTGGTCCTCATGTGCAGGATCTGATCCCACTCTTCGCCCTCGGCACGTTGGAAACCGACGAGCGAGCGCGGGTCACGCGCCACTGTCAGAGCTGCGAGCGGTGTGCCGACTCCCTGACACGGGAGCAGCAGCATCTGGCCAGCCTCGCGTTTCTGTCGCCGCCGGCTGTCCCCAGCCCGGTCGTCAAGATCTCACTCTTCGCGCGGATCGCCCAGATCCAACGAAGCGCGTCGCGGGCACTCGTCGGGGACCGCCCGGCGCGCCCGGCAGCGACCCTGACCATCCCGTCGTCGCGAGAGCAGCTGGCCGAGGAGGCGCGCGACAACCAGCGCTGGTCCCTTCCCCGGCTCAATCGCTCACGATCGCGCCGCTCCGGGACATCGTGGCGCTCGGTGTGGCCAATCGCGATGGTGCCGCTCCTCTTGCTGATCGCCGGGGGCAGCTATTGGGGGTTGCAGCTGCGTCAGAAGATCGACGACCGTGATTCTCAGATGGCCGAGCTTCAGGCGCAGATCAACTCCATGGCGATGACCGTCCCGGCTGATGGAACCGACTACGTGATGAAGGCCGATCCCAACGCGCCGACCGCGACGGGGAAGATCGCCGTCGACAAAGATGGCACGACCGCGACGGTGATGGTTCAGGTCGATCAACCGTCGGCCAGCCGGTCGTACGATGTCTACATCTTCAAGGATGGCCGCCTGATCCGGCAGGAACCGGTGGCCTTGAACGAGCGTGGCTACGGCTCCGCGAGCATTCCCCTTGAAGAGCCGTTTGCGAACTACGAGCGGGTCGAGGTCGAAGCCCGCCCGATGGCGACCGACGGGACGGACGGCTCGGACGGCTCCAAGGGGTCGGGTGTCCTCTCATGGGAGCAGTTTGCCTCGATCGGCGAACCCGACGAGGCGCCATCACCGTAGCGACAACACCCTGTCGATGAAGCAGCTCACGGGGGCGGCCGAAGCCGGTCGCCCCTTTCTGTGTCGCGTTCGGGAAGAGGTGACGACAGCCACGGGCGATGCACGAGGCGCCTGGACCCGACCGTCAATGCGTGGCCTACGTGTCGCTCTCCCCCTTCGTGCTTCCCTTTTTGGCACGCTCCTCTTCGGCGAGCCAGAGCTCGTCCACCCCATATTGAAGGACGAAGAGCCGGCAGAGCCGCTTCCAGCCGAGATCGGTGTAATAGCGCTTGAAAACCGCCCGCACATCGTCGGCCGTCTTGGCGGCGTCAAACTCGGTGTCGATCCGCTCCAGGAGCTCGCGGGTGACTTGCTGCGGCATGCCGCCTCCCTCGTTAATACCGGCTTCACATCGTCGTCGCCGGGTCAGGCATCCTTGATGTCGGAGCGGTGACCCTGCTCCCTATGCTAGCACCGGCGCCGAACGACGCCGTCGTTTGCGCGGGTTCCGGCGCGGCACGTATAGTCACGACGCATGGGCCACGGGGGCGAACGACGCGGGGACATCGGTGATGGAGAGAGAGCATCCGAGCCGAGAACCAGCGTGGTCGGTGTCACCCGCCGAGCCGCCGCGAGCCGAGGTGGTGGCCCTGCCGACCGGCCGCCGGGCGTCACGGCCAGCCGAGCGGACCGATGAGTCGACCAGCGACGCAATCGCGTCGCGCGACATCAGCGTGGTCATTCCGGTCTACAACGAAGAAGGGAACCTCGCTGAACTCCATGCGCGCCTGACCGAGGTGCTGAGCCGGCTGGAGCGATCGTATGAGATCGTCCTGATCGACGACGGATCGACCGACGGCACCTGGCACAGCATTCAGACCGAGAGCGCGGCGGACGAGCATCTCGTCGCGATCCGGCATCGCCGCAACTTCGGCAAAGCGCAGGCGCTCGCCAGCGGATTCGCCGCCGCCCGGGGCGATATCGTCATCACCATGGATGGCGATCTCCAGGACGACCCCGACGAGCTGCCCCGATTTCTCGCCAAACTCGACGAGGGGTACGACGTGGTGTCCGGATGGAAACAGCGCCGGCAGGATCCCCTGGGAAAGACCCTGCCGAGCCGGTTCTTCAACCTGACTGTGCGGCGTGTCTCGGGGGTTCCGCTGCACGACTTCAACTGCGGATACAAAGCCTACCGCCGAGACGTCACCCGATCGATCCGTCTCTACGGCGAGCTGCATCGCTTCACCCCCGTCCTGGCCCATGCCGAAGGGTTCCGGATCGGCGAGCTGCCGGTGCGCCATCACGCGCGCACCTGGGGGCGCTCGAAATATGGCTGGTCGCGGTTAGTGAAGGGCTTTCTCGACCTGCTGACCGTCACCTTCCTGACCCAGTACCGGCAACGCCCGATGCACCTGTTCGGCTTGCCCGGCTTGATGGCGCTGGCGATGGGCATCCTCATCGGTCTCTATCTGACGCTGGAGAAGCTGATCAGCGGCGCCGCGATCGGTGGGCGACCGCTGCTGCTGCTATCGGTCCTGCTAGTCGTGATCGGCGTCCAGTTCTTTGGTCTCGGCTTGCTTGGCGAGCTCCACGTTCACGGCTCGTCAACGACACGATCCGATCTCCGGCCGTTCGTGCGCGACCTGCTGCGGATCGACCCGGAGGTGCTCGGCGTTCCCGGGAGCGCCGGATGAGGGGACGACGCGGCGCGTGAGCGGTCTCGAACGTGGTGGTCCAGAGCCGCCCCATACGCGGCCACCTTGTCCGCGATCGGACACATGGGCGGGGCGGCTCACGGGCGCCGTCCTGCGCGCCCCGACGACCCTCATCTTCGTGGTCAGCCTCGCCATCGCCCTGCTCCTGCTCTGGCGCCAGGGGACCCTGGCCGATCTCGGAGTCGCCGCCGCTGATGCCAACCGCTCGACGATCGCCGGCGCGATTGCGCTCTACGTAGCGGGGGCGGCGCTCCTCTGCCTCCGCTGGCACCTGCTGGTGCGGATGGTTGCCGGACGATCGGATGCGCCACGCGCCGCTCAGGCGTTTCTTACCTCGGTAATGCTCAACTATGCCGCACCGATCGGTCTGGCCATCCCCGCCCGTGCCGCCCTGACCAAACGCGGTCTCGGTCTGAGCGGAGCGGAAACCGGCGCCATCGCCTTCTGGGAGGTTGCCACCGATGTGCTGGTGCTTGGTCTGGCCGGGGCCATCTGGCTGGCGTTCGGCAACACCGCGGTCCTTGACCGGCTCCCGGGAAACGGTCTCCAGGCCGGGGTCGTCATCGCGCTCGGGTGCGGCATGGCGATCGCCGTGGCGCTGCTCGTCGCCTGGCGGCGACCCGCGCTCTGGCGCCGGGGCGCCGGGGCTGGCGCGGCCACGCTCCGATTCCCGGCGCGGCGCCCCGTCGACGCCGCGCTGGCGCTCGGCGTCACCCTCCTCTTCTGGTCGCTCCAGGGCATCATTCTGGGGACGCTCCTCCATGCGGTCGGTGTCCCCGGCACCGACCCGGGGTTGCTGGTCGGGCTCCTCGCGCTTCCCGTCCTGGTCGGGATGCTGAGTCCGGTGCCGGGTGGGGCGGGGGTGCGGGAAGCGTTGATGGTCGCGGTGGCCCAGGCGCGACACCTGAACGGGGCGGCCGTGTTGCTGGCGGCCGTCGCCTACCGGGTCGCCCTGTTCGTGGCGATCCCGATCTTGTTCGCCGTCGTGCGTGGCTGGCTCGTCTTCCGGGAGCGGAGTCATGCGACAAAACGTCATGAGGGAAGAAGCGTTGGCTGAGGGTGAGATGCAGGTTGTCGATCGAACGCCGCCGGACGACGCGGTCGATAGGGTCGAGACGACCGGGGCCGAAAACACGAGTAACTACCGTAAGCACACCAGCGGCAACCCGATCCAGCGGGCGCTGATCGGTCGCTTCCACCGGGCGATTGGTGAGCGCGTTGCCTTGCTGGAGCCGGAGACCTTTCTCGACTGCGGCTGCGGCGAGGGGTTCGTCGCCCAGATGTTGCTGGCCCGTTTGCCATCGCTCCAGCTGACCGGCTTCGACGTGAGCCCGGCGGCGAGTCTGCTGGCGGCGCGCCGGAATCCCGGCGCCAGTTTCGCGGCCGCGAGCATCTTCGAGCTGCCGTTCGCCGACCGGAGTTTCGATGTCGTCGGCTGCTTCGAGGTCCTGGAGCATCAGCCGGACGCATCGCCCGAAGCGGCGCTGCGCGAGATGGCCCGCGTCGCCCGCCGGGCGGTGGTGCTGAGCGTGCCGCACGAGCCGTGGTTCTCGCGCGCCAACGCGGTTCGCGGCAAGAATCTCGATATTCGCCCCCGCGGCAGCGACCCGGACCATCGCCAACTCTGGACCCGGGCCGCCTTTGGCGAGATGGTTTCCCGCACGATGGAGGTCACCTGGCTCGGCGGCTCCTTTCCCTGGACCATCTGCGTCGCCACACTAAGACCGTAGCGCCACGCCCCACCCCGGGCGGTGGTTGCCTCCTGGGAACCGCCTTCAGGGATTCGTCAGCACCAGAGATGGTCCAGCAACGGGCGATGCCGCCTGGGGACCGTTCGTTCGCGGGCCGCTTGATCGATCCGATCCGCTATGCTTCCCCTCTCGATATGCGGCCCTGGTTATCCCAGACGGCGATCCGATCGTGATGATGGGTCGCCAGCACCGCGAAAGGGGACCGAGGTGCGAGCCTGCCCCGTCTGCGGCACCGTCAACCGGAGTGAGAACGGCTTCTGCACCGGTTGCGCGACGCCGCTGCCGGTCGAGGTGCGCCCGACCTCCTGGATGGCGTCCTCTCAGACCCAGTTCAGCCTGCCCGACTATCTGCGACAGGATGCGGAGCGGCAGCGGCGGCGCAAGCTCTCCGCCGAGGGGGCCGGCAGCGGTCTGATCTGGACCGGGTTTCCCCTCGCCGCCGGCGCACTTCTCTGGTCGTCCGGATCGACGCTCGGCAATCTCCTGATCGGGACCGGCTTGCTCCTGATCGTCGCCGGCTTCTGGCGGATGCGCCACGATCGTCGCGCCTTTGCCCGGGCAGGCCTCGGGACGGCCGCGGTCGGCGCCCTTGCCCTTGGGATCGTCCTCGCCCAACTCTTCGACGCTCCATTGCTGAGCGACCGCGGAGACGAACCGCACATGGCAGCGCCGGTCCCGACCGCGCACCCGGACTGGCTCTCACCGCCGGCGCGGGATGGCCCACCGGCGTCCGTGGCGATGCTGGGCGGTGACCCGGGCCATACCGGCGAACAGATCGGACCCGGCCCGACCGGGAAGCCGCACCTCCGCTGGCGCAGCGATATCGGCGGCGAGCTTTATTCCTCGCCCGCCGTCGTCGACGGCACGGTCTATCTCGGCACGAAGAGCGGCTTTCTGGCGGCGCTCGACATCCGCGGCGGCGAGGAGCGCTGGCGCGCCGATCTCGGCGGCTATATCGTCCGCGCCTCGCCAGCGGTCGCGGACGGCACCGTCTACGTTGGAGCTGGCTACGCACTTTTTGCGCTCGATGCGACGACCGGCCGGGAAGAGTGGCGGCTCTCCACCCGCTTCGCGGGCTCGTCGTCGCCGGTGGTGGCCCATGGCGTCGTCTACGCGGCGACCCAGGAGGGGCATGTCTATGCGGTCGATGCTCGGTCGGGCGAGGAGCGCTGGCATGTGCAGGCGGAAGGGCTGATCTTCGCCTCGCCGGCGGTCGCCGATAACCGGGTCTTTGTCGGAACCGACGACGGCCATCTCTACGCCATCGCCGCGGACACCGGCCGCCGCCTGTGGGACTTCGCGGTCGGCGGCGAGATCTACGCCTCGGCATCGGTCGTCGACGGCACCGTCTACGTCAGCAGCACCGCCCGGAAGCTCCACGCGATTGATGTCACGACCGGCGACGAACGATGGCAGGCTGAGGTCGGTGGCGATGCCTCGCCAGCCGTGGTCGCCGGCGTCGTCTTCGTCGGAGGCGCGGATGGTGGTCTCCATGCCATCGACGCCGGGTCGGGTCGGGCCCGCTGGCTCTTCCCGACCGGACATCCCGTCGAGGTCGGCCCGGCCGTGGTCGGCGACACGATCTATGTCGGCAGCGGTCCGACCCTCTTTGCCGTTGACATCGCCCGCGGCTCGTCCCGCTGGGCCTACCCCATCGACGACACCATCTCAGCGGCCCCGGCCGTCCTCGACGGCACGATCTACGTCGGCAGCCACGACGGTTTTCTCTACGCCATCGAGGGCGGGAGTGCGGCCTGAGGAACCCCACAACCGCCCCATGGCCCGACGCTACCCCGTGTTCTTGAGACCGCCGGCGATGCCGTTGATGGCGAGGAGGACGGCCCGCAGCAGGGGCTCGGACGAGGGGTCGGCCCGGAGGCGGCGGAGCAGATCGACCTGGATGAAGGAGAGCGGATCGACGTAGGGATTGCGGCGGGCGATCGCGCGTTGGAGCACCGGGTCGCGATCGAGCAAGGTCGTTTGGCCGGTGACGCTCAGTACCATCTCGCAGGTCAACCGGTACTCGGCGACGATCCGTTGCCAGATGCGCTCGCGCAGCTCCGCTGGCTCGACCAGCGCGGCATAGCGTTCGCCGATCGCCAGGTCGGCTTTGGCCAGGGCCAGCTCGGCGTTGCCGAGGAGGGCGTCAAAGAAGGGCCAGTCGCGGTCCATCTCCCGCAGGAGATCGAGCCCGACGGCATCGCGGCCGGCCGCGAGGGCCGTGCCCAGCCCGTACCAGGCCGGTAGGAGGACCCGCGCCTGGGTCCAGGAAAAGACCCAGGGAATCGCTCGCAGGTCCTCGATCCGGGTTGATGCGGTCCGGCGCGCCGGACGCGACCCAAGCTGGAACCGGGCAATCTCGTGGATCGGGGTCGCCTGCTGGAAGAAGTCGACGAACCCCGCATCACCGTAGACCAGGTCGCGGTAGGCGGCCTCGGAGCGCGCCGACAGGTCGGCCATCGTCCGCTCGAACACGGCCAGCCGTTCGGGGGCGGGCCGGGCGCTCGCGCCGACGGTGCTGACCAGCACCGCGCCCGCCACCAGCTCCAGCTCCCGGTGCGCGATCTCGGCGGTCGCATAGCGCGACGCGATCACCTCGCCCTGCTCCGTCAGTTTGATACGTCCGGCCACGGTCCCCGGCGGCTGAGCGAGGATCGCGACGTTGGTCGGGCCACCGCCGCGACCGACCGACCCGCCGCGACCGTGGAAAAAGGTAAAGTCGATGCCCTCCTCCCGGAAGAGCTCGGCCAGCGCGGTCTGCGCCGCGTGCAGCGCCCACGACGACGCCAGATACCCCAGCTCCTTGTTGGAGTCGGAGTAGCCGATCATCACCTCCTGGGCGTTGCCCCAACTCGCAAGCGCCGCGCGGTAGACCGGCTGGTCGAGCAGCTCCCGCATGGTCGCTGCCCCGGCGGCCAGGGAGTCTCCCTGCTCGAACAGCGGGGCAATCTCAAGCGCCGCGTTACCACCGCCGGGGTCGCAGAGCTGGCTCTCCTTCATCAAGAGCAGCGCTTCGAGGGCGTCCGATGTCCCTTCACAGCCGGAGATCACATAGGTGCGGAGTGCATCCCGGTGTCCGGTCAGCATGAGCTGGCGCAGCGCCCGGAATGTCTCGACCACCTCCCGCGCCTCCTCGCCGAGGTGCCCCAGATCGCCAGGTATCAAGGGGCGGGGGTTGGCGATCTCCCGCGCAAGCAGGCTGACCCGGGCGTCTTCGTCGAGCCCGGCGTAATCTGGCTCGACATCGGTCAGGGCGAGTGCCTCGGAAATCGCTACCGCGTGGCGCCTGGCGTGGTCCCGGACATCGAGCAGCGCGAAATGAAATCCGAAAACCTCGACCTGCCGAACGACGTCCCACAGGTCGCCGCCGACGATCATGCCGGCGCCCTGCTCAATCAGCGACCGCTGAACAAGCCGCAGGTCGCCCAGGAGCTCGGCCGGATCGTCGTACCCGCCCGCCCCCGCCCCGCGCGCCGCGCGGACCCGTTCCCGCATCAGGGTGATGGCCTGGCGGTACGGCTCGCCGGCGTTCCGATGCGCGAGATCGGCGCCGAGCTCCGGAAATCGCTCGCGGTTCACCGCTAGGAAGGGCTCCATCAGCGGCGCCGGCCCTACGACCCGTGTCGAGAGGGAAACCCGACCCGCCAGCATTCGGAGCTGGCGATCAAGGAAGCCGAGCGCGGCGTCGCGCATGATCCCGAGGGTCTGCGCGGTGACCGCCGGGGTGACGAACGGATTGCCGTCCCGGTCACCACCGATCCAGGAGCCAAGCGAGAGGAAGGGCGGCACCGGGATGACCGGGGCATCGGGATAAACCTCGGCGATCGCATCTTCCAGATCCCGGTAGAGCCGGGGCACGACATCGACCAGGGTCGAGCCAACATAGACGAGATTGGCCCGCACTTCATCCAGCACGGTGGGATTGACCGCGCGGATCTCATCGGAGCTCCAGAGCTCGGCGATCGTCGCCGCCAACCGGCGGCGAGCACGCAGCTCATCCCGGGGAAGGGTGCGCCGCTCATCCAGATCGCGGATCACCGCGAAGATACGCGCGAGCTTAGCGATCACGGTGCGGCGACGCGCCTCGGTCGGATGCGCGGTCAGGACGAGGCGCACCTCGGCCCGCGCCAGCAGATCGCGCAGACCGTCCGCCGTGACCCCGTGGTCGGCGAGCAGTCCCACCGCCTCTCGCAATGAGCCCCGGCGCGGCACGTCTGATTCCGCTTCCCGGCGCCGGATGCGGCGTATCCGCTCGTTGTCCTCGGCGAGGTTGATCAGCTGGAAGTAGCCGGTGAAGGCGCGGATCAGCACCTGGGCCTCATCGACCGACGCCCCGGCGACGAGGGCCTCCAATCGCGGACCGGCCCCGGCCTCACCACCACGCAGCCCCTTGGCCAGCGCGCGGGTTTCCTCCTCCAGCTCAAAGGCGGCCTGACCGGCAAGCGATTGCAGGACATCGCCGAGCAGATCGCCCAGGAGATAGACATCGTCGGAGAGTCTGCGGCTACTCGGCATCGGCCCAGGCCTCACGGGTATGGCAGGGCGATCGCCTCCCTGGCGTCGCGATCACCCCGGCCTCGACAACGGGCAACCAGCCGACCTCCGGTGGTCGCGACCCGTCGTCAGGGTACCAGGCTTTCGACCTGTCGCGGGGAGGAACGCGGCGGTTGAGAAACCGGCGAACCGGGCCTCCTTGCCGGTGGAATGGAAGGTCCGAGATGCTGGTCTCTCCGGAGCGGGCACCAGACACGCTCGGCGTTCCTTTCCTTACCCCACGTCGCGCCACCGCGCCGGGCACGTCCCGTCTCGTTCCGGTCGGGCGCCGGTGCTTTCACGCCGGGTCGGAACGAGCACCGGTGACGGGTACACGGGAGGTTGGCCGACGACGAGTGGACATGCTCAGCGACCGCGCCGATGCCACCCGCGGTCCGCGGCCGGGGAACAGGGTGCATGGCATGCGCCCGTGGTCGCCCTCACCCCGGCGCTCCGCGCCACCCCTCTCCCAACGATTGGGAGAGGGGGCAGGGGGTGAGGGCGGCACTTGTACCGGACCGCATCGTGACGATTTCCAGACAGATGGAGGTGCACGGGCCTGGTGGAGGAGCCGGAGAGCGAGTCGTCAGCACGATCACGACGGGGAAGTGGGGATGGCTCGGGCAGGACGCGAGATGGGCCCGCGACCGGGCGCCGGGCACGGTGCAGGTCGGGGTGCGGCGGGAGCGTCCACAAGGAGGTGCGTCGTGACACCGCTGCCCGATAACGCACGTGCGCCTCCGATCTTGCCGAGGTGTTTGCCAGGCTTAAGAACCCGGTCCCGGCCCGCGCCGGGATCGCGTCGAGCCAAGTCGCCGGACGGGGAAGGGCGGCTCCCCGACCTGCCCGATCGCTCTGGTAGCATGGACGGCAGCAGATAGGATCACGATCGTGAGTTGGCAGGCATCGGCCAGAGGTCCGCGGGTGCGCCCAGGGCTACGGAGGCAGGATTCGCTCGTGTCGACCATCGCGCCGGGTCCAGACCTCACCTCTCCCACGCTCCACGAGTTGCTGATGGCCTGGCGCGACCGCTCCCCGGACGCCATCGCGCTGCTGGCGCCCGCACGCGATCCCCTGCCCTACGGTGAGCTGGCCACGCAGGTGGATCGGGTCGTCCGCGCCATCGCGGAATGTGGTTTCAGTCGTGGGGATCGCGTGGCGCTCGCGCTCCCGGATGGTCCCGATTGTGCCGTTGCCACGCTCGGGATCGCGAGTCTTTGCACCGCGGCGCCATTGCATCCGGCGTTTCCGGTGGAGGAATGCGCCGTCGCCCTGACAAACCTGCGAGCTCGCGCGCTTCTGGTCCAGGCGGGAACCGCCTCGCCGGCACGAGCCGCGGCGGAGCGGTGCGGCATCCCGATCATTGAGCTCACACCGGCGATAGCGGCCGGCGCGTTCACGCTGTCGTCTGACGTTTCACGCGCTTCGGCCGCCCAAGCTCGGGTGACGGCGACCGACATTGCCCTGGTGCTGCATACCTCCGGTACGACCGCTGAGGCGAAACGCGTTCCCCTGAGCCACGCGAACCTGCTCGCCTCGGCTCGCGCCAATGTGCGCGCCAACGGGCTGGTCGCAGACGACCGGGCGCTCCATCTCATCCCCCTCTACCACTCAGCAGGTATCAGCCTGCTGCTCGGCGCCCTCGTCGCCGGGGCGAGCGTGGTCTGCACGCCGGGTTTCGATGTCCGTCGCTTCTTCGACTGGCTCGACGCGTTTCAGCCGACCTACTACCAGGGTGTCACGCCGATGCACGTCGACATCCTCCGCCACGCGCCGCGTCACCGGGAGACGATCGAGCGATGCTCGCTGCGCTTCGTGCGCTCCGGTGGCGCCTCGCTTCCGGTCACCACACTGGCCGAGCTTGAATCGACCTTTGGCGTCCCGGTCAGCGAGGCCTATGGGATGACTGAAACCGCCCCGGTGCTGGCCAACACCCCGTTCCCGCCTCGCCCTCGCAAGCCGGGGTCGGTTGGGGTGGCGGTCGGCTGCGAGATCGCGATTGCCAACGACCTTGGCCGCCACCTCCCGGCTGGCGAGACCGGAGAGGTGGTGGTTCGCGGGCCCAACGTAATGGCGGGCTACGATGGCGATCTGGCCGCGACCGAGGCCGCCTTCTGGCCGGGCGGCTGGTTCCGCACCGGCGATCAGGGGCATCTCGACGCCGATGGCTATCTCTTCCTGACCGGGCGCCTCAAGGAAATGATCAACCGGGGCGGTGAGAAAGTGGCGCCGCGCGCGGTCGAGGCGGCGCTGCTCGCCGGCCCAGGTGTCCTGGAGGCGGTGGCATTCCCGATGCCGGATTCGCGGCTCGGCGAAGCGGTGGCCGCGGCCGTGGTCCTCAAGCCGGGTCGATCAACGACGGAAGCGGCGCTGATCGATCGCGCGGCGACGCACCTGCCAGCCTATGCCGTGCCGCAACGGATTTTTATCGTTGACGCCATTCCGGTCAGCTCCACCGGCAAGCCGCGTCGCGATCTCCTCGCCGCGATGCTTGGCCACGACCCATCGCCGGTGCCCGCGCACGTCACGGAGAATGGCGTTGCTCCCCGCACCGACACCGAGCGACGCGTCGCCGCCCTGTTCGGTCGCCTGCTTGAGGTCGCCGCGATCGGGCGGGACGACAATTTCTTCGATCTGGGCGGCGATTCCATGATGGTCGTCCGCGCGATCAAACGGACCGCCGACAGCCTGGGCGTCGTCCTGCCGCCGCACGCGCTCTTCGAATCGCCGACGGTGGCGTCCTTCGCCGCCAGGATCGACGCGACCGCCGCGACCACCTCGGGCGGCAACGAGCAAGGCAGTTCCCTCCTGGTGCCCTTACAGTCACTCGGGACCCGGCGGCCACTCTTCCTGATCCCCGGCGGACGTGGAGGGAGCCGCGCCCTGGTCCGTTTCGCGCATCTGGCGCGTCTGGTCGGCACCGACCAACCCTGTTACGGCTTTCTCAGCGAGGAGTCGGAGACCGCGGACAATGTCGCTGACCCTGACCTCTGGTTGGCAATGACCGCCGACCGGTACGTCGAGGTGATCCGCCAGCGGCAACCCAATGGCCCATACCTGATCGCCGGTGGCTGCGTCGGCGGCCTCGTTGCGATCGAGGTCGCCCGCCGGCTGCTGGAGGATGCCGAGCAGGTCGCCGGACTCATCCTGCTCGACACCCGCCATCCAGGCATCACCCCTGCATTGCCGGACGAGGACGAGATGGTGGGCGAGAAGAGCCGGTCGTCGCCAGGGGGTCCGACCCATGCGGGCCGGGCATCCGCGACCGCTCGGGGCCACCCCCCCGCACACAGCGGAAGCACCCCCGCACCACTGAGACGAGCGATCGCGATGGTGGTGCGGTCGCTCGGACCACTGGGGCAACGGCACGCGACCCCGGCGGTCTCAATCTCTTCGCCGCGCGCGCAACGACGCAATCGGCGCGTTGAGATCCTGAACCGCGTCTCGCCACGGCCCTATCCCGGGTCGATCGTCCTGTTCGTGAACCAGGAGTGGCACGGCACGCACCCGGCGCTCGGGTGGGAGGATCATGTCCAGGGGACCATCGAGGTGCAGGTCATGCCCGGGTCGCACACCCGATATCTGATCGACCACACGGACGTTGTAGCAGCGCATCTGCGCCGCTGCCTCGACGACGCGCAGGCGGCCCTGCCGGCTCTACGGCGATAAAGCGGGACGGCCTCGTGACGTCCCCGGGCGCCCCTGAGTGGCTCGCCGGACCGGCGCGTCCCTGGCTGCCGCATGGTGAGATTCACCTCTGGCGAGGATCGCTCTCCGGCCCCGACCCGACCCACCTCGTCGCGACCCTGAGTGAGGATGAGCGCCTTCGCGCGGGTCGCTACCATCGTCCAGGCGATCGGGATCGCTTCATCGCCGCGCGCGGTCTGCTGCGGACGACGATTGCCCGGTATGTCGGGCTGTCGCCGCGGGATGTGCGGTTCCGGTATGGCCAGCATGGAAAACCGGCTCTCGCCGGTACCGCCCTCGATGAGCCGAGCTTCAGCGTTGCCCATAGCGGGGAACTGGTGCTCATTGCCGTGACCCGTGGAAGTGAGATCGGGGTCGATGTCGAACGGATCCGGCCAGCAGGCGACGCGGACGGCATCGCCGCGATCGTCTTTTCCGAGGGCGAACGCGCTGTGCTCCGGTCAATGCCCGCGGGAGAGCGATCGCGCGCGTTCTTCACCGGCTGGGTCCGCAAAGAAGCGTGCGCAAAGGTCGACGGGGAAGGTCTGGCTGCCTCGCTCTGGGAGATCGAAACGGTCCACGGCGACCTCACCTCCCCGCTCCTCATAACTCTCCCGAACCGAGCCCGCACGCGTGTGATCGTCCAGAGCCTCGTGCCGCGAGCGGATTACGTGGCGGCCGTCGCGGTCGAGGCGGCGCTCGGACTCGTTCCCCGCTACCACCGGTGGACCATTGATGACTCACGACCTCTCGCAGAGTGACGCTCAACGGCCGAAGGTCAGCGCGGCAGTTGTCGAGCCAGCCCGACTGTCGATCGATAGGTGATGTGCTGACATCTGGGCACATCGCCGGACCATACGCCGAGCGTTCTCCTTCTCGTGGATGACGCACGCCTGTATGCTGCGTGTTATGGCGACCTCTCTTGACGGTATCGATGCGATCGCGCTGCGGCGGGCCGAGGCAGCCGACGCCGAGCGCCTGCACGCCTGGCGGTCGGAGCCGAGCGCCCGTCGCTATCAGCCGCTCCGGTCGGTCTCCGTGGACCGGCTGCGCGAGCAGCTCGCGATCGAGGGCCAGGCGACGATCGGTCCCCGTCTCAGCGATGACGTCCGCTGGATCGTCGAGGCCGCCGAAGGCCCGGTTGGGTGGATCAGCCTCACAGCGATCGTCCGCGAGCATGCCATCGGCGATATCGGCTACACCATCGGGGAGCGGTTTCGCGGCCGGGGCTATGCAACGGCGGCGCTGCTCGCCCTCCTCCCCATCGCCTTCGACCCTGACGGCGCCGCTCTCGTCCGGCTGCAAGCAGTCGCCGCCGTCGCCAACGTCGCATCCCGCCGCGTCCTGGAGCAAGCCGGATTCCATGGTGAGGGGATTGCCCGGTCCTACCTGATCATTGATGGAGCGCGCGTGGATCATGGCCGGTACGCACTGCTCCTCTCCGAATGGCAGCGCGACCAGCGATGATCCGACCATCGCCCGCCCCAGTGCGCGGCACCCGGTGACCATGGCTGCCGTTGTAGCGCCTGAAGTCACACCGTACAATCGTGCGGTCGTCGCTCCGCCCGGGACGGCCCTGCCCCGATCCATCAGGCGCGCTCATCTCAGAGGAGCTTTCACGTGCCCCGTCCACCACAAGTATCCAAACGCTCAACCGCTGTCGCTACCCCGGTCGATGCCGTGATGCAGACGGCAACCCAAACGCCCCCCACAATGACGCCATCGACCCATTCAGAGGGCTCCAGCGGTCAGCAGACGCCGCTCACCCCGCCGGAGCTGACCGACCGGATGGTTCCGACCGATCCCCGCATCTCGCCCGATGGGCAGTCGGTGGTGTTCGCGGTCTCGACCGTCGGCCAGAAGGGGGAGCACGCCGAGCAGGCGATTTGGCTGTCACGCGACGGCGCGCCGGCTCAGCCGCTGACCGCGGGCACCGCTCACGATGCGAACGCGCGGTGGTCGCCGGACGGGTCACGAATCGTCTTTTGCTCCGATCGGCTCCAGCGAGGCGACGACACCTTCCGACTCTACCTGTTGACACTTGCTGGTGGCGAGGCGCGACCACTTGGCGAGCTCCAGGGCGAGCTGACGATGCCGGCCTGGGCGCCCGACGGGCGCACCGTCGCGGTCCTTCGCAAGGATCCGGAGACGGCCGAGGAGAAGAAATCGAAGGAGGAGCGCAACGACCCCATCGTCGCCGGCGAGAACGCCAAGCCACATCGTGTCTGGGCCGTCGATGTCGAGACCGGCAAGGCGCGCTGCCTGACCTTTGGTCATCGTCAGGTCTGGTCGTATGCCTGGACGCCGGATAGCGCGAGCATCGTCATCCTGACCACGGCTGAGGCGGACCTGAACACGATCTTCGATGCCGGCGACCTCTGGAGCGTGCCAGCGAGCGGCGGCGCTCCCCGGCACCTCGCCACCTTTCCGGTGCTGCCTGGCAATCTGGTCGTCGTCGAGCGTGCCGATGGTCTGGCGGTTGCCGTCCGCGGCAACCATGGCCGCGAGGATCCCTCCGACTCGGTCTGGGTCGTCCCCATCGACGGCGGGGAGCCGCGGAATCTCCTACCAGGCCACGAGGGCGCGGTCGAAGAGATCATCGCTCGCCCGGGCCACCCGGACGGACTGGTGCTTCGGATGGTCGAACGCACCCACGGCGCCATCTATGGGTTGTCCGTCGACGAGCCAACCCTGGAGGCGCTGACCCCGGCCGGTCGTCACGGCACCGGCAGTGTGATGTCGGGGCCCTCCTGCTCGGCGGATGGGCAGCGGGTAGCAATGGTTTGGTCCGATAGCACGACTCCGGAAGAGGTCTACATCGGCGACGCCACGGCGAGCGACGCGGTCACACGTTTCGGTGAGGCATTCCAGGGGCGGCTCTGCCGCGTAGAGACGGTCCGCTGGTCGAGTGGCGACGGCGTTGAGATCGAAGGTCTCCTCACCTATCCAGCGGGCTACGAATCGGGTCGGCGCTATCCGCTCGTCGTCGAGATCCACGGCGGCCCTTCCTGGCAATGGGAAGACCGCGTCATGCTCAATTGGCACGACTGGGCGCAACTGCTGGCCAGCCACGGCTACGCGGTCCTCGCACCGAATCCTCGCGGCAGCACCGGCTACGGCTCGGCGTTCCAGGCACTTCTCCAGGATGATGTCGGCGGCGGTGAGGCGCAGGATCTGATCTCCGGCGCCGAGGCGATGGTCGAGCGTGGCATTGCCGATCCAGACCGGCTCGGTATCGGCGGCTGGAGTTGGGGCGGCTATCTGACCGCCTGGACGATCACCCAGACTGACCGCTTCAAAGCCGCGGTGATGGGCGCGGGTCTCGCCAATGTCGTCTCCGATCACGGCCAGAACGATATCCCCGCCATGAACCTGCAGATCCTGCCGGGACAGCTCTACGATCACCTCGACACCTACTGGAAGGTGTCTCCCATGCGCTACATCCGAAACGTTCGCACCCCGACCCTAATCCTCCACGGGGATCAGGACGCGCGGGTTCATCCCGCGCAGGGGATGGAGTATCACCGCGCTCTGAAGACGCTCGGCGTGCCGACGACCTTCGTCCGCTACCCGCGGGAGCCGCATGGCATCAAGGAGCGCGCCCATCAGATCGACCTGATGGAGCGGCTCGTCGCCTGGTACGACCGCTGGCTTAAGCCATGATTCCGGCGCGTCGCCCGGGGCGACCGGCTTCATCCCGGGCGACGTTGAGCGATGAGTGATATCAACCTCGATGCGCTGATCGAGCAGGGGGAAGCGCTGGGCCGGGGGGGCGACGACGATGGGGCGATCGCCTTCTTCGAGCGCCTGGTGATTGAACGACCCGCCGAGCCGCGCGCCCACTTCGCGCTGGGCGGGGCGTTCGATTCCGCGGGACGGGAAGTCGCCGCAATTGGCCCCTACCGGCTGGCCCGCGAGCTCGGTCTCGGCGGCGACGACCTGCCCCGATGGTATGTTCAGCTCGGCAGCACCCTCCGCAACGCTGGCGACCTCGATGGAGCGATCACCCTCCTGCGCGAAGGGAAGGACCGTTTTCCAGACGATGCGTCGATCCCCGCCTTTCTCGCCCTCGCCCTTCACACGGCCGGGCAGCATGCGGCAGCTCTGGTCGAAACCTTCGATTTGCTGCTGCGCGATCCGGAGGCAACCGGCCTGGGGCGCTATCAGCGCTCCCTTCGCGCCTACGCCGACGATTTGCGCGGTGACGGGCGCGCGACGACGTGAGGGTCGGCGTCCGTCGCGGACGCTGGATTGCCTCCAACCCCATCGTTATTCCGGTGTCGTCAAAGCGACCTACTGAGCCTCATCCCGCCATGGAGATGCCCGCCTCCTCGTCATTCCGAGCGTGTCGAGGAGTCCCTCTCCGACTTCGATCGCCGCGGGACCGGAGCAGCGAACATCCCTTAATTGCATGCGGGGCGGCGATGGGACGAAGCGCATGGCTCTCGTACGGTTGTGGAGCATCACGGTTTGATGGTGAAAGGGTTGAGAAAGCGGGGGTCGGAAAGAACTTCCTCGACACGGCCCGGAATGACGGTTGGGGGCCGGGCCTCGGAGTGACAGATGACGCGAGTTCGGTGAGGCATCGTAGGTCGTCGAGACAAGCGCCCGCTAGCCGATCACGATCTCCCAGACAGTCCCTTTCGGATCGAGCCAGGGGTCCTGGCGGCGGTCCGAGATGCAGCGGCAGGCCGTTACGTAGAGTTGGCCCGAGCAGAAATCCCCATAGACAAAGGCGCCGTCAACCGGCGTTGGCAGGGCGCCGCGGACGACCCCGATGCCGCTGACCGCGCAGCCGGCATCGCCATGCGCGTATTCCACCACCGGCAGGGTGCCGGCGACGGGGCAAGTGGTTCCACCGCCCGGGAAGCAATGGCTCCCTTCCCGCCGGTTCCAGCCGAAGTTCTGACCTCCATGCCCGCCCGCGGCGAGCACGTTGACCTCTTCCCAGGCGGTCTGGCCGACATCAGGGAGATAGAGGTCGCCGGTCACCGGGTCAAAACTCAACTGCCAGGGATTGCGGAGTCCGTAGGCCCAGATCTCCGGTCTCGCCGGCGTGGCGCCGACGAACGGGTTATCGGGAGGAATCGCATAGGGCGCGCCGCCAGCCAGCACGTCGACATCGATCCGAAGCAGCTTCCCCAAAAGGGTCGCGGTGCTCTGTCCATTCCCCCGAGGGTCACCCTCCGATGGACCGCCGTCGCCGATGCCGGCGTAGAGCCGGTGATCCGGTCCGAACGCGATCGTCCCGCCATTGTGGTAGACAAAATCCCGCTGGATGTCGAGGAGGTTGCGGGCGCTCGCCGGGTCGGCCCGGTTGGGATCACTCGCGCTGACATGGAACTCGGTGATGAAGAACCGGCCATTCCAGAAGAAATCGGTGTAGGCGACAAAGAAGCGGCCGTTGTCGCGATAAGCGGGGTGAAACGCCAGCCCGAGCAAACCCTGCTCGATATACCCGCTCTGCACTCGCGGGCTGATGTCGAGGAACGGCTCAGGGACCAGCACACCCTCGGCGTCGATGACCCGGATGCGGCCGACCCGCTCCACCACGAAGAGGCGGTCACTGCCGTCATCGGCATTGGCGATCTCGACCGGATCGACCAGGCCGCTCGCGATCTGCTTGAGATGCACCATCGACCCGGAGGGAGAACCACTCGATTCGGCGGCCACGCCCGCTCCCAGACCGAGGAGCAGCAGGAGCAGGAGCACCCCGGGGAGCCAGTATCGGCCACCCCTTCCGCGACTCGCGAGCCGCCGTGGCAGTCGCCACGACCCGGGCCACCGACGAAGGTCGACCGCTCGCGAGATCGTCCCGGTCACGCCCCCGCTGTCTCGACGCCGAGCAGCCGGGTCATCGTCTCGACGTAGACCTTCGCCTGAGTCACGAGATCGTCGATCAGGACCGCCTCATTGGCACCGTGGGCGTTCTCGCCGCCCGGCCCGTAGCCGACGGTGTCGATCCCGGCCTGACGGTAGAACCGGCCATCAGTTGCCCCGGCCCACGCCACGAAATAGACCGGCTCACGGCCAGTGACCAATCGCGCGCCCGCTTGCACCGCCTGGACGAGCGGCGATTCCTCCAGGGTGATGTTGGCCGGGATGGCATCGCCATGCGGGTTCTCGATCATCTCGTATCGAAAATCGGGGTCCTCGGCGGCGATCGCATCGAGTGCCTCGCGGATATCAGCCGCGGCGCTTTCCGGCGTCTCACCGGGGATGATGCGGCGATCGATCCCGATTGTGCACTCGCCAGGGACGACATTGTGCGCGACACCCGCGTGGATCGAGTTGACGCTGATCACCGGTTTCCCGACGGCGGGGTGGAAGCGGTCGAGATCGCGCTCCAGCGCCAGCACCCCTTTGGCCGCCTTGGCGATCGCATTGATGCCGGTGGCTCGCGCCGCCGCGGTGTGCGAGGCGCGACCAAAGAAGGTAATCTCAAACCCCACCAGACCGCGTTCCGCGTTGCGGACCTTAAGATCGCTCTTCTCGCCGATCAGGCAATAATCGGGGCGCTGCACCTTCCCGGCCGCGATCTCCTGGAGCAGGTGGACCGTTCCGTAGGCGCCGCTGAGCTCCTCATCGGAGACGATATGCGCCTGAAGGCAGCCGCGCAGCGGAGCATCCTTGAGCAGCCCCATGAGATAGATCATCACTCCGGTCGAGCTTTTCATGTCCGAAGCGCCCCGCCCAAAGAGCTTCCTGCCGTCGGCGCTGATCACCGGCTCGTAGGGACCGCTGCGCCAGGCGGCGGCGTCGGAGACCGGGACGGTGTCGAGATGGCCATTCATCGCGATCGTCGGACCGGCACTCGGATCGCCGATGGAGATGACGACATTGGGCCGGGCAGGGTCTTTGGCGATGACCTGGTACGACAGCCCCTGGTCGGTGCACCACCCGGTAACGAAGTCCATCACCGCCCGCTCCTCACCGCTTGGGCTCGGAATGGCGATGAGGTCGCTGGCCATCGCCACGATGGCGTCACGATCAACGCGGGCGGCCCAGGGATTGTCCGTCACAGCTACCTCCGTCCCGGTCGCCAGGCGACCACGACTCACGCGCACCGCCGGGAACCTCCCGGCAGGGACACACGATCGCCTCCCGGCCCTTTGCCGGGTGGGCGATCCTCGTCGGGGTGATCGGGCCTAGAGTCGCTCGAAGCGGCTGACGTTCGCCACGAAGACGACCGCGCCACCAACCTCGACCTCGAAGTTCTCCGGCATGTAGAGCAGGCCTGGCTCCAGCGCCGGTGAATACGGTACCGCGATCTGGGTCCGGCGGCGGCAGGAGCGTCGCAGCAACCCCATCACGGCGGGCACCGTCTCATCCTCCACCCCGATCAACAAGCTGGAGTTCCCGGTTCGGAGAAATGACCCGGTGGTGCTGACCTTGGTGAAGCGGTGACCGGCGGCCACCAGCACGTCGGTCAACGCCGACGTATCCTCGTCCTGCACGATGGCGATGATCAGCTTCATCGTTGCTCCAGGTGCATCCGACCGACCGTCATCGATGATGTCTCAACACATGTCTCCCGATCGCCGCCTGTTGGCCGCGACGACGAACGAGATACGCGGTCGAGTTCACGAGCATCATAGCCGACAGGCGGTCATCCCTCATGGACCGTCCGGCCATGCTCCGCCGGCTCGTCACCGCCGCTGGTCGCGAGGCCGCTGCCAAATGATCTTCATCCCCACCCCGCGGGCCAGGTCTCGTTTTGCGGTGGCCTCGAAGGCGAGCAACCGTCGATAGGCATCGCGAGCACGGTCGACGAGCCCCTCACCCCCTTCAAGGCGGCAGCGGTCGAGCAGGGCGTCCAGGATACCGGCGTCATTGAGCCCCGGCACGTAACCATGCCAGGCTGCCACGGTCAGGTGCTCTGGTGCGGGCAAGCCAGGTCGAAGCCGCTCGAACGAGCCAAGTCGTTCCGCCGGGGTTTCAGCCATGTCGTCGAGCAGCAGCGCTGGCTCGATACCGGGTGCCCGGCGCATATCGACGATCAACGATTTGCCAAGGCGGGGGAAGAACAGGCTCATCACCTCGGCGTGCCGGACAGCCTCGACCACCTGATCGCGGTAGGCGGCAAAAGGATCGCGCGGGTCCATACGCCGAACTCCCGATCCGCGGCCAGTCCGGTCCGGGCCGCCAGACGCGCAGTGTAGCATCCAGCCGGGGACGATCTCAGGCGCCGGCGGCCGTCGCCTCCCCCGCGATAACGGCCAGCATGGCCTCGTGCAGGCGCCCGTTACTGGCCACGACCTCGGCACCGTAGGGGTCGAACGGCTGGTCGCGAAAATCGCCGATCCGGCCCCCGGCTTCCGAGACGATCAGGGCGCCCGCCGCGACATCCCAGGGGCGTAATGGACGCTCCCAGTAGCCGTCGATGCGCCCGGCCGCAACATAGCAGAGGTTCAGCGCCGCTGACCCAGTTTGCCGAATCGCCTGCACGCCCCCCAGGAATCGTCCCCAGATCTCCGCCTGACCGGTCCGCTCGGCCAGGTTGTACGAGAAGCCGGTCGTCAGGATCGCGCCGATCAGGGCATCGGTGCCGGACACGTGCAGCGGCCGGCCATTGCAGGTCGCTCCCTGGCCGCGCCGGGCGACGAACAGCTCATCACGCATCGGATCGTAGACGACCCCAACCTCCATCGCACCCGTACGCTCCAGACCGATCGAGACGGCAAACGTGGGGAGACCGTGGGCGTAGTTGGTCGTGCCATCGAGCGGATCGATCAGCCAGCCATAGGGTGAGCCGGCTGCTCCCTCCCGCTCCGGCTCAGCGCCGCGCGCGCCCTCCTCGCCGAGAATCCGGTGATCGGGGAACGTCTCCCGAATCCTGCCGGCGATCAAGGTCTCCGAGGCACGGTCGGCATCGGTCACGATATCGACCGTCCCCTTGTATTGCACGTCGCGCGGCCGCGTCAAACGCTCTCGGAGCAACGTCCCAGCGTCCGTCGCCGCGCCGATCGCGACCTCCACCACCCGGTCGATCGCCGCGCTCCTCGAGGTGTCGCTCTCCACGTCGCTCACCAGTGCGGCATCCTCTTGCACCCTACCCCCCCGATCTCCCGCGAACCCGCGCCGATCGCATGCCGATCGCCGCGACTCAAAACTCGACAAGTTGGAGCCGGGGATGGATATCCGCATCCCATCCGGCCTGTTCGCCGCGGCGCAGCGCATAGAAGCCGGCACCGGCAATCATCGCCGCATTGTCGGTACAGAGCGCGAGACCGGGATAGCGCACCGGCAACTCGCCGCCCTGAGCGGCCACTTCTTGCTCCAGGCGCGAACGCAAGGCCGTATTGGCGGCGACCCCTCCGGCGATAACCACGCTCTGAGCGCCGGCCGCGCGCGCCGCACGGACGGTCTTCACGGCGAGCACCTCGACGATCGCCGCCTGGTACGACGCCGCCAGGTCAGCGATCGGTGCATCGGCGACGTAGCGAGGCGGGCGGTGCACCGGGAAAGGGCCGGACGGCGTTTGTGGCTCCGCGGAGGCTGGCGTCGGTGTGGGGATGCGGTACTGCTCGGTCAGCCGCAGCAGGGAGGTCTTGAGCCCGGAGAAGCTGAAATCGTGAGTGTCGCCGAGCCAGGCGCGCGGAAACTGCCAGCGTTGGGCATCACCATCGCGCGCCGCTCGCTGGATCGCCGGGCCGCCCGGGTAATCGAGCGCGAGCAGCCGGGCGCCCTTATCGAACGCTTCCCCCGCCGCGTCGTCGAGCGTCCGCCCGAGGTGCCGGTAGCGTCCATGCCCGGTCATCAGGATCAGCTCGGTATGGCCACCAGAGACGAGCAAGCAGAGAACAGGAAAGAGGGGCGCGGTCACCGGCGACCCGTCTGGCTCGGCAAGCCAGTTGGCATAGAGGTGAGCTTCAAGGTGATTGACCGCCACCAGTGGCCGGTCGAGTGCGTAGGCCATCGCTTTGGCGACGTTGATCCCAACCAGCAGCGAACCGGCCAGCCCCGGTCCCGCGGTCACCGCGAGCGCGTCGATCTCCCGCCGGTCAATCCCCGCCTCGGCAAGGGCCTCCGTGATCACCGGGACGATCGCCGTGACGTGTCCCCGCGCGGCAAGCTCGGGGACGACACCGCCATGCGCCTGATGCAGCGCGATCTGCGACGCGATGACATTTGAGCGGACCCGCTGGCCATCGACCACAACCGCCGCTGCCGTCTCGTCGCACGAGGTCTCGATGCCGAGCACGTTCATCGAATCAGTGTCGCTGGTGGTGAGGCGGATCGCATCACCCAACCGCCGGTCGGGTCTCGGCGACCGCCGGGACCTCGGACGATTCGGTCTCCGCGCCGTGGATCGGCGGCAGCGACATCGCCAGTCGTTCGCCGAGCTCCCGGCGCACCCGGGTCAGATCGCGGAGATAGGCGGGCTCATGGAGCGACGCCGACCACATAATGTGGGCATCCTCGTTGTTGTCGCTGTAGTAGCGCCGCCGCGTCCCCTGGACCGAAAAGCCGTACTTTCGGTAAAGCCGCTGTGCTGGCTCGTTCGAGACGCGCACTTCCAGCGTCAGCCAGCCGGCACCGCGTCGAAGCGCCTCATCGAGCAGCGTCCCGAGTAAGAGCTCGCCGAGCGAGCGGCCCCGGTGGGCCGGCTCGACCCCGATCGTGGTGATATGCGCCTCATCGTAGAGCAACCACATTCCGGCGAAGCCAATCATCTGCCCCGCCGGGCTGGCTCCTCGCCCGCCGCGAGCGTCATCGTCATCACGGCGTCCAAAGGCCAGCGGCAGCAGCGTGCGTCGCGGCATTGCCCAGGAACCCCTGGCAGCCTGCTCGTCTTCGCCGCCGTGAGGCGCTGAACCATTCCCAGCCGCCGGGAGGGTCTCTCGCAGCACGACATAGTAGTTCTGGTCGGGCAATCGCAACTCGCGCCTGTAGGCGGAGGCCGGCCACGGGTTAGAGAAGCAGGCGCGCTCAATGCGGCCCACCTCCGCGATGTCATCCAGGGTCATCGGGTCGATGCGAAACACACCAGGCCTCGAAGCTCCAATCGATCGGCTCGCCGTCAATGGCGACAGACCGCCGGTCGGCGGCCGCGATGGGGACGGTAGCACTCGGGCCAGCCCCGGGCAACCCAAACCGCGATCAACCGGCTACTCATCGCCCCAGGTAGACCGGCTCCAACGCGGCTGGATCGTCGACATCGCCCGCCTGCCAGCGTCGCCATGCCAGCTCGGCGACGGCGCCCGGCCGCCGGGAACGCAGGGTGACCGGAGGGATGGTCACACCGTCAACCGCACGGATGCGGGCCTCCTGCTCCTGGTCGAGCTCCCCGACGACGACGGGTCGCTCGAGAGCAATCAGCCAGCTGGCGAGCTCGTCGACCGTGCCATTCCGTGGCGGACGGCGCTCTGTCCACCCCGCGCCGTCGCCATCCGACATGGCCCAGACCAGCCGGCCACGCCCGGCGGCAACGACCGGCACCACCGGTCGGGCTCCGGTCGCGAACGGGAGCGCCGCCGCCTGGAGCGTCGGCACCCCAAGGAGCGGCAGGTCGAGCCCGAGCGCGAGTCCCTTGGCGACACTGACCCCCACCCGGAGGCCGTTGAAGGTCCCCGGTCCGGTGGCGACCGCCACCGCCCCGAGATCGGCGACCGTCATACCCAACAGGTCGAGCAGGTGATGGATTTGCCCGAGCAGCGATGTCGTCTGGGTGCGCCCGGCATCCCAGACCTCTTCGGCGCGCCGCACGCCGTCGAAGAGGGCAACCCCCGCCTGCTCTGTCGAGCTGTCGATCGCCAGCAGACAGCGCGGAGATGCCGGCGCGTCGCGATCCATGATCCTCTCCTCAGTCTTGCCGTGAACCGCCACGCTCATCGTCCATCGTGCATCCAGCCAACGATCCGAACGCACCTGCTAAACTGTTAACGACGACACGCTCATGCTGTTCCCGGAGATTTAACAGGCGTTTGATCGTCGCCGGCGGTCGCTCTCGCACGATGCGGATGGGAGGGAGCGCCGTCGATCCTCGTTCGATGGCGCACGAGGGAGCAATGATGATCGGTGGACGCTCAGTAACCGTACCCGGCTCGACCGCTTCGGCGGAGACCGGTGCCGGGCGGATGGCCATGCTGCGCCGGCTTCGAGGCGCGGAATGGCTGCTCTTTCTTCTGTTCGTCGGACCAAACCTGCTGCTCTTTGGCATCTTCTCGTTCTGGCCGATGATCCAGAATGCGTACCTCAGCACCGTGCGCTGGGACATGATCTCCCCGGTCAAGATCGGCGTCGGACTGGCGAACTATCGCTACCTCTACGCTGATAGCACCTTCCGCACCGTGCTCTGGAACAGTCTCTACTTTACCGTCGGAGCGGTTGGCGGGTCGCTCGTGCTTGGTCTCGCCGCCGCTCTGCTCTTGAACCAGCCGCTTCGAGGACGAGATGGCGCTCGTGCCGTGCTCTTTGCGCCGACGCTGCTCAGTGGCGCCGCGATCGGCATCGTCTGGGTTTATGTTTTCGACCCTCGCTTCGGCCTGCTCGAGCGGTTTCTCTCGTTTGCCGGTCTCTCCTCCCCGAACTGGCTCACCGACCCTCACTGGGCAATGCCCGCGGTCATCATCGTCTATGTCTGGAAGAATGTCGGCTTCACGACCGTGATCTATCTTGCCGGCTTGCAAGCGATCCCGAAGGATCTCTACGAGGCGGCACGGGTAGACGGCGCCGGGGCACTCTGGCGCTTCCGCTCGGTGACCCTGCCGATGCTCTCGCCGATCAGCTTCTTTCTGATCGTCACCTCACTCCTCAACTCGTTTCAGGCATTTGATATCATCCGGGTGATGACCGCCGGCGGGCCGGTCGACTCCACCAACACGCTGATCTACTACGTCTACCAGGAAGGCTTTATCGCCTTCAACGCCGGGCGGGCAGCCGCCGCGGCGCTGATTCTCTTCGTGATCATGTTCGCGATTACGCTGATCCAGCTTCGCTACGCCGAGGAGCGCGTCCACTATGCGTAGCGCCGGTCTGCTTGGCACCGGGCGGGGCGCCTTTGGCGGCGCGAAGCGGCCATCGGCGGGGACGATCGTCAGCTACGCTCTGATGGTGCTGGCGGTGCTGATCGTCGGCTTCCCACTCTTCTGGATGGTCGTCGGCTCGCTGAAGACGAACCAGGATGTCTACACGACTCCGCCGCTCTGGCTGCCCAAAGCGTGGCGGTGGCGTAACTTCGTCGATGCCTGGCAGGCGGCGCCGTTTGGCCGCTTCTACCTCAACAGCATCATCACGACGGTCGCGGGCACGATCCTTGAGCTGACCAACGCGACCCTTACCGCCTATGCGCTCGCCTTTCTCCGCTTTCCCAAGAAGCAGTGGGTCTTCGTGCTGATCCTGATCGCGCTGATGATTCCGAACCAGGTGACGATCCTGCCGAACTACCTGACCATCTCCGATGTCTTTGGCCACTCGTGGATCAACACCTACCAGGGCATCGTGATCCCGGGGGCGTCGGTCGCCTATGGCACCTTCTTGCTCCGTCAGAGTTTCCTCGGCTTACCGCGCGAGGTGCTCGATGCGGCAAAGGTCGATGGTTGCGCGCATCTTCGCCTGCTCTGGGACCATGTGATTCCCCTATCGCGACCGGTGCTGGTCACCTTCGGGCTGATCTCGCTCGTCGCCAAATGGAACGACTATCTCTGGCCCTTGATTGTGACGAATACGCAGAACATGCGAACCCTGACCGTGGGGTTGACGTACCTGTTCGATCAGGAAGGCAACACCGAGTGGGGCATCGTCATGGCCGGGGCCATCTTCGTCATCGTGCCGTTGCTGGTGATCTTCGTCTGGGCTCAGAAGCACATCATCGAGGGGATCACCGCGGGGGCCACTAAAGGTTAGGCGTCGAGAGACCGAGTTCGAGAGGAGCCGGTGTGGCTTCTCAAGCAGTCGACGCGAGGAGGAACCGCGCATGGATCGACACGTCACGCGCCGCACGCTGTTGAAAGGCGCCGCGGGGGCATCGGCGGTCGCGGTCGGGGTCGCGAGCAAGCGGAGCAGCAGCTTCGCCGCCCCGGCGGTGGTGAGCCAGACCGGCTCAAAGGTCAAGGTCGTCTACTGGGGCTCGTACAGCGGCAATCTCGGTGACGCCGAGCAGGAGGTGGTCAAGCGCTTCAATGCCTCGCAGCAGGATGTCGAGCTGGAATATCAGTTCCAGGGCACCTACGAGGAGACGGCGCAGAAGCTGACCGCCGCCCTTCAAGCGAAGCAGACCCCCGACGTGGTGCTGCTGTCGGATGTCTGGTGGCACAAGTTCTATCTCAACAGCGCTCTGGCGCCGATGACCGACCTCCTCACGTCGAACGAGGTCGACACCACCGACTATGTCGACTCGCTCTTCATCGAAGGGGTCCGCAAGGATCAGAGCTACTGGCTGCCGTTCGCCCGCTCCACCCCGCTCTTCTACTACAACAAGGAGGCGTACGCCGAGGCGGGACTGAATGAGGCACCGACGAACTGGTCGCAGATCGTCGATGCCGCGTCCAAGCTCGTCAAAAAGGAAGGCGATAAGACGACCCGCTTTGCCTTCGGCCATCCGGTCGGTGCGTCCTACGTCGCCTGGCTCTTCCAGGGTGTCGTTTGGCAGCATGGTGGCGCCTACTCAAACCCCGACTTCAAGATCCGGATCAATGAGCCGGGCGCGGTCGAGGCCGGCGAGTTCTACCGGTCATCGATCAAGGACGGTTGGGCGAACGTCTCCAACGACGACAACGCCCCAGTCACCGATTTCGTAACCGGTCTGACTGCCTCGACGATGGCCTCGACCGGTGCCCTGGCCGGAATCACGAAGGACGCAACCTTCAAGGTTGGCACTGCGTTCCTGCCGATGGCTAAGGAGTTCGGCTGCTGCACCGGCGGCGCTGGTCTGGCGCTGATGGCGAACGCGCCCAAGGAGAAGCAGGAGGCGGCGTTCAAGTACATCGCCTTCGCCACGTCGCCTGAAACCACGACCTACTGGT
>JAABUR0100002540.1_pt1 | contig 27605 bp, 21 predicted proteins | sample 5560091 | NCBI WGS metagenome assembly JAABUR01 (sample SAMN10711879, study PRJNA513375) | rock metagenome | isolation source: Antarctica rocks | place: Antarctica: Victoria Land, University Valley sud
ACCTCACGAATGCGCGTCACCAGCGCCCGCGTCCGCCGCCAGGCCAGCGCCAGCAGGGCGGCGATGATCGGCAGGCCAAGCAGCAGCGTCCATTTTGGGTCGAGCATCTGTTTGTATCCAGTGGAAAATGTGTTGGGCTTAGTATACCCCAAAACGCGGGGAAAGCCCGTCGTCCGTGGACGCCTCCTAGTGCCGCGCCTCGCCCGCGCCTGCCGCCGGTTCGGTCGCCTTCGCCCAGCTTGCGCCCGAACAACTCCAACGCCATCGCGTAGCCAATCCGCGCGGCGGCGGGGTCGTAGCGCGGGCCTTCGTCCCGGAGGAACGCATGGGCCGCGTTGAACTCATGCCATTGCAGGAGCAGGCCGGCATCGTTCATCGCATCGTAGATGAGCCGACGCCCCTCGCGCGGGACGTGGGAGTCCTGCCGGCCCCAGATCATCAGCATCTCGCCCGTGGCCTCGTCCATCCGGTCGAGCGTATCGTCGTTCATGCCCCGCCCCAGGCCGCGCTTGTGGATGTCCGTCGCGTAAAAGCAGACGCTCGCCAGGACGTCCAAATTCAGGGCCGCCCGGCAGGCCAAGTGGCCGCCGATGCAGATGCCCATGACGCCCAGTTTGCCGGTGCAGCGCGGGTCGGCCTTCAGGTAGTCCAGCGCGGCGCGGGCGGCGGCGTCATAACTCGCCAGCTCTTTGGTCGTCTTGTGCATGTTGCCACGGTCCGCCCCTGCCGTGTCGTAAGGCAGGACGGCTCCTGCCGACTCCAGTTCATGGTAAATTCATGGTAAATTTCGGGGACCGCCACGACGAACCCGCTCCCCGCCAGCAGCGCGACGGTCCGGCGGATCGGCCCGGTCACCTGGAAGATCTCCGAGAACAGGACCAGACCGGGGTAGCGGCCCTCAGCCGCCGGTCGAAACACATAGGTTCGCATCGGGCCGTTCGGCGTGGGGAGGTCCACAAAGTCGTCGTCTTTAAGGATCATGGGGCTCTCCAACAAAGTTTGTTGGTAGTATAGCATAAAGGGAATAGAGGAAAGCACTAACTTCAGTACGGTTATTCCGATACAAGCGACGTAGGCAAAGAAAAACCCCAGCCGTAAGGCTGGGGTTCCGGGCTGTTCCAATGACCGTCTAGGGAACGAATGTCTAAGGGTAGTTAATTGCCAGGTCATACGCCCCCAGCAGGCGGAAATCGTCGAGTGCCGCGACGGCCGGCGTGTATGCCGCCTGAGGCACCTGCCCGCCAGGAAGAACCGAACTGAGGGCACCCGCATCGAGTCCGGGGAGGCAGCTGGGCACGACTGCCCAAATCGGATCCACGAAGACGGCGTCCTCCTGCATGGTCATGCGAGCGCCGGTATCCAGCGTCAAGGTCGGTTGACCGCCGAGGAGGGCGTCGCCGAGCAACAGAATGTCTACAGGCCGCGATCCTGTCTGCAAAATGCTTGTGGCCTGCGGCTGTTGCAGTCCAGAGCCGATATAAGCGACGCGCCCCTCGTAATTGACGATCCTGGCGAATGTGGAATCATATGTTTGAACTCTAGAACCCTGAATCGTCACATGCCCTGGCTGGCCGGGCAGCGCGCCGTCGCCACTGACATACAATGCCGAATTTGTCTGTTCCGTGTAGAAGTCCGAGCCGACGAAATCCTGGTTGTCTTGCACGATTACATCGCAGAAGTTCCCGGCGGTGTTGTGGCCCAGCATTCCGAGGAAGCCGCTCTTCTCATACTGCGCGCCATCCACCCGAATCACGCCCTGCCCGAACTCACCCAGGATAATCGCACGGGAGCAGTCCGTGAAGTGGGTCGCGCCGGTAAAGTCGTCAAGATACACTCTCGCGGAGGACGGCAGGCCGATACACTCCAGGCCTCGGGTGCCGGCTGAGGGCGCGACGTGGCCGTTAGGACCGCCGGTATCCCCGTGGGTGAGAAAGCCGCCGTCACCAGCCCAAAGCCGCGCGTAGGTGATGTCTGAGGCGGCCCCTGTGCTGGTCTGCTGGATGCAGGCGACGTCGTGGGCCACATCGAACTGCATCTGCTTGATTGCAACGGCCTGAGGGTCTTGGACGCCGAAGACGGCCCCTCCATGCGGACCAAGCCAGTGAAGTATGGTCGCCCAGCCCGACCCTTCGACGGAGTAGTTGCCGCCCGTGATCGGCAACGTGCTCGTCACGACATAGTTGCCCGCAGGGAAATAGACGACGGCGTTCCTACCTCGCGACTTTCCCGCGAGCAGGGCATTCGTGATCGCGGCAGTGTCGTCGTGGTAGCCGTCACCCATCGCGCCGAATCCAGTCTTTACGTCAATGATGGTGGAAGGGACAGCCTCGTTGCTCTTGAGGAACGAACGCTTGGGGTCACTGAGGTTCGGGCCGCGCGCGCCGACGGGAAGTTCAGTCACATGCGAGTTGTCACCCAGGGATACCAGGGCCGCCGAAGCGGGTGCCGAGTTGTTGGAGACGAGCAGGTTCTGGGTCATGCCTCCATAATTGGTCAGGCGGATCGGCGCTTTCGCATCCGGCGGGTGGGTGAAAGAGCAGTCAAAGATGGTTTTCGGCCCGAACATGCCGAACACAATCGCGCCCTGGTCGCCGGTCCACCTATCCACATGACAATCCTGCACGGTGATTTCCACTCCGGCCCCACTGTTGGGGACCCGGATAAACTGCTTGGAACCGACCGACGTGCAACGGCGCAAGGATTGTGCCGAAGGGCCAGGAAAAATATCCACAGTGCGACTACGCTCGAAATGGCAGTCGCGTACGTAGATGTTCCCCCTCAGGCAGTTGATGGCCGTACCATTGTCCTGGAATTCGCACCCGGAGAAATTGTTGTTAAGATCGTTGTATGATAGGAACGTGATCCCGTTGGTGCAGTTTTGGAACAGGCAGTTGCGGTAAGTCACCTCCGAGTCTGGTATGACTTCATTATAGCCGACCCGGATACCGCTGTCCCGGAAATTTAGGAAGGCCTCGTCCTGGTGCCGGATCATCGCCTCATAGAGCGTCCGGGGCTGATGATTTATTCCGATCGCCGCCCTATGCGCACCGTCCCAGACGATGCCGATGTAGAGGGCGTAGGCGGCGCCGTTAGACGTATACATCGGCTGATTCAGCGGACCATTCCACACGATCCGCGTGGTCCGGCCCTGGCCGATGATCGCCGCGCCGTTGACTTGGGTGAGCGTTAGCGTCTTGCTGATCCGGTAAGTGCCGGCGGGAAGGTAAAGGGTCTTGCGGCCATACCCCTCCTGGGGCAGGATGTTCAGCCCCGCCTGGATGGCCGCCGTATCATCATGAACGCCGTCACCGTAGGCGTGTGGCGTGACGTCGGTCTTGACGTTGACCCAGTCCGAGCGCTGCTGCCAGTTCAGGGTGGGCAGGGAAGGAACCGCAGCCCGCGCTGACGGAGATGGCCATTGGCTGAAAACAGCCAGCGCGAGAGCCGACAGGATTTGGTAGAGAATTTTGCTTTTCAGCATGATTGGTACAGCCTCAAAAACATCATAGGAACAAGCCAGGTGCAGGCCACAGGCATGGCGCGACACATGACCGATTACCCGTGAAGGGATACTTTCGTTTTGTAGAATTCGGACATCCTGGTGAACGACAGCAGCATGGCGTAAATGATCTGGGGCGGGAATGATCCGGGAGGAGTTCGCGCCAGAGAGTTCGCCCGTATGACTGTTCCCAGCAGTCACAATTATCGGAGACTGCTTGGCCCCGTTATCCTGTAAGTAGTACCAGATTGCCTCTGAAGTCGGGGTAATAAGAACGTCGCGGTCAATTATGACAAGCGCCTATGATGAGCGGCTGAAACGTGGACACAGCCGCCGGGGCATTCCATTGTAACACGGCTTGCCGCGAAAGCGGGGCCGAAATAGTGCAGCGGATTTGTTTTTTTGCCAGAGTAATCATTCTAGACCACTCCAGCAAAAACACCTTCCAACAAGTCGGAAGGTGCTGATTTTAAGGATAAGTTCGTTGGGAGCCGCTCAAGCCCACCACCCTGGCAGCAGCACCCGACAGGCCGCGCGGGCGATACTAATGACGCGCTGCTTCGGGGAACCATAGTCCTTCACGCCATGCCCGGCCATGCCGCGCGGGTCCACGTTGACGGGCCAGCGCAAGATCGCGCCGGGCTGGCCCTGGAATGTCATTAACTTCTCGTAGAAGAGGTGTTCGATTAAGGGGAGAGCGGGGGTCAGGTTCTCGCGCAGGCCGATCAGGTGGTCCGTGTAAAAACGGACGGAGAAGATCATCAGTTGGGTCGTGGTGAACGACATCGGGGGGCCGCCAGGGAGGCGATAGTTCCGATTATCAACGGCAAAGAGGTAGTCCTCCGGCAGCCGATCCAGCAGGCGCGGCAGATCCGGGAAGCGAAGGCGCCCCGTGGCCTTGATGAGATAGCGGCTCTGCCGGATCAGCCTGCTTTGAGACATGCTCAAGTCAATCATCGCCAACTCTGGGTAGCCGTAGCTCACGCCGGGGGGACACTCGTTGCACTCCAAGGAAATGAACTCCAACTCTTTTCCGTGAACATTGGCTTTCGCGGCACTCTCCTCGAATTCCTGAAGAGGGTGGCCGGTGTTTTCGATGAACACGACCCGGCGGAGGCGGGGATCGGGATGCGTCACCCAGAAACGGAGCGCCGTCTGATAATCCTGCTTTCGAGTCTCCGGGTCACGCCGGCGCAGCCCGGGGTGTCTGCCGCCTGGGTCAATACAGGCGGTCATGACGACGACATAATCGCAACCAGGGTTCTCCAATGAATTCATAGCCGCACGGTCTTTTCACCACGCATGGAGCATCAGCACTCGGAATTCATTGTTCGTATACAAAAGACCTTTGCCTTCTATTTTATAGCCGAGTGGCTTCAGAAAGCTGAACAAGTCTAAAAAGTCGTTCGTACCATGATAGGTGGTGATTGCAAGCTTCGGGTGGAACTTTTCCAGGGTCTTTTTCCCGCTCTTGAGGATGCCGACATCCGCGCCTTCCGCGTCACACTTGATGAAGTCAACCTGCTTTAGACCCAAGGAAGTGACCATGCCGTCCAGGGTAGTGACCGGCACGGGATAGCTGTTAGCGTCTGCTTGCCCTGCAACCCGTGATCCCCCCGGATTGTCGGGGTTATCAGTGAAGTGAAGACTCTGCGGTTCGCCGCCGAGGAGGGTATTAGCTATGGTCGGCTTCCGCAGTCCCCTCAACTCAAACAAGGCGTTGATGACTCGCATCATGATCTGTGAAGGTTCGACCGCGATGACTTCCGCACCTAAGCCGGCGGCATAAGCGGAGAAACTCCCCTCACACGCTCCGATGTCTACCACCACATCGCCGGCAACGACCTTAGTGTTGCCGTATATGTATTGATGCGGATGGTTTGAGTTTTTTAATTCGCAGAGGATAGTCAACAAAGCATATATATCTGCTTTGGCCGGCCAGACGTATGCCTCCCCGTTTACGGTCACGACTTGGAGATCATTAGTGACTTCGCTGGCAATGCGGGCATTTTTCACAAACGTCTCGTTAAGGCGCCCGGCGCGCACGAACAGCCATCGGGGAGAGACCGCCATCTCACGGTCCGAGGGCCACAACAGGCTCGCAAGCTTTCGGATTTGAATAGGTGTCAGCATATTAATCATTTTACCATACTGTGCATTATTGCGCTTTTTAAGTGCTCTGCCTTTGCTCCACTTGGGAGCAGCCTTTTCCGGGTACGCAACTTTCTCTACTGAGACGTCCGTCAGTACTTTCTGATGAAGCCTCCGCAACAGAGCTGCGGGGTATCAATTTATCACGAGACCTACTGCGTGACGACTAACTGGTAGCGGAGCAACCTCCGGGGAATGACACCCGGACAGACTCAGGTTCGTGCGTCTTCAGCACGATCATGTATCCGTAGATGGCTTGGAATGCGAGTAAGTGAGGCCTACATGGCGGTCAAGAAACGCACGGCAGAATCATATCCAGCAGTCAAAACCAACAGGCAAGAAAGACGCCCGCTGGATACTGGCGGGTCATTCACATTCAAGAGTCAGGCGGCAAAATGTTCTTGCCTCGAGGTAGCAGATTACTCTCGTAGATTTTAGCATCCACCAGGAACCGGAACCAAAAGGCCTGAAGAAAATGATAGATTAAGCCGCTTTTTCCGTCCAGAAAGCCTAGGCGGAGAAAATAGCTGTATAGAAAAAAGACGAGGGGCCGGATCAGGAGCGGGCAGCGATACCAAATATTGTTCTTGAGCCAGCGCTTCTTCATGCGGATGTCACCACGCAGGCTGCCGTTGAGTCGCGTGCCCTGGTCTGCGTCCTTGGAGCGGCCTTGGGATGCTTCCAGCGCCTCCGCAGTAGACCAGCGGTTATGCGAAGCCGTCCACTTTTCCAGCGAAACCAGTTGCAGATCAAGCAATAACCCGTTCAGCCTGCGCGTAGGACCTGCGACCAGGAAGTGCTGGTCATAAAGGCGATCCTCACAGCACCCCTTGTCCGCAGAAAACAGGCGCAAGTGCCAACTGGGGTTAATATGACCATACCGGATCGGTGATCCCAAAAAATAGGAAAGACGCCGGACCAGATAACCATTCACGTCACCAGTGTGCTCCGCTCTCACCTTAAGTATGGACTGAACCAGCTCGGGCGAGAGCACCTCATCACTGTCAAGGTGCAGGAACCAATCGCCGGGCTGCGGTCGGGCGTGGCTCTGTGCCCAATTGCGTTGGGCCGAATAGTTCTCGAAGGCGTGCTGCACTACCTCACACCCCAAGGACCGCGCCAGCGGAACGGTATCATCGGCGCTGAATGAGTCGACCACGAGGATGCGCGAAGCGAGTCCCCGGCAGGAGTTGATGACCTGCAAGACCGTATCTTCCGAGTTGAAAGTGAGAATAACGGCGACAACGCTTTGGATGGGCATGGCTTATTGATCGAGCAGACGCGGCTTCAGCGGGCGGCAGGGGTTGCCAGCGCAGACTGTCCAGGGCGGCATGTCTTTGGTGACCACAGAGCACGCCCCGACGACAGTGCCGTTGCCGATAGTACGGCCAGGTCCTATGAACACTCCGGCCGCAATCCAGCACTCGGAGCCGACCCTGATCGACTTCCAGATCAGCGGCATATGCGGATGCGTGTAGTCATGAGTGCCGGTGCAGAGGTATGAGTATTGGGAGATCACGGTCATGGTATCAACCTCGACCATCGCATAGTTATAGATTTCGGTCTGTCGCCCGATCGCGACGGAGGAAGCGAGACGCAGGTTCCAGGGCATCAGCACGTTGACGCCCGGCTCGATCAGGCAGTTGTCGCCGATCTCGGCCCCCATCAGGCGCAGCAGTGCGATCCGCTGGCGGCCGCAGGGGCGCGGGAGCCAGAGGAAGAGCGGCTTAAGAAACCACTCCCATATCCCCCGCTTGATTTTGATCCGGCGGTCCCATTGCGTTACACTCTTTGAGAGATCCACGCGCACCAGGCGACTACCGACCTCCATCTGAGGCTCTCCGCCCTCCGTTCGATTTGATAACGACTCATTCATGGCAGGGTCTGCTGCTCCCGTTGCCGTGCAGGGTCTGCTGCTCCCGTTGCCGTGCGCCTTCCAGCCCCTTACGGGAACGCACAGCCCGGCATAGATCCGGGCGGAGGTACTTGAGCCGGTTGTTGCAGCAAACGTTGACGACGGAGATTATCACAGCCGCACCCCCTCGACCGTCGCGGGCGCGGCCTCCAGAACGGGAGGCGTGAGCGCCGCAACCAGGCTCTGCGCCGCACGGCTGATCTCGAAGTGCCGGCGGAAACACAGAGGCGCCCGGCGCCCCATCTCCGCCTTTGCCTGCGCGTCCATTTGCATCCACTGATCCAGCATACGCCGCGTCCCTTCGGCATCATCCTCAGCCACCAGGCCCGCGCCGTCGCCAGCAATCTCGCGCCAGATGTTCACCTTATCCGAGATCAACACCGGCAGGCCACAGGCCAGTGCCTCGGCCACTGCGATGCCGAAGTTCTCCTGGTGCGATGGCAGCACGAAGGCTTCCGACGCATAAAAAGCACCCCACTTCGCATCACCCGTCAGCATCCCAGGCCAAGAAATCCGCTCCCCCACCCCCAGCCCCGACGCCCGCCGCTCCAGGGCTGCCCGCCAGCCGGACTGGTCCGGGCCAGCCATGACGAGGCGGAGTGCCGGGTCCATGCGCGCCGCTAGGCCGAAAGCCTCGATCAGCAGGTCGCAGCCCTTCTTCGCGTGGATGCGGCCCAGGAAAAGGAGCAGGCGCTTGCCGCGAAGCTCCGGGTGCATGGACAGAAACGCTTCCCGTTGCCGATCCGGGTCGCCTGCCGGCGCGGACGTGCCGAAACTGACAACGACCTCGGTGGCGCTGTACCGGCTGAACGACTGGCGCGCGAGCAGCTTCTCCTCTGCACAGGTGAACAGGACGGCCTTCGCATCCCGCAGCACCCGGTATTCCCCCCACGGCCAGTACAGCCGCTTCTTCAGGTGCTTCAGCGGATACGTCCGCTTGAACCACGGGTCCAGCATCCCGTGCGTGTAGACGAAGTACGGCGTGGGTGTCCCGCGCAGGGCACGCCAGACGGCGAAGCTTGGGTACTGCCACAGGCCGTTGACGATGACTGCGTCGAAACGCTCGGCGTTTGCCTTCAGCCAGGGGACCAAGCGCGGCACATAGGCATAACTGGTTCTGCCCGGCCCCAGCGCATGGGTTTGGAAGGGGAGATCAGCCAGCCATGCCGAGGCCGGATCATCAGTGGAAACCACTTCCGTCCGGTGCCCCATCCCTTCAAGGACACGGCTGATCTGGCACACGGCTTCCATCGGTCCCCCGCCCTGAGGGTCCGTTGAGGGAATTACTTGTAAGATGTTCACTCAGAGTCTTTCCATGGAAGCAGCCTATGCCCCCTGCTGGTCACTCACTCGGCCGCTTCGGCCTGCACGCGATCGCTTAGAGACGAGTAGATCAGGCGCCCGCCGACCCTATGCACGTCTTCGATCATCTGCATCTTGCCCGCAAGTCAGCAGGCAGGTGGCTGGACAAGGCCGCCGCGCCTCGATCAGCACAGGGTTATTGAACAGTTCTTGGTGACGAGCCTTCTGTTACTCGTCCTCGGCGGCATCGGCATAGTTTACAAGTGCCAAACCTTTTTCCATTTCGTCTATGACTTCGCTTTTCCATTTCGTCTATGACTTCGCTGAATGCATATCCGTCTACAAATCCGCCCGTAGTCCATATGCCGGGCACTTTGCCATGTGATTTTACCGCTACAGTCCTGTTTTCAGCGCCTACTGGGAATGTTATTCACCAGGACTCTTTGCAGCGCCTGTTGGCGTGGATGGACGCTGGCAATCCAGACATTTTGGACACGGCTCGTTAGCCTGTCAAAGGCATAGGCTGACACATAGAGAACTAATAATCCGGTGCCTGATGCCAGCACTCCCACAAGGCATAGCAGAATCATATCGGCAATGGCGCCTTCTGAAAAACCCCAGGTGATCCGCGTTACCAGGGACAGTAGCAGCACGTTGCTCCAGATCCGCTCATTAATCAGCAATCTGTAGAGCGTCATAATACAGAATATTATCAGACATGGGATGACACAGATCCCAAGCCATTCAAAGCTGCTGAAGGCATCGGCAAAGAAGCCCACCGTAATTCCTGTTGTTCGGTCATGCTTGTTGGGCATTAACCCCGGTTCACGGTGCGCAAGGAAATTACCCGTCATCGTATAGGGCTTATCAGGATTAAGAAACCGAGGGAGCGATGCCTCAAAGCCCGGCGTAATTGTCTCCCATCCGGTCGTGCCCCGGTTGATTGTCGCATCCACGATGGCGTCTGTCCAGACTATGATACTGTATCGGTTCAGGGTCGGCTGAGAGTGATTATAGTAATCGAACTGAGTCAGGTTTCTTGACCTCCTTGCATCTATGCTACCAACCTGCTCACGATATTTAACGGGATTCTGGATGATGTCCGCCATCATGCTTGCTGATCGCCTTACGTTTTCCTCGAAGACTCCGGTACGTACAACATTGCGGGCAATCAGGGCATAGGGAAAAATGATGAAGTTCGCGATGTAGGCGCCGGCGAACAGCAAAGCATAATGCTTTGGATGGAAGCGGTAGCGGAACGCGATGCAGGTCAACACATAGATAATCACGGGAGTGACACTCGCTTCGCGGTTAGCGCCTAGAATAGCCGCTACGATCTGGACAACGATGGGTATGCCGTTCACCAAGCTGAAGCTGCGGCGCCCGCCGGAGGTCTTGATCATGTAAGCTGTTCCGGCGGCAATCGCCAGTGGCCCGAACAGAGCAATCTGCTTCAGCGGTCCTAAGACACCCCCCTGAATCGCTCCGCCAGTCTGCACATCGGTGCCGACGGTCTTCAATGCCAAAACCAACAGGGTAGAGAAAATCGTGCAGAGGATACTCAACCAAAGCAAACGGCTCGGCCTCGTTTCCGCCGGAAATAGTGGACGTCCCCTAAGACGGAACCGATTTGCCAGCCGGACGCCGACCGCAAGGCTCGCCATGCCGACGACGTAAACGCCCATCGTCACAATCGGCTGCCGCAGCGGGGCATCCGCCGGCTCCCAGAAGAAGACCTTCGCGATTTGAGAGATTAGAACGTGCTGTAGCAGCAGGTAAAAGATCACAATCCCGAACAGCGTTTCCAGACCGCCGGCCCAGCGCACGGCGAAATAGGCGACGACGAGGAGCGTGAACACCAGGAGCGCATAAATGGGGCCGGTTCCACTCAGCAATTGAAGCACCAGCAGGAGCATCGCCGCCCCCAGCAGGTACAGCGGGCGGCCGACACGCGCCATGGGGCGAGTAACGCTCGGATTTAGCCTCGGATTTAGACTCGGATTTAGAGCCGCACGGTTTATCATTTCAGCACCTTCTCCGATGGGCGGATCTTCGGCAAGGGGTAGTCATCCCGTTCAAGATGAAAGCGCCTCGGAGAGAACATGGGAGAGTATCTGCTCGTTCATCGTTCCGTTCCGCAGGCACCGCTCCCGCCCACGCCGGGCGATCTCGCGGCGCAGGCTGTCGTTGGCGAGCAGTTTGAGGCAGGCATCGGCACACTCCGCCGCATCCGACCAGAAGACCGCCTCCTCCCCTTCGCAGTAAAGGTATTGATGTTCCGGCGTCCGCTCCGCGCAGAGGACGGTTCCGAGCGACGGCACTTCGAGGCTGCGGGTCGTATGCAGATCGCGGTTGCCCTTCGAGAGCAGTCCGAGCGAAACTTTGGCGCACTGGATGGCTTTGGCATACTCATCATCGGTCGTGGTCGCAGGCCCTTTCCATGCGGGCTGAACGGCAGACCACTCTTTCGCCTTCTGCCACCGGCCGCCGTAGATAGTCAGCGGCACCCCACGGCGCATCAGTTCCACCATGAACGGCCCGCGCTCCGGAAACCACGTCCCGACGAAGACGACCTCACTGTCCCAGCGCGCGTGGTCCTCCGATGTCAGCGCGCGCGGCGCATGGGCCACCTCGTCGGCGCTGCGATAGACGCGCAGAACCTTTTTCGCCCCCCGCGCTTCGGCTTCGGGGACGTTTTCGCTGCGGACGACGACGATGAGGTCGTAAGAAGAGACGGACTTGAGGTAAAGCGCCCAGGAGAATCTGTCCCGCTTGCCGTAAGGGTCATCCACGTTGAAGTTCAGCACCGGGCCGAAACGGCGCTGGAGTTCCCGGATGAGCGAGGGGCCGATGGACTGCCCGTTGTCTACCCAGGTCAGGTCAAACTGCCGGCCCCCGATGCTTCCCAGCACCTTCTCACGGACAAAGGACTCGCACAGCAGGAAGCCGCTCTCCCAATTCACCTTCGCAAGCGGATAGGGCTTGGGGAGGAACGCGAGCGGATCGACCAGGTGAACATCATGGCCGAGCCGGGACAGCGCTCCGGCGCGCTGCGCGGATGTACCTGAGTTCACGCCAAGTAAGAGTATTCGCATATCTATCGGCAACTTTGCTCTGAGGGGCGGCGTCAGACTTGAGTGAATTCAAGGTCCCGCATCAGCTCGAACTGCTTTTCCCAGTCCATTTTATATTCCCGCGTATGGGATACGTTTTCCATGAAATCAATGCCCATCACTTGATCAATGAACGCCGCGTCGAATGCTTCTTTATCGACAAAGAAGGCGTTGACGCCGCGCACGTCAACCGTCACAAAGTGATACCCGTGGTCGGAGAACAGCTTCCTCCAGGCGGCTAAGGAGCAGCCGTAGTAAATGATCTTCCCATAAGAGTTGTCCACATGGAAGTCGTCGCGGTACTTCACCGTGAGGCTCTGCGTGGGGCCATACGCCGAATTATACTCCACGACAAAGATCTTTGGATGAAACCCCCCTTCCAGAACAGCCTTGGCGATGTAATAGTCAATGCTGTCAATGTCAAGCGAGAAAATGTCGGGGTCTTTGTGGATCGCTAGCTTTGCGAGCTGCGGCAGGGTTTCCGAGTTGACGAACATGGAGACGTACTCGACTCCGTAGTTATGCGGGGTAATAAGGTACTTGCCCCAGGCCGCCGTTTTCGGGTCCCCCTCAATCATCAGGCCGCTGTATTTGCAGGCGAGGGCAAGCCAAGACGTGTTGTTCTCCAGCCCATCTGAGGCGCCGATCTCGATGAAGTAGCGGTTAGGAGCGTGCAGCCGGCTCGCGAGGACGTCCAGGATGCCGTCCTCGCCGTTCTGGCTGAAGCCCGAAAATTCCCAGGTCGTCGGCCGAGTCAGATCAAGGCGGCGCAAAGCGCTGGTGGCGGTGCCGCGCGACATCGCCAGGTTCATGCGCGCCAAAGCGCGCAGGCCGTTAAGATAGCGCGACATTTTTTGGACCACTGAATTACCGATCATTGAGTCTCCTTCTACGGCATGTGAACTACGCCTGGGGGACCTTAACCACACGGCCCCCGCCGGGCGGGGGCTTGAGAAAAGGCGGCGTCAGGATAAACCTGATGAAATCGGGCAGTGTGTCCTGGACCAAAGCCAGAGAGCGGGCCACGACGTAGGCGCTCATAGTGACATCAATCACCAGCAACGACAAGGCGGCACCGTGGATGCCTATGAGACGGGTGAGCACGGAGGCAAGCAACAGCGACAGGCCCGTAGCCGCGATATAGACTGCGGCCAGCTTTTGGTGACGGTTGACGGCCAACAGGACCACATAGCTGGTGGACCAGAGGCTGTTCGCAATGACCACGAGCAGCAGCAGGCTGAACAGCACCGGGTCGAAGGGCACCTCGCCCCGCGTCCACAACCGGAAAATGAGTGGCCCCACAAAAAACAAGGCGGCGCTACAGAGGACGGCCAGCCACATGGCCGCCTGGCAGGCACGGCGGTGCAGGCGACGCGCCAGCGAGACGTCATCCGCGCCGAAGGCGGTAGACAGCTCGACCCAGATCGTGTTCGTGATGGCGTTCAGGACTTGCCAGACGAACCGGGTCAAAGTCCGCGAGGTCGAGAAGAGGACGACGGGGATAGGACCGAGCACGACGCCCACGACCGTAATCATGCCTTGAAGGCTCAGAGCATTGCCGATAGGGAAGCCCATGAACGTCAGGGCCGGCGAGGTGATCTGTCTCAGGGTTAGCAAATCCGCGTAACGCCATCCGTAGGTCAGCCACGGGCTGAGGCGGCGCACGTACAGCATGGACAGGGCATTGCCGGCCAAGCGCGTCAGCGTGACCGACAGCGCCAGCAAGATAAGATGCGCGCCGCAGCAGAGCGCGACGGCGCCGACCAGAAATTCGACCAGCCGTTGTAGGTTGCCGACCATGGTTCCGGGCGCGAAGTGGCCGTCACAGCGGTAGCCGGTTCCGATCAGGCCCGTTTGCAAGTCAAAAAACACTTGAAACACGAGAATCGAGATCACCGTCACAACCTCGCCATGCGCCAGCGTCGAGATGTGCAACCAGCGTTCCAGGGGAAGCCACCGGGCAGCTCCTAGCATCGTCAGGATCACCAGCAGCGAGACACTCGTAACCAGCACCCAAGCGGACTGGAACACCTTGAGCGCGCCTTCACGATCACCGCGAGCGACCCGCAGCGTCATTTCGGTGCCGGCCGCGTTCGCAAAACCCAAGTCCGAGAGCGCGAAATACGAGGGGATGGTGCTGAGAAGCAGCCACTCGGCGTACAGCGTCCTGCCCCAGAAGTGGATGAAGAGCGGGACGCTGCCGACCTGGATAAGAAGGTTGATCACCTGTGCAAATCCCTGCGCGGCGAAGCCCTTCACCAGACGATTATGGACGGCTTGTGACATGAGCGCTCCCTTAAATCCAGCCGCACAGGCGGCAGACTTCTTCCGCCCATTGGCTTTCCGTCGGGAAGTCCGGCAGGGTCTGCTCGGCAAGGCCGCCGGCGAGGAGACGGCGGATCATCGTGTCCATGCCCGCCGTCAGGCTTTCCTCGCCGCCCTGGATGATCTCTACCCAGGGCGTCCCGCCCAGAATCTCGCTCACTCCCGACTGCGCGTGCATGACAACGGGGATCTTCCGCGTCAGCGCTTCCAGGGCCGGCAGGCCGTATCCCTGCACGGCAGGCATCAGGAAGACATCGCCCTCTCCGTAAATCTCTTCCAGCCGCGCGTCGGAAACCAGACCGTGGAAGACAACGCGGGCGGCCAGCCCCAGCGTATCCGTCAGGGTCCGTAGTTCGCCCTCCCGTGAGCCTTCGCCCACCACATCCAGATGCCAGTCCTTGCGCGTGTGCAGCGAGGGTTCCCGCGCTTCCAAAGCGGCTAATGAGCGTAGTATCCAGTCTATGCGCTTGTTTTTCTCCAGGCGGCAGACGGAAAGGAGACGCAGCGGCTTCCCCGGCATGAGCGGACGGTAACGGAAGCAGCTTTTGTCCCCAGCGACGCCCTGGCGCGACACATAGGGCCGCCGGCCATACCGAGATTCGATCTCGTCTGCCATCACATCCGTCGTAATGATGACTGGACGAGCGCGGTGCAGACCCCGCTGGGTAAACTTGTCGGAAATCGATTCACGAACGCACGCGGCCGCTCGTGCGAGGGGCGAATGCCGCGCCACGTCCGAAGTCAGCAGGCTCGGCGAGTCTAGGATCAGCGCGGCGTAGTTTGTGACCCCGAACGCCGCCGCATGCATCGCAGATTGCAGGGTGAACAGGAGCGGCTTTTCCATGCCCAGCGCCTGCTGTCGCGCGAGGTACTGTTTCAGCGCCCAAGCTTTTTTCACGGGGCTGCGGTCCGGCGAGAGTATCTCGATTTTCAGCGGCCAGTCCGCATAGTCCTGGAGCCGGATGTCCTGGTAGTAGGAGACGATCCGGTGCGGGATGCCCTGTTCATACAGGAACTTTGACAGCGACAGATAGACCCGCTCGCCGCCGCCGAAGGCAATGATCTCCGGGATGAACAGTAGCCTGTCCTGCACAGCGGTTCTAAAATCCGTGACTGCCGTCGCACCACTCACGTCAGAATCCCCCGCCCCGCCGTGAGCGCTTCCAGCACGGCGACGTAGTCACGGCCATAGCTGTCCCAGCCGCCGATGCGCGCGACACGCTCCAGTGACCGCTCACTCATTTTTGCCCGGAGATTCGGGTCCTGCGCCATTTCTTCGAGCCGCTCCGTGATGGCGCCGGAGTCGCGGATGGGCACAATGAAGCCTTCGCAGCCGTCGTCGAACAGATCCTCCGCGCCGGTGTTCTCCGAGCTGACAAGAGGGCAGCCACAAGCCATCGCCTCGCCCTGCACCAGTGCGAGTCCTTCTTCGACGCTAGGCAAAACCATGACATGGCTGCGGCTCATCCACTCCTGGAGGCGAACATGCGGCTGGGTTCCCATGAACACCACGTTTTCCAGGGATTTCCCTTGCAGATAGCGCCGAATCTCCGGCAGCACGCTTCCAACGATTGTCAATGTTTTCTTGGGATGCCGCAGGTTTGCAAAGGCTTCCAGCAGATAGGGAATGCCCTTGCGGAATGAGATCTGTCCGACGAAGAGGACATCAAACGAGTCCGGGTCAGGCTCGGCGACTTTCCTAAACCGGCTCAGATCCGAACCGTAGGGCACTTTTTTGATCTTGTCCGCCGGCACGCCCATCTCGACGTAGGTACGGCGGGCGAACTCGGAAGGCACGGTGATCGCGTCTGCCTGGGCGTACTCCGCTTCCTCGCGGATGATGTGCTGAGGATAAACGCCTTTGAATTGCTGGCCCCAGCGCGCGAACTCGTCCGTCAGCATCCGCTCAGTCCAAGCGATGTGGGACGAGCCGCGGTCACAGACGTATTTGCCGCCGCGCGCTTGGGCCAGCCGGCCCGTCTTCAAGCCGGAGCCGGAGATGCCGACAAAAACATCACAGTCCGGCAAGCGGTTCGCGACATAGCCGTCCAGCGTCAGCGCCGTCCACCAGGACAATCCCCGACTCAAGGCGTTCCCGATCGTGCCGTACCTCGAGACAGCGAGCTGGGGCAGATGCACATAGGGGAAGGTATGCACAAGGTCCATCGGGATATGCTGGTCACGCAGCTTCCGACTCGGGTAGGAGGAGAAAATCCCGGCGAGCATCCCCCGTTGGTGCAACTGGCGCGCCAAGTGGAAGTGGTGAAACTTCCCAAAGACTGTCTGAACTACTCGCATAGATTAATTACGGGATAACCGCCTCGGTGCGGCAAGTTAGCGGTCAACATTTTTCCTTCAGCACGATCTCATGCACAGGGCGGAGCGAGAGGCTCTCCCAGGTCTTTTACGACATCTTTGAGAACATCGTCTCAGACACGGTCAAGCAGTGCTCCCTGTCCCTTGCATTTTACCCGACGCCGCTTCTAAAAGGGATGGGCCGTCTTCTGAAACTTAATCGTCTCACCCTCTATTCTTGCAAGAACCGTGCCAAGTCGCCGGACACGATGGATTTTCGCCGGGTTCCGTCGAAACATAAAAAGCCGCCCTCCTTTCAGAGAGCGGCTTGAGCAGAACCAAGTGCTTAAGCTTAAGCGGCGTTCTTGACGCTCTTGCGGCGCAGGACCACCGCCAGGCCGCCCAGCGCCAGAAGCACGCCGAACGAGACGGTCGTGCTGGCCTCGGGAACCGGGTTGGTCAGGTTGAACGTGGTGCCGTCCGCAGCCGCACCGACGCTGGCGATTGACGTGACACCCGAGGGCGCGGTTTCCACCGAGAACTGCAAAGGGCCGTTCTCAGTGAAATTGGTGCCGCCGGTGATCATCAGGCTCGTCAGGTTGAAGAAGTTGCTCATGTCAATCCGCGTGCCAGTGAGCGTGAAGCCCTCGTTGGTAACCGGCGTGCTGGAGTTGATCGGGTTGAACGTCGCGCCCGTGCCGGTGGCGGTGAACACGCCGGCCGACGTCGTGCCGAAGTTGAACCCGCCGGGCGGGCTGAAGAGGTTGCCCTGCGCCATGGCGGGGACAACACTCGCGGCCGCCACAACGGCGAGGCCGGCGAGGGTGGAAGTGATCTTGTTCATGCTTGTTTTCCCTGTGTCTCTTGTATGCGATGAGATGCTCTTGCGCAGTGTTTGCTGCAAGAACCGCAAGTGAGGAGGACGCCTGATTGCGGCCATACCTTAGTAATCACGGCTGCGGTCGAGTGTTAACGGTTTGATAAGATGGCACAGCCTCCTTTCGGAAAGCGGATTTGCATCGTGCCGACTGAGTGCAAGCCCCGCACAGCAGTCTGGAACTATCTATGTTCGACCTTACTCGTCCCGAAGCCGATACTCCAATTCGAGACAATTACCAGTTTACTTCATGCAAGTTTCATGCCAACTCGGGTACTTTTGCCTGCATGGAGCAAAATCATTGTCTTTGCCTCGTCTCTTTCAAAACCAGCCTCGGCCTGCACCTCTATAATACCCAGTAGGGCAGCGGCCAATCTTGAAATTTGCAACTATTCGCGAGGAGTTTCCGTACCGGCGAAAAACCGTTACTGTGACACTCCGCACGGGCCGAGGCCCGACGGCTTCTTGGGCTACGCATAGGCCAATGCCTTACGTTGACGCCCAAAGGCGGTGTCCCCGCCTATTCCGCAGGACGAAGAACTCAGTCTTGAAGAAGAACTCAGTCTTGAACCTGCGAAACCTTGTGTTCTTGCGGTGCTAACCGCACTCAGCGCGTCTCTTGTTGTCTCTCACCGAACGAGTTCCTAATCTGTTCTTAGCCGAAGCAAAAACGGACGAAAACCTGTTGTGAGTCCTTATGACGGATTTTAACTGCCGAACTGCAACCAGTGAACACTTTGATTATACCCGAAACCACTGTCTCACATCGAAAAAACTCGCTTCGCTCGGCCTAACCAAAGGTCTTCGAAGGCTCTGTAGCGCAACGCTTGGTAAGCCCGCCTAACTAAAGTTCCGAAGCGGAACGCCCCGCTAAAGCAAGGGTGCTTGCGACGCGCTGAATACAGTCAGAGGCATTATGACACCGATCCGCACAGTTAGCTGTCAGCCAGACAACCATTGGGCAAGAAAGCGGGAAGAAACTTTCAGCGTGAAAAACTTTCAGCGTCCGGTCACTGCCCGCTGAAACTGCGGCCAAAAGGCCTGAAGGCTGGAAGAGCGCTGGAAGTCTTGAAACTCCGCTTCCACCTTATGGCCATTGAGTTTTGTCCCTTTCAGGAGCGCCGCACCCAGACGCGCCTCGTCTTTGATGCTGTCGAAGGGAACGGCCTGTCCCAGTGTCTTGTCTTCGCAGCGGAAGATCCACCAGCCTTTGTTGAACTTCACCGGCCCATAAAGCTGGCCGACCTTCAAGTTGAAGAGAGCCGTCTCCAGGGCGGGCGCTTGAGACAGGGGCGAGCGTCCGCGCTGAAGCGGCGAGAGCAAGCCGCCGGCAGTCTTGCTGGGGTCCGCGCTGAAGTCCGCCGCCACCATCTCGAACGGGGTGTTGGCGTTCAGCTGCGACAGGGCGGCTTGCGCCGCTTTCTCGTTTGCCGTGGCGATCACGCGGAAGGTCATGGTGTCCGGCTTGTAAAACTGCGCCCGCGGGTTGCGCGGGTTACTCTGCGCCTTGTAAAAATCCCGCACCTCGGCGTCCGACACGGACACCCCCTGCGTCAGCACGGCGGCCTGGGCCAGCGTGACGCGCAGGTTGTGCTTGTAGTCGTCGAGGGACATGCCGCTGGCAAGCAGGGCGGGCATGAATTGGGGGTCTTTGCGGCTCGTTTGGTATCTCGCCTCGACCTGGGCATCCGTTGGGGAAACCCCTTTCTTGGCCGCGAATTGCAGTTGGAGCTCTTCCTCCACCATCTTATGCACCACCGGCTGCCCCGCCGCCGTCAGGAGACGCGCGTACACCTGGTCCTGGGTGATCCGAGTGCCGTTGACGGCGGCGACGACCTTTTGGCCTTCGTGGCGGTGGCGCATGACCAGGATGCCGGCCCCAAAGCCGATCAGGAGCGCCAGGGTCGCCGCAGCCCACGGCAGCAAGCCGGACCAGCGCGACTGCAAGGCCCTGAGCGGGGGAGGCGTCTCCCGGCTTGGGGCCACGCTCTTCTCATTTCTCGGACGCAGGACGGGCGGAACAGACATAGTAATGAAACCTCTAAGATGAAACCTTTACGACAATGTTGTGCGAGCGGTCACGGCAGCTAGAATACGCGGTGGAAATTTCCCCGAGACGGGGCTGCACCGGCCCCAGTCAGGGCCTGCAAAGGAATGCGCGACGAGTCGGTGAAAGCGGCGAGATCGCGGCGACCGAGCAGGGTGTCGGGCGCGGTCATCCGCACGAAGAGAGACATGTTGTTGTGTCCTCCCATAATGTGCGTCCGCCAAGCGTAAGCCTTTTGCAGCAGGGCATTCCGAGGCGGCGCGGGCGGATAATATCCAGTCAGCCAGTAGAGAACCGTCAGCCGCTGCCCCTCATCCATTGCGGCGGTCATGCGCGTTGCAGGTTGACCGTCAATCTGCGTGTTCTGGACATTACTGAGCGTCCAGCCCTGCGAAGGGAAGCAGGCTTGGGGGCTGTGCATGTCCTCGTCTTCCGTCGCCGTCAGCAGCATCAGGTCCACGCCCGGCCCCGTCCCATTGGTGTAGACCCGCTCCACGATCTTGGCCGTCGGCAGCCGGCGCTGAATGTCAAGGCCCACTTCCTGCACCGGCCCCCCCTTCCAGGAGCCGATGACGGCGGGGAAGGTCTCGATAGGCAGGCGATGAGACTTTGGCACGTCCATCTGCCCCAAACCGTAATCGGCGCCCACGGCCGACAGGACCAGAGCGCAGGCGATCAGAGGGAAAAGCGCATTGTTCGGCATCCCAGCATCCTTCCCAGTAGTATCAGCAATCCGAAGGCCAGGGCGATGGCGCAGTATTCGGCTCCATCATGCGCCGCGTGCAGTGCGGACAAGCCGCCGCTTGACGCCACGGCGATTAGGCCGGAGATTCGCAAAATGTTCACCAGTAAAGCCAGCGGCAGCACGGCCAACATCAGCGCCAGCCGCTTTCCCTGGCTTGTCGTGAACAGGTAGCTGTAAAGGAGCGTGAACGCCGTCAGACTGAGCAGCTTATGGAAGCCGCTGCACGCTTCGGCGACTTCCAGCATGGCGCCCGGAACCTGGATGACGTTGCCGTGCTTGATCAGCGGGTATCCCAGCACATCCATCAGGCCGGTCGCCCCTTCCGTGCTGGCGCTCTGTATCCAGACCGTCATGCCGCTGAGGACCGAGTGCGGCAGCGGGTACGCCAGAAAGGAAAAAAGGATGGGGAACCGGACAAAGGGCAGCATCGCCGGCCCATACAGCAGCAGCACCCCGCCCGTGAGCGTCAGGGCCAGCGTCCACATGCCGACGTACTTGATCTGGAGCGTATAGCTCAGGCATTGCCCGATGAGGCCCACCGCCAGCGGCAGAATGCCCCAGGCGCTCGGACGCCTCACAACACGGCTCAGGTCATCGCGGCGCAGCCAGAGGAGGAACGCGCACAGGGGAAAGATGAAGATCCCGTGCGCGTAGTTGTCGTTGATTATCCACTCGTGCCACGCGACAGCGAGGGTCGGCGCGTACAGCGCCAGCACGCCCGCCGCGAAGACGAGCGGCAGCCACCGCTCCCACGCAGGCGTACCCTTCGCCTCCCCGACACTGGATGGCGTTACTGCGCCAGCTTGCTTTTCTGCCTCGATAATCAAGAGAGGTGTTCCCGTCCTTGAAATCAATGCCCTTGTAGAAGGCGCGCCGTGTAGGAAAGGGTGCCGATGGCATTGAGCGGCGCAAGGACGTCATTAAGCGTGAACTTTGTGCCCTTCTTGGGGATATAATAGGAATCACCTGGCTGGACCTCCGGGTTCCCTGAATAATCACCTTTTTGCAGGAACTTGTCAAAACTGACGCGGTCCATGTATGCCACTTTTTTGTCCTTGCCGATGCGAATCCTGTTAATTTTGCCGGTATCCGAGTCAGGAAGGAGGCCGGCGGTGGCGAAAGCCGAGTTCAGGTGGTCGCCAGGCTTGTAGTTGTAATAGCCCTGGCGCTGCACATCCCCGTAGATAAAGACGCGGTTGTTCAATTGCGGGATGTTGATGATGTCACCCGGCTCGAGCACGACATTGGCCTTCGGATCGCCGTCATGCAGCAAAGCCTTGAGGTCAATCTTCTTGCCCACGCCGTTGCGCGTCAGCGTCGCCCCCGCCAAATCGGCGCCCTGCTGATCGCCGGTGTCGGTAATAGTCCCGCCGCTGGCGTTGATGGCCTCGAGCAGGTTGAGGTTTTCTTTGTAATAGATGCTGCCCGGCTGCCTGATGCCGTCCCCGGTGACGCTGATCTTGCCTTCCTGCTGGGGAATGTAAAGAACATCCCCCGGCTGGAGGGCGACGTCCACATCCGTGCCGGCTCTCGTTTCCGGGTGGCTCAGGTCAAGAGCCTGCTTGGTCCCGTCGGCGTGCGTCAGCACGGCTTTTGACGCATCGGCCGTGGGCAACGCGCCGCCCATCTGGGCAAGCGCTTCCAGCAGGTGCAGATCAGGCCGGTAGTCAATGGTGCCGGTGTGGTTGAGATAGCCGTTCAGAACGACCGTCTGCGCGTGTTTCTGCGTCAGGGAAACCGTGACGGCGGGGTTGATGACATACTTGCGCCACTTGTTCGTCAGCAGCCGCGTTACCTGATCCCTTGTCAGCCCGGTGACGGAAACCTGGTCCAGCAGTGGAAGCGAAATGGTTCCGTCCGGGGCGACCATTGTCTGGGGCGTGGAGAGATTGGGAAAGTTGACGACATTGACGCTGAGTACGTCCCCGGCTGCGATCTGGTAGTTCGGCGCGGGGGCGGCCGCCGGCGCGACCGGCGCTGTGGGTGCGAGCTGCGCACCGGCCGGCGCGGCGGCGAGACCGACGAGCAGCAAAGCGGGAATCATCTGGAATTTCATGGGTACTTCCTCTCGGCTTCTGCCCGCGCGGCGGAAAAGCCACGCGGGCAGGTCATCGTCTCTCACGACGCCTCGTTCTTCTCCGGTGTTCCCTCTGGATTTTCGAGGGACTTGTGGGCGGACTTGGAGAAGACGAGGTCGTGGGAGCGGTTCATCACCATGGTCTTCTCGAACGTCTGCGGCAGGGCGGGCGTCTCGCTCTGGCTGGACAGGGCGGCGTAAGCGAAGCGAGACTTGAAGGTGCGCTGCTGCGGGCGGGTGAGGCCGTTCACCAGAACCGTCACCTTTTTGCCGGTCGAATGGAGCGCCAGGGAGGCATTATGGAGCGCGTCCATGTCGACGCGGCCGGCGCGCACCACTTGCAGCAGGCAGTCGGCGTGGGCGGTCAGCAGGAGCGTGTCGGCCGCCGAGGTGCAGTCGGGCGCATCCACGATCACCACGTCCGCCTTGAAGCGCAGCGCCTCCATCACGGACGCTAGGCGCGGCTGCGACAGCAGGACCGTCGGGTTTTGGCTGCTGACGCCGCTGTTGAGGATCGAAAGGTTCTCGACATTGGACGTGGCGATGGCTTCATCCAGCGGAAGCTGCCCCGACAAGACATCCGTCAAACCTCCCGTTTCGCCGGTCTGGAACAAAATGTTCTGGGAGGGGCGGCGCAGGTTGGCATCCACCAGGATGACGGACTTGCCGGCTTCCGCCATGCTGCGCGCCAGCTCGGCGGCCGCCACCGACTTGCCTTCGCCCGGAATCGCGCTGGTCACGAGAATGGTCTGATGCTGTATCTGCTCACGCATCATGGAATGGCGCATGACGTAGGACAGGTTGACCCGCACCAGGCTAAAGGCTTCCTCGAACTGCGGCAGCAGCCGCCCCTGGGTCAGCGCGTTCATCTGCCCGCGCGACGCCTTGGGCAGCATGCCGATGATCGGCCCCGAAACCAGGGCGCGCACCTCGTCCAGCGTGCGGACGCGCTGGTCCATCTGCTCCAGCAGCATCACCAGGCCGAGCGAAAGCAGGACGCCCAGGGCCAGCCCCAGCAGCAGATTCGTCTTGAGGTTCGGCTTGTAGGGATCCAGGGGCACGATGGCGCCCTGAGTGATTTGAATGTTTCCCGAAACCTGATCGCGCTCCAGCCGGGTCGCGCTCAGGGCCGCGTTATACTGCTTGAAGAGATCCGCCGCCAGATCGCTGATCCGGTGAAGCTGCACATACTGCATCTGCAAGCCCGGTATGTCCTGCTTCGTTTGCTGGTACGCCTGGCGGGCTTGCAGGGCGTCGGCGAAACTCGCCTGCATCGCAGCGAGCTGGGTGTGGGCGTCGCTGTCGGCGGCGGCCACTTGGCTGCGGGCGGTCAGGGAGGGGGCGGCGTTGTTCGTGGCGGCCTTTTTCGCCAGATCAAACTGCTGCTGCTTGTCCTTGATCCTGGCATCCAGCTCGGTCAGTGAAGGGATACCGGGCGCACCGGGGAAGGAGTAGGTATACTGCGATCCAGCAACTCTACGCTGCGACCTGAGCAGGCCCAGGTCGTTTTGCAGGGTTTGCACAAGCGCCTCATCGGGGACGCCGGCTTCCGAGTGGACCGCCGCGTTCGCCGCTTGCAGTTGATCGTCCAGCGCCCTGACTTTGGCCGTCTGCGCGTCGAGCCCCTGCTTGAGGCTGGCGACCATGGTATCGGACGTCGTGAACTGCGCGATCGCGGCATTCCGTTCCACATCCAAATCCGCCAGATGATGCGCTTCCTTGAATTCCGTTTCCTTCTGCTCGGCCTGGATCATCGCCTGCCGGGCTTTGGCGACTTTTTCATTCAGGTTCTTTTCCGACTGCCGGATTTCGGCCTGCGCGATGTCCTGCTTCCAGATGGCAAACGCATGGGCGACGGCGTTCGCCAGCAGTCTCGCCTGCTCACGGTCATTGGCATCCGCCGTGATGTCCAGAAGGGCCGAGTCTATCGGGTTGGTGACCTTCACCCCATTCTCGATCTGGTCTACCGTGAAGGGGACCGATTCGGACGACTGCCCTTTGACCAGCGCTTCGTTCTTGAGTTGGTTCAACGTCCGCCGCGCCATCTCGCTGCTCTGGATCAAGCCCATCTGCGTTTCCGGGGACTCGTCCGTCTGAGTGGAGACGCCGGCCAGCGAGCCGCTGCTGGACGACGGCGTGTGGTGAACCAACTCCAGCTGCGACTGCGCCCGCCACGTCTTGGGGGTGTGGAGCGTCCACTCATAAGCCCCGCCCAGACACAGCAGGAGGATCGGCAAGATGAGCCAGAGGCGCCGCCGCAGCACCGCCACAAAGTCTTTCATGCCCATTTCCGGGTTGTTCGGCTGGAGTTCATTCATAGAGTTATTTACTTCCCAAAAGTCGCTTACAAAAGGCTCTCATATCTACGCTCTGCACAAACCATGCCAACCGCCTCGAACATTCCGGCAGCGAGACAATTTTATCTATGTTTATTCACGATTTCCGACTATTCCGGGGAGAAGCAAACTCCAGCGGCGTCGGGGTCGAGCCACAGCGGAAACGCGACGTGCTGTTGTCGTGACCAACAGCGTATCAAACAGGGCGTGGGAGCTGCCTTCCAGTACGCGACGCGCGTCTCGACCGTTCCCGGATCGAGCGTCAAATGTCCGCCGGGGCCCGCAAACCGGCATAATCTTTTCTGGATACGAAACCAAAGAAGCGAATGTTGCCGGCATTTTATGTTCGCGGGACGGGGAGCGCGTCGCGGTAGCGCACCATGAGGCCGAATAGCTGGCGCGCATCCCAGTACCGAGGCACAAATCTCTTCGGATTTGAAATGCAGCGGAACAGCCAGCCCAAGTAGCACCGATCCGCCCATTTGGGGATATAAACCTGGTCACCGCTGAGGAACGCGATGGCGGCGCCGATGCAGTGAATGGCGGGCAAGTACGGAAGCCGGCGTTTCAGATAGAGGCCGAGCCGCTCCTGGGTGCCGCCCCCAATCGTCACGAACACATGCTTCGGGCGTCGCTCACCGAGGATTCTGAGCAGCTCCAGGTCTTCAATCTCGGCGCCATACGTCGGCGCCAGGTAGACATCCTCCGGGCTGACCTCGAAGCCCTTCCTCCGCAGCCAGACGAGGTTTCGTTCGGCGCTGGCCGCGCCCGCCATGATCCAGAACACAGCGCCGGGCCTGCGGACCTCGGGGCGTTTCAAAAACTCGACGACATATTCCAAGCCCGAAAGCCGGCGAATTCTATCACGCTCCAACAGGTTCCAGACCAGCACCATGAAGGCGCTGTCAGTGATCCGCAGGTCCGCGTTCTGTAGCGCTTCCCGATAGCCGGTGTCGCTGCCCAGGTTTTTCAGCGCCGGCGCGGCGGGGACGACGAGAAGCCCGCCGCCGTCCATGCGGTCAACAGCGTCCGCCGCGCTTCCGATGAAAAAATCCAGGCCGAGTATCCGGCGATAGGTACGCGGATCAACGCCTGTGTCTACCACAGCATTCAATGCACTTCCACCCCCGCCCGAATCTGGCTCTCGATCCAGTCGTAGGTCTTCTTCAGCCCTTCGCGGAGGCTGATGCTCGGCTCCCAGCCGAGGTCTCGGAGGATCTTCGTGTTGTCGCTGTTGCGGCCGTTGACGCCCTTCGGGGCGTTCAGGTTGTACTTGCGCTCCAGCGTGATGCCGGCGAAGCTTTCAGCGAGGTCCACGAGCTGGTTGATGGTGACAAGCTCGTCCGACCCCAGGTTCAGAGGCTCGTGGATCTCGCTCTGAAGGATCATCTGCGTACCTTTGACGCAGTCGTCTATGTACATGAAGCTCCGAGTCTGGTTCCCGTCGCCCCAGATCTCGATCTCGTGCCGTCCGGAGTTCTTCGCCTCGATCACCTTGCGGCAGATCGCTGCCGGCGCCTTCTCTCGGCCGCCGACGAATGTGCCGTTGGGGCCATAAACGTTGTGGTAGCGGGCAACGCGGCATTGCAGGCCGAAATCCTCTTCGAAGTGGCGGCACATGCGCTCGCTGAACAACTTTTCCCAGCCGTAACCGTCTTCCGGGAGAGCGGGGTAGGCGTCTTCCTCTTTCAAGGGGATGACATCGGGGGTCTTCTGCTTGTCCCCATTGTAGACACAGGCCGAGGAGGAATAAAAGAAGCGCTCAATGCCGGCCTCGCGGCCGGCGATCAGCAGATGGGTATTGATCAGCACGCTCAACATGCAGAGTGCCTTGTTGTTCTCGATAAAGCCCATGCCGCCCATGTCGGCAGCCAGGTTGAAGACGACGTCGGCGTCCTGGACCGCTTCCCGGCAAGAGGCAAGGTCTTTCAAGTCTCGCTGCAAGTTTTGCACACCCGGCAAGAACTGATACCAGTCATCAAAAGGCTTGACGTCGACGGCCCGAATGACGTCCGCGCCATTCGCCAGGAGAGCCGGGATGAGATGACCGCCAATGAAGCCGCCTGCTCCGCAGACAGCCACCTTTTTGTTGGTTAATTGCATACTTGTTGGTTCCTCACCGGATTGGTGTAAAGTCGTAAAATCGCTGGCTTCTGTGTAACTTCGGGGGCGCTTGGCGTTATCAGACAGGCAGGCGCTTGGTTTTCTCGCCCTCGCTGTAGTCCTCCTAAAGAGACGGCCGCAAAGAATAGCCCCCCTCGACCCATGAAACTAAATATCGGCAAGCAGAGACGCTCACTGGAACCGCCATCAGAGTGGGTGATTACCTATAAAAGAACATCAACAGGCGCAAACATTAGTGTCACAGAGGTAAAAGATAGATTTAATTGATAAAGATAGATTTAATTGATAAAGATAGATTTAATTGATAAGGATGACCAGCGCTCAAATCGGCAGGATGTTATCCGACAACAACGGAACTATCAAAAATCGTGCCAAAACACTGTTTTTAGAAGAATAAAGATGAAAAAGGTAATGCCCCAGGGTGGTGCGTGAGAAACATTATTCACTGGTGTGACGCACCTACTTCCCCCAGATTTCAATCCGGGTCTTCGAGAGAGCGACTGTCACCCCAATAAAGCCTCACCCCAATAAAGCCTCACCCCAATAAAGCCTCACCCCAACAAAGTCTTCGCCGGCGCGGACAGAAGACTAGCCCGGCGAGCGCTTCTTCTGTCCACGCAGGGGAACACTCGCACTTTTACAGCCCCGGAATAAATTCCGGGGGGCCGGTGCGTAACATCAGTCATAAAAAACAAGGCAGGAGACCGTCGCCTTTAGGCGATGGAGGAATGCCTTCCTGTCTGCCGAAGGCTCTCCTGCATCCTTTCGTGTTAGTGTTGACTTTCGTGTGCTGCTCAGG
>JAABUR0100002541.1_pt1 | contig 27593 bp, 31 predicted proteins | sample 5560091 | NCBI WGS metagenome assembly JAABUR01 (sample SAMN10711879, study PRJNA513375) | rock metagenome | isolation source: Antarctica rocks | place: Antarctica: Victoria Land, University Valley sud
CGCTCGGGCAGTTGACCCCCGACGAGTTCGCGACCACCCAACTCCATTCGTTACTCCCTCTCCACTTATGAATGGGATACCGCTCGGGGCAACGTCACGTGCTCCACGCCCCCTTCAAGGTGTGCGGGCGTGAAGCATTCATCCGCGCAAGCGTCGGTATTACGACAGTCGACGGTGCCTATGCAAGCGCCGACGACGTCTTACGAGATGCGGACATCGCGATGTATCGTGCGAAGGAAAACGGCCGCGACCGCTACCAGATATTCCATGCCACGCTGCGCGAGCGAGCGCTTCGAATCGCCGATCTCGAGACGGACCTTCGGCAGGCTCTCGAGAGGAAAGAATTCGAGCTGGCCTATCAGCCCATCGTCACGCTCGACGACGGCCGCATCGCCGGATTCGAAGCCCTTGTGCGCTGGCGACATCCCCAGCGCGGGCTTATCAGTCCCGCCGAGTTCATTCCCATTGTCGAGGAGACCGGCTTGATCGTCCCCCTCGGCGAGCGCATCTTCACGCAAGCGTGCCGGCAGCTGCGCATCTGGCAGGACGAGTTCTCGCCGGGTGAGCGCTTAACGATGAGCATTAACGTATCGGCGCGGCAGCTTGCGGCTGGAACTTTCGCAACACACGTCGAGCGCGCGGTCGCCGAACCGGCGTTGTCGCCGAAGACCTCCATCTGGAGTTGACGGAGAGCGCTTTGATGGAAGACGTTGAGGAGTCGATCGAGTGTCTGCGGCACTTGCGGGAACTCGGGCTTAAGCTGCACATTGATGATTTCGGCACCGGCTACTCATCGCTAAGCTACATTCGGCAATTGCGCGTCGACTGTTTGAAGATCGACCGCTCTTTCGTGAGCTCCCATTCGAGCGTTGGCTTGATCGACCGTGAGATTATCGACACGATCATTTCGCTGGGACGGAAGCTTGGCATCGAGACGATTGCCGAGGGAATCGAGACAGAGGAACAGCGCCGTGAGCTCGCCGCGTTGCGCTGCCGCTACGGCCAGGGCTTTCTCTTGTCGCGGCCGCTGGACGCCGCTCAGGCACACCAGTTTCTCAAAAGAGCCGTTGCCGGATGCATCAGAAATGGCTTACGCGCCAGTGCACGGCCGTTAGACAGGCGACGCTGACCGATGCCGGTAACCAAATGATCGCGACATCGCGACCGATTGTGAACAGGGGCCGCGCCACGTTGAACACGTCGGCCGTTGCAACGGCGCCAAAATAGCGTGAGCCGTATCCGTCATCTTTCGGCGTGAATAACCAGATATGGTTTGCCGCGACCCGATAGGTGCCGAGCGTGATGTGCATGGGCCGATTGCCGGTGTGATCGGCCACAAGCAAGGCCTTTTGTGGAAGCGATTTACCGTTCACCCGAATCCCAGCCGACCTCAAGACGACGACGTCGCCGCTCCGTGCCGCGACGATCTTGAGTAATGGCGCCACACCGCCGGCACATTTGCCTAGCAGCAAGTAGTGATGCGCGCGGCCAACGGCCGCATACGTGGCCGGTGGACATGCGACGACGAGCTGACCGCGCGCCAAGCCGTCGGCCGGCACCGGCGCGACGAGATATAGACCGCGAGGCAAGCTGTCGGTCCAATTGATCCGCACGTGGCCCTGCACCGAAAGCATCGCCCCGAGCAGCACGACTAACGCGGCGAGTCCAGCGGAGGACCAGCGCCGAGGTCCAATCACATTTCCAGCCCTGCGTTGCAGCGCCACGGTGATGTTTCGTTCCCTTACGTCGTAACTGTGGACTTGGATGGTCTCCCCGAGACGTTCGTCGTGCTCCTTCGCCCTTTGACGACCCCCGCAGCTTTCGTCTTCGGATCACGCAGATAATCGTGCAACAGCCCGGCGCTGATCTTGAAATCTTTCTTTGCGAGCAGCTCGACGATTTTGTCGGCCGTCCAGCCGCCGCGCATGACCCTTGACAGATTCGAGTTCAGTCCGGGCGGATCTCGAAGAGCTGCTGTAGTCGATGAAGCGAATCTTGTCGGCAGCCGCCAGATGGAACGGCTCCTCGAACACGTCAGCGTCGCGGGCGCGAAAATCGTGCTTCTTTGGTGATAGCGAGCAACTGCAGGCGATCGACGCCGGCGGCGCGTTTCGCGTGCTGTTGGAGCGGCTTGGTGGCACGTCGGTCATGGAAGTCGTGCGACAGCGTGAGGCATGGCAGCGCAGCGCGACCGAGCTGTTGGGACGAGCGCGGACGATCGATGCGCTGCGGCTCTACGAAGTGCACAACGGCATTCACGGTTTCGACAAAGCGGAAGCGGCGAAGACGGCGCTGCTCGCGCAGTGGGAGCGCGATCGTACCGCTGGCGGGACATCTATTCTCCTTGCCTCGACTCGCGACGACGTGCGCAGCTTGAGCGAACGGGTGCGGGAACGGCGGCGAGAAGTCGGCGAGCTCGGCGCCGACGTCGTGATTGAGACGTCGCGCGGCGCGCGCGCCTTCGCGACGAACGACCGCATTCGGTTTCTGCGTAACGACAGGAGCTCGACGTCAAGAACGGTTCGCTTGGCACGATTCTTGGCATCAGCCCGCGCGCGCTGCACGTAACCGTCGACGACAAACGAACGATCAAGGTGGACCTGCTGTCCTACAACGCGATCGACTGGGGGTATGCGGCAACGTTGCATGCTGCCGAAGGGCTCACCGTCGACCCCGCGTACGTCTTCCTTACGCCGCACGCCGATCGCCATGCGACCTACGTTGCCCTTTCGCGGCACCGTAATGGTGTTGAGGCATATTGGTCAACGCAAGACTTCGCCGATCGCGACGAACTCGAGCGCACCCTCGCGCGCAGCGGGCTCAAAGATACGACGCTCGATTACCCGGGTTCAGGCCCATTGCCGGATCCCATCGAACCGACCACGTTGAGTCTGTACGGCCTCGCCACGACCGAGAGGTCGCTGCACGCGAAGCGGTTTCGCGCGCAGGTGAGTTGCAGCAAACGTATCGCCGCAGCGCCGATCCGCGCCTTGAGATCGGCAAGGCCGCACAGATGATGTCTCGCGGCTGGTTGCGGAGTACCGTGGGCAAAGCGTACCGGCGTCGAAGCTCGCGTGGGAAGAGCAGAAGGAGCGCGAAGCGCGCCGTCAGGCACTCGATGCGGAGCGCCGCGATGAGCGTGCGCGGCTCTTCGACAAAGGGCTCGCGCCGACGATCGCTGGTGCCCTTGTCGCAATCCGCTGCGCCGGCGCTTACTTGAGCCTCGATCGGACGATTCATAGCGAACGCTCCCTGCTTGAGCGTAAGGTGGTTCGAGAGCACCGGCTCACATGGCGTGAGTTTCTGATTACGCGCGGTGCCGGCGGCGACGCCGTTGCCGAGCGAGTTTTACGCGCGCTGCGCTACCGAAAGGATGGACCGATGGAGAAAGAGACCTTTGCCAGCGCCGTCGCTGACGGTGATGTCGTAAGCGCGCCTAGTGCGACCCGCAATCATACGGTGCCTTCCGGCGTTGAGGCGGATCAGACGAAAGAGCCCGAATTCACCGGAGCGCCGCCGACGCGGCTAGTGTACTGGACGCTGGACGGCGGGGATGTCGCATACGCGTTCCGGAGCCATTCGCGGCGACAAGAGCTGTTCCACGATCGCGGCGGTGAACTGTTGATGAAGCAGCAGTGCGACGAAGCGGTGCGTGCTGCGGTTCGCGTCGCGCGTGAGAAGTGGGGCGGAACGATTACGCTTTCAGGCAGCGACGACTTCAAAGAGAAGGCGCTCAAGTGGGCCGTCGCAATGAACGTTGACGTCGCGAACGTTGAGCTGCGGCAGAAGCACGCTGACCTCGCGAAGGCAATTGATGCGACGCGCGTGCCGCCGGGTAAGGCGCCGTCGCTCGATATCGGAGTCCTGGATTTGTAGACGATCGTCTCTCGTTCGATTTCGAGCGCATCCGTTACCGTTGCGATGTGGCCGCAAGCGCTTGGATGGTAAGCTCCGCAAGGCACGCGAAGTGCCCTCCATGCACGCGAAGGAACTCGCCGGTTGCCGCCGAGGCCAGTGTTACAGACCCGGCGAAGGTGTTTTGATGCTGCTGCGTTCGTTCGATCGAGGAGCGTCACCAACAGCGCTGTCGCCACGCTGCCGCGCGAGATTGAAGCCGCCGTCAGTTCAGGCGACTTTGGGGAGTTGGGTGGCTTCCTCCTCGATAGTTGGATGACGCTACACGCGACGCTCGCCGTTGCGTACCGGCTGAAGGCGGGCTTCTATGGCGTCTACGAAGCCAAGACGCGTGGTGAAGCCGAACAGCGATATGCCGCCGGGCAGCGCAAATCACGCTGGCGAAAACCAGCGGCGGTTCAGCAGCGTGTCGTGCAGGAAGTCGAGTGACCATCCCTCATTGGCACATAAGGCGACCGGCGCAGGCGTGCCGCGGACGTACCGTATGTGACTCTTGCGAAGATGCCGTACTTGCAGCGCCAAGGCCCGATAGATACGCACGAAACGTCGTTCGCTCACGCGGAAACCCTTGCGAAGCACGAGAATCCTTAGGCGTCGACGACCGCGAAGCGCGGTCGCCGCCCGCGATGCCGTTCATCGCCTCGATCAGCGCAGGGTCGTCTGGAATGCGGCTAATTTGGTACTGCATGGTGCCCCCGCGGACACCGCATCAAACGGCACGCTGCGCGCTCGCTAAGACCGGCCATTTTCAGGGCCCTCACACAGCTTCTTTGCGCTGCGAGGGCCCCAGGAGTTTTTTTGTGGCTCTTTTATCGCGTCGTTCTCGAGCGTGAGATTCGCGATGATACGCCGCATTCGCGTGTTCTTGTCTTCGAGTTGCTGAGCCGCGCCAGATCGCTAACATCACGTCCACCGTATTCGACTCTTCCAAAGCCGCAAGGTGTAGCGTGGACGCCGTGCCTGCCTGCGAGCTCCACGATCGGTGTTCCCGCATCGTACTCGTGCAGGATCGAGACGATCTGCGCCTGGGTGAATCGACTCCGCTTCATCGGTAGGATATTCTCCGGCCATGTTGGTCCGGGATCCTACAGTTTCCGCTGGCCTACTTTACCGATCCCACGTCACTGCCGCAACGAGTCGGGTGAACGCTTCATGAGCCGCATATCATCTCGCGTCCTCGGTCGACAGCGACTTCGATCTAACCCATCCAAGCGTTGTTCCACATGGTCTTGGTGACGACGGCTGAAGCAACGGACTCTTAGACTGTATCTGACCACTTGACAATGCAGTCAGTGCCTCTTACACTATCCGAAACCGATACATCACTGGTCGATAGGTTGGGAGGCGATGGAGAAGGCGCGGAAAGCGGAGAAAGACCCGAAGGCGTTTGTACCCCTTACGCCCGCGATGTTTCAAATACTGGTTGCGCTGGCTGACGGCGAGCGGCACGGCTATGCCATCATGCGCGAAGTTGACGCGCAGACCGGCAGCACGATCAGGCTCGGGCCAGCCACCCTCTACACGTCGCTTAGGCGGCTTTTGACGTCCGGTCTCGTCGAAGAAAACGGTGACCGCCCCGACCCACGGCTGGATGACGAGCGGCGTCGTTATTACCGGCTTTCCGGCCTGGGCCGCCGAGTTGCGATTGCCGAGACCGACCGGCTAGAGGCGCTCGTAAAGGCGGCACGGCGTAAACCTGCCTTCAACGAAGTGATCGCGCATAAATGTATGTGATGCCTGGCGACGGTGTCCCCGGTCCAATCTGCCGTGCGACGGCATGGTACCGCCTCTTCGTCGGACTCTATCCCAGCGGCTTTCGCGCCGCGTACGGCAAGCTGCTGGTGCAGGCATTCCGCGACCGGGCGCGGGACGCGTTTAACGCGGGCGGCTCGCTTGCGCTCGCGGGTTTTTGGCTCGTGGTCTTCTCCGACCTCGCGCGAACAGTACCGACCGAACATGCCGCCGCATTCGGCCACGATGTCGAAATCGCGTTCACGGCGATAGCTTCCGGTGCCCGGCGCGCGATCGCCTCGATTGTGATGCTTGCCGTGCCCATGGCGGCCGCGATCGTTCTGTTCGGAATCGTCGACGTCGTATGGCTCGCACCGATTCCATTCTCGTCACCTTCGTCGCTCGTGCGGATCGGCGAGACAGGTTCGAACGATGTCGGCGACCCGCGACTGTCGTATCGCACCTACGCCGCACTGGCGCGCGATCATCGCCGGCTCGCCGCGGTCGGCACGATGGCCCCGGTCCCGTCGATCGTTGACCGTACCACCACCTCCGTCGACAACGGCACGGCAACAGATGACTCGGATCTCACCTATGGGCTTCGGGTATCGCCTTCGGTGTTTGGAATCCTCGGTATGCGGCCCGCGCTCGGCCGGCTCTTCGATCGCAGCGAGCCTGACAAGGTCGCAGTGATCAGCGACCGGTTGTGGCATTCGCGTTTCCGTGGCTCGCCGAGCGCGCTCGGCGCAACGCTTCGCATAGGCCGAACGCCACTGCGGATTATTGGTGTGCTATCGCCGCATGCAACCTTCGTCGACCCGTTGATCGACGTTTTTTTTCCGCTCGATGTCGATGCTGCGATCGTTGGGAGTCGCAGTGCGCAAATATTTCCCGTGCTGGCTCGTCTGCAACCCGGCGTCTCGCTTGCAAGCGTTAAGCGTCGACTGGCGCAGCGCGGCTTCATCGCGCAGCCCTACGGCTTGACCGTCTCGCCTCTCACCCGCATCGTGCTGTACTTGTCCCTTGCGCTCGTCGCGCTTTCGATGTGCGGTGCGTGCGTCACCGTAGTCGCGCGCGGCCTCTTGACGCGCGCCGATGCTGTCTTAGCGCGCCGCGCCGCGTTCCTCCACGGCGGCGCGATCTCGCTCTGCAGTGGCCTGCTTGCACTGGCGACCGCTGCCCCCATCATTCGATCGCTCAACACAATCACCGCCGACACGATCCCGCATCTGCGCGACTTCGTGATCGACGCGCCCCTTGTGGGATTCGCAACGTTGATCATAATGCTGACCGGGATTGCCGTAAGCGTCCGCATCGCGCCAGAGCGACGGTTTGTCAGCCAACGGATCGTCCGTCTGATGACGACAGTCGGCGTCTGGGGACAGCTTGGGATCGCTTCGTTGCTGACGATCGTCGCGACATTGAGCATTGGACACGTACGAGCCGTAGCATCAGAGCGACTCGGCTTCGACCCCAACCACCTGTATGTTGCGACGCTGTACCTGCCCGGTAGGCAGTACGCGAGCGATGCGTCCGTGCTGCGACTGGCGCCGCGGCTGGCCCGCGATCTCGAAACAGACGTAATCGTCGACGGAGCGACGGTTGCCACCGGCGTGCCTTTCAGCGGGGTGCAAATGGAAACAAACGTTGGACTCGCGGGCCGCCAAGCAGCGCTCGGCTCAGCCCCGCTGTACGAACTAGAATCCGTCCTTCCCAACTATTTCGCGGTCATGGATATCCCGCTCGTCGCGGGACGGACGTTCCAAAAACCTGAACTCGGAGGCACGCAGGCAGTCATCGTAAACCAAGCGTTCGCGCAACGGTTTTTCGGACGCGGCCCTGCGGTGGGGCGCTCGCTCCGCCTTGATTCGGTCGTTCGTGCTTCGAGGATCGTCGGCGTCGTCGGCGACGTCATACGCGGCCGAGCGGAGGCAGTGCCGAGCCCAGCGATCTACTTGCCGCGTGCGCAGTTGCCCGCGCCGTTCGTGACGGTGGTCGTGCGCGCGGACGCAAATGATGCCACGATGGCCAGCCTCATTCGCCGGCACGTCACGCGCCTGAACTCCATGCTGAACGTCACGGACGCGCGCCCACTGTCGCGTAACATCTCCAAGAGCATGACTCCGTTGCGCTTCGAGATGTGGCTTTTGGTCAGCAGCGCCGCGTTTGCGCTCTTGCTCGCCTGCTCACTGCTGACGGACGGCGTGTTCGCCGTCCAGCGAGCGTTCATGCTTGTGCCGGGCGTCGCGGGCGCAGCGGCGATCGCGATCGGGCTGCGCTCTTACATGCTTTCGTGGTTACCCGTGCCGCAAGGGCGCGCGGAACTGACCATCGCGATCGTGAGCGTGTCGCTGCTTACGGTCTTTTACCTGTGCGTGCACGCCGGTGCGCGACGGCCCGAAACCCATGCTGCCCAATCTCGTGAAGCTCTCCATGGTTAGCCCGTAGCCTTCTAACAGCGCCGTAAGTCGGCGCGTCGTTCAAAGCTTCAACGCGACTTCGCTCAGTCTCGTCTGCAACAAGGCTCTGGTTTCGCACTGACTCAAGGAGTGTCCAATGTCTCGAATCGGTTCCGGCACGGTAACCTCGTTGCTTGCCATCGCTGCCTTCATCACATTCGCGGCCGCTGCGGTCGGGGGGACGATCGACGGCCATAGCGCCTTCGTCGCGCCGGCACGACAAACGAACGTGTCGCCCTTCGATCCGAACGCGATCACGGTCTCGCCGTGGGACAAAGCATTCGTCGCAAGCGGGTTCGTCGATTTTACGACTCGGACACCGGCGCAACTCGCGACCAGCGCGTATTTTCTCTACGACTCGACGAATCTTTACATCGCTTTTAAGTGCGCTCGCGGCGACCTACCACTTACGGCTGCTCAGACGACGAACAACGTGGGCTTCGGCTTGGACGATGATGTCGAATTCGATGTCGATCCGACCGACAACGGCGCTCGCACGTACTCGTTCGAGGCGACGCCGCGGGGCGTCCGGTATCAAAGTTCCAGCGAGTCCTCGCGTTACGATCCATCCTGGACCGCAAGCGCGCACATCGGGCAAACGGCTTGGGCCGTCGAGATGATTGTTCCCCTTAAGGATCTGCGCGCGGAGTCGTCGGCCGTGCAGACATGGCGCATTAACTTCGTGCGGCACGTCGCAGCTCGCAATGAAGACTACACCTGGGCGTATGATCGCCTGCAAACCTCACTTTCAGATTCCTCGCACTGGCCTCGGCTCACCGGGATTCGAATCCCGGTGACAGCTGCCCGTCCCGCGTCACACGGAGACATCTACGCGCTCGCAAGCATCGGCCATGATCGCGAACAGTTTCAGAATCAGTTCGGCGAGTTTGGGCACCAGACTGCCCGACTCTTTGGGCTGGACGCAACGTATCCGCTCACAAACACCCTGGCAGTCGTCGGCACGCTTAATCCAGACTTTTCAAACATTGAGGTGGACCAGCAAGTCATCGCACCTCAAGAGTTCCGGCGCGCCTACACGGAGTACCGCCCGTTCTTCGCGCAAGGCGCGAACTTCCTGACGCCGGGTCCCAACATCGGCATCAATACGATTGCCAACACGCCGTTTTACACGCCCTCCATCGGGACGTTCGACCGCGGGATCAAACTAGAAGGCACGACGAGGCGGTACGCCCTCGGAGCACTGGAGGTCAGGGGGCCGGGGCTCGACGACGAAGCCTTTGGCGTCGATCGAACGACGGCGGATCGTCAGCTCGAGCTTTTCACGTCAGGGGTACTTGCGCATCATTCCGACGTCGGAGACGACTCGACGCTTGGTCTTGGCGGAAGCATCTCGGACCGAACGCGCACGTACTCACTTGGGCTCAACGACCAGTTCGAGCGAGGATCGCTCGTTACGGATACACGCTTGGCGCACAGCATGCTGACGACGTTGAGCTACCAGAATCAGGCGACGCAGGCAATTCTAGCGTATCGGGACATCGGGCCGCAGTACAACCCGATTGATGGATATACGCAACAGAACGATATCCACGGGCCACAAGCAATCTATCTGCATAGTGGTGTCGTTAAGGCGCAGCACAGCCCGGTCAAGACCTATTCGCTCGTGGCCTTTGGCGATCGCTACGTCGACCGCTCTGGCGCGGTGCGTCAGGTAGACGCCTTCGCGCAAGGGGCCGCGACGTTGAAAAATCTCTTATCGGTGACGGTCTCGCAGCAGACGAGCGGCTTACGGCAATACGCAGCCGCGTATCCCGCTTACACCGGTGGCGTCCAAGAGAAGTTTAATCAGACGAGCCTCGCATTGGGATATCGAGACGGGACCGCATCGCCCGTCGATGTGTCATATTCTTTTGGTCCATATGCATCGTTTTGCCGGGGGACGCCGCCGCAAGCTTTGTTTTGCTTGGCGAACGGTGCCCCGGGATTTGTCCCTTCATACGTTACGCAGTTCTCGGGGTCGACATCACGCCAGGCTGGTCGGTTCTACAGCTTCGCGGGCGAAGTCGATTCGACGTCGGAGCAACCCTATGGGCGAGTGCGCGACGGGCAGTGGCTACGCCGGCTTGCGCTCACGCGCTCGCTCGGGACGGACGCAAGCTTTTCGCTCGGATTGCGAACAATATCCGGTACAGGCGGCTTCGGCGTTCCCGGCACGAATTTCGCCGCCGCGTTTCACGTCAAGTTCCGTAACAGCAGTCAGCTCTATTTTGAATACGGCACGCCGGCCGGCACGGCGACTCTCAATCGCGCGATTCTAAAGTACGATTTACACGTTGGCGGAGGGATTGGAACTTGACGCAACCAAAAGAAACGTCCGCTCGAACTTCGCCCCGTTTAGGGCACGAGATTTATACTGCGTGATGAATCGCCTCGAACTCGTCTGGACTGAGATAGTTGAACGACGAGTGGAGGCGACGCCGACTAGATATCGCCGGCACTCGGCGCTTCGCTATCTGTCTCCCAACAACTACGAACGGCGCATGGGCTGGCGCTCGATGTCAACCACCTCTCCACAGAAGCGGGTCAACATCACGCGTTCCCACTTGTGCAACATGTCAGCTCGAACGCCGAGTTGGCTTCTGATCACCGGAGGGCGCCTACCGCACGGCCTCGACTTGAACTCACGGCTGAACTTCCGCCGTTTCTGTGCCATGGATCACCGTTCTCCTCGGCCTCGATATGAGGCCTATCACGGTGTCCACCGAACCGGGGGAGCTTCAGCCACTGTGATAGGAACGATGGTCAACGTGTCCAGTTGTTCACGCGCCTGCCCCTCCTCCGCCTCTATAGTGGCATAACGGGTCGTACCTAGAATCCTCGAGAGCAGTGACCTATTTGCTGCGATGGCGCGATACATTAATCGTTCGACCAATAATAGCGGGTAGACTAAGCGCAGCACGCGTACGGCTACCATTCCGATTGGAAATCGCGAAACATAGGCGTTGATCGCTTCTGCCCCACGATGAATGCTGTTATTCGCATCGATAAAGTGCACAGCGCGGGCACACTCGGCCGCTGTCGTGCCAAAGTATGACAACTCGCGATCCGAAAGCCACTGATATGGGATAGCCGCGACTGGATAAGACCAACGAGACAACGCCGCCTGAACGCTCCATGTACAGAGACCGCAACTCCCATCGTACAAAATCAGCTCAGGGTCAGGAAGTCGTGCCATAAGACTGCTTAAGCTTTCGGTAGCAAGCCGTCCTGCATGTCAAGTCGCACCGATTATACGTCGCTTCTGCATTGGCTATTGAATTACCCAAAGCACGCCGATCCAGTGCGCCGATCCGCCTTATTGACACGGAGACAGCAGAGCGGTGGATCGAAAGACCGTCCTAAGGGTCCGTAGCCCGTGATCACAGAGCGTCTTCTCGAGAGTCCTCCGAGATAGTGAAAAGCGCGACCTCGCCCGCTTCGTCAATCGCGATCTTGCTATAGACGGTTCCGTGTTCAAGCCGAATTCGGTAGAAATGCGGGCGGATCTCGGTAATCGCCTTCATCGCGCCGAAGCGGTGGTGGGCGTCGTCTACGAGAGCACGGAGTTGCCCGTAAAACCGTCCTTCGCCCAATCCGTTCGGCGCAAAAAGTTCGCGCGGAACGCTTGCACTGCTGTAGATACGCTTAAGCATCCTAATTTCAACGATAGTCGAAGACGCCGAAGCACCGGCAATCTGATGCATGAATGAAATTACAAGTACGCCGACGGTGAAGGCGATAAACTGCCTAACGGTCGCGGCAAAGAGCCGCTCACCGAGCACTAACGGTCTGAACAACATGTAAACTCCGTTCGGAGGTGTAGGCACGCTACTTAAGATTGAGGTTGGGCCAGGTGGTCATACGATATGGTAAACCGACGAGCACATTACCGATCGCGAGAGCGAGCCGCTCTTCGACGAGTGTGTCTGCAGCTGTCCTATGCTGTGGCGCCAGGCACGAGCGACGGCATACCTGCAGCGTCAGCATGAATGCTTCGCATAATTCCGGCTCTTCAATGAGCACTCGACTCGGTGGAAAGTCGGGGCGGGCATCGCGAACAGCTACAAACGATCCACCGCTACGATAGTACAGATGTCCGAACCCCATGGCGCCCCAAGCCGCCAGTGAAACCGTAGAGCCGTCGAAGCTCTGAGGAGCCGCGAGATGCGAAAGTAAGCGAGCATCCACACTGCAACCGTGCAAGCCGCTCCAGGCAACATCGATTCCCGCGGCGCGGACATCACGTAAGAATGCGACCACATGCGAAGCTCCAATAGCATCGCTGAAATCTACATCAACCTCTAGGCGAACCGAACAGACTCCTCGCTTGGCAGCGTCGGTGCAGGCATGCCCCTTCGGTAGCGTTACCCATGTGCTGCCGGTAACAATAACCTCGCGCGGCCGGGGGTATGCCATTTCAGGCAGGTCTTCGAACCATGCAGCGATATTCTCGCTGGCGCAGATCAGGGATTCCGCATCGGTAAAACGCCGTGGTGCTCCCATTCAGGCTACAGCTTCCATAACGCGTAGGCCCGGCTTAAAGGTCGTCGGATCGAAAGCCGTCGCGACTGCGACCACCCGATCACCGTCCTCAAACACCAATCCGCTCTGGCGGAAGCCGTTGAGCGTGTGGTCGAGGGCGTCGGCTCTCACTGTTATACCTAGCTCGGAAAGCGAACGGGTTAGGCTCGAACGCGAATGCGGTCGGCCTAACAGTTGCCGGTAGGTAGCGCACTCCAGCCGAGAGCGAACTTCATGGTATTTCGCCCCGCGGCCGAGGCGGCCATCCATGAAGAGCAGCTGTTCGCCCTCGTCTATCACGAACAACGAGCTCCTTGGGAATGCTTGAATCCATGTCTCAACTGCTGCTCGCAGGCGGTTTTCGAGATCGCCATTAATTCCCAGAGGTGGAGTGTTGAACAAGAACGCGAGGTCGGACAGTACGTCGATTGGCTCGTCGAACACTATCTCGTAAAACGGCGCAGGCCAGCGTTCGGGGAAACCAAGCGATGCATCGTTAAAGTGAGGACTGAACCGTTCAAGGCAGATGCGAGACGCACCGGTCGGTGGCTGCAAGTGGTAAAGATTCGGAATTTGCGCTATCACGCGCTCGTATTCGTCACTACTTTCCCCGGGAAACCCGTATAGTATGTTCCAGGACACGGTGAGAGCGCGTGATTCGGCGTTTCGGAGAAGTGCGACGTTTTGAACACCGGCTACGCCTTTATTCATTAGCTGCAAAACGGAACTGCTTAGACTTTCGATGCCAGGTTGGATTTGGAAGACTTTCGCTTTTGCAAGCGTGTCTAATTGAGCCGGTGACAAGTTGGCCTTGACCTCGTAATGAATGCGGAGGTCCAGTCCGCTTCGCTGAATTCGTGGCAACAACGTACCGAAGTAGTCCATGTCCATGATGTTGTCAACCATCGTGATATCAAGAACCTTATGCCGCTCGACTAGTGTCGCTATCTCATTCCAGACAACGTCCGGTTGCTTCGATCGGAACTTCATCCCACTGCCGTTGAGTCCACAGAATGTGCAATGGTGCTTCTCTCCCCACCAACAGCCACGCGCCGCTTCCAGTACAATTTGGGGATTGACATAGGCCAGGATCGGAGAGTTCCCAATGGTGTCGAAGTAAGCGTCGTGGTCGGGCATCGGTACTTGGTCAATAGGAAACATCGGCCCATCAGGATTACGTACTTGCGAGCCGTCACGCCGCCAGCAGAGAGACGCGATCGAACTCAAGTCAATGGCGCCAACCTCGATAGCCGTGAGTAGCTCGACTAGTGGCCTCTCCCCCTCACCGCAGACCACGAAGTCGACATACGGGAACGCACGGTGAATGGCTTCGCCCTGTTTTCCATCGCAATTCGCTCCGCCCATCACCACAATCGTCTCGGGTCTCAGTTTCTTGACGGCACGCGCAAGCGCGAGTGACGGGGCGGTCTGCATGAACGTTGTAGTGAGGCCGATGATCGTAGGATTGTCTGCCACGATCGAGCTCGCCAATGCGGCGACGAACGCTGGCGTAGCACGATGCAGGTCGCGCAGTGTACTTTCCCAACGTCGCGTACCATCGTCCAGAGTCGCCATAAACTGATCGACCTTCCACTCGATCGTCTCATGTAGGGCGCTGCTAAAAACCCACTCGCCAATACCACTGAAGACGTTGGTCGCGATTTCGTCGTAGTCAGCGGGGAGGAGTCCCATCATGTCGAGAATTTTCTCAGCCCACGCGACGTTTGCGTATCGCTCCCGTACTTCCCATTTTGGCAAGCGTTGACGGACCAGTTTCCCAAGTATGCCCATGGCAAGCGACGGAGTGTCAAGGGAATGCCATGGCATCGACACGAGTTCGAGTCGGAACGGGACCTGTTCGTTAACCGGAGAGTGCGGCACCATGTTGCTCCCTTGTTTGTGGGATCGCGATGAGCGGGAACGCAAGTCGCCCTGCGCGAAATTCAAAAAGCCTAAACATCGAATCATCAAAGAAAATAAGCTCGGACATAACGACCGCGTATGAGAACCATACTAGTCCCATGGTTAGCGCGATGAGTCCGTGGATTAGACAGGCGCCGACGAAGAGAACCGGTTTTGCGCGTCTATTCCAGATTAGCCAAGGAAACGCCAGTTGGAATGCGAGGGTCGAATACGTTCCGAATGCGACGACGAATGCGTTGCCGTAGATCAGCGGCGAAAGCGCACCAATGTTGAAGTCGGAGGACCGCAGTGTGTAGTACAGCGCGGTGCCATCTTGCCACTTGTGCCCCATGATCTTATAGAATGAAGCGAAGAAATACAGGACGCACACCTGGAGGCTACAACTCACGACTGCAAAATTATGAAGAACATTGAGCGCGCGTGTAAAAGGTTTGTTGCGCGCCAACCGGGCGCGCACGCGCGCTGAGTCGATTCCGAAGTGTGCCCCCGTTTCTGCAAAGGCCAGACTAAACAAGACGAGTTCTAGCAGGTTGAATCCCGCGTCGCCAATCCATGGATTGCGAACGTAGAGTGAATAACTAGAGATGTATGTAAGGGCGCCCGTTAAGCGTGTCTGCCAGCCGATAAGATACAAGAAAGTAGCAGCAACGCTGAGCCAAAAGAGTGCCTCAAAGCTTCGCTCATTGTCAACGAACGTATAAAGGGAGAATTGACCTGAGAATTCCACCATGCGATGAAACTGTGTCTGGGAGACCTGTCCCGAAGGTCCCCAAATGAACTCGCGGATACGGACGTGGCAAAGATAGAGCGCCAAGAGATAGATAGCCGCGCCAATGCGCATTGCACTTGTTGCAATCAAGCTATGCGGCTTCTCCATGTGGGCTAGCAGCCGACGGGTTACATGCGTGTCTACAAGCGGCACCGTCATCTGCCTAAGCTTAGGCTCCCGTTGGACTGATCGATCTGCGCCGTCGACATCCAACGGTAACTCCACAACGAACTGCCTCGCGTCCGATCGTCGGGCATGTTGCGCCGCGTGAACCGCGGAAACGGATGCTGCAAGAGACCAAGACGTAGACGAGTAACCGAGGCTAGCGCCGGCTGCGTTCTTGCGTAGGCAAGGGCCGTTCGCTCGCCGATCGCGAGCGGATCCGCCCCTCCGACCTTACGCATGCGGTCCTCCTTCGCGTCAGGCGGTCCCATGTTCGCGAGGTCTGCCTCGATTGAGGTCACCGACTCTTTTACTACGTCCAGACGCGTGAGATAGTTCGCGCGCATCCGCACCAGGAAGACGTCCGTAAGATTCAACCATGGTGTGCGAGACACGCGGCCGTTGGAGTCCCGCGTCTCGAGTTGAGCCAAGAGGTACAAATCCCGGTCTATCGGTTCCGGAGCGAAGAGTGTCCAGCTCTGAATGAAGAGTGGGCGAGTGTAGGCCTTTAACAAGGGACGAAGCGGCAATGATATCGGATTCACGGGAAGATTCGCGAGGCAAAGCACGGCGAAATGCACCGCAGTGACAAGCCCGAGAAAGCCTACCCAAAAAAGCCGTAATATCATGCCGCTTCGTTCACGCGTTATGGACCGGGGTTACCGGGAGTTTATTTGTCCAACTCTCGCGCGAGGACGCTATCCGGTGTGCGGGACGCGAGATTGAGTTGCTTATCGTGCAACAGGACTACTTTACTCGACGTAATTTCGAGCGAAGCGACGGCCTGGCGCGACGCTCCGGGCATGTGCATCTGCGGCGTGACTGCCTGGTTGGTCGCGCTCGCGATCGATGGCATGCTGACGGCTGCCATGGCAGCCAGTGGTGTTGCGGCGACCGCAACGGCAATGAGCGTTTTTTTCACCTGAACCACCTTTCGTGGAGTCCACTAGTACCCGAACGGTCAAAACTCGAGGGATCAATCGACTCAAAAAAACGTGCTCGGTGCACCTCGGAGCACTGCCGGGCGACTGGACTTCGAGCGTACTTCGGGGACGGGCTGTCCCGAGGTGGTAAGACCTTAGCTTGAATAAGCTGGTATGTCAAGTCGTTCGTTTGCTGCAATGCGTCAAGACCGGAGGAAGCGAGGGTCGCCCCAGCCCTCGAAACGGCCGGTGATCCGTGCGTTTGCGAATGCACTCATCATAGTGGCGGGGCATCCAAATCCGAGGAATGCGATCAACGATTCATCCGATCCTGACCTCCCGCCCCGGAGCGCTTCTCGCCATAGTAGGAAGCGACTTTGCATGCTCTGGTTATATGTGAGAAACCGCCCATAGCCGTTTGCTTCTGGTCCTTCCTCTGCAGGCAGGACCTCTGAGACCCTTGGCGACCCTGTCGCGCGATGGCTATTTTAAGCCATTAGCACACAACAGGAGGTCATCCAATGATAGCTATTATTCTCGCAGCCTTATTTACAGGGCTTCTCGCTACATCGCCGGCCCCCGCGCAACCGCTGGCGGGGGGCTCCGCTGCAACACCGGCCGACTCGCTTTCGGCAGGAGGTCCTGTCGGATAGACGTTTTAGCCGAGGCATAGCAGGATGGGGCGTCGGAAACGGCGCCTCATTCACGAGTGACCCCCGATTCTCCGTCCCTCTTCGCGGTAGACACCACGCTGGATGCTAGGCGAAGCCTATTCCGGGACGGACGTTACAGCACTTTGCTTAACGAAATCGATCAGAATATTAGCGGTTCCGAAAAGCAAATGGAGGAACTGGTGTTGCTTGCGGTCCGGGCGGAGTTGCGCTTAGACAAACCAGCCGCAGCGTTACACCGACTCCAACAACGAAAGGAATGGTCGGCTAGCGTCGGTCTAATTCCAGAGATCCTGCGCGGTATTGCGGAGTACCGGGTCAATCAGAAGGACGCGGGAACTCAACGCCTAGAACTCGTGCACGCGACTACCGCGCGTGCCGAAGAACGAGCTGAAAGCGCATACTATCGAGCGTGGACCGCGTACGTTGAGCGGCAGCTGGACTTGGCGGAACGCTGGCTGTATTTGGCCCTCGACGACGCCTGCGGCGCGCTTTATGCTCGTGCCCTCGCGCTTTCTGCTTACATCCAGGAGGCCCGTGAAGACTACGCCGGGTCTGCGCGTTACTTTCACCTCGCCGTAAAGGCTCTGCGCGAAGCCGGAGACGACAGCGACCGCGGCTTACGCGACGCGACGATGCACAATCTCGCAGCGTACGGCGCGGAGCTTCCCGATGCAGCGCTCACAGTCTTTGCGGCCAAGAATAGAAACCAGTGGAGTTCCGAGACTGACGCTCCTTTCGTGCTACATGCCGTTCAGGGGTTATTGCATATCGGCCTTGGGTTTGAAAACGCCGGCAGGACAGAGGAGGCGTTCGATGCCTTCGATGAGGCAGCAGCGCATGCTCACTCAAGGCCGACTCTTTGGGCCGCGACACTGCTCGAGTCGGCCGAGCTTTACCGACTGCTTGGTGAGGACGTCGCTGCGCGGCGCACCCTGAAAAAGGCGAAGCAGCAGTTGCGCTCGATCGACGCGGACGCGAACGTCCAGGACCAGATGCAGCTACTTGAATGCGCGTGTCTAGCAGCGCGACTCGAGCCCGTTGCCGCCAACGAGTGGATCGCTCGGTACGCCGCTCTCTCGAAACGCGACGATGGTCGGTGGGCGCTCGTAAAAGATCGACGTGTCGAGGCTCTAGAATCTCACGCGCGAGGTCTCGTCGAGTCGACAGTTGGTCACCGTAAGACTGGCGTACGCAGAGTTGAGAACGCGTATATGCTTTGGACCGAACTTGGATACTACCGGCGAGCGGCGTACGCATACGCCGACCTTCAGGCACTGGGCACTAAGCCAGACCCCAAGTCCTGGACACTATTCGCCGCTCTTTCGCCGCATCACCCCTTGATCACGAATTCTGCGGGTGCGGCACCGGGCGCGACTCTCGTTCCACAGTTGAGTCCTGCGTTGCACACTGTCCTCGAAAGTCTATGCACCGGGACATCGGTGCGTGAAATAGCCCAGAAGAGTGGGCGAAGTGAATATACAATACGGAATCATCTCAAACGGCTCTTTAAAGCTTTTGGTGTTAAAAGTACCGCTGCGCTAGTCGCGGCCGCCCTAACTTCCAGAATGGCGGTGAAACGGCAGGACCGGCGGTAATGATCTCAGCCGCGATAAACGACGCCTCAAGAGAGTTCCGCGTTTCAGGCTAAGGTCAAGCTGACCTTTCCCCCGGTTCGTGGAGTCCTACCGCTCTGCGGAGGAGGAACGCGCGATGCCGAAAACACTACCACCTATCCCCTGGAGTACCGGAAGAAGCTCATTGACTTAGTGAGAGCCGGTCGCGAGGCCGTCCCATCTCCGGGGTGCGCCGGCGAAACCGGCAGAGAGTAGATGGTGAGAGTCCATTACAACAAAGGAATAGCGAACCATGTTGTCCCCTCGCCGTGCATGGGCGTCCGTGAGGACGTCGGTGAAGCGTCGGCTGGGGCATGTGCGGGCTGGTCTTGACCCGCTCTCGTGGACACTTTCCGATTTACGGAGAAGGAGTCCTGAGCCTCACCCGGTTCGTAGACCGGCGGGATCGTTGGAAGATCGGCTTCTTGTATGATTTGCCGCTTCAGCCGCAAACTCTTTGGGCGTTTTATTCGCCAGCATTGAATGCGGGCGAAACTCGTTGTACTCTTCGCGCCAAACTCGCGCAGCCTTGCGAGCCTGATCGATGGTTTCGAAATACGACGGATTGAGGAGTTCTCGGCGAACGCCGCCGTTGAAAGATTCGATGAAGGCGTTATCAGTCGGCTTGCCGGGGCGTGAAAAATCGAGCGCCACTTTGTTCCAAAAGGCCCATTGGTCGAGCGGTTTGGCGACGAATTCGGTTCCGTTATCACAGCGCAGCGCGTTCGGAACTCCGCGCTCGCGACATGCGCGTTTGAGGATGTCCACGACGTCGTCGGAGCAGAACCGCGGTGCGACTTCGAGAGCGACGCATTCCCTCGAGTAGATGTCGACGATCGTCAAGAGCTGGTCGGCGACAATTATCTTGGCCGGTCGACGACAATTATCTTGGCCGGTTGACCGCCTGAACCGGAGGGCGTAGGTAGCGGGGGCTCTGGCGAGCGACGATGAGTCGAAGTCAGCGCTCATGCCCGGCAAAAGGATCACCGACTACCAAGTGCTCAAGTATAAACACTGGCGACAGACGACGTCGCAATCGGCGGCCGCTGCGAAGGTCGCAATCAGCGAGCGCAGCGCACGACGGATTGAGACCGCCGAGATGTTGCCCTCGCAAAGCCCACCGCGGCAATGGCGCACGCGCACTGACCCGTTCTCGGAGGCATGGTCAGCGGAGATGCTGCCGTTGCTAGAGGCGTCGCCTCATCTCAACGCCGTTACGTTGCTCGAAGAATTGCAGCGGCGGCATCCCGACACGTACGAGTCGGGGTTACTTCGAACGCTGCAGCGGCGCGTTCGTCAGTGGCGCGTTGTTCACGGCGGCGAGCGCGAGATTTTCTTCGCGCAAGAGCATCCGCCCGGTCGTCAAGGACTGTCGGACTTTACGGTTGCCGACGATCTCGGCGTCACGATGGCAGGCACTCCATTTCCGCACCGGTTTAACCAGTTTGCGCTCGCACATTCGGGTTGGCGCCACGCAGCCATCGTCGAAGGAGGCGAGAGTTTCAACGCACTGGCCACGGGCTTGCAAGACGCGTTGTGGCGCGCGGGCGGTGCTCCCGAGGAACATCGCACGGACAGCCTCTCGGCTGCGTTTCGCAATCTTCCCGATGCCAAGGCGCGGGAGTTGACGACACGCTACGAAGCGTTGTGCGCGCACTACGGCATGCGTGCGAGCCGCTGCAATCCCGGCGAGTCGCACGAGAACGGCAGTATCGAGTCACGAAACGGTTCGCTCAAGGAGACGCTACGACAAGCGCTGATGCTCCGCGGATCCTGCGATTTCGAAAACCGGATCGTCTACGAAGGTTTCGTCGAAACTTGCGTTGGGCGCCTCAATGCGCGCGTCAGTGAACGCTTAGCGGTTGAAAGAAGCGTACTGCGTCCTCTGCCGACGCGTCGGAGCGCAGACTTCGACGAAATCACCGCACGCGTCAGCAAATACGGCATTTTCACCATCAAGGGCGCGCAGTATAGTGCCCCGAGCAGGCTCGTTGGCATTCGCTTGAGCGTCCGCCAGTATGCCGATCGCATCGAGTGCTGGTTCGGTGGTCAACGCGTGCACGAATGCGTCCGAGCGACGCCAGGTAAAGGTCAACGTCGTGCGCGACAGATCGACTATCGCCACTTGGTCGAGGGCCTCAAGCGCAAGCCGAGTGCCTTCGCGCGATGGGTCTTGCGCGACGACATGTTCCCCCGCGCAGAGTACCGCCAGATGTGGGAGCGCTTGGAAGCGGCGTTGCCGCAGCGCGAGGCGTGTAAGACGATCGTCGGCATCCTCGCATTAGCTGCCGACGGCAAGGAAGCTGAGCTCGCGCCTGAACTCGGGCAACTGCACGCACGCAACGAGTTGCCCAATCTCCAGATGCTGCAAGAACGGCTGGCACCACGCACAAGTGTTGTCCCTAAGGTCGACGTTCCGCTGCCGCAGCTCGCTTCGTACGATGTCTTGATCGAGGCGACGCTATGAGCGGCGCTTCGCTTAATGCCGATGGCCGGCTCGGCATGATGCTCACCGAACTTCGGCTCCCCACGATGAAACGACTTGCTGCCGACCTTTGCGCGCAATCCGATCGCGAAGGCTGGGCCGCACGCCGGCTTGTCGAGACACTTTTGGAACAAGAAATGGCAGAACGTGAAGTCCGCCGCTTCGAGCGGCATCGAGCAATCTCGTGCCTGAGCCCCGACAAACGGCTTTCGACGTTCGACTTCTCGGCGGTACCGACGATCTCACGCGCCAACGTCACGGCGTTGACGCAGGGGCACGAGTGGCTTGATCGCGGCGCCAACATTCTGGCATTCGGTGCGCCAGGCGTTGGAAAAAGTCATCTCTTAAGTGCGATCGGTCACGCACTCATCGACGCTGGTCGGCGCGTGCTCTTCACGCGGTGCAGCGATCTTGTGCAACGTTTGCAAGCAGCACGTCGCGACCTCCGACTCCCACAGGAACTCGCTAAGCTTGATCGTTTCGATTTGCTCATCTTGGATGACATCAGCTATGTACGACGCGACCAAGCCGAAACGTCTGTGCTCTTCGAACTCATCGCTGAACGCTACGAGCGCAAGAGTATCGCGATTACCGCAAACACGCCGTTCTCGCAATGGGGCGACGTCTTCGACGATACGGCAATGACGGTCGCCGCTATCGATCGCCTCGTGCATCGCGCAACGATTCTCGAAATGAACGTCGAGAGCTATCGCAGGCGCGCGGCGCAAGCCACTTCGGCGAAGCGTTCAAAGCCGCCGGCATAACAATCCGCCGGGTCGGCCGCGCAACAGCGGAGGGGCAAGGCCAGCCGTGGCGAATCCGGGCGCCCTTCACCCACCAACCCGCTCCCAAACCGGCCAAGATAATTGACGCCGGGCGGCCAGCATAATTGTCGTCAGCCAGTCGCCGACGCGACCGCAATTGCGTACAGCGTGCCTTGCGCAGTGCTCCCGCGAGATGATCGCGCCCGACGGGGAGGGGGCACGCGCTTCCCACGTGTTCTTTTTGGATCGAACCGTTCGTGTAGCGCGATGCTGCTGCCGGCGTTACCGCCGACGACATGAATGCCTTGCTCGAGTGCTGTAGCAGCTACCGCTCCACGGGCCGAGGGCAGCGCGGCAATAGATGGCCACCTATGCAGACGGCTTGCCACGTCCACCGACCTTTGGATAAGGCTTTAGCTGCCATAGACTTTAGGTTCTTGCAACGGGCGCTTTGCTTTCGTCGCGTTGACAGCCCGCTTCATCCCGCACGACGGCTAGCATACATAGGCAGCGGGGATCACGAAGCATTATCGTAAGGAGTACCGGCTTGCCGTTCTCGGCCTCTGCGTCACGCGCGTGTAAGCTTGCAGTAGAGAATCATCATTTCATGACTTACGAACGATGCGCGTTCCGGAATTGCGCTGCCGGGTTTTGGGACTGGGTTATGGGATGCGCAAAGCCGTTTCCGCCTCTAGCTTTCCGAAATTTCTCTAAAGAGGTCCTTTGCGGGACTAGCTCCGGACGTTGAAACATCGAACGGGTTGGGTCGTACGTGAACCGAGACATTGCATTGTTTTCGCGAGCCGGTATCTCAATTTGGGGGTGCGTGGGTGGCCATATTGCCGTCTGCGCGCTTGATCGTGTAAGGAAGCGCGTATGACCTCACCTGTGTTGACCGGTGGTGGAGCCGCGGATCGGATTGACGGAACGTCTCCGCGCCTCAAGGCCCGAGTCGCCGGTGCCTTCTACATGATCACGGTAGTGACGGCTCCTTTTGACTACTTCGTCGCTCGCGGCACCCATCTCGGTCATGCTGCAGGCCTCGTGGCTGGCGCAGCCTATGTCGTTGTGACCCTCCTTCTCTATGATTTGCTCAAACCGGTAAGTAAGAGCCTCTCTTTGCTCGCGGCGTTTTTCAGCCTGGAGGGAATTGCCCACTCGGACGACAGCTTGTTTTTCTTTGGGTTCTATTGCATCTTGCTCGGGTATCTTGTCTTCAAGTCCACCTTTCTTCCGCGAGTTTTCGGCGCGCTGATGGCGCTCGCGGGTTTGGGCTTGCTGATCAACACCTTCTCCGATCTTGCTCCCGCCCCGGTCGCACACGTGCTGTCCACTATCGGTCTCGGTATGGACAGCGGAGAAATATTGTTCGCGTTGTGGCTCGTCTTGATGGGCGTAAACGTCCCGAAGTGGGAAGAAACGGCGACTCGAAGAGGTCCAGCGTACTGAGCACGTCCCATAATGGGGTCCCGGTTGTGGGACAAACCGCTAGAAGCTCTTACTGCCGCCGCTTACTATCGCAGCGATCACTTACAGAAGGTAAGATGCGGGGGAGCGAACGGCCGTGCGCAATTTGCATCAACCCACTACTCGTCAGCCTTCGTAACCAAAGAAAGACGTCGCCGTGCGAGATTTGTCCGTTGTGCCACCGAATTTGCCGGTCCCTTCAGACGACGGCGCAGCGGCGCATCTCCGCGGGATACGCGTGCCGCCGGTCCCGCTGGCTGCAACGGACGGGACGCAGGTCGATCTCTCGGCACTGACGGGCACCGTTGTTGTCTGTGCGTACCCGCGCACTGGCAGCCCCGGTGAATCGCCGCTGGTCGAAGACTGGGACATGATCCCCGGCGCTCGCGGATGCACGCCGCATACATGGGCGTTTCGAGACTTGCACGCTGAGTTTGCCGCGCTTGGCGCGCGGGTCTACGGTCTCTCGACGCAAGACCGATCATATCAACGTGAGATGGTCCAGCGCCTACACGTTCCCTTCGCCGTGCTAAGCGACGCAGAGCTTGCGCTCGCAAATGCGTTGCGTTTGCCGACGATGGTCGTCGCCGGGCAAACGCTGCTGAAGCGTCTGGCGTGGATTGCGTATGGCGGCATGATCACTCACGTGTTTTACCCGGTGTTTCCGCCAGACCGCAACGCGGTAGGCGTGCTTGCCGCATTGCCTTGAGGTGGATCTGATTTGCGTAACGACGCTGGTGTTGGCACGGGTGATTCGCATGAGATGGCTTGAGTCACGACCGCGCTGACTGCTGCGGGAACGCGCTAGCCTCAAGTTGCCTACGTGCGCTAATTCCTTGATCCCACCCGCTTTCAGACTGCGGTCCAAAAGGGGTTGCTTTCGGGATTGCCCAGATGGACGAAACCTGTCACGCTTTGAGGCGGTACTGTGCGTAGGAGGTCTGCCCTTGCCACCTCGCCATCTTCGTACGTCGTGACCGGCGCGGTCGACGACTCTCAACGCGCTGCTGCCAGAGTCGTTGGGATCACTTACTTATTGACAAATGCGACCGCGATGTTCGCTGCGTTTTATGCAGGTTCGCTCGTCGTTGACGGTGACGCTGCGAAAACAGCTGCCAATATCACGGCATCGGAACGGCTGTTTCGTCTCGGCATCGCAAGCGATCTCATTACGTTCGCCGCCGTCGTACCACTGATCGTCGCTCTCTACGTGGTTCTCAGGCCGGTGAATCGCAATCTGGCCCTGCTTGCGCTATCCTGGCGGCTCGTAGAGACCTCGATTTTCGTTGTCGCCACGCTCAATAACCTTAGCGTTCTGAGAGCCTTAAGTGGTGCCGCTTACTTGCGTGGTCGACGACAATTATCGTGGCCGGTCGACGACAACTATCTTGGCCGGTTGAGGGCCTGAGCCGGAAGGTCTGGTAGCGGGGCCGCTTGCGATCGGCATAAGTCGAAGCAAGCGCGATGCCCGGAAAAAGGATCACCGACCACCAAGTGCTCAAGTACAAAATTCAGCGCAGATCACTGACACAGGCTGCGGCAGCCGCCAAGGTCGCCATCAGCGAGCGTAGCGCACGGCGGATCGAGCGAATCGAGAGGTTGCCGTCACAAGGCTCGCCGCGTCAGTGGCGCACGCGTACGGATCCATTTGCAACCGTATGGGAAGCCGAACTCCTTCCATTGCTTGAAGTCAATCCGCATCTCAACGTCGTCACGCTACTCGAGGAATTGCAGCGGCGCCATCCGGTTGATTACGAAGCCGGGCTATTGCGCACGCTGCAACGGCGCGTGCGATTATGGCGCGTAACTCATGGTGGGGAACGGGAAGTATTTTTCGCTCAAGAACATCCGCCCGGTCGCCAAGGGCTTTCGGATTTTACGGTTGCCGACGACCTTGCTGTAACGCTCGCCGGTGTCGCTTTCCCACACCGCCTCTACCAATTTGCTCTCGCTCACTCCGGTTGGCGCCATGCCGACGTCGTCGATGGCGGCGAAAGCTTCAATGCGCTCGCAACGGGTCTTCAAGACGCGCTTTGGCGTGCCGGCGGCTCCCCGGAAGAACATCGCACCGACAGCCTTTCGGCCGCTTTTCGGAACCTTCCCGAGTTAGAACAACGTGAGTTGACGGCACGGTACGAAGCACTGTGCGCGCACTACGGCATGCGCGCGAGCCGTTGCAATTTGGGAGAATCCCAAGAGAACGGGAGTATCGAATCACGCCATGCTTCGCTCAAGGAGGCCCTGCGGCAAGCGTTGATGCTGCGTGGTTCCGGTGATTTTGAGAGCCGTGCTGCCTACGAAGCGTTCGTTGAAATGATCGTCAAACGCCTGAACGCACGCGTAGAGAAGCGCTTAACCGCTGAACGGATCACGTTGCGGCCGCTACCGGCACGCCGCACCGCCGAGTTTGACGAGATCTCCGCGCGCGTAAGCAAGTACGGCATTTTCACCATCAAAGGCGTGCAGTATAGCGCCCCAAGTCGGCTTGTCGGCCATCGCCTGATCGTGCGTCAATATGCCGAACGTATCGAGTGCTGGTTCTCCGGTCAGCGCGTGCATGAATGCCCCCGAGCGACGTACCACGCCGGTCAGCGCCATCCGCGCCACATCGATTACCGGCATCTCATCGAGGGCCTCAAGCGCAAGCCTGGCGCTTTCGCGCGATGGACATTACGCGATGCGATGTTTCCACGCACAGTGTACCGGCAGACGTGGGAGCAGCTGGTCGCGATTCTCCCCGAGCGGGAGGCATGCAAGACCATCGTTGGGCTACTCGCCCTAGCCGCCGACGGGCACGAAGCCGAACTCGCTCTCGAACTCGAACAGCTGCATTCGCGCAATGAGTTGCCGGACCTGACGACGTTGCGAGAACGGCTCGCGCCGCGCACATGTTTGGCTCCAAACGTGGACGTACCGCTGCCACCTCTCGGGTCGTACGATGGCTTAATTGAGGCCCAACTATGAGCGGCGCCGTTCTCAACGCCGACGGGCGGCTCGGCATGATGCTTACCGAACTGCGCCTTCCGACGATGAAACGGCTGGCCGCCGAGGTCTGCGATCAATCCGATCGCGAAGGTTGGCCCGCGCGGCGACTCCTCGAATCGCTCTTTGAACACGAAATTACCGAACGGGAAGTTCGACGCTTCGAGCGGCATCGCGCAACGTCGTGTCTGAGTCCCGACAAGCGCCTGTCAAGCTTCGATTTCGCAGCCGTACCGACGATTTCGCGTGCACGGATCACGGCTTTGACCGAAGGGCTCGAATGGCTCGATCGTGGCGCAAACATTCTCGCCTTTGGAGCACCCGGCGTCGGTAAAAGCCATCTCCTGAGCGGAATCGGTCATGCCCTTATCGATGCTGGCCGGCGTGTATTGTTCATCCGATGCGGCGATCTCGTTCAGCGTTTACAAACTGCGCGTCGCGATCTTCGACTCGCGCAAGAAATAGCGAAACTCGATCGGTTCGATCTTCTGATCTTGGATGATCTCAGCTACGTCCGTCGCGATCAAGCCGAGACCTCCGTGCTCTTCGAACTCATTGCCGAACGCTACGAACGCAAAAGCATCGCGATTACTGCCAATACGCCGTTCTCGCAGTGGGGCGAAGTCTTCGTCGACACGGCAATGACCCTCGCGGCGATCGATCGCCTCGTGCATCACGCAACGATTCTCGAGATGAACGTCGAGAGCTACCGTAGGCGTCACGCACAAGAAACGTCCGCGAAGCGCACCAAGCGTTCCTCCCGATAAGTCACGTGCGACCGCTGGCAGATGCCGCGACAGCTTGGGAGCCTCAAAGGGCCCGCTTCACCGTCGCCGAAACGGCGCGGCCTTCACTCCTCAACCCGCTCCACGACCGGCCAACATAATTGACGCCGGGCGGCCAAGGTAATTGTCGTCAGCCACGCTGGTTGCGCTCGTCATGCCGTTCGGGGCCGTGGCCGTGGTGCATCCCGCGGCGGTAGCGCAACGCAATGTCGCGCCGCCGAACGGTGCTGCCGCGCTCGGTTCGAAGATTACGTTCCAGCCCGCGACGGCTGGACTTGTCTACTACAACATCGTCGACGAATCGACCGTGCCGCGGTTGACCCGCGCTGCGGCGCTCTCGGGATCAGGACGCCGCATCATTCCACTCGATCATGATCCCAACGGTCTGCGCGCCGCCCGCCGCGCCGCGCTCGGCGCTCG
>JAABUR0100002545.1_pt1 | contig 27568 bp, 34 predicted proteins | sample 5560091 | NCBI WGS metagenome assembly JAABUR01 (sample SAMN10711879, study PRJNA513375) | rock metagenome | isolation source: Antarctica rocks | place: Antarctica: Victoria Land, University Valley sud
TTTTGTGAATAATAACCCCCCCCCCCCCCCCCCCCCGGGTCTCCCATATCCCGACCCCTGACCTCCTTGCTTCTTCTCCCCAGTCCTCACGCCATAGGAGATCACGCAAGTATATCCAAGAAAACTCCACCGGGTATTTAACGCAACTATTCCGTACCTCAACCCCAACCCGCCTCCTCAACCTAAAAGCCCGCCACTTATGAACACCCCAAAAGACCCAAAAAACTAGACGAGGAAAATCGGTATTTCATCCACCCCTCCCCCACCGCCATCCCCTTGCCTCTCCCTCTCCCTCCTGGCTTTCAACCGGCGCCGTGCTGCTTCACTCATTCCCTGGTTTCTGCACGGTGGGCCCGTAGCATCTAGGTCGAAGCTTGCGCGTTTGGCGATCTTGGGGATGGGGTTTTCTGCAGGAGGCGGTGGTGGGGGAAGGTGGGAGGAGGAAGGCATGGTGGAGGTGGATGATTTCTTGAGAATTTGTGGTAGTGGTGGTGGTGGAGCGGGGTCGGCGGTGGCGCGGTGGAAGAGGGCTTCTGCTGCTTTGCGCGTGGGTGTCTCGGGTACTTTCCTGGCCGGCGGCGGGGAATGACGTTTCTTGGGCGCTGGAAGGGCATCCAGGTCATCGTCGTCCGAGTCGGCTGTGCTAGAAGAAGCTCGCCGTGGGGGTCGTTTCTGCGTTTTGGGTTTGGGGCTAAGATCGAAGAGTTTTGCGGTCTGAGGAGCTACGGGCTTGGAGTATCCCGCTGCGGCGCGAGTGCTGCTCTTGACGCCCTGGAGGCCGGTTAAGGACGGCGCACCAGTTTGGCTCGGGCTGGTGGTCATGAACGATTGCAGCACGGTGCCGCACCATGGCGCATCGAGCTTGTCCTCCTCGGCCCACTCCTCGTGCTCGCTGTCGCTCTCAGACCTCGGTCGGCCCTTGCTCTTGAGTTTGTCTACCGCTGCTTTCGTTTTCGCCTCCCTCGCCTGCGCTTCTTTGCGCTTCTTAGTTTCGGCGCGCATGGCGGTGATGGAGTCGGTGGGGCGGGAGATGGTGCTGATGGTGGAGGTGTGGTGGGTGTGGGCGAGGGATTTCAGGCGCGTGTATTCGGCGTGGTGGAGGTGTTGCGTGAAGGTGTGCGCGGCGGAGAGGAATTCGTCTTCGACCATGATATAGATGTCGTCGGCAGAGAGACCGGGGCGCATGGCTTCTTCGGTTGGGGGGGCGGGTGGGGGGGAGGTGGAGGGTGTACGCTGGGGATTGGATATGGCTGTTCGTCTTGGTGTCGGCGCGGGGGTTAGGGGGCTTTCGTCGTCTGAGTCTCGGTCGAGGATTCTTTGTCGCTTGGTAGATGATTGGGCGGGCTTGGTGGTGCGGGTTTTGGCTGTGGGAGCTGCTCCGTTACTCAGCCAGGGGAGGGTCCTTGCCATGGTTGCTGGACAAAGATGCGGAGCAAAGCAGGCATGGTGGATAGGGGATTTAAGCCTTATCTAATCGATCTAATCAGTTAGCGCCAAAGAAACCCTAATCTTTGTTGCCCTAGCTTGACACCTCTGGCATTGTGTAATAGGCCTCATCCAGGGTTTTCTTATTGAGTACCAATCTTCCTTCTTTGTTCGCTTACTCTTGAAAAGACGCTACCCTAGAGGAGAAGAGAATTAGAGGAGGATAGTGAAGATGGGGGATTCTGCAGTGGCGGAAGCATTGATCCCACGCTTCAAAGTGCAGAAGCTTCTAAATCAAGGTCACTACTTTACTCTCTGGATCAGTTTACCGATACCAAGACTTCCACTAAATGTGTAGGCAGACCAAGCCGGTCGACGCATCACCCTTCTTGGCACCATTGACGACTCCCCAGCCCTCCTCACAGCTGAGCGAGCAGCTTTCCCCACTGATCCTACATTCCTCAGTGCCTTCCTCGCTGCCATTGCTTGTATCAAGAATCTAGGTGCCAATGACATCTACCACTGGTATCTTGCCTCTTCGGGCCCCTCAGACGCAGGTCTACCAGATTTAAAGCTCAATGTGATCTATCCATGTACCGAGAAGCATGTAAAAAAATACGCACCGCAAAACGTACGCATGGTTACCGAAACCCCAAAAATCTACAAAGACCATGTACGTCCCTATATGCAAAAGCAGCGGGACGAAGGCCGGTTGAATTGGGTATTCAATATCATAGAAGGCCGTACGGAGCAAGAGGACGTCATGCTGCGAGACCACGGAGAAGATGTACAAGAACGATTTCTCCTACTGCCGGATCTGAACTGGGATCGGAAAACGTTGACGAGCTTGCATCTCCTTGGACTGGTTGAGAGAAGAGATATCTGGAGTCTGCGGGATTTGAAAAAAGAAAACGTGGGATGGTTGAAGCATATGAGGGAAAAGATCCTGGATGCGACGGTAGGGTTATATCCAGAGGTAGAGAGGGATATGCTGAAGCTTTATGTTCATTGTATGTTCGGCCTATTTCCATCATGCTACTAAATAAGCCTATCAACTGACACTTACTCACCCCAGATCAACCAACCTACTATCATTTCCACATTCACGTGGTCCATGTGATGCTAGAATCCGGAAACACCCAGGCCACCGGAAAAGCCTTCGGTCTCGAAAATCTGATATCCCAGCTCGAGACCCTCTCTGGAGGTCCCCAAGCCAGCATGGCAGACGTCAGTCTTACTTACTACGTAGGCGAAGCCAACGAGTTGTGGACTTCCATCTTCCTACCTCTCAAAGAGGCCGGGAAGAAGTGAGCGAATGAGCGCGGAAGGGGGGAGATTCCAGATTTGGGATTTGGGATTTTCTCTGATATCAGAGAATGCTAGGAATCCTAGCACGTGTCGACAATGACACCATTCTCGACTCTTCGAGAATTTAGACCTCAGGGTCTGGTGCCATTCTGGCGCTTCTTTACCATTATGGCAAAGTTTCCCAGTTATGGGATATCGCGGTTATTCGTGAGTGAGGTCTTAGGGTTGGAGTGCCTGTATGGCGCTTGGAGGGTGGAGCTTCTTGTCGCTTTGGTGGCGGCCCGGGCCAAAGAATGGGGAGGGGAGTTACTCGAGATGCTACGGGGGAGATCGATATTGGGTGTTTCAAGATCATCAGCTCAACCGGATGGGATTGGTTTGAATGTTCAGTCTTTACCGTTACCCGGACGTAACTGTTTCCGCAATGGCTTTGGGACATCCAACATGTCAAGCCTCTTTAAGGTGCTTGAAATCACAGAGATACTTATGGTGGCTGATATGTAAACGCATTATTGTGCTGACCTATGTGAATGTTATCTGAGATTTTAGCATGCTAAACTTGTAGAACTATTTCCATTGAAAATCTAGGTTTGATGGATTCGACACAGGAATCCCTTACCCAATCCATCCTAACCAATCCACTCCGAACCACCATGAAATACGCCCCCAACCTTGCCCCCAAAAATCCCAAAGCACCTCAAGGACTCTCCGGCGGCGTCATAAGTTCATTCCCCCCACCCCATCCGCCCCGCCCCCCCAAAGCGCTACGGCTACCAGTGCCTGCACCTAGCCCCACCCCCACCCCATCCTCTGACTCTGACTCTGACTCTGACTCTGACTCTGACTCTGACTCTGACTCTGACTCTGATTCTGACTCTGAGTTTCCAGGATCCATGTTAGGGCCTGCGTGTTCGTTTTCTTTGTCCGAGTCGGATAGGGTGTCGTTTGAAGTTTGGGGGTCTTTGGGAGGTTCACCGTCGTCCTCGCTATTCTCTCGGTCGCTTTCTTCGAGTGTTTCCGTTTCGGGAGTATTTCTCTCGGTGGTGAGTCCGCTGTGTGAGTAGTACAAGGACAGGGCTACGTTGCTGCTTGTGTCTTCATCTGGGCTGGGTTGTTCGGGCGTGGTTTCGTTGGGGCTTGTGGCGTCGTTGCTGCTATCGGGTTGCTCACTCTTCAGACGAGCGTTCTGCGGACTGGTGCTCTCAAGATCTACGTCCTCGCTGCTCTCGGTACTGGGCTTTTTTTCCTGGGCCGGTTTCTTGAGGCTGAGGCCTTCAGGAATGGATTTCCCACTGGGGCTTTCCTCAACCGAAATCCTCGGACTGCTGTCACTCCTGCCATTGCCCTGGCCGTTTCGCAGCACGGTACGGTTATAGTGGTGCAGGCAGCCCTTTAACATGGTGGCGACCTGCCTTTGGCTTGCATGAGGGTGGCGAGCCCTTATGGTGCTGAGAAGTTGGTCCACGATGTTGACCATGTCGTCACTATCGATAATTTGACGTTGCTCAAAATCTATGAAGACTGTGGAATACGAAGGTTTGAAAGGAGGAGGAACGGTGCTATAAGCAGGGTTTTTGGTGTCGAGGAGAGTGCATCGTTTGTGTCGAAGTCGAAGATCGAGGAAGAGGTGTTGGGGGAGTGGAGGTAGCATTCACTGGAAGGTTATTTTTTCTAGAGATGATTGACCAGAGGTGCTGTAAGTTCAGGGAGAGTTTTCAAAATATTATTTGCTACTTCTTCCGCGACAGGGCTCTTCTTGTGGGAATAGCTCGTTGTCGTCCATTTCGTTATTTCTATTGTTCGGCGAAGTGGATCCTCCGCTGCTCAACTCGCTATGGTTGTTGCCCTCCCTGAGTCCGGTTTCCTCCTCCTCTTCAATTTCCTCAGTCTCACTCCGGTCTCCTTCTAGATGTGAACAATTTCGACTCCACCCTGACGTATTATCAGAGCTTTCGCTTCTTTTCTCCCCTTCTGATGTTCTTTCCTGTTTCTCAGAGCTTCTGACTTCTTCGTCAGAGTCCCGGCTTTTCGTCTTGGTTAGTTTCTTCATCTCCAAGAAACCAAGCGTCACTGTTGAGAGTTCTGTCCACATACTCAGAGCTTCCTGCATTGATTACAGTCTTCGTACTAGCATCGCTCTCATAACTTTCACCGTCGGCCACAATCTCATCGCTCCAATCCTCATTTCTCCCACCGTTACCTGGGCTGTCTGAGTCAATTACAGTCTTCGTACTAGCATCACTCTCACAACCGCCACCATTGCCTGAGCTGTCCGAATCAGCTACAATTTTCGTCCTAGCAGCGCTCTTATCGCTCTCATCGTTGTATGGGCTGTCTGAATCAATTACAGCCTTCGTACTGGCATCACTCTCACAACCGCCATCGTTGACATCGCTCTCATCGTTTTCGCTGTTGCCTGAACTGTCTTCGTCGACAACAGTCTTCGTACTAGCGCCGCTTTCATCATTGTCACCGTTGGCCCCACTCTCGCGGCGTCCGCCGTTGCTAGGGCTGTTACCACTGCCTCCGCTCATATCGCCCTTCTCATCATCGGCATCGTTAGGACTCCAAAGCTCGGCGCCAAGCCGAGGTCTTGTCGATAACAGCTGTTCTGTTTTTGCTGTGAACGTCGTCCTCCTATCCTCGCTTCTCCCACTACTCGGTTCTTCAGTAGCATTTCTTACTACAACTGGACCCTTCTTCCTCTCGTTGATTATCTGTTCATTCTTGTCGGGAGGGCTACTCTCAGAACTGATGTCCGACTCACCACCCTTGTACCTCCTCCGGCGTCGATTTGTGGGACTGCTACAATCACGGTCTGCCACTGTTCTGTTTCCCCCTTCAGTGGCACGTTCACTTTCAGCGACAAGGTGACTTCGGTCCATTGCATTCGGATGGAGCGTCCTCCACTGCCGCAGGACATCCGCCCTGGACCCGACAATCTGGTCAACTTGACTTTGGACTGTTGGCGTAGCATGATTATCCCAAGCCACGTTGCTCGCACCACTAAAACTTCTACTTTGTTGTCGTTTGTGGCCCCTTCGCGGCTCCGGGTGCAGGACTTGCCCTCCCCTCATCGGTGCTGCAGCGTCAGATTCCTTGTTATCCTCGTCCTCCTCCTCAAATGCTGCCGGCCGCTCCCCAGTTGCTGTTGATCTGCGCTTCATTATTCCTTTCTTCGGTACGTTGTTCGAATGAAGGTGCCTTTCGATTCCCTGCCGGGATCTCGGAGACTGTATCTGCGGTACATTGAGGCGTTCACCCCACCGAATATGAAGTATTTCATCGTGCGACAGGGTGCTGGGATCTAGGTGACTGTGGGCCTGCGTTAGGGGCGATTGAGACCTAAAGAGCGAATTCGTGCTGCGATCGGGGTTCTTTTGGGTTTGAACCAAGGGCGATGGATGCCTTGTGAGTGGTGGTGAAGGCGTTGAGCTGGGAACGTAAAGAGGGGAACGGCTGCGAGGAAAAGTTGGAGCGTTGAGTATCAAGGACGAAGAATGAAAAGGAGAAGGCCGTGGGCTTTTTAGCTCTGAAGACGTATTAATATTGTCGTTGGGCGAGGAGCTGTTGGGATCTAGGGCCTGGACAACATTGTTCTCGGATATCGAGGTATTACTTAGTGATGGCATCACTCCTGACGACAAGGCAAAGTCTCGTCTTTCATACGTAGAGGATAGCTCTTCTGCCGCTGGACCTCCCGAAGCAAGCTGCGCATGCCTTTCCCTCTCTTGATGCTTCCAAGGGGTGCCGGGTGTCTGCCCCGATACTGGACCCGCAGAATCAAAATCAGCAAGACTTTCCCATTTTTGAGGGGTTGTCACTGAGGCTCCCGATCTAGGGACTGAAGACATTGGCATCGCAGACACTGGGCCTGACGAGGATGGAAAAGCCGATGCAGCGCTCGAGGCTTCACCGGCTCTCTGCGCCTTTCGTTGCCATTCCTCGACTTCCTCGGAAGTCTTGTGCACTTCTTTACAGGGGCCCGCTTTACTAAATGCTTCAAACGCTAGCCCCCATTTACGCTGGTGGTAGAGAGCGATACCCATGGTAAAGTGGCAAAGCGACGTCAAAGGTTGGTCATGCAAATCGCTGGCTTCGTTCAGGGCCCAAGTGCAGTGTTGTTCCATATCCTTCCAGTCTCTTAGTATCAGTGATGCGTCCGCTGCCATTAGCGCCATCTCCACCGTTACGTATTTGATACTTCGAGGGAGCTGCGTGTACATTGATTCATACTTCTCACGCGTTCGCACTGGGGAAATATCGCCTTCGCCATCCCTATGAAAGCTGGGGTTATCGACCTCGCCTCGCCTCGCTTGCGAGCGTTTGTTCAAGATTGATTGCAATTGCTCTACTTTGCTTTTTAAGCTTTGGTTCTCATTCATTGCCTTTTCTAGATCTTTCTTGGTTTTCCTTTCGTTCTCTTGGTATCGGTGGACGATAGCCCTTTGTGTTTGAAGCTCTTTTTCACATGCTTCGTGGGCATTGTATTCTTCGTATGGGATCTGGCCGGCGGACTCGTGGTTCAATTTTGCGGACGGAGGCCTAGGCTAAGCGCGAGCGTGTCAAAAGTATGCATAGCAAGGAGTAATGGGATACCAGGTTATACTATAGATGGTTGAGGGGATTCAAACCCACATTGTCAGAATCTTCCACGGCAATGGGTAATGCGGAGCCAAAAGGCGACCCCGGGAATTGTTCCTTCCCATCTTCGGAGTATTCGCTGAGGTCTAGTGGGTTAGTACCTACCTCTTCCTTCGACTTTTCTGACGATGCGGATGCTTCAGGGAGCGATTCAGCAGACGACGGAGGCTCCGATTTAAGCGTATAACGTTGTGCGGTGGGTCCGGTGGGTTCTGCTTGAGGGCTCAATTTTAAAGGACTATTCGGATCTGATGGAGCCTTAGGGCTCTCGGAGTCGCAGGGGTCTGCAGAGTCTTCGGAGCTCAGTCCCCCAGTCTGAGCTTTAGTAGGACTAAATATTCCGGGAATCCAATCTGTTATAGGCATGATTGCTGCTTCTGGAGAGCTATGGGATTTAGAGGGGACGACGAGTCATAGGACGATATTCAGAACGGGTCGTCAATAACGGCCTAGACGCAGCGAGGGGAGCCTGGCGACATGTAGGCATAGTAGATACCATAATTTAACCGCAATTCAGGAATTTTTGTTCATGGTTTGTAGATAAAGAAATCATAATGTAGGAAATGTCCGAAAACGGAAGGTTCTACAACGCACTATGAAACAGTTATTCGAAATTTTTATCAAAGAGAACCTGATGATTAGGAACAAAAGAATGCCATCTTTGGACCCAAATTAATAATCATACAATCGCACAAAATAGCATGATATAATCAGTGAGTTTCACAGAGAAACCTTCGCTCTCGGATCGTCTACTTCCAGCCTTGTCAGGTTTTGTTGCGTCATTGTCAAATACTCCTGGACGATTGCGACATGTCCTTCCGTGTGCGAAGCCAAAACAAAACACCACCTAGCATCAGCATATCTGTCGAGGTAGAGGCAGCAAAGTCCTCTATGAAATTGAGCTTTCCCTGTGAGCTGGCGTTGTTCGGTCTCCTTCGCAATGCTTAGACACTCGTCCGCATAATGCAGCGCTCCTTCGAGGTCGCCGTTACCTCGCAGTATAGCGGAGTATAGTAGACCAGCATTAATGCGATGGCTGGGCTTGAGATATTCCTCATTGAGGATTGGAGCTACTAACGCGAGTGCCTGCTGAGACTTGCCCCCTTGCCAGGCTGCTTCAGCCGCAGTGAGCAGCGGCGCTGTTTTAGCACATGAAAGCCAAGTTCCTCCTATCCAGTTCGCTTTATGCGAGAGATCAAGATTGCGAGGATGGATTTGCGTTGGTACTCTGTCATCAGAAGATTGTAAGGCATCCTGTACGGATTTCAGCAAACGATGAAGTTCTCGATTTTGGGCATCCAATTCGTAAATTGTAGACTCGGCGTAATGCAGCTCGGTTTGGAGGCGATCTCGATCATTAACGATTTGTAACACATGGATGTAGATTTGGTTTCGCGTTTCTGATCCGGCATACTTAAAATCGTCGTAAGCCGGATTAGTCTCCATGTTACTTCGATCGTTATCAGCCCGCGGGAGGGGCTTCTGCGCTTCCGATGTGGGCATTGAAAGTTCTTCTTCAGTTTTGATGTCGGTCTGCAGACATCCGCCAGTGTTTTGGGTTTGAGAGTGAACTTCGTCTTGCGCCTCAAGAGGTTCAGAACCATCCAGTCTAGTCTGTAAATCTCTCGAATTGTGCTTCGATTGGCTAATATTTTGGATCTGGGTTTGAAGGGGTGTTATTTCGTTATTGATGGTCGAGGCGTCCATTTCCGTCTCAGGGTTTTCTTTTTAGAAAAGGTGTATTACTTACCAAGTGTCCAAACGCTGTAAAACAATTTAGAGTGATCTGGCAAGTGTAGAGAAGAGCAGTAGGTACTACACATTGTTACATATATACATATGGCCACATAGAATGGCGACCGTGAAACTAGGACAGAGAATCAAGAACAAAGGCATTGTTTTGAACAAAGATCTTACCGAACAAGGCATCATGTAGCGAGAAGATGAAAGACAGCTTTTTGAACTGGATCGAGACAAATCTAGCTTACACGATGCAGTGGCTAATCCCGCCGAAAGGGATAGGGTATAAATGAAAAGGTCGATTGAGCAGTAAAGGATGCAAAAAGAGATGCGGGATAGTTTGTGTACGGTGTTTTACAAGGCTTTCTCACTTGCTACTGTTAGCACCTGAAAAGCGGAATCGACCTAAATGTAAGGTATTGACCGGGAATCCTCGAACCATCCGAGAGTCCTCGAGACAGCCTAAGCAAAACAGTGGGAGGTTGAATCCTAAGGAACCGAAGAAACACCTATTCTCCCTAAGAGGCTACCAGGCCTAATCGGTTGTAAGTATGACATATCGTAGGGTTTGAGACTGCGGCAGTAGCTCGAGGTGTGAGCGCCTTCTTAGATAGCTAGACTCAGTTTTAATTTATATCAAGAGAATCAAAAAGGCGGGAAGATATTTAAGAGTACCGCCTTGCTTTTCAGAAACCTCGTCGAGTTATCTTACTGGAAGAATTGATACGGAGTAGGTACCTACTGGAAGCGCGGGTCACGTGATTTGCTGTTTCTCTTGCCACTAAACAATCCCTGCATAAATTTTATATCCTCCTTTTCGTCACTATTTTCTGCGATAACATGCACGAGTGCACGCGACGGTGGCGTTAGGTCCCGTTCAACAGGAGAGCTGAGTAGTATCATTCTCACCCGATACTGCTGCTACGTCGACCACGGTTACCCAGCTCTGGTCCCCTGGGGAAGCATGTTGGTACGAGCTGCCAGACGCAGATTTCAGCACAGACATTACAGGAATTTGCAGCCCTGCTTTGAAGACTTACACCTGCCATGGCTTTGTCCCGCAGTCTATCGAGAGGTCTCACAGAGGCAGCAAGATGTACGGAAGACGTCAACTATCGCTCCTGCTTGCTCTACAAGAGATCCACGGCAATCCTATTTGAGGCTTACCACAGCGTCCACTGGGGAGACACCTTCGACGCTGAGGGGACTCGCGTCCGCTGCAGCTATTGGGTTTCAGGTCGCTCAGGATGATTTCATTCCTTTTGAAGGCTCGCGGACCACCTTCGGATCACCAAGTACTTGCAGCCCATTCTCCGAACCCGAAAGCATCTCGACTCTGCGAGGTTTCGACCCCTCCTCAACTATCGTTATCAATGATTCACTATCAAGTGCACCGCGAAAATTTCGTTCCGTCAATGCCATCAGCGGTGAAATTGCCGAGATACAGCAAACACTCCACGCGTGCCTTCAGGTCGGCCGGTTTGAACGAGCGGCTGCTCTGATGCGTAGGCTGAATAAGATCTTCAAACCTGAAGAACCAGAGCTACTGTCTTATCACAACAACTACTTGAGAGAGCTAAGCCTGAAAATTATGCGAACAAGAGATCGGCAACTGTTGAAGGACGTGCACAGATGGTTTGAGGTCGACTTGCGAGGCGTCGGAGTAATTCCAGACCCAACGACATACTTCTTAATGATTCAAGCTAGTCTCAAGGAACCAGTCGCTAAGAAAGCTCAACGTACAGTCCGAAGATATTTACAATTTGCGAAAGAGGCTGGGTTACGAGATGAGGTGATGAAAGTTATGCTGGAATTTATGGATGAGCAAGACTTTGGGAGGGTCACAAGTGTAAGTCATACAGCCGTGGTAGATTTGTCGCTATCTAAGATATGTCTAGATTGCTCCTATGTATGACCACGAAGCAGAAGAGAGCGTGGAAGATGACATCAAGGATGACTATCCAATGTTGGAAATCCCGGGAATCCCGGAAATCCCAATACCCGATGTTGCTGATACCGTACCCGAAGTGCGGGCTGTCGAGCAGAAGGGGTCGGGTGTAATCGCATTAAAGAAGGCCTTGTCTATGCTCACAAATCCTGGTTTAACTCCACCTCCCAACGAGCTTGAAGGCTCTGAAGAGGAAAGGGAGAAAGCATTCGCTTATGAACGGCAGCAGCGCCTAGAGAAAGATGTTTGTGAATCCGCTATTGAGCGCTGGCGTACTGAAAATGATCATCTTAAGAAAATGGGCATCAGTAGTGTTCTTAAGCAAGGTTCCATTGGATCATTGATGTGGAACTGGCACGAAGCGCTGGTCCCGTTGATCAAAGAGGAGGTACGCAAAGTAAATGAGGCAGAAGAGAAGAAGCTCAGGAGCAAAGTCGAACGGCAGCGCTGCTTATATGGACCGTTCCTACGGCTGCTGCCACCTGAGAAAATTGCTGCCCTCTCGATATTAGAGATCATGACTGTACTGGGTACATTCGTATCGAACGAAGTCGGCTCCAAGCTTAGCACGGTTGTTTCAGCTCTTGGCCAAGTAATCCAAGACGAGAGCACTGTGGAGTCCATTAGCAATACTGGCAAGCACAATCCTTGGGAACGTCGAAGTGGATCTCAACGCCTGCGAAGAATGTCTAAACTGATCGAGAAGCGACAAGTACACGACTCTTCGACCAAGCTTGTTGATGGACTTGAACTGTTATATCCTCCTGAAGCTCTAGAATGGAGCCACGGTGTGAAAGCCAGAATTGGTGCAATACTTCTTTCCCATCTGCTTGAGGTCGCCATGGTGGAAGTTACTTGCAAAGATCCCGAAACCGGGCTAGAGATAAAGGAGTTGCAGCCAGCGTTCTTCCATCAGTTCCGATATAAGTCTGGAAAACGCATTGGCCTCGTCAATCTAAACCAGGCCATGGTCGGCAAAATGGGCAAAGAGCCCCTTCATAGTGCTTTATCCAAAAATTTACCCATGGTGGTCGAGCCGAAGCCATGGACAGGTTATAAAGAGGGTGGATTCCTCCGAAATTCGTTGGCTGTGGTTCGCTTTAAACCAAGCGACCAGCAGGTGCGAAGATACGCCGAGGTTGCATCACATAATGGTGACATGGCTCAAGTGTTTGCTGGGCTTGACGTATTGGCAAGGACACCTTGGAAGATCAACCGAGCCGTCTTTGATATTATGCTCGAAGCTTGGAATAGTGGGGAAGGCATCGCCAAGATACCCCCCGAGAACCCGAAGGTCGAATACCCTCCGGAGCCAGCCTCGTCAGATGATGAAGGAGTTCGTCGGCGGTGGTTCAGGCAAATTAAAGAGATCGAAGATTATAAGTCTGGTCTGAAAAGCCAAAGGTGCTTTCAAAATTTCCAACTCGAAGTTGCTAGAGCGTTCCTGAAGGAGACTTTTTACTTTCCTCATAATGTTGATTTTCGAGGTCGAGCTTATCCCATGTCACCTTTCTTCAACCATATGGGAGCTGATAATTGTCGTGGTCTACTTGCATTTGCGAAGGGCAAGGAGCTCGGCCGGAATGGGCTAAAGTGGTTAAAGATCCATCTTGCAAGTCTTTTTGGCTTCGACAAGGCAAGTTTTGAGGAACGACAGAAATTTGCCGAGGATCATCTTACGGAGATATACGACGCCGCAAGCAGAGGTTTGAAAGGAGACAGGTGGTGGCTGAAAGCTGAAGATCCATGGCAATGTCTTGCTGCGTGCATTGAACTTAGAAATGCATTAGAATCACCAGATCCTCAGCAATACGTCTCACATCTCCCGATCCACCAAGATGGCACTTGCAACGGACTGCAGCATTATGCAGCTCTTGGAGGCGATGTCATTGGAGCAAAGCAGGTTAATTTAGAGCCCGGCGATCGGCCCTCGGATATCTACACTGGTGTTGCCGATATGATCAAGGCAGAAATAGCTGAGGAAGCTGCCCAGGGAAGCGAGATAGCGCGGCTGCTGCATGGAAGACTGACTAGGAAGATGGTCAAGCAGCCGGTGATGACGAATGTGTACGGGGTCACGTACGTAGGAGCCATTCGGCAAGTCCGAAAACAGCTTGATGTTCTTACGGACTTTCCTGATAATGCCTCTATTAATCTGGGAGCCGCCGCCCGGTACATTACCAAGAAGATTTTCAAATCGCTCTCAACAATGTTCAATGGCGCACACGATATACAGTTCTGGCTCGCCAACTGCGCAACCCGGATTTCCGACTCACTTACACCAGAACAAATCGACTGGATAGAGAAGCATGCCAAAGGCATTGATGAGCCCTTGCCCTATGTCAAAAGGCCTGTCGGTAGGAAGGTCAAGATCCGTCGAGAGACATCTTTCAGATCCGCCGTCATCTGGACTACCCCTTTAAAAATGCCCGTTGTCCAACCCTACCGCTCGTCTCCTGAGAATGTTGTGACGACCAACCTCCAAGGACTATCCATCACCCCGCCCAACGGGGCAGACCCAGTCAACAAGAGGCAACAGCTTCAGGCATTTCCACCAAACTTCATTCATTCCCTTGATGCAACACACATGATCCTTTCAGCTCTGAAATGCAATGAAGTTGGCTTGACATTTGCAGCAGTGCACGACTCGTTTTGGACGCACGCCGCGGATCTGGAGGTGATGAACACGATCCTTCGAGACGCATTTATCAGAATGCATTCCGAAGACATTATGGGCCGACTTGCCGCCGAGTTTGCGGTAAGATACAAGGGATCGATGTATCAAGCATCAGTCAGTCGCTTCAGCGCTTTGGGAAAGAAGATTGCCGCCTACCGCAACGCAATGGGAAAAACCAATGAAAACGTTGGAAGACTTGACGTGAAGGAAATGGAAGTGATGAAAGAGAGGCGCCGCTTGAAATTACTCGCCTCAGAAGACCCAAAGGAACGAGAAGAAGGAGAATCAATGATGACAGCCGGAAGAATTTATGCTGAACACGCTAGTGAAAAGGACTTAGCTGTCTCGGAGGACCTTGAGGAAATGGGTATTGGCCACATTTCTGATCCAAGAAGCATCATGCTGCAGGCCAACGAACAGCTAGAGGTTAGAGACTTCGATAACGTTGAGACTCCAGAGCCGTTGGACATGGAAATAACGGCCGTTGATGCGGTGCGTTCAACAGGACCTCCTGAGTTTGCTGATGAGGAGGTTGCTGCTGAGAAGATGAAGCTTGAGAAAGAGCTGAAGAGGAGAATGGGCAAGAACAAGATTTGGGTCTGGCTACCTCTAACGTTTCCGCCTGTGCCCAAAAAAGTATATTTCTGTCCTGTCATTCCAAACAACATATAGTTGGGTGCTAACGATTGCACAGGGCGAATTTAATATCTCGAGGCTCAAAGAAAGCAAGTACTTCTTTTCCTGACTGTATTCTTGCCAAGGTCATCTATCAGGCATACCAGGCCTTCGAAATAAGTTGTTGTTCGGTTGCAATTGCATATACCAAATTTCTTTGATTTGTAAAAGTCCTGGCATTTTCCAACAGCATAGCAGAACCGGCGTTCGAGCATACCATAGGCTCAACAATAATCAAAGTGTATATAAGTACGTGAGAAAGGTAGCTATATCTGTATATAGTATTCCATATAGTATCTATATCATTGTGAAGACCCGGAACGGGTTTTTGTTTCCATCTTGTCCAAATGTACCACCCCCCTTTGCCGTACCGTGCAACCGATAAACAATGTATGGTCTGTACAGCCCCCCCAAAACACCTCAACTCTAACCTCGCCCAACCAAGGAATCTCTCATAATGTCCGACCTCATCACAACCATCTCCCCCACGACCAATCTCCCCATCCTCACGCGCCCCTCTCTGGACCTGTCCCTCCTCCCCGCAATTTCGACTCAGGCCTTCAATTCCTACCGCCTCTCCACACTGTCCCAACGCCAAGCCATTGTCAAACGCGCACTTACCCTAATATTCGAAAAACAAGATGTGCTCGCCCACGAGCTCACGGAGCAGATGGGGCGACCAATTGCTTATGCGAAGATAGAAATTACGACCGCGGTGAAGAGGGGGGAGTATCTGTTGAGGATTAGTGGGGAGGCGCTCAAGGATACAGATGGCGAGGCAGAGAAAGGTTTTAAGAGGTATATACGTAAAGAGCCGATTGGGCCTGTGCTGGTGCTCTTTGCGTGGAATGTAGGTTCTCACCACTCGCCTGACCCGCCCTCATATTGATATGAGGGATTCTTACGTGCTACCTAGTACCCCTACCTCATCCTCATCAACTCGCTTATACCCGCTCTCCTTGCTGGTAATACCCTTATCCTCAAACCCTCCCCTCAAACCCCCACCTGCGCCGAACATATCATCTCCGTCTTCACCACCGCCGCCCTTCCCCCTCACGTCCTAGAAGTTTTCCACTGTGGTTCTATCTCTAACCTTCAGCCCCTCATTCGCTCCCCCCAAATAAAATTAATTGTCTTTACCGGCTCCGTCGCGGGGGGCTTAGCGGTTCAGAAGTTAGCGAGTGAGAGAGTGGTGCCGGTGGTATTGGAGCTGGGCGGGAAAGACGCGGCGTATGTGCGTGCGGACGTGGATGTGAAGTGGGCGGCCGCGGAGATGGTGGACGGGTGTGTGTTCAACAGCGGGCAGAGTTGTTGCGCGGTGGAGAGGGTGTACGTCGCGGAGTCGATACATGACCAGTTTATTAGGGAGGTGCAAGAGGTGCTGAAGGAATACATATTGGGAGATCCCTTCGACCCAAAAACCACCGTCGGGCCTGTGGTCTCCAAACATGCCGTTGAAATCATCAATGCCCAGATAGAAGACGCCCTGCAGAAGGGTGCCGTTGACGCCACACCGCCTAATCACAGCTTCGAAAACCCACCTGCAGAGGGAAATTATGTGAAGCCGACGCTTTTGACAGGCGTAACGCACGACATGGATGTGATGAACGAGGAGACATTTGGGCCTGTGATACCGGTGATGAGGGTTGGGGACGACGATGAAGCGATCAGACTAATGAACGATAGCGAGTTTGGGCTTACGGGAAGTATTTGGACGAGGGATGTGAGAAGGGGAGAGGCATTGGCCGCAGAGGTGGAGGCGGGAACATGTTTTGTCAATCGGTGCGATTATCCCAGTCCGGTAAGTAAAATTCGCCCTCTCTCTTTTTCCGCCTTTTGCTCCCAAAAGGGGTTTTTATATGGCATTTGCTAAAGAAAAACGCTAGGATCTCGCATGGACTGGCTGGAAGAACTCGGGCAAAGGCGTCAGCCTGAGTAAATTCGGCTTCGACCAATTCATCAAGCTGAAAAGCTACCATATCAAGGACTATCCCGCTAGCTAATATTCTTCACTCAAGTGCGGTCACTAAAGCCCGGAAAACCGTCACTGGCTCCATTTTGCGAAGTACGAAAAAGGGGGAGCTCCAGAGAGCAATCCGAATCTCATGTATATATTTACAAAGCTGGCTTGCCGTGACGGTATCGAGAGCAGCTCCAGAAGGGGCTGTGCCGAAACTTTCAGCTGGGCAGAGGTTGAAACGACGAACGTTCAAGCCGATAGGAGAAGGGTTCGAGTGAGGAGCGAAGAGGGCAGAAATAGGGGGAAAAAACACTTTGGCAAAAATCCACTGGACGCCCATACCTCTTGCACTTTTAATCCCGCCAACCATCCAGCCCACAACCCGGTACTAAAAGCACAACACCACTCCGATTCCTTTCTTTGGGGCCAAACATTCTTGACACCCCCCCCCCCCCCCTTTTCCTACCTGCACCCCACCACCTCTTCGCCCTTTCCCCACCTTCTCCCAGAAACCGAGCATATGTAACACGAGCGTGTAACTAACTCTCCAAAATCTCCAGCCGTATCATCTCACCTTGGAAATACCGAAGCATCCACTTAAACACCCACTTCAAGCTCCCAACATATGTAATTCCTACTACACACCACCACTTCGCTTTGGACGGTTATTACTTTACGACCTTTTTGCGCCAACTACATAACTTTACTTGCCTCCTTTTTTTGCTCCCGCTTTGAGTCCTTCGCAAAATCAGGTCTGCACTGAGGAAGAAAGAAAGATGTATATTTTTTTGGTAACGAAGGAACGGCGTTGTTTGCTCTTTTTATGTTTTGCGCCTTTCTCTTGTTTTGTGGTGGTGGTGGTGGATAATAAAAAAAAAGGGGGTAGGGGGGGGGTAGATGTTGAGAAAAGGGGGGTGTATCAAAGGTCCTATACGTACAGTAGGGCCCTTTGCGATTCTCTGTTTTAGTTTGATTTGGCTGTTTTTTGTAAGAAAGAATGAGAGAGGGAGGGAGGGAGGGAGGGAGGAGAGGGGATTGAGATTGGAGATGTGAGAGCGAAAGAGGCTGCGTTCGTTACCCCCTTTCCATCTTCTTCTTCTTGCCTTTCGCCCCCTCCCCCACCCTTCCTCGTCCCCCTTCCTCCCCCCCCCCCCTTCACAAAAAAAAACCCCCACTCTCTTCCCCCTCCCTATTCCTCCAAAAAAAAAGCGGTTTACCACAACCATTCGTTTCCAACACTTCAGCACCACACTCACACACCACCCGTCCGATTCCATTTTCCGAGCAGTTGGGGGGAAAAAGAGATGGGATTGGATTGGAGTGGAGTGGGAGGGGTAAGGTTCGGGGCTCCGAGCTTGAGAAGAGAGGGGAATGTTTTGTTTTTCTCAGTAAAGGTATTCCGGTCACTTCGAATTTTTTTGACGGAAGGGTTGTATGGTTGGGGTCAGTAGAGGTGTGGGTGGGCATGAGAGGTAGGTAGGTATTTGGAAGGGCGGATGGGAGGAATGGCAGGGGATATTATTATTATGGAGGTGGCGGGTTTGATGGGAGAGTTTGGTGGATGGGAGGTTTGAGAGGATTTTTCAACGCTGGGTAAATTGCTTAAATGCGGTTCCGCCTCGATTGGAAAAGGTGGTTATATATAAGCTATCAGGGGTTCGATGGATTTGCTCTTTATACATGAACTTCGTGCTCATCCAGCTTTAACGAATTTCAATTTCATAGTTTGGATGAGCCAGGCGAGTCGATGCTGATTACCAGCTTGCCAAAATGCTTCTGCTCCCACTGTCCCCAACGTCAGTATGCCACTCCATCGATAGATTGTTCGAATCGAAAAGTACGTACCATATACTGATAAGCCTCCTTCAACTCCTCAAGCTGAAACACCTTCTCATCCACCACCGGCTTAATCCCGTTCGCATCAATACACTCATTCATTGCCTCAAACTGCAGCCGGCTCCCTACCAGCACGCCCCTAACCGTACAGATATTATTCAAGCACTCCAGGAAACTCGGCTGGTCTTTCGGCATGCCCCCCAGGAACCCGATGATACTGATAACGCCCTCGGGCTTGATGGCTTTGAGGCTTTGCTGCATGGTTTTGGGGCCGCCGACTTCGAGGACGTGATCGACGCCTAGTTTGTGGGGCGAGAGGAATTTGGCGGTTTCGCCCCAGGCGGGGTCGTCTTTGTAGTTGATGACGTGGTCGGCACCGAGGGATTTGAGGATGTCGGCTTTGCTGGAGGAGCTGGTTGTGGCGATGACGCGGGCGCCGGCGGCTTTGGCGAACTGTGTCCAAGGTCAGATGACTCATTGAATCTGTTTTTAGCTACGAAAGTCCTTACCTGCAAGGCGAAAATGCTGACCCCGCCGGTTCCCTGTGTGAGTACGGTTTCCCCTGGCTTCAATGCCTTGGATTCCAGCCCATAAAGCCCGTTCCATGCCGTCAATGCTGCACAAGGCAATGTGCTCGCTTGCTTAAAATCCAGAGATAGTGGCATATGCACCAGTCCTTGCTCGTCAAAAGCCCCGTACTGACGCAGCGTTCCATCTATTTTCCCTCCCACCCCAGTGTCCACAATTGCAACGGTGATGGCTCCGCCAAGATGCCCTTGGTTGAAGAGGGTGAGGACCTTGTCCCCTGTCTTGAATCGAGTAACACCTGCGCCGACCGCTTCAACTGTGCCGGCTCCATCGGAGGCAGGGACAACGCCGTCTTTGATTGGGAATGGGTATTTGCCCTAGGTGAACACGTGAGTAGCTGGTGTTGATGGTTGGTTGGTTTCCAGTTACCAAGGGAATGATAAGATCTCGGTAGTTTAGGGAAGCAGCATGGAAGTGAACAAGGACGCCATGGTCTCCCAGTTTGGGAATTTGAGCTTTCTCGTTGAACTTGAGGCAGTCAAAGCTGCCCTTGCCCTGGATGTCCCATTGCTTGGTGGTAGATGGTGCCATTGAGTATATAAGAAGGTACGAAGTGGGATATTAGAGTAGCACGGGGAAGGGAGAAGGGAGGTCGATCGATCAAGTGGGGTCGAATTGAGGCAAGAGAGGAAGTTATATCCTCACACACAAAAGGTGTACTCAAAGCGGAGAGGTCGTTCATGACGTACATGCTGAATAATTATTTCTCCAGCATTGTAGGCTGAATAATTATTGATGCAAGTGGAGAAGAGGAAACGGGTGTCCTACTGTATGTACTACTGTAGCACCGTTACCTTACCTGCAACCCTAACGCTAGAGACTTCCAGGTCACTAAATTTGACATGCCAGAAATCGGGATGGACTAAGATATCTCTTTCTCAAAGCTTTGGAGAATAGTATTACATTATGTCTATTAGACTGGTGTAGCAAAAAACTTTTGGAAGACGCTTTGTAAGAAAGTGCTTGTGTCCTTGGCCGACAGGTCGCCTGAGGTCGCCCTTGACCGCCATGATTAGAATTTATCTCCTGTACGCGCTTCAGGGACTTGAGCGGCTGTCACATCCTGACCATCCTTCACTCCTCCCACCAATTCAGCCGTAGAAGAGTGCTCAGGCAACGTGTCTTTATCCCTAGTATCTATGCTCCCACTCTGGCCGTCGTGTTGAGAGTCTTTGGAGGAGGTCCGCTCGAGTTTAGACGGCGGATGGGAACTGGTGGTTTCGTGGGCTTCAGGCTTCTCTTTCATGGAATTTCTACTTATTATCAGCCAGTCTAGCCGACGGATTGTATAATTTCCATCGTCACAAATGGTAGTAAGGGATGTCTTTAGTGACTTACTGCTCAGTGCCAATAACTATCGAGCTGGTGAAGGCGTCGTCGGTCAGCTTCCGGAAGTTCTCAGGGTAACCCTGCGGCCTGTCAATTTCAATATTCTTTAACTATCGTCAATCGGCAGGAAATCGTACGATTTGCAATCCTCGAGTCTGAGGTGGAGGACTTGAACGAGTCCAATCAGGACGCGGACGGCTGAGAAGTCGTTTGAGAGACTCGAATAGATCACAACATCCCATGGTGTATTCCGAAATGTTTGCATGCACAAAAGAGTGTGATGATCTATGTTGATCTGTGGTAAAAGGAACGTTTGATGATGCGAAAGGAAGGTTGTGGCGAGTTCGCAGGCAATGCGGAAAAGATCGATACAAAGAATGAAGCACGCTCAAAAGCAGACGACAATGAAGACAATAGTAAGAGACTTCAATGAGCGGAAGTGTTAGGCCATGAAAGAAGCTCATGCGGAAAAAACCGATAGTACTAGGGGGCGTTCGGATCTATAAAGAGTTTGAGATTGGAAGGGCAACGACAGAAATGAAAGGCTACATAAGAAATTGTCAATGGAACCAGTTTCTATGAAGATTGCCATGTGAGCGAGAGTCATTCCCCTAGTTGTGGGTTCCACTTTTGTTGGGTTCAAGAATGTCGGCCTCGACGAGGTACAAATGAGACTGCAAAGAGCAAAGCCTCAAGGTACGTACGAAGGCCCTCATTCTATCGTGATGTGATCTCGCGGAATACTAGTCGTGACGTCACCCCTGGCGGTGCACTGTCGTTGTTGGGCGAACCCCTTACATTCTCACCAGCATTCCCGAGCTCCTACCAATGTTCCACTCTCCGGAGTCCGATGCATTCCTTCGTGAAACTGCGAGTGGGGGAAAAATATACTATCGAAGCCGATATTGTACAGGGCCAGAAAAGAAGATAATACTCTTGAGCTCAGTGCAGAAGCTTTGAATGTGAGTCGACTTAAATCTTCGGTAAACGACTTCTGCTCCATAATACTACAGTCAAGGACCAGCCTCTCAAAGCTGACTCTGGTTGCGTAAACCCTCGTACACCATTCCCTCCATCTTTGCCCATGTTCCCATTACCTCCGGATCTATTGATTATCATATCAGCCATCATACATATCCTACTAATAAGTTCTGACTCACCACCAAACGGAACAATCTGGCTCGCGATGATCCCCGCAACGCCTTGTTCCCGATCACACCACCAAAACAAGTTCGGCAGTCCAGCCCACCACCCTGTGTTTTGACCTCTCCCGGTAGCACCCTCATGGATCGTCAGCATGAAAGTCAGGCCCCAGCCCTGTGGCTGCTCTGGGGGCTGCGGATACAGGTCCGGAATCGGGTTGGTCAACTCCGATCTTGCAGCAGGAATACCTTGGCGGCCGAAATCAGGAAATTGCGGGATCTGGTTCGTGAACATGTGAGTGACAGTTTCACACTGAAGAAGCTGGAAGCCGGTCGTAGGAGATTTGCCATCGTTGAGGAGTGTGGCGAGGATTTCTGTGGTGGAAAGACAGACACTTAGTAGATGGTCTATAAAAACCACAAAGGGTTCACAGTCGCTGACCGCAGTATTCGACGGGTCGGGCAAAGCATCCGGCTCCTGCGCTATTGTACGTTTTCGCTACCTCTTCGCCTTCCACTATCAAACTGCGCCGGAGGAGGTGCTCCCTTTCCTTGATGTTGCCGTCGGTTGCCTTTGCGTGCATACGGGCGAGATCATGTTTCATTTGCTCGGTGGGAAACATGTTGATGTTCTTGAGGCCGAGAGGTTGGAATATGTGTTTTTGAAAGTAGTCGTTCAGAGACATTCCCGATACTCGTTCAATCATAGTGCCAGCCCAGTCAATCCCAACCTAGAACAAACGTATCAGCATCACTTGAGTACATTTTAATGAAACCACGATCCTATACCCCATATTGCCATCTAGTACCAGGCTCGTAAAGTAGTGGCTGTTTCAGGATATCAGTGGGATGACCTTGGAACTCGTCGCAGCCAACAGGCTGGCCCCACCGACGGAGTTTATCATCGAAGAAGGTGTACCTAACACACTCGAATTAGACAACGATGCCAATTTGCAGGATATCCCTTTCAAAGCGGGGAGCAGTACCCGAACCCAGCTTGTGAACCGTAAGTAGGCGTTATTTTCTTTCGGAAAAGTTAGAGGTTGTCTTACCAGTATGTGTCAATAACATTCTGAGAGTTATCCGGTTTTTCTTGTCCATATACTCGGCCTTGCCGTACTCGTCTACATTGGTCAGGATCCTGATGCTCTTAAGCTCAGGGCAGACTTTCTCGACCATGTCAGCGTCGTCTAGGCTTAATTTCCCTCGTTCACATAGTTGCAAAGCAGCTATGCCACCGATCATCTTGGTGCATGACGCAATCGAAAAGACCGTGTCTAGAGTCATGGGTTCTTTGGTATCAACGCCTTTCGTCCCACTTGCGTGGGAGAAAACGATCCTCCCATCTTTTCCGACAACGACCGCAACGCAACCAGGAATCTTATTCTTATCTGCTGTGGCCGCATCAATCGTTTTGCGGATGTTAGCCGAGGTGGAGTCGGAGAGAACTTTAGCCATGATTGTCAGCTTATTTTAATGGCTACAGACGTTGAGATTTCTAGTTGAAGGGGCCACTTGCGTTATTTGTATCCTTCAGCGGTCATGAACAGGATTCTGGACCAGAACCATGTTTGACACTTCGTTAATGCGGGGTAAATTAGCCTCAAGCTTTGAGAAAGACAGTAAGGTAGGTAGAGCAGATCTGGTGGGGTAGCTGATGGTCTGACTTTTTACCGTAGTAGCATTCTGGATACATTGTTGAAGAGTCCACATTTCTCAGGTAGGATGATGGGAAGTTTTCCGGACAACCGGAAGCAGAAGCGGACAATCTGACGCAAGAGAACCACTTTACCACGCCTGCTGCTACTGGCATCAGTGGCATCATCTGAAGGACCGATTGTGAGCCTTCTGACAGCGATTGATAATCTGGTCTTGAGCGGCTTTATAAAGTACGGCATGAGAAGCGATTCTTTCAATTCCAGATCGGTCACAGTTTCACCGGACCTAGTGAAATCAAGTTCCAGAGAAAACATTTAGACTTATAGAAACATAGTACTCTGGATGGGTACTTTCCAGACATAGCTCGCCACAATCATTCCGCCAATGCTCATGGAGAATGCCATGAGGAGATTCACAGCGTTGTTGTCAAGAACGCCATGGCCACTCTCAACTTTGCGACTGGGGTGATCGTCTTTCTTGTTGGCTCCTGTATGAGACCCAACGACAGGCACCTAGAATCCGTTGTATTAGCTTATCGATATCCAAAGGCAAGCCGCTTACCTTCTTGCCCCCACTTCCTTCTATGACCTTGCCTGTGCGGGTGTCAACCACGCTGGCTTGGAACCATCCACCAAGAGCACTGTCCAACAAACTTCCGAGACCTCCCCAGGCAGTAATTGCTAGAACCCACATACTCTTCTCTTTCCACCCCCAGCCACTCCCGCCTTCGAGTCCTGGTTGATTGTCACCGAACAATTTCCCAGTCCTTGACGTCAACCCCACAACACAGAATGGTAAGAGAATTGTAGATGTCACTGCAATCGTGAACGCACCAAGCAAGCCAGCCATTGAACCCATCAGCGTGACACCGCCATTAGTTCCTGGGGGTACATGTCGGAAATTCTTGGAGGTTAGGAGCCGAGGTCTGCTCTTGGAAAGAATGCCGAGTTCTGAAGAGAACGTATCTGCTGCTGCCGCTGCATAGTTGCTGATTGGTACCAGTCAGTCAAAGACGCCACCATAACCACACTGAAAATCTTGTACCTCACAATCCCCACAACGAGCAGATCTTGCCCGTAGGGCCAGCAACCTTGACTTGCATCACCGCTTTTGTCTTCCGCAAGTAGTTTCCGGTAATGAAGCAAGATCAGCACGGAAGCCACCACGGAATTTGCCAAAACTTGAACGTGTGTCCGGGCACCTTCACCACCTGACTGTCCTGACGAAGAGTGAGTCAATCGTGCTTTGACATTGTGCTTGATCTACCACACTGTAAGCGACAGGTTGTTCAACGCGAGTAAGCAAACGAAGAGGGTCACCTTAGTCACAGACGTCCCCCCGATAAAGAAAACGACAAGTAAAGCAAAGAAAGCACTCCATGGGTGTATGGCATGTATCACGGCTGTTATAGCTGCAACAATAATGCCGGGAGGAGTTAGCGACTTGTGGGAGTAGGCTCGATAGACCAATGCCACTGTCGCCGGAACAGCGATGTAAGGATGCATCGCATTCAAGAACAGAAGGAGTTCAGATCAAGGACAGAAATATGGATCTTCTTAGCTTGCCGTAGGTTGCCGTCGCGGACGCTCGGCGGGATCTCGGCGGAGAATCGATTTGGGATTCGGTAATCAACCAATAGGCTCCGATTGTTCCAGCGTTGTCCGCATGGCCTATTTCAGCTACGACCAGCGAGTGAGAGGCGGAGGCCAGGGTAGCATGGACTTGATAAAGAGCTCAACAGGAGCAGCATCTTTCAGTAGCTTGCACTTCCACAGCTTTCCCACAGCTAGCTGCAGACATGTTCTACTTTCGTGTATCTCCTTCGAACATCTCCAGCTGACAATCGTCCAGATAACTTGGCTTCTCTTTGGCCTTTCAGCCTTTCAGCCTGTGACCTTGGGGAACAATGACCCATGCACAGACATGGGCCAGGCTCCAGCCATTTCAGTGAGTCCTAACCAGCATCACGCTCACCCTCCATCTGGGCTCAACATGATGTGTGTATACTCAACCAACTTTGACGAAATACCGTATTGCTGCCCATGGAACCCTAAAAGCTTTGAGGTTCAGCGTCCTCCAAGCCAGGGTTGGGGTATCGTCCCTACGATCTGCCAAGTGGCAGATGCTGGACAGAATAGTGTTTTCAATGCCAATGGGACGGTGCTGCTGGGTGACTCGTGGCTAAAGTCAAACGGGTCTGTTGTATAATATGGGCATGCTGGCAGTCGTAACGGGCCTTACTATTTTGGGTTTGCATTGGATAAATCTCGAAAAATTTACGTCCAATTACTCTATGTTAGAAATCGGTGTCGCAGTGTGGTTGTAAGTTGTCAAACGCTATACTAATGAGCGGAGATAGCTGAGCGGGTTCTTCACATTTCAGGATGAACTAAATTCGTCTGAGGATGGTGGAGTATTGACCGGGCCATGGGTATGGACCTATATTCGCGAGCCTACTGTGGCAGAATGCCGCTTCGCTTTGCGTGAGTCAGAGGATACAGTGTCACCACTATCCACATAGAAAGAATCTGGTAATCAGTGAAGTGGTACGAAAATTCGAGGCTTCATTTGATCAAGACTAGATTACTACCCTGCTTGGATCAAACAACAGCTGCTCCTGAATACCGGTCCCTATCAGTGACTGGATCATTAACCCTTCGCTCCTCCTTTGTCAAGGTTGAGAACTGAGTCAACGCACAAACCGCTAACCCCAATATCCCTCCGGGCTACACCTAAGAATGCTATCAACGAATTCGGCGCCTACCCCTAATATCTCCATTGGCGAGTAGGTTTCAATCTTCGCAACTAATCAAGGCACTTCCGGTACCCAAAAATCTTATGTACGCGGCTTGATTCTCCGTTATCAAAATCATATGCTGGACGCAAACTCCCACAATGGGTACATCCATAGAGGTATCGAGACGAGAAGATGGGCCATTTCTCGACTTCAGTGACGTTCAACTTCAAGGGAAACTCGCCACTGTACAGGTACAGCGAAATGCGATGCGGAGTGATGATCTTATTGAAGTAACTGCACGAGAATTTTAAGGCCGCTTTTTCCAGGGCAAGAGTTCCTCCGCGATTTTTAGATGAATCTCGGTAGGAAGCTTAAGCAGCGGAATTGATGTCGCCAGGTTCAGATTGCTTAGATTTTGGGTTGGTAGCCCATGGTCCTCAAGGCATTGGTTCTCGCTATGAGCTTGAGGTGTACAATGCTCCTTGGCCTTGCTGTCGTAACCCTTCGTTCTATTGGTTATCAGCTGTTGCATTCAATCAGAAGCAGAGAACTTCTGATGCTTAGTCGGATGTTTTCATTGTATTCATTGTTGTGTCCTCGTTAAGAAGATTCTCCTTAGGCGTATGAACTAAACATGATAAGAAACAGCATCAGATCTCAACAGCACAAACCTCTTACCTTTGCTACTCTTCTTAGAGTTATCTTGACTCAAGTCAAGCATTTTCTTACTACCCGTCTTTTTGAATGATATTCTGCTCATCTGCGAGTCTTGTACGTGTCGAGGCTTGAATATGGTTTGTGAATGCCGTTGAGTTGGTTCAAGGAACAGATGAGTTAAAATACCTACGATAGAGTTTGTTTACTTGAAGTTTTTGAATCACCGGGACTAAGGTAAACAGGGTAGAGAAGGACTCTTTCTGCGATTATCTGGTCAGCTAAAAGATTCACCTGTACGCGATGCTGGCTACGAACCTTCTACTTGTTAGAAGAGTCAAGAGATCTCATCAAATGAATCGACTACTCTGACATGTGCACGAATCTCTGAGTAACGACCTCGATAATATGCTATAAACCTTTGAGTATCAAACGACTTAACATGCTCTACGCCTCTGAGCCGACAAATCGATTCAGATCGAGCATTACGTCTTTGTCACACACTAATGCTCACACACGATCTTCGAAAGCTCACGTCGCAGTGATCAGTCTCTACATACAGATCTTCGAAAGCTCACGTCACAGTGATCAGCTTCTACGATAGCGCGAAGCTCGTGATCTGTTACTCGCACGATCAGCACGCTCGAGCATAACTCTTCGTCGCTCATTTTATCGATCTGATTGCACAATGTACAACTGATCTTCGGAATATACTATCTAGGATCTTGAGCCGGCTGCTTGCAGCAGAATTTCCTTGAGCTCATCTGACTGACTATGGGAAGTGAATTCAGATTACAGCGACTACTGGAATAAACGACAGTGTGATTTTTAAGCTCCAAGAGCCTGTTTCGCGCAGAGAGCTTTTTCACACTACGTACATCGTCAAATACTACTCCATGTGCATGTACGTAAATAGATAGTATTGCTATGCTTCATAGCCTTTGACTGCATAAGCACGTTAAAATGAAGGGGGGGAAATGAAAAGAAAAACTCTCTCTGCGACGTAGAATGCTCAAATGCTTTCCGGAAAAATGAGGTCGAAGCTGGTGTTAGCTATGAGAAAAACCACGCTCCAAGGTTTTCCTCTCTCGAGTTGTGCATATACTCGGTGCTTTGATAGGCAAACCAAGACACCGAGAGACAATCTCATCAGCAGGCGATGTGGTGTGGATTTGAGACTTGTATATCCACAGTGGAAAGGGCAGTATGAACCTTATCACAGTGAGACATAGTAGATTCATCCTAT
>JAABUR0100002546.1_pt1 | contig 27559 bp, 23 predicted proteins | sample 5560091 | NCBI WGS metagenome assembly JAABUR01 (sample SAMN10711879, study PRJNA513375) | rock metagenome | isolation source: Antarctica rocks | place: Antarctica: Victoria Land, University Valley sud
CGCAGGAGACCTCGATGTTGCGCCGCAGCGTCAACGGGCCGAAGGCCCTCGACTCGTAGTTGCCGAAGCGGCGGTTCCCCACCTGGACGCTCGCCGGGCAGTCGTAGGTGCCGGTGAGGTCGACGCCGGTGCTGGCGACGGCCGGCACCGAGACCACCTTGAAGGTCGACGCCGGCGGCATGGCGGCACTGGTGACCCGCGAGACGAGCGGGGTGCCCGCGGCCGGGTCGCTCAGCCTGTCGAGGTCGGCCTGGCTGATCCCGCCGTTCCAGACGTTGGGTCGTATGCCGGGTAGCTCGCGGCCGCGACCACCGCCCCGTTCGTCACGTCGAGGACGACGGCGGCACCCGAGTCCGCGGCATACCCGCCTCGGCGCGCCGAGGCCACGGCCTCCGCGAGCGCGCGTTCGGTGGCCGCCTGGACCGGTCCGGAGAGGTGGGTGACGACGTCCCGGCCCGGCACCGGCGGGGTGCTGGCCAACCGCGCGGTGACGATGCCGCGGGGGTCGACCCCGACCGTCGCCGTGCCGTGGGAACCTCGCAGCACGCTGTCGTACTGCGCCTCGAGACCGGCCCGGCCCACGGTCTCCGTCTCGGTGACCGCTCCCCCGGCGGCGGCGATGTCCGCGGCGTTCGCACGGTCGACGTAGCCGAGCAGGTGCGCGGCGTTGACCCCGCCGGGGGCGGGGAAGGCGCGGGCCGGGACGGTGACGACCCCGACACCCGGGTAGCTCTCCGGCCGCTCAGACAGGCTGAGGGCGCGCTGCGGGTCGACCCGGTCCGCGACCGGGATGGGCTGGTACGGGGAGCCGTTGAAGCAGGCCGGTGGTGGTTTCGCACCGGTGGTCCCGCACAGGAACGTCCTGTCCCACAACGGTTCCGGGGCCAGCCGCAGCACGGCTGCGACCCGCTCGATCTCGGCGCGGCCGGCGTCCTTCGCGCCGGCCAGCGCTGAGCGCTCGATGGTGACGGACAGCGTCGTCGTGTTGGTGGTCAGCGCCTCCCCCCGCGAGTCGAGGATGCGGCCCCGCACCGCGGGTTCGACGACGGTGCGGGTGGCTGTCTGCCTGGCGTCCTGGTGGAGCTCGTTCTGCTGCAGGACCTGGACCTGCCCCAGACGGCCGAGGAGCAGGCTGACGAGGGACAGGACGAGGCCGCCCAGCACGACGATCCGGGGCTGGCGCGACCTCATGCGAGCCGGCGGCGGACCAACGCCTGGTCGAGGCGGATGAGCAGGGGAAGGGCCAGCGCCCCGACGAGCAGGGTGACCGCGACGCGACTGGCGGCGGCGGCAAGGTCGGTGACCCCGTCGGCGAGGACGGTCAGGGCGACCCGCCCGACCTGCACGGAGGCGGCGGCCGACAGCAGCGCGGCAGCCGGGACGAGGGCGGTGCGCCCGCCGTCACGGCGGAAGGAGCCGGCCACGGCGCCGGACGCGGCATACAGCAGGGCGGTGACTCCCAGGGGCGAACCGGAGGGTGGGACGAGGTCGACCACCCAGCCCGGGCCCCCACCATCAGAACCGGGTGCTGCTGACGAGCACGCGCTCGAGGGCGGTGAACTCCTCGACACACCGTCCGGAGCCCCGGACCACGGCGCGCAGCGGGTCCTCGGCCACCCGGACCGGCACGCCGAGCTCGTGCCGCATCCGCTCGTCGAGTCCCCGCAGCAGCGCCCCGCCCCCGGTCAGCGTGATGCCACGGTCCAGGACGTCACCCGCGAGCTCCGGGGGGCACACGTCGAGGACGCAGCGGACCAGCTCGACGATCTGCAGCACGGGCCCCTCGATGGCCCGGCGCACCTCGGGGGAGCTGATCGAGACGGTCTTGGGCAGCCCCGTCCCGAGGTCACGCCCGCGGACCCGGACCGCGGTCTCCTGGCGCAGCGGGAAGGCAGACCCCGCGGCCGTCTTGATGTCCTCGGCGCTGCGCTCGCCGACGAGAAGGGAGTACTGGGACTTGACGTGGGCGATGATTGCCTCGTCGATCTCGTCACCACCGATGCGCACCGACCTCGAGGTGACGACGCCGCCCAGGCTGATGACGGCCACGTCGGTGGTCCCCCCGCCGACGTCGACGACCATCGAGGCGACCGTGTCGTTGACCGGGAGGTCGGCCCCGATCGCCGCCGCCATCGGCTCCTCGATGACGTAGACCCGCCGGGCGCCGCACCGGGTGGCGGCGTCCTCGAGGGCGCGCCGCTCGACGCCGGTGATCTCGCTCGGGACGCAGACGACCATCCGGGGGCGAACCAGCCGGGACGGCCGCACCCGGTCGACGAAGTAGCGCAGCATCCGCTCGGTCAGCTCCGCATCGGAGATCACGCCGTCCTTCAGAGGCCGCACCGCCTGGACCGCGCCGGGCGTGCGGCCGAGCATCTCCTTGGCGCGGACGCCGGCGGCGACCAGTCGGCCGGTGCCGACTTCCACGGCCACCACGGAGGGCTCGTCCAGCACGACCCCCCGGCCTCGCTCGTACACCAGGGTGTTGGCCGTTCCGAGGTCGATGGCGAGGTCGCGCCCCAGCAGCGGCCATCGGGTCATGGCCCGGATTCTCGCCCGCTCTGCGGTGCTGCTCGTGAACATCGCGCGAGTGTCGCCCGATGGGTGACTGGTGGGGCTGCTGTTACCCGTGGGGTCTTGTTGCCGGACGGGATGCGCCGCCACATCCGCCCTCCTGGACCGGCCCGGGCGCGAATCTTCGCGACCTTCCGACCACATCCGCCCTGCAGGACCGGCCCGGGCGCGAATCTTCGCGACCTTCCGACCACATCCACCCTGCAGGACCGGCCCGGCGCGAATCTTCGCGACCTTCCGACCACATCCACCCTGCAGGACCGGCCCGGCGCGAATCTTCGCGACCTTCCGACCACATCCGCGCTCGCGATTGCCTGACCGTTTGTCAGGTATGCCGCTCGGGTAGGTCAACCGCGGTCCCTTCTGCGAAAGCGAGTCCTTCAGTGACGACGTCCATCTCTGCCGGTCGGCGCCATGCGCCCTCCCGGCTGGTTCTCGTCCGCCACGGCGAGAGCATCGGCAACGTCGCTGACCGGACCGCCCGCCAGCGCGGCGAGGGACGCCTCGACCTCGATGAGCGCGACGCGGACGTTGCTCTCTCCGACACCGGGGGCGAACAGGCAAGGGCTGTCGGGGCATACCTGGCCCGGCTCGGAAACGACGAGCGCCCGACGGTGGTGCTCAGCTCGCCGTACCGCCGGGGCCTCGACACCGCCCGAGAGGCGATCGCCCATCTCGGGGACAGCCTGTCGGTGACCGTCGACGAGCGGCTCCGCGAGCGCGACCTCGGTGCGTTCGACGGCCTGACGGGTTCAGGTATCCGGGAGCTCGACCCGAGCGAGGCGGATCGTCGCAGCAAGGTCGGCAAGTTCTACTACCGGCCGCCGGGCGGCGAGAGCTGGTGCGACGTCGCGCTGCGCACTCGCAGCCTGCTCACCGAGATCCGTCAGGAGTACGACGGCGAGCGGGTGTGGGTCTTCTCGCACCAGGCGGTCATCATGAGCTTCCGGTTCGTGCTCGAGGGCCTCGACGAGCACGCGCTGCTCGCCATCGACGCCGACACCCCGATGGCCAACTGCTCGCTGACGACCTATGTCCGCGACGAGGGCGGCGCGCTCGTGCTCGAGTCCTACGGCGACACCGTCGCCGTCGACCAGGCACCGGCCAACGTCACGCATGAGCCGAAGAAGGCCGGACAGGGTGAGACGGCTGTCTCCTGACGCGGGAGGCCCCCGGTGAGCGGCCGGCCCCGGGATGTCGTCAACGTGACGAGCGCAGCCCTGCGGCAGTGGCCCCTGCCGAAGGCCGGCGAGGACAAGGAGTCACGCGGCCGCGTGCTCGTCGTCGGGGGGAACCGGCAGACCCCCGGTGCCGTACTGCTCGCCGCCGAGGCAGCGTTGTGCTCCGGAGCGGGCAAGCTGCAGGTGGCCACCGTCGAGTCGCTTGCCCCCCACCTCGCGGTTGCCCTGCCCGAGGCTCTCGTGCTGGGCCTGCCCGAGACCCCCGGAGGGGACATCTCACCGGCCGCGGGTGACGCCATCCTCGAGCTGGCCGGGGGGTGCGCTGCCATCCTCCTCGGACCGGGCCTGATGGACCCTGAGACCAGCGTGGAGCTGATGGGCTCGATCGTGCCGCGCCTCAGGACGACGCTGGTGGTGGACGCCCTGGCAATGGCCTACTTCACCGAGCACCGCCAAGGTGTCCGGCACCTCGACGGACGCGCGGTGCTGACCCCGAACGGGGCTGAGCTCGCCCAGACTCTCGGCGTCGAGCCCGACACCGTGGCAGGTGCGTACGCCGAGCACACCGTGAGGCTGGCCACCTCGACGGGAGTGGTCGTCTCCTCCGGAGCGCAGGTCTCGTGGGTCGCCGACCCGGAGGAGGGGTTGTGGAAGATCGAGACAGGAGGACCCGGTCTCGGCGTCTCCGGTTCCGGCGACGTCCATGCCGGCGTAGTCCTCGGGCTCTGCGCCCGGGGAGACGAGCCGGCGCAGGCGGCCGCGTGGGCGGCATACCTGCATGGACGTGCAGGCGACCGCCTCGCGGTGGAGGTCGGCCGCCTCGGTTTCCTGGCCCGGGAGCTGCCGGCGCAGATCCCCCGGGTCCTCAGCGAGCTCGAGGTGTAGCCGTAGGAACGCGGCAGGCAGCTCACAGGAACACCTGCAAAACTTGCGCCAACGCAATCAACAGCGCGAGGCGCCGTCCGTGCACGGTGTCTCGCGACCGAGGGAGGAGCACCATGAACGATTCCAGGTCCGGCGCTGCCGAGGTGGTTGCCGTCACCGGTGCCAGCGGGGGGATCGGCCGGGCGACGGCGGTCGCCTTCGGGGCCCGGGGGGCGCACGTCGCGCTGGTCGCCCGTGGCCGCGCCGGCCTCGAGGGCGCGGCCCAGGAGGTGGCAGCGGCCGGCGGACAGGCCCTCATCGTCCCCGCGGACGTGTCCGACAGCGAGCAGGTCGAGGCGGCCGTTGAGCGGATCGAGCAGGAGCTCGGGCCGGTGGACGTGTGGGTCAACGTTGCCTTCACGTCGGTGTTCGCCCCGTTCACGCAGATCTCGCCCGCCGAGTACAAGCGGGTCACCGAGGTCAGCTATCTGGGTTACGTCTACGCGACGATGGCGATCCTCAGGCGGATGCAGGAACGCGACCGGGGCACGATCGTGCACGTGGGATCCGCGCTGGCCTATCGCGGCATCCCGCTGCAGACCGCGTACTGCGGCGCCAAGCACGCGATCCAGGGCTTCCACGAGGCGTTGCGCTGCGAGCTGCTGCACGAGGGCAGCAACGTCAAGGTGACGATGGTGCAGATGCCGGCGGTGAACACCCCGCAGTTCTCGTGGGTGCTGTCCCGGCTGCCACACCGGCCGCAGCCCGTCCCACCCATCTACCAGCCGGAGGTCGCCGCCCGGGGCGTGGTGTATGCCGCGGACCACCCCCAGCGGCGCGAGTACTGGGTCGGCGGGACGACGATGGGGACACTGGCAGCCAACGCGGTCGCACCTGGCCTGCTGGACCGGTACCTGGCCAGGACCGGGTTCGCCGGACAGCAGACCTCCGAGCCCAGCGAACCCGACGCGCCGGTGAACCTGTGGGAGCCGGCCGACGCCGAGACCGACTTCGGTACCCACGGCCGGTTCGACTCCCGCTCGACGGCACGCTCGTGGCAGCTCTGGGCCTCACAGCACCATGGTGCGCTCGGGGTCGCGGCGGGAGCCGCTGCCGCGGGCGCCGCGGCGCTGGTCCGGCAGGTGCGCCGATGAGAACGACAGGCGCCGAGCTGGTCCGGCAGGTGCGGCGCCGGCCCGGTCTGCTCGGGGCCGGCCCGGCAGGTGGGCCGAGCAGTCCGGCGGGGCGGGGCTTGGAAGGGGTGCGGGCGGCATACGGGCTGGTCCAGCTGGCAGCACCGGCACTGCTGGCCGACCGGGTCGCCCCTGACCGCGTCGGTCCACGGGCCCGGGTGGTGATCCGCGTCCTCGGGGCGCGGCACCTTCTGCAGGCGGGCGCCGCCAGCGCGGTGGACCGGCCGTTGGCGCACCAGGTCGGGGCAGTCGTCGACGCCCTCCACGCCATCAGCATGGTCGCGCTGTCGCTCACTGGGCGCGCGAGACGGCGCCTCGCGGTGCTGGACGCCTGCGTCGCCGGGACGTTCGCCGCGCTCGAGGCGCTGGTGGCGCTCGGGCCGCCCGAGCCGCTGGTGGGGTCCGGCGTCAGGACCCGCGGCGGGGGACCCGCGTCGCTGAAGGACCCGGCGACACCCGGCGCCCGCTCGGCGACGCCGCATCCCCCAGCAGCGCCCCCCCGGGCGCCGACGCAGCACCCACCGGTCCAGGTCGAGCCCGACGAGCTCACCCGCCTCGACCAGCGTCGCCAGCACGACGCACTGCTCCAGGCAGTGGTCGCCGAGGTGTTCGAGGACTCGGGGGGCGAATCGGTCTCAATCATCACCGACCGGCTGCGCGACGCGATGGCTGCGCGCGGGCTGACGCCCACCGACTACTGGCTTGACGCGGTGGCGCGCGACGCAGCCGCGGGGGCGCTCTACGTCGTCAGCAGCACATCACGCGAGGACGCCGGGCTCGTCCAGCTCACCGAGGACAGCGAGGACACCGGCTCCGCGTCCTGACGACGCGACGGCCGCTCGGTCGGCACCGGCGCCGGTCGCCCGCACTCGCCGACCCGGAAGCCACGGCAGACCGGTCCGGCTCGAAACGGCGCAGGCCGCGCGTACTCAGGGCCGCAGGTGCGGAAACCAGACCGCGACCTCGCGCGCGGCGGACTCAGGTGAGTCGGACCCGTGGACGACGTTCTGCTGCACCTTCTCGCCCCAGTCCCGGCCGAGGTCCCCCCGGATCGTGCCGGGAAGCGCCGCGGTGGGGTCGGTCGCCCCCGCGAGCGCCCGGAAGCCCTCGATGCACCGCTCGCCCTCGATGACGACCGCGGTCACGGCGCCGGACGACATGAACGCCAGCAGCGGCTCGTAGAACGGCTTGCCCTCGTGCTCGGCGTAGTGCTCCTCCAGCTGCGCGCGCTGCGGCGTCAGGACGTCCAGCGCGACCAGCGTGTAGCCCTTCGCCTCGACCCGGGCCAGCACCTCGCCGGTGAGGCCACGACGGAACCCGTCGGGCTTGACCAGGACCAGCGAGCGTTCCTTCTGCGTCGTCACGGGCGCCAGCCTAGCGGGCCGTCGGCCGCTGGCCGGGCGGGCGCGGCGGCTGGCCGGGCGGCCGCGGCGGCTGCTGCGGCCCGGCTGGTCCGGCTGGTCCGGCTGGTCCGGCTGGTCCGGCTGGTCCGGCTGGTCCAGCTGGGAGAGCGTCGATCCGGTGCCCCTGGACCAAGGAGGTCACCCAGAGCGCTCCGAACATGACACCCACCAGCAGCATCGCCGGCACGACGAGCGCGGACAGGAGCGTCGCGAGCTGGATGAGCCAGCCCAGCGAGACCCCCCACGGGCCCCGCATCAGCGCGGCGGCGAGGACGCAGAGGCACGCGAGGACGGAGCCGACGGTCAGGTAGAGGACCGACGACGGGCTCCCCTGCGACACCGCGAGCGCCCTCGCCACAAGCGCCCCGAAGAACACGGCGACCGACTGCCCCACCAGGACGGCCGCCCCCATCCGCCAGGTGAACCTCCCGGTCCGCCCGTGCAGGACCAGCCCCCTCATGCCCGGCGCTGGGCGACGGCGATCGGGGTGGGTCCGGGGGGCATGAAACCACCCTAAGCCTCGGTATGCCGGTGACCGAACCGGTCGCCACGCGCCGGCGCTACGCCCAGTCGATCCCCAGCAGGGCGCGGACATCCGCCGCCGTGACCACCGAGCCGGTGGCCAGCACCCCTCCGCGCCTCCCGTCTGCCTCGGCGAGGGTCACCGCCTGGTCGAGGGCGTCCGGCAGGTCGGGCACGACACTGACCCGGTCCTCCCCGAACATCTCGCCGGCCAGCGCCCCCAGCTCCCGGGGGTTCATCGACCGGGTGGAGCTGTTGCGGGTGACCACGACGTGGTCGAGGACGGGCTCGAGGACCTCGAGCATCCCGGCCACGTCCTTGTCGGCGAACATCGCGACGACGCCGACGAGGGTGGAGTAGCTGAACGAGTCCTCGATCGCCGCCCGGAGGGCGGCTGCCCCGGCGGGGTTGTGCGCCGCGTCGACCATGACGGTGGGGGACCGGCGCACGATCTCGAGCCGGCCCGGCGACGTGACGTCGGCGAAACCCTGTCGGACGACCTTGGGGTCGAGGCGCTGCTCCCCTCCGCCGAGGAACGCCTCGACCGCGGCGAGTGCGACGGCGGCGTTGGCGCCCTGGTGAGCCCCGTGCAGCGGGAGGAACACCTCTGGGTACTCCCCGGCCAGTCCCCTGAGCGAGAGCAGCTGCCCGCCGAGGGCCACCTCCCGGGTCATGACGCCGAACTCCCCGCCCTCGACCACTACCCGGGCGTCGACCTCGAGGGCCCGCTCCGCGAGGATGGCCGCCACCTCGGGGTCCTGAAGCGCAGAGACCGCGATGGCGCCGGGCTTGATGATGCCGCTCTTCTCGGTGGCGATCTCCTCCACCGTGGATCCGAGGAAGTGGGTGTGGTCGATCGCGATCGGCGTGATCACGGCGACGGCACCGTCGCCGACGTTGGTCGCGTCCCAGCCGCCGCCCATGCCGACCTCGACGACCGCGACGTCGACGGGCGCGTCGGCGAACGCGGCATACGCGAGGACGACGAACACCTCGAAGAAGGTCAGGCGGGGACCGCCCGCGGCCACCGAGCGCGCGTCGACCAGCTCGACGTACGGCAGGACCTCGTCGTACACCGCGATCAGCCGCTCAGCCGAGATCGGCTCGCCGCTGATGGCGATCCGCTCGCGGAAGGTGTGCAGGTGCGGGGAGGTGAACCGTCCGGTCGTCAGTCCCAGCTCGCGACAGAGCGCCTCGACCATCCGGGCCGTGGACGTCTTGCCGTTGGTGCCGGTCAGGTGCACGATCGGGTAGCCGCGCTGCGGGTCGCCGAGCAGCTCCATGACCGCCCGGACCCGCTCGAGCGTGGGCTGGACGTCGTGCTCGGGCGACCGGGCGAGGATCTCCCGCTCGATCTGCCTGATGCGCTTGGTGACCCCGAGCCGCCGCTCCGCCTCGACCTGCGCCGCGTCCGGACGCCCCCTCATCGCCTCGCCACCAGGATCCGCGCCCGGTGCCCGTCGCCGACCGTGGTCTCGACGACCGGGCGTCCCGGCGCCAGCGCGTCGAGCCGCGGCGCCGAGCCGAACTGCTCTGCGAGCGTCTCCCCGACCAGCCGGGCCCGGTGCGCGACGGTGGCCTCGAAGACCGGTTGGTCAGCAGCGATGGTCAGGGAGATGCGGTCACTGACGTGCAGCCCCGCCGCCCGCCGCGCCTGCTGCACCGCCCGGATCACGTCGTTGGCGAGCCCCTCCTGGGCCAGCTCCGCGGTGACCGAGGTGTCGAGGACCACGAAGCCGCCCCCCGCGACCATGCCGACCGCCCACGACGAGCCGGTGCCTGCCGGGTCGGCGACCACCGTCTCGAGCGCGAACTCGCCAGCAGCCAGCGCGATGCCGCCGGCCGTGACCGTGCCGTCCTCGGACACCGACCAGTCACCCGCCCTCGCCCCGGCGATGGCACCCTGCACGGCCCGGCCCAGACGGGGGCCGGCAACGCGGGCGTTGACGCTGAGCCGCTGCGACACACCGAAGTCCGACTCGTGCGCCTGCGCGGCGTCCAGCAGCGTGACGTCGCGCACGTTGACCTCCTCGGCGATGACCGGCGAGAGGCCCTGTAGCGCGACCGGGTCGGCGGTGACGACCGTGAGCGCCTGCAGGGGGAGCCGGGCACGGAGGCCGGCTGCCTTGCGCAGGCCCAGCGCCGCCGAGCAGATCTCCCGCGCCCGGTCCATCGAGGCGACCAGGCCGCCGTCCTGCGGCAGTGCAGTCGCGTCGGGCCAGTCCTCGAGGTGCACGGAGCGCCCTCCGGTCAGGCCCCGCCAGATCTCCTCGGTGGTCAGCGGCAGCAGGGGCGCCACCGTCCTCGTGACCACCTCGAGCGCAGTCCACAGCGTGTCGAACGCCTCGTGCGACGCGGCCGACCGGCCGTCCCAGAACCGGTCGCGGGACCGGCGGATGTACCAGTTGGTCAGCACGTCGAGGAACGAGCGCATCGCGTCGCAGGCCGCCGCGATCTCGTAGCCGTCGAGCAGGGCCTGCATCGTCTCCACGAACTGGCGCAGCTTCGCGAGGAGGTACCGGTCGAGCAGGTCCGTCGAGGCGGTCGACCACCTCGCCTCGTAGCCCTCCGCGTTCGCATAGAGCGAGAAGAAGTACCAGGCACTCCACAGGGGGATCATCACCTGGCGGACCCCGTCGCGGATCCCCTGCTCGGTGACGATGAGGTTGCCGCCGCGCAGGATGGGGCTGGACATGAGGAACCAGCGCATCGCGTCGGCGCCGTCCCGGTCGAACACCTCGGACACGTCCGGGTAGTTGTGCAGCGACTTGCTCATCTTCTGGCCGTCCGAGCCGAGCACGATCCCGTGGCTGACGCAGGACGAGAACGCGGGGCGGTCGAAAAGGGCGGTCGCGAGGACGTGCAGGGTGTAGAACCACCCGCGGGTCTGGCCGATGTACTCGACGATGAAGTCGCCCGGGAAGTGGTGCTCGAACCACTCGGCATTCTCGAACGGGTAGTGCACCTGGGCGAACGACATCGAGCCGGAGTCGAACCAGACGTCGAGCACGTCGGGGATGCGCCGCATGACGGACCGGCCCGTCGGGTCATCCGGGTTGGGCCGGGTCAGCTCGTCGACGAAGGGGCGGTGCAGGTCGGTGACGGTGACGCCGAAATCACCCTCGAGCTGCTCGATCGAGCCGTACACGTCCGTGCGCGGGTGCTGCGGGTCATCCGAGCGCCAGACGGGGATCGGGCTGCCCCAGAAGCGGTTCCGGCTGATCGACCAGTCCCTCGCGTTCTCCAGCCACCTGCCGAACTGGCCGTCCTTGATGTGCTCCGGAGTCCAGGAGATCTGCTGGTTGAGCTCCAGCATGCGGTCCTTGACCTTCGTCACCTCGACGAACCAGCTCGAGACCGCCAGGTAGATCAGCGGCTCGCGGCAGCGCCAGCAGTGCGGGTACGGGTGCTCGTAGCTGTCCTGCCGGAACAGCACCCCCCGCTCCCGCAGCTCGCGCAACAGCGGCCCGTTGGCGTCGAAGACCTGCATCCCCTCGAACCGGGGGGCGAGCGAGGTGAACCGGGCACCGGCGTCCACCGTGACGATCACCGGCACGCCGGCGGCGGTGCACACGGCGAAGTCGTCCTCACCGTGGGAGGGGGCGACCTGGACCAGCCCGGTGCCCTCGTCGGTGGTGACGAAGTCGCCGGCGAGCACCGTGAACGCGGCGGGCACGTCGGCCATCAGCTCGGTGAGGAAGTCGAAGACCGGGGTGTACCGCCGGCCCACCAGCTCGCTGCCCTTGACGGTGCCGACCCGCGTGGCCCCGGCCAGCTGCTTCTCGTAGGCGCCGACGCGCGCCTCCCCCAGGATGTAGCGGTGCCCGTCCGGGTGCTCCATCACCGCGTAGTCGATGTCCGGGCCGACGACGAGGTTGGTGTTCGGTACCAACGTCCACGGCATCGTCGTCCAGGCCAGTGCCCGCTCACCGGTCTCCAGCTCCAGCCACACGGTGCTTGCCGGGTCCTGGCGCAGCTGGTAGACGTCGTCGTCCATCCGCAGCTCGTGGTTGGACAGCGGCGTCTCGTCGTTCCAGCAGTAGGGCAGGACCCGCTGGCCCTCGTAGACGAGGCCCTTGTCGTAGAGGGTCCTGAAGGCCCAGATCACCGACTCCATGTAGTCCGGCTCGAGCGTCTTGTAGTCGTGGTCGAAGTCCACCCAGCGCGCCTGGCGGGTCACGTAGGCGCGCCAGTCGTCGGTGTAGCGCAGCACGGAGGCGCGGCAGGCGGCGTTGAACTTCTCGATCCCGAGCTCGAGGATCTCGTCCTTGGTCTTGAGTCCGAGCTGGCTCATCGCCTCGAGCTCGGCGGGCAACCCGTGGGTGTCCCAGCCGAACCGGCGCTCCACCCGGCGCCCCCGCATCGTCTGGTACCTCGGGACGATGTCCTTGACGTAGCCGGTCAGCAGGTGGCCGTAGTGCGGCAGGCCGTTGGCGAACGGCGGCCCGTCGTAGAAGACGAACTCGTTCGACCCGTCCTCGCCCGCCGCCCGGTTCTCCACGGACGCCGCGAAGGTCCCGTCCTGCGCCCAGTAGCGCAGGACGCGCTCCTCGATCTCGGGGAACCTCGGGCTCGCCACCACACCGGCCGCGGCAACCGTGCCGTCCGTGCTGACCCGGGGATAGGTCATCAGTGCTCTCCTGCGTCATCGGCTCGTGCTACCCGGCCACGAGGACGACGCCACCGGGAGTGTCCCGGCGACACCGCGGTGCCACCCCGCTTGCCGCAACCGACCCGCGCATCGCGGGCCCGGCATACGGCCGCTCTTGCCGAAGGCTGTCACGGGCCCACCCGTCCGGTTCTAGTGGGAAGCACCGCTTCCGTTCTTCCGGAGGCTCACCGGTGATGGCCGGGTCAGCGCCTGTGAGGAAAGTCTACAGTGAACGGCATGAGCATCTCGAGCACCGCCGTCCTGCCCGGGCTCAGCGCACGGGCCCTCGTCACCGACCCGGGCATCGCGGCGACGTATGCCGTGGACGCCTCCCTCGGCTCGACCGCGCCGGCGAGCTACACGGTCGTCCGTGCCCGGGACGTCGCCGACGTCGTCGCGGTGCTCGCCGAGGCGCACGCGCACGGCATACCCGTCGTCCCGCAGGGCGCGCGCACGTCACTGGCGGGGGGTGCGACGGCCAGCGAGGGATCCATCGTCCTCAACGTGGAGGGACTTGACGAGGTCGCCGAGGTCAACGAGCTCGAGGGCTACGCCGTGGTCGGCCCCGGGGTGGTCAACCAGGACCTCAAGAAGGCCGTCAGCGGAGTGGGGCTGTTCTACCCGCCGGACCCGGCCTCCTCGGCGACCTGCACCATCGGCGGCAACGTCGCCACCAACGCCGGCGGCCTCTGCTGCGTGAAGTACGGCGTGACGGCCGACTACATCAAGGCGCTCGAGGTCGTCCTGCCCGGCGGCGAGCTCATCCGCACCGGGCACCGCACCGGCAAGGGCACCGCCGGCTACGACCTCACCGGCCTGTTCGTCGGCTCCGAGGGCACGCTGGGTGTGGTGACCTCGATCGTCACCAGGCTGATCCCCGCACCGGACCCGGCGCTGACCGCGCTGGCCACCTTCGACTCGCTCGACCGGGCCACCGACGGCGTGCTCGCGCTGCGCCGGGACCGCCACCGCCCGTCCCTGCTCGAGTTCCTCGACCGCGCGACGATCGTGGCCGTCCAGGCGGTCGCGGACTTCGGCTTCCCCAACGACTGCGCGGCCGCGCTCATCGTCCAGTCCGACCGCCCCGGCCACGCTGCCGAGGACGTGCTGCGGTATGCCGGGCTGCTCGAGTCCGCGGGTGCCACCGAGGTCGCGGTGGCCGACGACGAGCAGGAGGCGGACGCGCTGATGGCCGGGCGCCGGGCCCTCAACGCGGCCCTCGAGGCCAAAGGCGGACGCTTCATCGAGGACGTGTGCATCCCCGTCGGGCGGCTGGCCGAGCTGATCCGCGCCGGGGAGGAGATCTCCACCCGGCGCGGGGTCGAGATCACGCTGTCCGGGCACGGGGGGGACGGCAACCTGCACCCCTGCTTCTTCTTCACCCTCGGCGACGCCGAGAGCCGGCACCGCGCGGAGGAGGCCTTCGGGGACATGGTCCGGTTGGCACTCGCCATGGGCGGCACGATCACCGGCGAGCACGGTGTCGGCTCGCTCAAGAGGCGGTGGCTGCCGCTCGAGCTCGGCGAGCCGGAGATGGACCGGCAGCGGGCGGTCAAGGCCCTCTTCGACCCCAGGGGCATCATGAACCCCGGGAAGGTCTACTGAGCGGCGGCGGCTGGTAGAAACGACCCCATGACCGACACGGAGACACGGGGCGGCTGGCTCAGCCGGGAGCAGCTGCGCGACGCCCGGGAGCGCCTGCCGATCCTCTACATCGACGCCGTGCCGGTACGGGTGGACGACCGCGGCTCGGTCACCGAGCTGGCACTGCTGCTGCGGGCCTCGGCCGAGGGGAGCATCAACCACGAGCTCGTCTCGGGACGGGTGCTCTACCACGAGCGGATCCGCGACGCCCTGGCACGCCACGTCGAGAAGGACCTCGGCCCGCTGGCGATGCCCCGGATCCCGGTGTCACCGCAGCCGTTCACCGTGGCCGAGTACTTCCCGACCCCCGGGGTCACGCCCTTCCACGACCCCCGTCAGCACGCGGTGTCGCTGGCCTTCATCGTCCCGGTCATGGGCGACTGCGCTCCCCAGCAGGACGCCCTGGACCTCGCCTGGCTCACGCCCCGGGAGGCCGCGAGGCTCGCCCTGGACCGCGACATGGACGGCGGCCACGGCGTCCTGCTCCGGCAGGCTCTCGCGCACGTCGGCTTCCCGGTCTGAGCAGGGACGGTCAGCCCGGATCGAGGTCGAGGTCGAGGCGGAGCATCTCCGCGGCGGCCTCACCGGGTCTCCAGCAGCTGACCGCGCGCCGCACCGAGGACGGTGAGGGGAAGGAGCGTCTTGCCCGTCGGGCCGACCTCGATCTCGGTCCCCAGCTGGGGGCAGACGCCGCAGTCGAAGCACGGTGTCCACCGGCAGTCCTCGACCTCGGTCCCGTCGAGCGCGTCCTGCCAGTCGTCCCAGAGCCAGTCCTTGTCCAGACCCGAGTCGAGGTGGTCCCAGGGCAGGACCTCGGACTGCTCGCGCTGGCGGGTGGTGTACCAGGCGACGTCGACCGGCTCAGCCGCCAGGGCCCGCTCCGCCTGGGTCATCCAGCGTTCGTAGGAGAAGTGCTCGCTCCACCCGTCGAAGCGGCCGCCGTCGCGCCACACCGCCTCGATGACCCTGCCGACCCGGCGGTCGCCGCGGGAAAGCAGCCCCTCGACGATCCCCGGCCGGCCCTCGTGGTAGCGAAACCCGATCGAGGACCCGTAGCGCCGGTCCGACCGGATCGCGTCCCGAAGCCGGGCCAGCCGGGCGTCGGTCTCCTCGACCCCGAGCTGGGCGCACCACTGGAACGGGGTGTGCGGCTTCGGCACGAACCCGCCGATCGAGACGGTGCACCGGATGTCGCGACGTCCGGAGACCTGCCGGCCGGTCTCGATGACCCGTTTGGCCAGCTCGGCGATCTGCAGCACGTCCTCGTCGGTCTCGGTCGGCAGGCCGCACATGAAGTAGAGCTTGACCTGCCGCCAACCGGCGCCGTAGGCCGCGGCGACCGTCCGGACGAGGTCCTCCTCGGTCACCATCTTGTTGATGACCTTGCGGATCCGCTCCGACCCCCCCTCGGGGGCGAAGGTCAGCCCGGACCGTCGGCCGCCCCGGGTCAGCTCGTTGGCCAGGTCGATGTTGAAGGCGTCGACGCGGGTCGACGGCAGCGAGAGCCCGGTCTGGGTGCCCTCGTAGCGGTCCGCGAGCCCCTTGGCGATCGCGGCGATCTCGGAGTGGTCGGCCGAGCTGAGCGAGAGCAGCCCGACCTCCTCGAACCCGGTCGCGGCCAGACCCCGCTCCACCATCTCGCCGATGCCGGTGATTGAGCGCTCCCGCACGGGGCGCGTGATCATCCCCGCCTGGCAGAACCGGCAGCCGCGGGTGCAGCCGCGGAAGATCTCGACCGACATCCGCTCGTGCACGGTCTCGGCGAGCGGGACCAGGGGAGCCTTCGGGTAGGGCCAGGCGTCAAGGTCCGTGACCGTGTGCTTGGCGACCCGCCACGGCACCCCGGACAGGCCCGGCTTGGGCGCGACCCGCCTGATGCGCCCGTCGGGGAGGTAGTCGACGTCGTAGAAGGCCGGGACGTAGACGCCCCCGGTCCGCGCCAGGCGCAGGAGGAGCTCGTGACGGCCCCCCGGACGTCCCTGCGCCTTCCACCGGCCGACGATGTCGGTGACGGTCAGCACCGCCTGCTCCCCGTCGCCGGCGATGGCGGCGTCGACGAAGTCCGCGACCGGCTCCGGGTTGAACGCCGCGTGGCCGCCGGCGACGACGACCGGGTCGTCCTCCCCACGGTCCACCGCGTGCAGCGGGATCCCGGCGAGGTCGAGGGCGGTGAGCAGGTTGGTGTAGCCGAGCTCCGTCGAGAAGGACACCCCGAGCACGTCGAAGTCGCGCACCGAACGGTGCCCGTCGACGGTGAGCTGCGGCAGCCCGGCCTCCCGCAGGCGCGCCTCCATGTCGGGCCACACGGCATACGTGCGCTCCGCCAGTGCGTCGGAGCGCTCGTTGATGACCTCGTAGAGGATCATCACCCCCTGGTTGGGCAGGCCGACCTCGTAGGCGTCGGGGTACATCAGCGCCCACCGGGTCGTCAGCTGCTCCCCGGCGGGTCCGAACCCGGCGCAGTTCCAGTCCTTGACGGTGGAGTTCAGCTCGCCGCCGACGTACTGGATCGGCTTGGCCACCCGCTCGAGGAGCGGCTCGAGGGCAGCGAAGAGCGACGCGCCGGCCTCTCCCGTTCGGACCATCCGACCATGCTAACGGCGCCCGACGCGGCCCCCCACCGCGCCGCTCCTCGCAGACGGGTTCCATGACGGGGATACTGGGGCCGTGGAGCAGGACGCCTCCCGGGCGGTGGACGAGGCGATGCGGCTCAGCCCGCGCGCGGCACACCTGCCGGCGGACCAGGTGCGGCACGCCGGCCTGGACCGGGCCCTGCCGATCGGGCACGACCAGACCTGCTCCCAGCCGACCACGGTTCGCAACATGCTCATCGCCCTCGACGTGCGCCCGGGACACCGGGTGCTCGACGTGGGGTCCGGCTCCGGGTGGACGACCGTGCTGCTCGCGCGCCTGGTCGGCCCCACGGGGTCGGTGCTCGGGGTCGAACGGGTGCCCGAGCTGACCAGTTGGGGTGCGCACAACGTGACGGCGGCCGGTATGCCGTGGGCTCGGGTCGCGCAGGCCGCGCCGGGCGTGCTGGGCGCGCCTGACGGTGGCCCGTACCACCGGATCCTCGTCTCCGCGGAGGCGAGAACGCTGCCCCAGCCGCTCGTCGCGCAGCTCGCCCCCGAGGGGGTGCTCGTGATCCCCGTGGACGGCCAGCTGCTGCGGGTGCGGGCCGGTAGCCCGGTGCCGGAGCGGTTGGGGCGCTACGTGTTCGTCCCGCTCGTCGAGGACCCGGGGGGAGCGCCGCGCGGACCCCGGCACCGAGGCGCTGGGCACCCGCAGGGAGGGTGGCGGTAGGTTTCCCGGTATGGACGCAGTTGCCGAGTGGGTGCGGGCGCAGTCCCGGGTGATCGAGCTGGTCCAGACCCTGTCGGCGACCGACGCCGAGGCACGGGTGCCGGCCTGCCCGGCCTGGACGGTGCGCGAGCTGCTTGCGCACGTCGTGGGCCTCGATGCGGACGTCCTCGCCGGGGACGAGCCCGACGACCACAACAGCACCTGGACCCAGCGCCAAGTCGACGCCCGCGCCGGCGACGACATCACGACGATCATCGCCGAGTGGCGCGCCATGACTGAGCCCATGCAGGAGTGGATGCGCGAGAACGGCACCCGGCCCCTCGGCGACGTCGTCATCCACGAGCAGGACCTCCGCGGCGCCACCAACGTCCCCGGGGCACGCGACACCGACGGGCTGGCCGCCCTGCGGGACCGGATGGCCGGGCGCCTCGCCGACCGCGTCCGCGTGGCGGGCCTGCCTGCCGTGGCCCTCGACGCCCCGACGTGGTCGTTCACCACCGGCCCCGGGGCACCCGGCGTCACCCTGCGTGCGCCCCAGTTCGACCTGACCCGCGCGCTGATGGCCCGGCGGACTGCCGACCAGCTGCGACGGTGGACGACCGAGGGCGACATCGAGCCCTACCTCCCCCTGTTCGGCGGGCTCGGGCCGCTGCCCGACGCCGAGCTGCCGGAGTGACCCCTAGCGTCCTGCTCGTGGGCTCCGTCGCCGCGCGTCGGCGAGATGGACGTTGTTGACCAGGCCGAGGGCCAGCCAGCAGACGAACATCGAGGACCCCCCATAGGACACGAAGGGCAGCGGCAGCCCCGTCACCGGCGTGATCCCGAGGTTCATCCCGATGTTCTCGAAGGCCTGGAAGGCGAACCACACCGCCACACCCACCGCGACGAGGCGACCGAACGGGTCCGCACTGCGCGCGGCGATCATCACGCTGCGCAGGATGAGGAACCCGATGAGCAGGATGAGACCGGCGGCACCGACGAACCCGAGCTCCTCCCCCGCCACCGAGAACACGAAGTCGGTCTGCTGGAACGGGATGAACCCGCCCTGGGTCTGTCCCCCGTGGAAGAGCCCCTGGCCCGACCAGCCCCCGGAGCCGATCGCGACCCGCACCTGCCGGGTCTGGTAGCCGATCCCCTGGGGGTCGGCCGACGGGTCGAGGAAGGCGATGAGCCGGTCCCGTTGGTACCGCTGCAGCACGGGGGTGGTGAATGCGGCCGCCACGCCGGCCGCACCGAGTCCGAACACGCCCGCGAGCCAGCGCTTCGACGCCCCGGCCACGGCGGTGACCCCGAACGCGATAGCCCCCAGCACCAGCGCGGAGCCGAGGTCCGGCTGGAGCATGACCAGGCCGAGGGGCACCAGCACGACGAGCCACGCGAGCGCGACGTCGCGGTTGCCGGGCTCCAGGTCCCGGTCCCGCCGCTCGGCGAGGATCACCGCCATCCCGATGCAGATGGCGATCTTGGCGAACTCCGATGGCTGGATGGAGAAACCCCCGGGCAGCTGGATCCAGGACCGGGACCCGTTGACGGTCGAGCCGGCCGGGGTCAGCACGGCGAGCAGGCCGGCGACGGACAGGAGGTACAGCAGCGGCGTCCATGCCCGCAGGCTGCGGTGGTCGAGCCGGGTCACCCACGCGGCGAGCCCGATGCCGAGAGCGGTGTTGACGAGGTGCCTCAGCAGGTAGGACGAGCCGTGGGCGTGCCGGGTGGCCGACCACACGAGCAGGGCACCGACGAGCGAGAGTCCCAGACCGGCGATGACCAGGCCCCAGTCCGTCCGCGCCCACGTCCGATGCCGTGGACCGTCCCTCAGGACGGCACGATCGACTTGAGAACGGTTCGGCATCGGTCGCAGTCCGCGTTCATCTGCTCGACCAGGGCCTCGACGGAGTCGAACTTCAGCGTGGGTCGCAGCCGCTGGACGAAGTCGTAGACCACCCGCTCGCCGTACAGGTCGAGGTCGTCGCGGTCGAGGACGTACGCCTCGACCCGGCGACGGGTGCCGTCGAAGGTCGGGTTGGTCCCGATGGAGATCGCCGCCGGGAACGACCGGTCGGCCTCGCCCGCGGCCCGGCCCGCGCGGGTCAGCCACCCGGCATACACCCCGTCGGCAGGCACGAGGCCCTCGACGTCCTCACCGAGGTTCGCCGTGGGGAAGCCGAGCCCGCGCCCTCGATGGTCTCCGTGGACGACGGTGCCCGCGACCTGGTGCGGGTGCCCGAGGACGATGGTGGCGCCCTCGACATCGCCCTCGGCGAGCCGGGCGCGGACCATGGACGAGGACCAGCGGGGCCCGTCGCCGACGCCCGGCAGGACGACGACGTCGAACCCGTGCTCCGAGCCGAGCCGCCTCAGGGTGCTGACGTCACCGGAGTTGTTCACCCCGAACCTCGTGTCCTCGCCGACGACGACCGCCCCGGCGCTCAGGCTGTCGACGAACACGGACGCGACGAACTCCTCCGGCGTCTGCTGCGCCAAGGCGTCGGTGAACTCGAGCACGAGGACGGCGTCGACCGCCGTCGCGTCGAGAAGGCTCAGGCGCTGGTCGAGCGAGGTGATCAGCTGCGGAGCGCGCTGAGGATGCAGCACGGCCACCGGGTGGGGGTCGAAGGTCACCGCCACGGAGGGGGCCCCCCGCGAGGCAGCGAGCTCGATGACCCTGGCCAGCACGGCGCGGTGGCCGCGGTGCACGCCGTCGAAGTTGCCGAGGGTGACGACACTCGGCCCGAAGCCGGGCGGGACGTCTCGCAGACCACTCCACACATGCACGCAGGACACTCTACGAACCGGTGGGGGCGAACACGACGTGGGTCCTGGCGAGTCGCCCCGACTCGTCCAGCATCGCAACCAGCCGGCCGTCCGGCGCGAATGCCGCCACCGGCTCCCCGCGGAGGGGCGGGCGGGACTCGATCCGCTGCCCGTGACCGATGGCGGTGGCCTCCGCCTCGGTCAGCTCCCGGACCGGGAACTGCGCCCGCGCCGCGTCTGACAGCGCGAGGATCGGTATGCCGTGGCTCCCGGCTGCCCCGGACGGCCCGTCCGTCTCGAGCCGCCCGCTCAGCTCGGCGAGGTCGTGCGCCATCGTGAGGTCGAACCGTCCCACCCGGGTGCGCCGCAAGGCCGTGAGGTGGCCACCGACACCCAGTGCCGCACCGAGGTCGCGGGCGAGCGCCCGGACGTAGGTACCGGAGGAGACATCGACCTCCACGTCGATGTCGAGCACCCGGTGACGGGTTCCGGACGCGTCGGTGACCGTCAGCAGCCGGCGGTCACCCAGCTCGAACCGCCGGACGGTCACCGGACGGGCCGGGAGGTGGACCTGCTCCCCCCGGCGAACCCGGGCATAGGAGCGCACGCCCCCCACCTTGACAGCGCTGACCGACGAGGGCACCTGCGCGATGTCCCCGGTGAGCGCGGCCATGGCCGTGGCGAGCACGTCGGGGGTGAGGTCACCGGGGGCGAACACAGCGGTGCCGGAGTGGCCGACGTCCGTCGACGCGGTGATCTCGCCCGCCGCGTCGTCGGTGACGGTGCTCTGCCCCAGGCGCACGGTGGCCGTGTAGGTCTTGTCGCAGCCCACGAGGAACGTCAGGAGCCTGGTGGCCCTGTTGACACCGAGCACGAGTACCCCGGTCGCCATCGGGTCCAGCGTCCCGGCGTGACCGACCCGACGGGTGCCGCACATGCGCCGGGCCCGGGCGACGACGTCGTGGCTGGTCCAGCCCGCCGGCTTGTCGACGACGAGCAGGCCGTCAGGCGCCGCCATCCCGGTCGTCCGGCGCCTTCCTGCCGACGGCCTCAGCCTGGCCCTCGTCCTCGGGGTCCTCGGCCGGGCGCCGGTAGGGGTCCGGCTCGCCGGCATACGCCGCCGCCGCCGCGACCCGCGCGAGCTCGGCGTCGCGCGCCCTGGTGGCCACGAGCACCTCCTCGAGGTGGGCCGCGCCCTCGGGCAGCGCGTCGGCGATGAACTCGAGCGACGGGGTCAGGCGGATCCCGATCTGGCGCCCGACCGCGGTGCGGACCTTGCCCCGGGCGGACTCGAGGGCGGCACTGGTGGCCGCCCGCTCCTCGTCGGAGCCGAACACGGTGTAGAAGACGGACGCGTGCTGCAGGTCGCCGGTCACCCGCACGTCGGTGATCGTCACGAACCCGAGCCGCTCGTCCTTCACGCGGTACTCGAGCTGCTCAGCGACGACCACCTTGATGCGGTCCGCGATCTTCTTGGCCCGGGCTGGGTCGGCCATGGAAACGCCTTTCAGGAGACGAGGCCCCGCGACGGGACGACGTGGGCCGGGATGGTTCCACCGGGGGGCGGACGAGCGCCGGCGCAGGACGGCCGCCGCCCGCCCGGGCCGGCTCACCTACGAACGGGGGACCTCCCGCATCTCGTACGTCTCCACGGTGTCCTCGATCTGGATGTCGTTGAACGAGCCGAGGTTGATACCGCACTCGAAGCCCTCGCGCACCTCGGTGACGTCGTCCTTGAAGCGGCGCAGACCGGCGATCTCGATGTTCTCTCCGACCACCGCCCCGTCACGGACGATGCGCGCCCTCGTGCCGCGCCGGATCTCGCCCGAGCGGACGAGCGAGCCCGCGATGTTGCCGAACTTCGAGGACCGGAAGACCTCGCGCACCTCGGCGGCGCCGAGCTGGACCTCCTCGTAGACCGGCTTGAGCATGCCCTTGAGGGCAGCCTCGATGTCGTCGATGGCCTGGTAGATCACGCTGTAGAAGCGCAGGTCCACGCCCTCCCGGTCCGCCAGCTCGGCGACCCGCTCGGCCGGGCGGACGTTGAAGCCGATGATGACGGCTTCGTCGACGGTTGCGAGGTTGACGTCGTTCTGGGTGATGGCCCCCACTCCCCGGTGGATGATGCGCAGGTCCACCTCGGCGCCGACGTCGATCTTCAGCAACGCGTCCTCGAGCGCCTCCACCGAGCCCGACACGTCGCCCTTGAGGATGAGGTTGAGCGTGTCGACCTTGCCGGCGGCGAGGGCCTCGTTGAGGTCCTCCAGGCTGATCCGCTTGCGGCGCTTGGCCAGCGATGCGGCGCGGGCCGCCGACTCGCGCCGCTCGGCGATCTGCCGGGCGGTGCGGTCGTCCGGAGCCACGAGGAAGGTGTCACCGGCACCGGGCACCGACGTGAGACCGAGGACGAGGACGGGACGGGACGGCACCGCCTCGTCGACGGTCTCGCCGTGCTCGTCGAGCATCGCCCGCACCCGGCCGAAGCCGGCTCCGGCGACGATGGCGTCCCCGACCTTGAGCGTGCCGGACTGCACCAGCACCGTCGCCACGGGACCGCGTCCCCGGTCGAGGTGTGCCTCGATGGCGACACCGCGGGCGTCCTTGTCCGGGTTGGCGCGCAGGTCCAGGGCGGCGTCCGCGGTGAGGAGGACCGCCTCGAGGAGGACGTCGATGTTCGTGCCCTCCCTGGCCGAGACGTCGACGAACATCGTGTCGCCGCCGTACTCCTCGGCCACGAGGTTGTACTCCGTCAGCTGCTGGCGGATCTTCTCGGGGTTGGCCCCCTCCTTGTCGATCTTGTTCACCGCCACGACGATCGGCACACCCGCCGCCTGAGCGTGGTTGAGTGCCTCGATCGTCTGGGGCATGACCCCGTCGTCGGCAGCCACGACGAGGATGACGATGTCGGTGACCTTCGCCCCGCGCACGCGCATGGCCGTGAAGGCCTCGTGTCCGGGGGTGTCGATGAAGGTGATGGCGCGGCCGACGCCCTCGTGCTCGGTGTGCACCTGGTAGGCGCCGATGTGCTGGGTGATTCCGCCCGCCTCGCCCTCGGCGACCTCCGCCGACCGGATGGCGTCGAGCAGCTTGGTCTTGCCGTGGTCGACGTGACCCATCACGGTGACCACGGGCGGACGCGCCTGCAGGTCCTCGTCCCCCTCGGCCTCGAGCTCGGCGTCGAGGTCGATGTGGAAGGACTCCAGCAGCTCACGCTCCTCGTCCTCGGGCGAGACGACCTGGACGTCGTAGCCGAGCTCGCCGCCGAGCAGGCGGAAGGTGTCCTCGTCGAGGGACTGGGTGGCCGTGGCCATCTCACCGAGGTGGAACAGCACCGTCACGAGGGACGCCGGGTTCGCGTTGATCTTGTCGGCGAGGTCGGAGATCGACGCTCCCCGGCGCACCCGGACGACGGTCGCGCCGTCGCCCCGGGGCACCGAGACGCCGCCGATCGACGGTGCCTGCATCTGCTCGAACTCCTGGCGCTTGGCGCGCTTGGACTTGCGTCCACGGACCGGGCGGCCACCGCCGCGACCGAAGGCACCCTGGGTCCCACCGCGCCCGCCGGGACCTCCCCGGCCGGCGAACCCACCGCCGCCGCCGCCCGGACCACCCGACCCGCCGGGACCGCCGCGGCCGGCGAAGCCGCCGGGGCCGCCGGGACGGGTACCCGGGCGTCCGACCCCACCCGGGCCGGGACGCGTGCCGGGGCGCCCGACCGCAGCGCGGTCGGGCATCATGCCCGGGTTCGGGCCCGGGCGCGCACCCGGACCACCGAGGCCGGGGCGCGCGCCGCCCGGGCCGGGAGCCCCCGGGCGCGACTGTGGCCGCGGCATACCCTGGTTGGGGGCGAAGGGGTTGTTGCCCGGACGTGGACCGGCCTCGCGGTCCTCACGGGCCTCCCGGGCAGCGGCAGCGCCGGGGGTGCGGCCCATGCCCTGGCTCGGCGCGAAGGGGTTGTTGCCCGGCCGAGGCTGGCCGGGACGCGGGGCAGGGCGCGGCGACCGCGGGACGCCCGGACCGACGGGCCCAGCGTCTCGCTCCTCCGGACGCTCCTCCGGACGTGCCGGGCGAGGACCCGGGGTCCCGCCCGTCGACGGGCGCGTGGTGGGGGCGGCAGTGTCCGCGCGCGCACCCGTCCCCGCGGCGGCCGCAGGCGCGGGGACCTCGTGGGCCGGGTCGGCGACGGGAGCCTGCGGGGACGGCGCCGGGGCACGGACCGGCGCGGGCGCGGGGGGTGCGGCAACCGGGGCCGCATCGACGGGTGGCACATCGACGGGTGGCGCAGCCGCAGGGGCCTGCCTGGTGCCGGCGCCCGGGGTGGGGGATGACGCGCGCTGGACGGCGACCCGCTTGGGGCTGCCGGTCCTCAGCTCGTCGGGGAACGTCTCCTTGATCTTGCGCACAACCGGGGGCTCGATGGTCGACGAGGCCGACCGGACGAACTCGCCCTGTTCCTTCAGGTGGTTCAGCAGCGTCTTGCTCTCGACCCCGAGCTCCTTGGCGAGCTCGTAGACCCGGACCTTGGCCACGTTTCTCCTTCTCCTGGTCCGGGCACGGGAGGGCGCGGACCGTTGCTACAGCTGGGGGATGCTCATTGCTGAGTTCTCATCGGGGGCTCATCAGCGTCTTACCCGCCTTCGGTTCGGTCGTGTCCAACGGTTGACGACTGCGCGTGGCCCTCGAGGTACGCCCGGACCGGGGCGTCGTCGGCGCCCGCCTGCAGTCGCAGGGCCCGGCCGAACGCCTTGCGGCGGACAGCGTGCTCGAAGCATGCGGTGCTCGGGTGCAGCCATGCACCACGCCCGGGCAACCGGCGTCCCGGATCCGGCTGGAGCACGACCGCGCCGCGTCCATCCGTCACCGCGACCACTCGCAGTAAGTCCGACCGGCTATCCGTGCGACGGCACCCCACGCACGTCCTGGTCGGGCCAGCTGACGTGTCGACGGAGCCCCGGGGCCGGAGTCCAGTCCGGTCGGTCACGACGAGTCTACCTCGAAGCGCCGGGCCCGTCGACGGGCGCACCAGGACCCGGCGCCGGGATGTCCGGGCGGATGTCGATGCGCCAGCCGGTGAGCTTGGCCGCCAGGCGGGCGTTCTGGCCCTCCTTGCCGATGGCGAGGGAGAGCTGGTAGTCCGGCACGATGACCCGGGCCGAGCGCAGCTGCGCGTCGACGATCTCGACCGACTGCACCCGGGCGGGTGAGAGGGCGGAGGCGACGAAGGTCGCCGGGTCCTCGGAGTAGTCGACGATGTCGATCTTCTCCCCGTGCAGCTCGGCCATCACCGCTCGGACCCGGGCGCCCATCGGACCGATGCAGGCGCCCTTCGCATTGACGCCCGGGACCCTGGAGTGGACCGCGACCTTCGTGCGGTGGCCGGCCTCGCGGGCCAGCGCAGCGATCTCGACCGTCCCGTCGGCGATCTCGGGGACCTCAAGGCGAAAGAGGGTGCGCACGAGGTTGGGGTGGGTGCGCGAGAGCCCGATCTGCGGGCCCCTCGACCCGCGCTTGACGCTGACGACGAAGCACCGCAGCCGGTCCCCGTGGCGGTACTGCTCGCCGGGGACCTGCTCGGCCTGCGGCAGGACCCCCTCCACGGTTCCGAAGTCGACGAGCACGTTGCGCGGGTCCGAGCCCTGCTGGATCACTCCGGAGACCACGTCCCCCTCACGGCCCTTGAAGTCTCCCATCACCTGCTCGTCCTCGAGGTCGCGCAGCCGCTGGACGATGACCTGCCGCGCCGTGGCGGCGGCGATCCGGCCGAACCCGACAGGGGTGTCGTCGAACTCGGGGTCCGGCTCACCGCGTTCCGGGCGCTTCCCCTCCACGCCGGCCGGCAGCTCGCCCTCCTCGCGCGCGAGGACGACGACGTGCCCCGTCTTGCGGTCGAGCTGCACCCGAGCGACCTTCTGCGCGCCCTCGGAGCGGTGGTAGGCGACGAGCAGCGCCTGCTCGATGGCGCCGACGAGGGCGTCGAAGCTGATCCCCCGCTCCCGCTCCAGCGCACGTAGGGCACTGAGGTCGATGTCCATCAGGTGGCCTCCTCGCCGTCGTCCACCGGCTGGCCGGACGCGCCGTCGGGGCGGGTGAACTCCACCTGGACCACGGCCGAGCTGATGTCCGCGATCGCCAGGGTGAGCCGCCGGGCGAGGGTGCCCGGGGGCTGCACCGGCCCGGCCTGCACCGGCCCGGCCTGCACCGGTCTCCCCTGCGCCGTTCTGCCCTGCGCCGTTCTGCCCTGCGCCGCGGTCTCGATCTCCACCGAGTCCCCGGACACCGACAGGATGCGTCCGGTGCAGCCGTCCCCACCGTCGGTCACCACCGTGACGAGCCGCCCCACGTTGCGGCGGAACTGGTGCCGGCCGTGCAGCGGGCGGTCCACGCCGGGCGAGGTCACCTCGAGGACGTAGGGCTGCTCCCCCATCAGGGCGGAGGAGTCGAGGACGTCACTGACGACCCTGGTCGCCTCGGCGACCTCGTCGAGGCTAAGCGGCGGCACGGGGCTGGTCGTGTCGCTCGCAGCCAGCCCGGACAGGTCCCGGTCGACGACGACCCGGACCACCCGGCGCCTGCCTGCCGGGGTGACGGTGAGGTCCTGGACCGACAGGCCCAGTCCGGCCAGTGGTCCGTCGATCGCGGGGCGGAGCCGCTCAGTCGCCATTCCGCCGCTCGCCTCCTCGCTCTTCTCGAATGTGTCGTGCCCGACCCGGCCGGAGCGGCTCGTGGCAGCGTGCAGCGCGTCGTCGGTCCAGTGTATCCGCGGTCCCTGCCGACGGCCCCCAGCCGTCCCGATGTCGCGTGCCATCATCGACGGCATGCCACCCGCCGTGACGACGCGACCGGGTATGCCGGGCCGCAGCGGCCAGGTGACACGGCGGACGGTGCTGCGGAGGGCGGGGTCGCTCGGTGTCGGCGCCCTCGCGGGGCTGCTGCTCGGGGGGTGCCGGGTCCGGCTGCAGGACGACGCGCCCGACCTCCCGCTGCTGCAGCACAAGTCCATCCCCGACGAGGCCCTGCTCATCGCCGGGTTCCGCGAGGCGGCCCGGCTGCAACAGCTGGCGGGACGGGTCCCGGGTGCGCCGGCCCTCCCGGCGGAGCTGGCCGGCATCCACGGGGCGCAGGCGACCGTGCTGCGTGCCCTGCTCACGGCCGGGGGCGTACCGGACCACCTCGTCATCGGCACGGGCGCCACGAGCGCCCCGCCGACCCCGGCCTCGCCCCCCGCAGCGGCCACCCAGGCCCCCGGACCGGCCGTGTCGGCCCCGGGACCGGCCACCCAGGCAGACCTCGCGGGAGCAGAACAGGCGGCGGTCTCCCCGGCGGCGCTCGCCCAGCTCGCCGGTGCAACGCCGGCCAACCGCGTCCTGCTGACAGCAGCGGCTGCGCAGCGGGGGGCCGCCGCCGCCCTGCTCGGCGCCGTGCCGGCCTGGCCGCCGGGCGCCGCATTGCCGCCCCCGGAGGCGGCCGCCCTGC